>WNFR01002126.1_pt1 | contig 27788 bp, 26 predicted proteins | sample 5400221 | NCBI WGS metagenome assembly WNFR01 (sample SAMN13153357, study PRJNA577476) | soil metagenome | isolation source: 40 cm soil under Madrone tree | place: USA:California | collected 2016-06-14
TCGGTGTCGATCTGCGCGCGCTGCAGCTTCCCCGAGAAGTCCACGTAGATGACCTTGGTTTCCGAGTAGAAGTCGTAGACCTCCCACCCGCCCTCCCGGTGCCCGTTCCCGGTCTGTTTCACGCCCCCGAACGGCAGGTGGGCCTCCGCGCCGATAGTGGGGGCGTTCACGTACGTGATGCCGGTGTCGAGCTCGCCCATTGCCTGGAAGGCGGCGTTTACGTCCCGCGTGTACAGCGAGCTCGAGAGCCCGTACTTCACGTCGTTGTTCACGCCGACCGCCTCGTCGAGCGAGCCTACCTTGATCACCGACAGGACCGGACCGAAGATCTCCTCCTGCTCCACCCGCATCCCGGCCCGGACCCCGGCGAGCACGGTGGGCTTGTAAAACCACCCGCGCTCGAGCCCCTTCCCGGTGGCTCGCTCCCCGCCGATCAGCACCTGCGCGCCCTCGTCACGCCCCACCCCCACGTAGTACTCGACCTTCTTCCGCGCGTCTTCGTTGATGAGGGGACCGACGTCGGTCTTGGCGTCGAGCCCGGGACCGAGGCGTAGCCGCTCTGCCCGATCGCACAGCATCTTGACCAGTTTGTCGTGCACGCGCTCAAGCACGACCAGGCGGCTCGTGGCGGTACAGCGCTGGCCGGTGGTGCCGAACGCTCCCCACAGCACGCCGTCGAGCGCCAGATCCAGATCCGCGTCGTCCATCACGATCATGGCGTTCTTCCCGCCCATCTCGAGCGACAGGCGCTTGTGCATCCGGCCGCAGGTCGCGCCGATGACTGACCCCGTCTCGGTCGATCCGGTGAACGAGACCACGGGGACCTCGGGATGCTCCACCATCGCCTTGCCGACCACCGAGCCTTCCCCGTGCACCAGCTGCACGACCTCGGGCGGGAGCCCCGCCTCGAGTAGGATCTCCACCAGCAGGTGCGCGGTGTGGGGCACGTCCTCGGCCGGCTTGAAAATCACCGCGTTCCCGCACAACAGCGCGGGGAACATCTTCCACGTCGGAATCGCGAGCGGGAAATTGAACGGCGTGATGAGTCCCGCCACGCCGATCGGCCGGCGGAAGCTCATCGCCCACTTGTTGCGCAGCTCCGACGGCACGGTGCGACCGAACAGCCGCCGCCCCTCCGTGTGGGCGTAGTGCGCGGTGTCGATTCCCTCCTGCACGTCCCCGCGGGTCTCGGCCAGGACCTTCCCCATTTCGCGCGTCATGGCGCGTGCGATCGCTTCCTTACGCTGGACGAGCAGATCGCCGACCCGGTGCAGCACCTCACCGCGGATCGGCGCGGGGGTCTTGGACCACTGGGCGAACCCCCGTTTGGCCGACGCGATGGCGCGGGCCACATCCTCCGCACCGGAGCGGGGGAAGCAGCCGATCACGTCGTCCCAGTCCGCCGGATTGCGGTTCTCGAAGTACGCGCCGGTCCGAGGGGCGACCCACTCGCCGGCGATGAAGTTCTTGAAGTTCTCGGGCATGGGAGGTTTCAGGTGTCGGGTGACACGTGTCAGCGCGGCAGCGGCACGTCGGGGCACAGCCACAGGGTTGCGGCCCTGGCGCCGACGCGCGGCAACACTTCCCGCGTCATGAGGAGAATCCCCCAGACGATGAGGATCTGCGCGACCACGTGCGCGAAGCCGAGGCGTCGCTTCCAGGACGAAATGCTCGCCCACAATCCCGCGGCGATCACCGTGGTCACGCCGACGAGGTAGAAGACCAGCCGCAGACCGCAGCCGTGCGAATAGGGCCAGACGCCCGGGGCGATCCCGATGCCCACGAGCACGCCGAGCGCCACTTTCGCCCAGGTCCCGATGCGCTCGCGGGCGGTGGGCGGCCCCGCCCCGCCGCTCCAGCCGCCCCCGGGTGTAGCGGCCGGCTTTCGGACGGTCGGTTGGCCGCCGCTCGCTCGGCCGAGCGTGGGGTCGGCCGCCGGCAGCTTCTTGAGGAGCCGGTCCACTTCGGCCATCTCCTTGTCCCAGTCGCGGTCCTTCTCGATGTCCGCCACTACGCCTCCCGAGCCAGTCCGTAGCGCTCGATCTTCTTGTAGAGATTGCTGCGCGGCATATCCAATGTGCGCGCGGTCTCGGACACATTCCAGTCGTGTTCCTTCAGCTTCGCGAGGATGTAGGTGCGCTCCGCCACCTGCTTGAACTCCTCGAAAGTGGCTGCCCGCATCCATGGCGCCCCCGCAAGATCGACGGGGCTCGTCCCGCGTCCGGCATCCCCCGTCCCCAGCCCGGCGATCCGCTCCACGTCCTGCGCCGTCACCGCAGGCCCCGTAGCGAGGATCAGGAGGCGCTCGATCGCGTTCCGGAGCTCCCGGATATTGCCCGGCCAGTCGCGCGCCGCGAGCTGCTGCACGGCTTCCGGGTCGAACGGCTTCGGTGGAAGCCCGCCGCTCCGGGTCATCTGGCTCACGAAGTGCGCGACGAGCTGCGCGACGTCGGCACGCCGCGCCCGCAGCGGCGGCACGTCGATCGGCACGACGTTGAGCCGGTACAGCAGGTCTTCCCGGAACCGCCCCGCCGCGATTTCTGCTTGCAGCTCCTTGTTGGTGGCGGCAACGACTCGTACGTCCACGGCCAGCGTTTTCCCCGACCCGACGCGGGAGATCACGCCCTCTTCGAGCGCGCGCAGCACCTTGGCCTGCGCCGAGAGGCTCATGTCGCCGATCTCGTCGAGAAACAGCGTGCCGCCGTCCGCCAGCTCGAATTTCCCCGCGCGATCCGCGAACGCGCCGGTGAAGCTCCCCTTCATGTGCCCGAACAGCTCGCTCTCGATCAGCTCGGTCGGGATCGCGGCGCAGTTTACTTCCACGAACGGCCCGCGGGCGCGGGGGGAGAGCGCGTGAATGGCGCGGGCCACGAGCTCCTTCCCCGTGCCGTTCTCTCCGGTGATGAGCACGCGCGCGGCCGTGGGCGCGACTTTCTCGATGCGCTCGATCACCTGCTTCACCGCCCGGCTCGTGCCGACGATCTCATACTGCGCGTGCACCTCGGCCTTGAGCCGTACGTTCTCGCTGGCGAGGTCGACGTGTTGCAGGGCGTTGCGCAGCGTGAGCAGGATGCGGTCGGTGTCGAGGGGCTTTTCCAGGAAATCGTACGCGCCGAGCTGGGTGGCCTCGACCGCCGTCTGGATCGTTCCATGACCCGAGATCATCACGACCTGCGCGTGCGGGTCGAGCTCGCGCAGTTTTCGCAACGTCTCGAGCCCGTCCATCCCCTGCATCTTCACGTCCAGGAAAACGAGATGGGGCCGGAACTCGGGGTAGCGCTGCAGCGCCTCGGATCCCGAAGCGCACGCCCGCACCTCGATCTCCTCGTATTCGAGCACCTGCGTCAGCGCCTCGCGGATGCCCTTTTCGTCATCGACGACCAGGACGCGTCGGCTCACGGTTGGCTCCGCTTCAGGCGGTACAGCACGACGGCGGTGGGGTGGATCCGGACGTCGGCGAACCCCGGCGACACGCGCAACGGGACCGCACCGGTCGAGTCCGCCCCCGCCACGCGCTGCGCCAGCTGCCGCACCACCGGCGGGGGAAACGGGATGCCGCGCAGGCTCAGCTCCTGGACCGTGAAGCGGGCCAACCCCGGCCGCTCGATTCGCAGCGGGCCCGCGATGCGCAACGGCTCCCTCGGGCTCAGGAATCCGGCGAGCGGCCCCAAGGCGTCCGGGGGAATCACGCGCGTGTCGAGCCGGCAGTGAACGGCCAGGGTCCCCTCCGACAGCTCGACCCGCAACGAGTCGAAGCTCTTGCGCACGGACCAGTCCATCGAGCTGCCGATGAGAGACGCCACTTCATTGGCGGACAGCACAACCGAATCCGGGCCGGTCACCTGCTTCAGCCGGTCGACCTTGGTCTGCTGACTGGACAGCGCCTTGGGCGTCGGGGCACCGACTCCGGTGTCCGACACGGGAGGGAGCTGGGTGGAGCGCGGGCCGAACACGTGCGCGGCGCGGCGCATGATCGGCTCCCGGAACCACCACGCCGCCAGCGCCACTATGAAGGCGACGCCGAGGAACGCGAGCCGGAGGAGTCCCTTAAGGCAGCCGTTCACTGCGTCTCACGTGATACACCGGACCTCCGGATTGGAGCGTGCTCTGCATCAGGTCGAGGGCGCTCACGAGCGCTGTCTCGGCGAACTCGAGCCGGTCGAGGACGGCCTCGAGTCCGCTGAAGGCGACGGGCCGGGCGTCCCGCGCCGCGCGCCCGAGCGTGATGTGGGGGCGGAAGGGCCGCGCTTCCGTGGGAAACCCGAGCGGCGCGAACTCCTGCTCCACGCGGTGTTGCAGGATTTCGAGCCCGGGCTCCGGCGCGATGCCCACCCACACGACCCGCGGCCGCCCCAAAGCGGGAAACACCCCGAACCCGCCGAGCGCGAGCGACAGGGTGCGCGCCCCCGCCGCCGCGCTCGTGAGCGCCGCCGCGACCTCCAGCTCCCGCTCGTCCGCCACATCACCCAGAAACTTGAGCGTGAGATGGACAGCGTCTCCACGGACCCACTTCACGGGAAGGCCAAGGTCGCGCAAAGGTGTCGTGGCGGCCCACAGCGCCTCGCGCACAGGTGGAGGAAAATTCAAGGCAACAAAGAGCCGCACGCGTGCTCGGCGAGGAGACCGCCCCGGCGGTAGCCGCGGGGATCCACTTCCACCGCCGCAAAGCCCAGCGCCGTGAGGCGCTCTATGATTGCTGGCAACCGCTCGGTGACCCAAGGAACCCACCGCGGCTCGACCTCGATACGCGCGCCGCCCCGGTCGCCGTGGTGGCGGACCCGCAGATCACCGGTCACGCCGAGCTCGCGCAGGTACGCCTCCGCGCGCTCCACCTGCGTGAGACGCTGCGACGTGATCGGAATGCCGTAGGCCACGCGGCTCGACAGGCACGGGGCCGCCGGCGCATCCCATACCGGAAGCCCCAGCTCGCGCGCGGCGCGCCGGACATCCGTCTTCGTCAGTCCCGCTTCGGCGAGCGGCGAACGCACGCCCGCTGCCTGCCCCGCGGCATACCCGGGGCGATGCTCGCGCAGGTCGTCCGCGTTCGTACCGTCGCACACGACGGCGAGCCCGCGGCCCCGCGCCTCTGGGACGAGCTGGCGCCACAGCTCCGTCTTGCAGAAGAAGCACCGGTTCGTGGGATTCGCGAGGTAGTCGGGATCCTCGAGTTCGTGTGTGTCGAGCTCGACCAGCGGGACATCGAAGCGCTGCGCCACTGCACGCGCCGTGGCCCACTGCGCCGTCGGGTAGGAGGCGCTCCGGCCCACCGCGGCCAGCATCCGGTCGCGCCCCAGCTCCTGGCGGACCACGACCGCCAGCAGGGCCGAATCGACCCCGCCCGAGTAAGCGACCAGGGCTGATGGATAAGTCCGCACGAGCGCGCGCAGGGGACCCGACATTGCCGAATAGTAGCGGCTCACACTGTCTCCATCAAAGGACGTTTTCGGATAGTTCGTAGGCTGGAAACCTGTTACCCTTATGATACGTTCAAGAACAAAGGCAATCGACTACTTCTAGTAGGTTTCCAGGGTACGAGGGCTCCGAAATGGCGCACAAGACCGAGCTGGACGCCGTCGACCGGAAGATCCTGCGGCTGCTCGCGACCGACGGGCGCTCGAGTTACCAGGCTGTCGCCGATGAGGTCGGGCTGTCGCGTCCCGCGGTGATGGAGCGGGTGAAGCGACTGGAGGAAGCCGGCTACATCAGCGGCTACGGCGCGCGCGTCGATCGCGTCAAGGCCGGATTCCCGGTCACTGCGTTCGTCGCGGTGCGTTACGCCAACTCTGATTACGTGGGCGACGAGCCACGGATGCGCGAGATGGAAAAGCATCCCGGCGTCTTGGAGTGTCACCATGTCGCGGGTGAGGACTGCTACGTCCTGAAGGTCGCCGCTCCGGATCTCGAGCGCCTCCAGGATCTGTTGCGCGACCTGCGCGGTCCGTCACCGACCGTGGAGATGAGCACGCGCACCACGATCGTGCTCGGCACGGTATTCGAAAAACCGGGGTTCGTCCCGACGGAGCTCGACTGATGGCCGGATTGCGCGGCAAGGCGCTCGTCGCCTATCTCGTCGTCTGCGTGTTCTGGGGATCGACTTACCTCGCGATCCGTGTCGGCGTCGGCGTGCTGCCCCCCTTCCTGTTCGCCGGTCTGCGGTTCCTCATCGCCGGCCTGCTGCTGCTCACCGTGGTGCTCGTGTTCGGCGACACGCTACCCAAACGGCTGGTCGACTGGCGGACCCAGGCGATCGTGGGCGTCCTGCTGCTGGCGGGCGGGAATGCGTTCGTCGTCTGGGCCGAGCAGTACACCGCGTCCGGCGTCGCCAGCATTTTCGTCGTCACGGTCGCGCTCTGGATGGCGTTCTTCGACGCGATCATCCCGGGCGGCTCGGGCGACTTGAACTGGCGCGTCGTGACCGGGCTGCTGCTCGGCTTCCTCGGAACCGCCCTCCTGGTCGGTGCGAGCCCCGGCGAGATTCTGCGGGCCGATCTGCGCGGACCGATCGCCCTCACTTGCGCGAGCGCGTCGTGGTCGCTCGGCTCGGTCTACAGCAAACGGCATCGCACGGAGACGAGCCCCTACGTCGGGGCGGCGATCCAGATGATCGCGGGCGGCGCCACCATCGCTCTTGTCGGCACTGCGCTCGGTGAGTGGAGCCGCTGGCACCTCACGCCCAAAGGCCTCGGTGCGATCGCGTACCTCGTGGTGTTCGGCTCGATCCTGGGCTACAGCGCTTACACCTACGCCCTGCGCCACGCCTCGCCCACCATCGTGGGCACGTACGCGTACGTGAATCCGGTGATCGCCGTCCTACTCGGCTGGCTGATCCTCCGCGAGCCGGTGACGGCGCGCACCTTCCTTGCCATGGCGCTGATCCTCGGGGCGGTCGTGTGGATCCAGTTCTCGCACAAGATCGGGCGGAGAGTCGGACAATCAGATGGGCGGACGGCGACAGCGGGGCCGGTCCGTCAGGAGGCCTCCGAGCATGCGTAGCGTGAACCTGGTCGAGAAGTTCCGGCAGTTCAACGAACACTGGAGCCCGAAGATCGTGGGCGAGCTCAACGACTCGTACGTCAAGCTCGTCAAGGTCAAAGGCGAGTTCGTGTGGCATCATCACGAGCTGGAGGACGAGCTGTTTCTCGTCGTGAAAGGCCGGCTGCTGCTCAGGTTCCGGGACCGCGACGTGTCGGTGGGCGAGGGTGAGTTTGTGATCGTCCCGCGGGGGGTCGAACACCTGCCTGTGGCCTCCGAGGAGGCGCACGTACTGCTGCTCGAGCCGAAGTCCACACTCAACACGGGGAACGTCCGTAATGAGCGCACGATCAGCGACCTCGACCGGATCTAAGCGCCCCTTGATCGCGCGCCTGTGGCACGGGGCCGTCACCGCCGCGAAGGGCGACGCCTACGCCGCCTATCTGCGCCGGACGGGCGTAACGGAATGCCGCGCGACGCCCGGCAACCGCGGCGTCGAGGTGCTGCGCCGCACGGTCGGCGGCGACACGCACTTCCTGTTCATCTCGTTCTGGGATTCAAAGGACGCGATCCGGACGTTCGCAGGCGACGACGTCGAGCGGGCGCACTACTACCCCGAGGACCGGGACTATCTGCTCGAGCTCGAGCCGACCGTCACGCACTACGAGGTGTCCGAGCAGTAGCGGGACGGTACCACGAGGTCACTCGTCCGCCGGCGGCAGGCCGGCCGCATACGGCGCGGCCGAGGGCGCCCGCAGCCCCGGCTTCCCTTCGTCCGTGTATTTGAAGCCCCGCGTGGTGTGGTACGCGAGGTCGATGTCGGGAGCGGCGGCGAACTCGGTGAGAATGTCTTCCCAAATCGCGTGCTCGGTGCCGCGGCGCTTGCGGGGCTCGATCAGGTAGCGGATCGTCAGCTGCACACCGTAGTCCACCACGCTCGTGTACACGATCGGCGTCAGCTTGCGGTAGTTGATGAGGTACTGCTGCGACGCGGACAGAAGCTCCTGCTCGGCCTGCGCCGTCAGGTGCTCCGCGTGCTTGACGGCGATCTTTCCGAGGATCTGCTTCGCTTTTCTCCAGTCGCTCTCGAACGTTACGACCACCGGCACCTCGTTCCAGATGTAGCGGAAGCCCTTGTTGTAGTTGGCGACGGGATCGGTGAAGACCTTACCGTTCGGGACGTGGATGATCCGCCCGCTCGACTGGTCCGCCTGCACCCATGCGCCGATCTCGTTGAGGGTGAACTGGAACAGGCCGAGGTCGATGACGTCCCCCGCATGGGGGCCGATCTGGATGCGGTCCCCGACTTCGAAGGGACGGCGCCAGATGATGAATGCCCACCCGGCCACGTTCGAGACCGGCTCTTTGAGCGCGATCGCCAGGCCCGCGGACACCAGCCCTAGGTAGGTCGTGAGCGCGGTGGTTCCGACGAACCACGTTTGGGCCACAAGAATCACGCCCACCGCGACCAGCGCGTAGGTCAGCCCCTTGCGCCAACGGTACCGGCCCCAAGGGTCCCGCACCCGGCGGTACACCAACCCCAGGACGAAGTGGCGGACGAACCAGAGTCCGACAATCGTCCCCGCGGTAACGAGCAACCGCGTCTGGAGCTGGGGGCTCATCCCGAGGTGAGTCTGGAGCCAGTCGATCATGAGGCGTGTCGGGAAAGTAGGGAGCGGCCGGGCCCCGCGCCAGCCGATGCGGTGTAGATTAGCACGCAATGCGCGCGCTTCCGCTCCTGCTCTGCACGCTCGCCGCCGCGGCCTGTCACCGCGGCGCCGTCGCGCCGATCAATCCTCAGGCGGAAGTGGCGGTGACCGTCGACAACCAGAATTTCCTCGATATGAACGTGTTCATCATCCGCGGCGGCCAGCGTATCCGCCTCGGCACGGTGCCGGGGCTCACCTCGCGCATTCTGATGGTGCGGCCGGAGCTGATCGGGTACGGCACGGAGGTGCAGTTCGAGCTGCATCCCATCGGCGGTCGGTCGAACCCAATCAGTGAGACCATCAGCGTACGCCCCGGCGACGTCGTCCGGCTGACGATCCCCCCCAACTAGCTCATCTTACCGGCGACCTCTTTCACTAGCTTCGCGCACAGGGTCGCCGTCAGGCCGCTCGGATCCTGCGCGGGGTTGAACTCCACGATGTCCGCAGCGACGAGCGGGACGCTCAACCCGTGCAGCACCGTCAACACCTCGCGCACCGTGAGGCCACCCGGCTCGCGGTGCGACACCCCGGGCGCGAACGCAGGATCGAAGGCGTCGATGTCGATCGAGACGTACACCGGCTGGCGCAGCGTGGGGCGCCGTCCCGCCACCCAGGCGCGCATGTCGATCACCTCGACCCCGTAGCGCTCGGCCTGAGCGCGCTGCACGGCGTTCATCGTCCGAATGCCCACCTGCACCACCTGGTCGGCGAGTCGTTCCTCCAGGATCCGCGCGAACGGACAAGCATGCGAGTATCGGTCTCCCTCGAACTCCGGGTAGAGATCGGGATGGGCGTCGAAGTGCAGGATGCTAAGCCGCGGGTGAAACCACCGCACGGCCCGCACGATGGGATAGGTGACCGAGTGGTCGCCGCCCAGCACGATCGGCCGCCCGCCCGACTCGAGCAGCGTGCGGACCGCCTCCTCGATCTTCGCCCGCGCCTCCGCGGCGGAGCCGCCGAACGGCACGTCGCCCGCGTCGCCGAGCGCACCGGCCGCGCCAAGGTCCACCCCTGTCTCGGTCCAGGGATTTCCGGCGGGTGAATGCAGAGCCTGTCGGATCAGCGGTGGAGCCGCCGCCGTGCCCTTGAGAAAGGAGGAGCTCGCGTCGTAGGGGAGGCCGAGCAGCGTCGGGGTACCGAGGGCGTGGCCAGTCATGCCGGGATCGTCGGTGGGCAGCCAGTTCCGGGAGCGCTAGACGAGATCAATTCGCGCCCGGTGCCCGCTCGCCCGAGCGAGTCGCCGATCCCGCGTCACCAGCGGCGCACGGAGCGCCTCCGCCAACGCGATATAGGCGGCGTCATACGCCGTGAGATTCGGTCGCAGCTGCCAGATCCGGTCCAGGAGCGGGGTGTGCGGATAGCGACGGACGGGAAGAGTGCCCAAGTCCCCGATAGCCCTCGAGCCGCGTTCGTTGGAAGTCTCGTGGATCGTGCACAAACGCCGGATCGCGTTGGCCACCTCCAGATCCAGTACCGCCGGAGCGTGCCAGGGGGTTTCTCCGAGAATACGGGCCGCGAGTGAATCGGCGGCCTGCGTGCCCAGCAGGAGCTCCACGACCACCGACGCGTCGAGGACGATCATCGTCCTTCTCGCATCGCGCGAATGATGGCGGCCGGCGACACACGCAGCCTTACTGGCTCTCTCTGTCGCAACCGTTCCAGGAACTCGGCCGGCGTTGGCTGCTCCGCCACCTGCCGCAGCTCGCGCAACAGATAATCGGAAAGCGACATACCCTCCGTCGCCGCGCGCGCCTTCAGCGTGCGGTGCAGGTCGTCGGGGACGTTGCGGATCTGAATCATCTTGGACATGCGCATAACATGCTAACACGCTGCCAGCATGTCAAACCATCCCCGGGCCCTACTCCCAGTGGTATATGTCGCCCCATCTCGGGTGCGCGGGATACTCCGGATGCTCGTCACGGATCTCGGCCCAATCCAACGCGTCGATGATCGCGTCGCCATCGCAAGCCAGATACGGACACATCTGGAATCCGCGCACCGTGCGCCACTTGCCTCGCTCGTACGTGCGCTCGCAGTGCAAGCACCACAGATAATTCGAGCGCTTTGGGTCGGTAAAGATGAGATCGCGATGCGATGCTTCCACTCTACTCCTCCTTCCTCACCCCAGGCCCCGCCGGTCGAGACTGCGGTACTGAATCGCCTCGCTCACGTGCTTCGGCTGAAGGTCCGCCGCCCCCTCGAGGTCGGCGATGGTGCGAGCGATCTTGAGAATCCGGTGATAGGCCCGCGCCGACAGCGCGAGCCGCGTGATCGCCGTGCGGAGCAGCGCGTCGGCACCGTCCGACACGCGGCAGAAGATGCGGATGTCCCGCGCCGCCATGTGGGCGTTGGCGTATACGCCGGCGCGGTTGGCAAACCGGTCGCGTTGCGCCGCGCGCGCCCGGTCCACGCGGTCCCGGACCGCCTCGCTCGGCTCGCCGCCGCCCTGATCGGCCAGCGCGCGGTACTTCACGGCGGGCACCTCCAGATGGATGTCGATGCGGTCGAGCAAGGGCCCCGAGACGCGGGCGAGGTAGCGCTCCACGCCGAGGGGCCCACAGACGCAGTTATGCTGCGGATCGCCGGAGTAGCCGCAGGGGCACGGATTCATCGCCGCGGCGAGCATGAAGCGCGCCGGATAGGTGAGGCTCATGGCGGCGCGCGCGATCGTCACGACGCCGTCCTCCATCGGCTGGCGCAGCACCTCGAGTACGTTCTTGCGGAACTCGGGCAGCTCGTCCAGAAACAGCACGCCGCCGTGCGCGAGGCTGACCTCGCCCGGCCGCGGGTACGAGCCGCCGCCGATCAGCCCGGCGTCCGAGATGGTGTGATGCGGCGCGCGGAACGGCCGCCGCGCCACCAACGACTCGCCGACCGGCAGCACGCCCGCGACGGAGTGAATCTTCGTCGTCTCGAGCGCCTCGTCGAGGCTCATCTGCGGGAGAATCGTGGGGAGCCGCCGGGCGAGCATCGTCTTGCCGCTGCCCGGTGGACCGATCATCAGGATATTGTGTCCTCCCGCCGCTGCGACCTCGAGCGCGCGCTTCGCGTGCGCCTGCCCCTTCACTTCCCCGAAATCGACGTCGTGCTTCGCTCGCTCCGCCAGCAACCCGGCGAGATCGACCTGCGCCTCCGGCAGCTCCGCCCGGCCGTCCAGAAAGTCGGCCAGCTCGGCGAGATTGCCGGCGCCCAACACGCGGACCCCCGAGACGACACCCGCCTCCGGGAGGTTCTCGCGCGGCAGCACCAGCGCCTCGAGCCCAGCCGTGCGCGCCGCCAGTGCCACCGGCAGCGCCCCCCGCACCGGGCGAATCGCGCCCTCGAGCCCCAGCTCGCCGAGCACCGCGACCCGCCCGAGCCGCTCGGCCGAGATCTGCTCCGTCGCGGCGAGGATGCCCACGGCGATCGGCAGATCGAACGCCGACCCGTCCTTGCGAATGTCGGCCGGGGCGAGGTTGACAGTGATGCGCTTCAGGGGGAACGTGTAGCCGGTGTTCGCGAGCGCGGCGTACACGCGCTCGCGTCCTTCCTTGACGGCACCCTGCGGCAACCCGACGGTGGCGAAGGTGGGGAGGCCGTTCGCGATGTCGGTCTCGACGTCCACGAGATAGGCGTCGATCCCGAGCACCGCGGCGGAGCGGACGCGGGCGAGCATGGGTAGGACGGTACGATGGAGCGGCGGACACCGGGTAGGCGAAGTTACGCGGCACAGCGCCAAATCCTGCACATGTCGGTCACACATCACGCCCGGTGAGCGCGCCGGGCTCTAAGATGGAGTCGTGACGCACACGAAAGCTCCCCCGTGACCGACCTCCTCACCCACGTTCAAGCCGCCCTCTCCGGTGGCTACGCGATCGAGCGCGAGCTCGGGCGCGGGGGAATGGCCACGGTCTACCTCGCGCAGGACTTGAAGCACCGTCGCCCCGTGGCGATCAAGGTGCTGGCGCCGGAGCTCGCGGCCGCTCTCGGGCGGGAACGGTTTCTCCGGGAGATCGAAACCGCCGCCCGCCTCACTCACCCCCATATCCTGCCGCTGCACGACTCGGGAGAAGCGGATGGCCTCCTCTACTACGTCATGCCGTACATCGAGGGCGAGTCGCTCCGAGACCGGCTGGACCGAGAGAAACAGCTCGCCATCGCGGATGCCGTAACGATCACGTGTGCAGTGGCGAACGCCCTGAGTTACGCCCACAGCCACGACGTCGTGCATCGAGACGTCAAGCCCGAAAACATCCTGCTGTCCAACGACGAAGCGATCGTGGCCGACTTCGGCATCGCGGCGGCGATCGATGCCGCCGGAGGGGGGAAGCTCACACGGACGGGGATCGTCCTCGGCACGCCCGCGTACATGAGCCCCGAGCAAGGAGCAGGTGACCGGGCGCTCGATGGGCGGAGCGACGTCTACAGTTTGGGCTGCGTGCTGTACGAGATGCTAGCCGGTGAGCCGCCATTCACGGGGCCGACCAGCCAGGCGATCATCGCCAAGCGGTTCACCGACCCAGTCCCGTCTGCCCGTCGCCTGCGGGACACGGTGCCCCCGCCGATGGATCAGGCGATCGCGAAGGCCCTGGCGCGGGCTCCGGCCGACCGATTCGCCACCACGCATCAGTTCGCGGAGGCATTGCGAGCATCCGCCGAGGCCCGCCCGGTCATCGTGGCGACAGCGCCGCCGGCCCATAGCGACGGGGAGGACGCCGGGCGGAGCGCGTTTGCGCGTCACGCCTGGCGCGAGGCGTTCGAGACTCTCACCAACGCCCGAGCGATACGGGCACTCGCCGTGGAGGACGACGAACGCCTTGCCGAGTCGGCCTGGTGGATCGGCCGCGTCGACGACTGCATCGCCGCTCGCGAACGGGCGTACGTCACCTACATGGATCAGCGGAAGCCCCGGCTCGCGGCGGCGGTCGCGGTGCGCCTGGCCGAGGACTTCTTTCGCCGGCAAGCGAAATCCCTCGGCAACGGCTGGCTGAAGCGCGCGGAGCGGCTCCTGCAGGACGTCCCCGAGTGCCGCGAGCATGGCGCGCTGCTACGACTCCACGCGATGCTCGCGTTCGACAGCGAAGGCGACGTTGAAAAGGCGCTGGGCCTGGCGAGACGAACCTCGGACATCGCCACCCGATTCCGCGATCGCGACCTCCAGGCCCTGGCCATGCACGACGTCGGCCGCATGCTCGTCTCCAAGGGAGAGCTGGCGCAGGGCATGGCGCTGATCGACGAAGCGATGGCGGCGGCGGTTGGTGGCGAGCTCGGCCCCGAGGTGACCGGGCGGATCTACTGCAACATGATGGGGCTGTGCGAAAAGCTGGCCGACTATCAGCGCGCGGGTGAATGGAGCGAGGCGGCACGGCGCTGGTGCGAGCAGCACACGGAGTCCGGGTTCCCCGGAATCTGTCGGGTGCACCGCGCGGAGCTCATGAGACTGCGCGGGTCCTGGAACGACGCCGAGACCGAGGCGCTCCGCGCCGCCCAGGAGCTCCGGGGCTTTTACAACATCGCGGCCGGTGAAGCGTTCTACGAGATCGGGGAAATCCGGCTCCGCATGGGCGACTTGAAGCGTGCCGAGGAGGTCCTGCGTCAGGCGCACGAGCTCGGCCGCGAGCCCGTTCCGGGCCTGGCGCTGCTGCGCCTGGCGGAGGGCAAGATCGACGCCGCGAAGGGACTCATCGAGCGCGCCGTCGCCGACCGACCGGAGGGATCGCTGGACAGGGGGCGGCTGCTACCCGCCCGCGTGCAGATCGCGCTGGCTGCGGGGGAGGTCGACCGGGCGCGGGAGAGCGTCACGGAGCTCGAGGCGATCGCGCGCGAATACGGCTCCACGGCATGGCACGCGAGCGCGGCGCAGGCACGCGGCGCCGTGCAAGTCGCCGAAGGCGTCGCCGACGCGGCCGTTCCGAACCTACGGCGCGCCTGCAAGCTGTGGCAGGAAATCCAGCTTCCCTACGAGACCGCCACCGCGAGGCTGCTCCTGGCCGGGGCGTATCGCGCCACGGGAAGCCCCGAGGACGCCGAGCTCGAGCTGCAAGCGGCGAAGTCGACGTTCAAGGGCCTCGGAGCCGATGTCGGCACCGCGAGCGCTCTTTCCGGCCAAGCGCTCTCGTAGGCGGATGCCCCCGATCACCTGGGACGACTTCGCCAAGGTGGACATCCGCGTGGGCCGGATCGTCGAGGTCGAGGACTTTCCCAAGGCGCGGAAGCCCGCATACAAGCTGCGGATCGATTTCGGCGAGCTCGGCGTGAAGACTTCGAGCGCGCAGATCACCAAGTACTACGACAAGGCCGATCTCGTGGGAAAGCTGGTCCTGGCAGTGGTGAACTTCCCACCGCGCCAGATCGCCACCTTCTTCTCCGAAGTCCTGACGCTCGGCGTGGTCTTGGGTGACGGGGACATCGTGCTGGTGCACCCGGAGCGCGAGGTGCCTCTGGGGAGCCGAATCGCTTAGCGAGAGACGAGGTCGCCCGGGACAGGGGGTGAGGTTGCCCCGTACCGGTTCTCGACGTACTCCTCGAGCATCTTCAGGAAGTCGGCCACGATCGAGTCGCCTTTGAGCGTAACCTTGAGCCGGCCGTCGACATACACCGGGGCCTTAGGCTCCTCGAAGGTGCCCGGCAGCGAGATCCCGATGTCCGCGTGCTTCGACTCCCCGGGGCCGTTCACCACGCACCCCATGACCGCCACGCGCAACGTCTCCACGCCCGGATAACGCTCGCGCCAGGCGGCCATCTGCTCTTTCAGATGGGTCTGGATGTCCTCCGCCATCTCCTGGAAGAACGTCGACGTGGTACGGCCGCAGCCGGGGCATGCCGAGACCTGCGGCGTGAAGCTCCGCAGACCCAGCGACTGGAGCACCTGCTGCGCCACCTGTACCTCCTCGGTCCGGTCTCCGCCCGGCCGCGGGGTGAGGGACACTCGGATCGTATCGCCGATCCCCTCCTGCAAGAGAATCGCCAGACCCGCCGTGCTGGCGATGATTCCCTTTGCGCCCATCCCGGCCTCGGTGAGGCCCAGGTGCAGCGGGTAGTCGGAGCGCTGCGCCAGCCGCTGATACACGTCCACCAGGTCCTGCACGCCCGAGACCTTCGCCGACAGGATGATGCGGTCGTGCGCCAGCCCGCACTCCTCGGCCAGCTCGGCCGAGCGCAGGGCGCTCGCGAGCATCGCCTCGATCATCACCTCACGCGCGTCGAGCGGTTCCGGGCGGCGGGCGTTCTCGTCCATCATCTCCGTGAGGAGCTGCTGGTCGAGACTCCCCCAGTTGACCCCGATGCGCACCGGCTTGCCGTGGGTGAGCGCGACCTCGATGATGGTGCGGAAGTGCTCGTCGCGCCGTTTCGCGCCGACGTTGCCAGGATTGATGCGGAACTTGGCGAGTGCGGCCGCGCACTTCGGGTATTTGGTGAGCAGGAGGTGGCCGTTGTAGTGGAAGTCGCCGATCACGGGGACAGCCACGCGGGCCACGATGTCCGGCACCGCCTCGGCCGCCGCCTCGTTGTTGACCGTCACCCGCACCAGCTCGCTGCCCGCGTCGTGGAGCGCGCGCACCTGCGCCGCGGTGGCGTCCACGTCGGCGGTGTCGGTGTTGGTCATCGACTGGACGACGATCGGGTGGGAACCGCCCACCATCACGCCCCCCACGTCGACGACGACGGTCTGCCGGCGCTGGTACGCGTTCACGCGTCCAATATAAGAAGAAAGACGTCACGCGGAGGCGTCAAGCAAAAACGTCGCGCGGACACGACTTTGCGCGACGTCTCTGCTCGACGTCTTGTTTGTGTTAGAAGAGTTTGTCGTTGATCACGACCGTCAGCCACAGGGACTTGATGACGGCCTTCCCCTGCAACAGGATCACTCCGGAGTTCGTGCCCTTGGCTTGGAGCCGGATCCACAACTGCGAGCCGGTGAACAACTGGATCACGGCGTCATTGAAGCGTCCAACGATGGTGTCGGGCGTCACGGCGGTCCCCGACACGGCCGCGTCGGGAACGGTCAGCGCCAGCGCGGTCGAGTTGAGCGTGCCGGCGGAGTCGGCGGCAATGAACAGCTGCAACCCGATGCTACCGGTACCGGCTTGGTTCTCTAAACTCATCTTCCCGTTGACGATCACGGAGTCGACAAACGAGGATCCGGCGCCCGGCAGGTCGATCCGCTGAAAGGTCGAAGCACTGGCGGGTGGGCCCGGCGGGACGAAGTACGGGATCGTGTCCCGTCCCGTCCCTTTGATGAAGCTGTAGACGTCCACATTGAAGATGGCGTGCCCTTCGCCGCATCCCGCCGCGACGCCTGCGAGCGCCACCACCCACAGCCACTTCGTGCGCATCCTGCCTCCTAATAGATCGAGAGCGACGTCGCCATGGTGACGCCGCGCTCGTTCGACAGCGAGTTGGTGTGCGTCCAGAATCCCACGTCGAGGCCGAGGCCGCCGAAACGCACCCCCCCACCAAACCCGAACTCGATCCGTTTCCGCTGGTCGCGCGCCACCCCGCCGCGCACCGCGAACAGGCCGATCCGCTGCTCCCCACCCACGTGCACGACGCTGCCGCGTCCGGTGTTCAACACGTCCGCCCCGAGCGTCGTGTTGCCAACGGTGTACGCCAGGTTGGCGATATACGAGACCGGCAGCTTGGTCTTAGTTTCCACGTGGTTCGCGACCGGCTTCGAGTAGCTCGAATCATGGTAGAACGCGCTGTCCAGACGTGTGTCGGGCCAGGTGATGGTCGCGCCGATGTCGTTCACGCCGACCCCGATCTCGATCGGTCCGGACACCCAGGCGACGCCGATGTCGCCGCCGATGCCGTGGCCGAACGTGTTCCCCGGCTTCGAGTACTGGGTCAGCGTCCGCCCGTCGGGCGTCACCGGGTTCGCACCGCCGAAAATCGTATCTCCGGTGATAAAACCGGCGTCGCCGTCGGTCCGGCCGTATCCCACGCCCACGTAGTAGTGGACCGCGCCGCCGGCGTAGAATCCGTGGGTCGAGTCCCCCGCGATGCGCCCGGCGTAGCTGACGGTCGGGGCGAACCCACCTTCCACCAGGCCGTGGAGGAGCACGCTGTAGCGGGTGTTGTGCCGGGCGGGCTGCGAGTCACGCAGGAAGCCGAGCAGTGTGTCACCGAGCTGAAATTCCACGTCGTCGTGCACCCACCCCATCACCCCAATCCGAAGGCCCTTGAATCCGAAGCCGGGGGAGAAAGGACGACTCGAGCCGCTGATGCCGAATTGGTCTTCAGGAACGAGCTCCGCGGCCGCGCCGAGGTTGACCACCAAGGAGTCCTGCCCGATGGTGAAAGCCACGTCGTTCGTCGGCGTCGGGGCCTTCTTCACTTCGAGATAGAGCGGCAGGTTGAGAATCGTGTTCACGACCAGGATCGGATTGAAGCCCGACGACTTCGGATCGAAGGCCGGGTCGCTGGAGAGGTGCGGATGGTCGTGAAGAAACTGAATGATCCCGAGCGGGATCGGGATCGTCAGTTTGGGCTGCCCGCGCAGAGTCGCCTGCCGCGGCACGGCGCGGTACGCGGGGTTGTACCGCTCGAGGCTTCCCGAACGACCAAGGCTCAGGCCGCCCATGCCGATGCGACGGGCGTCGGTCACGAGCCACTGCGCCGCGGCCGGCGCCGCAGCGCCGCCCACCAGCACCACTAGCCCGAAGCCCAGAACGAATGTGCGCACGATGTTCCCCGTGAATGAGGGCTCAATCGGCCACCAACATTGTGAATGATCGGCGTTTATGCCACAGGTGGGCGTGAGCCCCGTCACGCACGAGGGCGGGAAGGCGACCCCTGGAACCGTATGGTGACCGTCGTCCCCCGTCCCTGCGCGCTCGTCAGGCCGATGGTGCCACCCCAGCTCTCGACCAGGCGCCGGGCGATGGCGAGACCCAGGCCGGACCCGCTCGACGTGGTGGAAAATGCCGGGTCGAAGACGCGCGGCAACACATCGGGGGCGATCCCTCGGCCGTCGTCCTCCACGGCGAGCCCGCACCCGCCATCGGAGATGCGCACCGTCACGCGCCGGGCGCCCGCGTTGCGGGCGTTCTCGAGCAGGTTGATGAGGACCTCCTTCACTTCATCTCGCCGCGCGGACGCGAGCGCGCCGGCCTCACCCGCGAGCGCAACCGTGGCTTCGGCTTCGGCACCGCCCAAGGTGTAGAGGTGCACGACCTCGCGCGCCAGGGCATGGACGTCGACGGGCTCGAGCGGGAGCGCCTCGGCCGCGGGCGACGCGAAGCGGGAGAACGCCCGCGCAATCGCGTCCAGCCGGTCGATTTCGGCCAGGATCCGCCCGGCCGTCTCCGCCAGCGTCGCGTCGAAGTCTCGCCCGTCCTTCTTCTCGCGCGCACGCTGCAGGTGCTGGATGCCGAGGCGGATCGGGGTGAGAGGATTCTTGATCTCGTGCGCCACCTGCCGCGCCATCTCGCCCCAGGCGAGCACGCGGGCCGCGCGGGTAAGCGCGGTCGCGTCGTCGAGTGCCACGACGCAGCCGTCGGGCGCCGGTCCCAGGGAGGCGAGCTGCACGCGGATCTGGCGCCCCCCCACCGCGAACTCGCGCTCCACGATACCCTCGGTCGTGCCGTCGAGATACTCTCGCACCGCGGTCCAGACCACGAGCCATTCCGCCGGCGCCGCCCCTGTGAGTAGATCGCCGGGCGTGAGGGGTGCACCCAGCAGCTCGGCCGCGCGCGGGTTGGCCATGGTGACCCGGAGGCCGTCGTCCACGGCGATGACCCCGGTGGCCACGTTGGCGAGCACCTGGGCCGTGCGCCGGCGCGCCTCCTCGAGCGCGCCCTGGCTCCGCGTCACGTCTGCCGCCATGCGCTCGAACGCCGAGATCACCGGCTCGAACTCGCGCGGCGCCCCCGGTGGGAAGGAGGGCAACGGAGCGCCGCGCCCGACCGCACCGGCGGCGTCGCGCAGCGCGGCGACCGGGCGCGCGAGCCCACGCGCGGTGAGTCCCGCGAGGTACACGGCCGCCACCAGCCCGGCCAGCGTCGCGAGGATGAGCACCAGCGCGAGGTCTTCCTGCTGCTGCCGCACGCGCTCGTCGTCGAGCAGCTGCGGGGCGGCCAGGATCTCCTGAACCTCGGGTGAGTCCGAGCGCACGACCAGGTACCCGACGCGAATCGAGCGGCCGGCCGTGCGGCCGTCATCGGTAAGCTCGAGCTCGTCCCGGAGCGCCAGGCGCACGAACGCGTCCGGGGCGAGCAACGGATCGACCAGACCGAGCTCGCCCAGCACCGGGGCGCTCGTGCCGGCCAGCACACCGTCGCGGAATAACCACAAGTCCGCGTCGAGCCGGTCGCCCAGCTCCACGATGGACCGCGCGACCGCGGCGGGGCGGTCCGAGACCACGGCTCCGGCGGTGGCCGCCGCGTCGCGCAACGTCTGGCTGATGAGCAGATCGCCCGCCCGCCGCGCCTCGTCGCCCAGCCGGGCGAAGCTCCACACGGCGAACAGCAACACCGGGAGCACGACGAACGCGCCGAGCGCCGCGGCGAGTCGCACGCGATAGCTGGTGCGCAGCGCGTCCAACACGGGCGGCAGCCGCGGCAGCCACCCAGCGACGAGGAGCAGGCTCACGATCCAACAGACGGCGAGCACGCCTGCGTCCACGACGACCACCAGGACGCCGCGCACCAGCAACGCCCACGGATCCCGCAGGTCGACCGTGAGATGCACGTGGTGCACGCCGTCCGACAGCTCGAGGCGGCGCTCGCCCCGCGCCGACCAGCCACGCCGCGTCCAGATCACCCGGGCGCTCGCCGTCGCCGGCGGCGGTGCGGGAGGCGACAGCTTGATGTCGTACGGCGGCTCGACGGGCGCCGCTCCCTCCAGGAAGCGCGCGACGCGCGCCGCCGGAATGAGCCGGGTGCGTGGCCCCACGCCCACGGTGAGCACGTCCGCGCCCGCCCCTCCGAGCGGCAGCACGAGCACGTAGTGAACGCCCGGCCTCCGATCCAAACGCTCGACCCGCGGGCCGCGGGCGATCTCCGCCTCGGGCTCGCCCGCCCGCGTCCACAGCGCGAGACTCGCCGGGTAGTCGTCGATCGCGAGCGGCGAGGCGAGCCACCAGGCGTAGACCTCGCCCGCGGTGCGGGGCGGCAGGGCCGGCGGGGCGGTCCCGAGGCGCTCCAGCAGCGACACGGCCCGGGGATCGGCCGCGCTGCCCAGTCCCTGAGCGTCTCGCTCGGCGAGCCCGAGGCGGCCTTCCACCGCGGCGCCCCACGTAACGAGAGCGGCGGCGGTGCCGGCCACGGTCGCAATGCCGAGGACGGCCCACCGACGCGGCGCCGGCACGAGCACACCGACCAGTGCGGGGAGCCACACGAAGGTGTACCAGTCGGGCCACGCCCCGTACGGACTCCACAGCCACAGCCCCGCCAGCGCGGCGACGGCCGCCCAGGCGCACGCCGCGGGGAGGGTCCACGGGACACGGTGTGGCTCGCTCGCGCCACGTACCAGCGCCGCGGCAGCGAGCACCAGCGCCATCGCCGCGGTCGCGACCGCCGCCTCCCACGACATCCACAACACGAACCCCACGCCGCCCGCCGGCGGGGCGATGCCTCGGCCGAGATAGCGCACCAGGAACGGCGCCGCGAGCACGAGCGCAGCCGCGCCGACCACGTTCCACCAGCGCCGCGCGAGCCCAGCGCGCCACAGCGCGCTGGCGGCACAGAGCGCCACCACGCCGAGCAGCGTGAGCGCGCCGGCCGACGCGCTGAACACCCCGAGCACGGGGCGGTAGAACGCGGCGGGCGAGAATAGCTCCGCCATGTGCAGCGAGGAACCGATCGGCGCGCGGGCCGCGCACCACGCGGCCACGAGCACGACCAACCAGCGCCAGCGGCCCGGCGGCGCGGCGAGGCCAGCCAGCAGCAGCGCGGCGACGACGATGATCGCGGCCCGCTGGGTCGCGCCGCGCAGTGCCGCGAGCTTCGCGTCGCCCTGAGCAGGCGGCACCGGCCGGACGCTGAACAGCGTGTCGCCGTGCTCGCAGGAGATCGGACAGTAGTCGAAGACGTCCGGGTCGTGCGGTGCGAGGCCGGGGGTGTAGAACCGCAGCGCCACGCCGTAGGCGTCTTCGAGCCGCGCGCTCAACGCGCGGCCCCGATCCGGCGCCGCCGGCACCGCGTCGAGCAGCACGGTCCCCACCGCACTCCCGCCATCCAGCGTCTGGCGCCGGGCCTCGAGCGACACGTAGAATGGTGTAATGACGGCGCGCAGCTCCGCGGTGTCCCGCGCAGGAACGAACCGGTGGCGGCCCGCCCACGCGACGGGCTCGCCGTCGGGGGCGAGGATCACGACGCCCCGCTCCACCCCCGCCGTCCGCGACCCGGAGCGCACGGCGTCCCGCACCCGCTCGAACGCGGCTTCACGAGGCAGCAACGCCGCGGTCATGCCGCGCTCCGCCAGCCGCCGCGCTTCGGCGACGGCAGCGGCCAGCGCCCCCTTCAGCGCGGAGGAATCGCGCGGGAGCCGCCCCGCCCGCACCTCGGGCCAGCAGCACTCGATACGCTGCACCTGCCGCACCCCGAGCACCAACGTGGCCCCGAGCGTGAGGCAGGCGACCGCCACGGCCGCCGGCGCCGCGAGACGGAGGGATAGCGGCCGGCGAGACCTCCTGACGGCCAGCAATGTGACGGCGACGCCCGCCGCGCCCGCGGCCCACGCCCAGCCCGCCGCGCCCCCACGGAGCCACTCCGCGGCGGCGATGGTCGCGGCGCACCCGGCGAGCGCGACGTGAGCGCCCCGCTGCACCTCAAGACCCTCGTCCCCGACGAGGTGCGTTTCATTCTTGAGCGCGATGCCCGCCTCCTCGTACCGGTGGGAACGTGCGAACAGCACGGCCCCCACCTCCCGCTCGGTTGCGACACCATCATCGTCGAGCGCCTGGCTGACGACCTCTCCGGAGCGCTGGAGATCCTGCGCGCCCCGACGATCGAATATGGGGTCAACACCGCCACGAAGCGGCCTTTCCCCGGCAACGCCTCCGTCCGCCGCAAGACGCTGCACCGCTGGATGAACGACCTGCTCGGATCCTGGGAGGAGGCGGGTGTCGAGAGCTTCATCATTCTCACCGCTCATGGCCACGACCCGCACCAGGAGGCGCTCTCCACCCTGCGCACCCGCCAGGCCCGCGTCTTCACCGTCGACGTGTTCGCCCTCGACTTCTCGGACGACCTCGAGGACCCCGACGGACCGATGCACGGCAGCGAGCTCGACACGTCCCTGCTGCTCTACCTCGCCCCCGAGGTCGTCCACATGGACCGCGCCCTGGACTTCGTGCTTCCCGAGAGGCAGCGCACCCGCTACCTGCGCACGAGCGCCGGCTCCCTCCCCAAGCGCTCCCCGGGGTCGCTCGGCCGGCCCTCGATCGCGACCCGGGAGAAGGGCGAGCGGCTATATAAGATGATTTACGACCGCGTCGCGACGCGAGTGCTCGGAGTACCCGTCCCGTGAACGCCCTCTTGCTCGCACTGCTCGCGCTCCAAAGCCCCGTGGACGAAGGCACCCTGGTCGTTCGCGAGGACACGGTCGAGATCGCGCGTGAGGCGTTCCGCCTCACGGCGGTGGGCACCGGAGCCGGGGTGACGCGCTGGAAGCTCGCCACGACCATTCGCTACGACCGCACCCGCCCGGTGGTCGTGCTCGACCCGATCGTCGAGCTCGGCCCCGATTCGAGCCCCGTGAGCCTGGAATACACCGTCGCCGACCCGCGCGAGCCGCTGCGGATCCTCGGACAGCTCACGCGCGGGCGGTTCGTCGTCCGACTGCTGGGCCGCCGCACCGAGCGGGCCCGCGAGTTCCCCGCTCCGCCTCCCACGGCCGTGGTCGACGACTCGGTGTTCGCCCTCTACCTTCCCGTCGCCTGGCAGGGACGCCCCCGGCCGGTGACGGTGACGGCCGTCTTCCCTCGCGCCGGGCGACGGGAGCTGCTGACGGTGCAGGACCTCGGCGTCCAGTCCACCACCCTGAACCGCGACCCCGCGGCGCTGCGGCACATCACAGTGACGGGGGGTGAGGCCCGCCTGGTCCATCTCTGGCTCGCCGCCGACGGCCGGCTCGCGAAAGTTGAGGTGCCGTCGCGCCGGCTCGTCGCCGAGCGGGCGCCCGCGTCCTGAGGTTAGATTCGTCGCGTCTCGAAACTTGCCGCGGGCGCGCCGCGTATGAGGAAGCTCATGAAGCCTCTGCTGTTGTCCGTCGGGCTCTTCGTCTGCCCAACCCTCGTCATCTGCCAGCAACCCGTTCCCGCGGCCCTCTCGCTCGCCGACGCGGTCGCGCTCGCCCGCCAGCACAACCCCGCCTACCGGCAAACGATCCACGACCGGTCGCCGGCGGCGTGGGGCGTCCGGAACGCCTGGTCGAGCCTGTGGCTCCCCAGCGTGACCGCGTCGGGCGGCGTGGGTTACGCGGGCCCAGGCGAGCAGAACTTTCTCACCTCGAGCTTCTCGCAGAGCGTCTCGACGTGGTCCTCGAACTACAGCTTCCTCCTCGACTGGACGCTGAACGGACAGACGCTCAGCCAACCCGGGCTCAAGAAGGCGCAGCTGAACGCAGCGGACGCGGACGTCGTCGGCGCGGAGACCAATCTGGTGACCGCGGTGACCCAGCAGTACCTGACGGTGCTGCAGGCGCGGGACAACGCCGAGGTGGCGCGACAGCAGCTGGACCACGATGAGCAGTTCCAGAAGCTGGCGCAGGCGCGCTACGAGGTGGGCCGTGCGTCGCTGATCGACGTGCGGCAGGCGCAGGTGGCCCGCGGGACGGCCGAGGTGGTGCTGCTCCGGGCGCGCACCGCGGTCCAGGTCGAGAAGCTGCGGTTGTTCCAGCAGATCGGCGTGTCGGCGCCGGTGGACCTGGGCACGGTGCAGCTTACCGACACGTTCAGCGTCCAGACCCCGACCTGGCGCTTGACCGACCTGCTGGGGATGGCCGAGCAGCAGAACCCTTCGCTCAAGGCGCTGCGGGAGCGGGAGCGCGCCGCCGGGTGGGGCGTGAAGGCGGCCTCTTCGAGCTGGGGTCCGTCGGTGTCGCTGTCGGCCGGCTGGTCCGGGTTCACACAGAAGCTGTCCGACATCGATCCGACGATCGGGGCCATACGGGCGAGCGCGCAAACGGATTCGCTGGCGTGTGCCTATGAGAACGCCGCGTGGTTGAACTCGGGACAGACCCCGCTCAACTGCGCGGTGCTCACAAACACGGCTGTCCAGGAACAGGCCTTCCGCGAACAGAACAGCCGCTATCCGTTCCATTTCACGCCACAGCCGTTCCAGGCGCGGCTCACCGTCACGATCCCGCTGTGGGGCAACTTCCAGCAGCCGCTGCAAGTGTCGCAGGCCAAGGCGCAGCGGCAGGATCTGCAGGAATCGGTGCGCGCGCGCGGCCTCCAGGTGCAGACCGACGTCAGCCAGGCGTACCTTACGCTGGAGACGGCGTTTCAGACGATTGCCATTCAGGATACGAACCGTACCGCGGCACGCGAGCAGCTGCAGCTCGCCACGGAGCGGTACCGCGTCGGCTCGGGGACGTTCTTCGAGCTGCTCGACGCCCAGGTGGCGGGGCTGCGCGCCGAGACCGACTATATCAACGCCGTGTACGATTATCACAAGGCGCTGGCCGCGCTCGAAGCCGCGGTCGGCCGGCCGCTGCGGTAACCGGAGGATCCGACCGTCATGTCCAAACGGAGCAAAGTGCTGGTGGGTGCGGGTGCCGCGGTACTCATCATCGCGATCGTGGTAATCAGCGCCGGCGCGCGGCGGGACCGCGGCCAGGAGGTGCGGTTCGAGACGACGGGCCGGCGCGACCTCGTCGCCGCCGTGACGGCGAGCGGCAAGATCCAGCCCAAGAAGAAGGTCGACGTCTCGGCCGACATCACCGGACGCATCACGCGGATCGCGGTGCGCGAAGGCGACCTGGTGAAGCAGGGCCAGTTCCTGATCCAGATCGACCCGACGATCTACGAGGCCAACCTGCAGCAGGCCGCGGCCACCATGGCCTCGGCGCAGGCGGCGGCGGTGCAGGCCAAGGCGAACCAGGACCAATCCGAGCGCGCCCTGCGCCGCACCAAGGAGCTCCACGCGCAGAGCCCCAACCTGATCTCCACGGAGCAGCTGGAGCAGGCACAGACGGCGTTCGACATCGCCGAGTCGAACCTGAACGCCGCGCAGCACCAGGTGGAGCAGGCGCGGGCCGCCATGCAGTCGGCGCGCGACAATCTCCGCAAGACCACGCTCATCGCCCCGATGACGGGGCGGGTAACTCGGCTCGCGGTGGAAGAGGGTGAGGTGGCCGTGCCCAGTACGTTCTCGAAGGACATCGGCCTGCTGCTGACCGTCTCCGACCTGTCGGTGATCCAGGCCAAAGTGAAGGTGGACGAAACCGACGTCGTGCGCGTCCACCTCAGCGACTCCGTCGAGGTCTCGATCGATGCGTTCCCGGACACCGTCTTCATCGGCCGCGTGACCAAGGTGTCGAATTCCAGCGTGCGCGACGCAACCTCGACGGCCACCGGCCAAAATGACCGGGCGGTGGACTACGAAGTGGAAATCACGCTCGACAAGCCGCCCAGCGACATCCGCCCGGATCTGTCCGCCACGGCGCGGATCGTCACCGACACGCGCAAGCAGGCGCTGTCGATCCCGATCATCGCGCTGACGGTGCGCGAGAACACGGCGGGGGCGACCGCCGCCCACCCGGCGGACACCGCCGCCCGGAAGAAGAAGGAGACCGAGGGCGTGTTCGTCGTGAAGGACGGGATAGCGAACTTCCGGCCGGTGAAGGTCGGGATCGCCGGAGACGAGTACTTCGAGGTGACGGACGGCCTGAAGGCCGGCGAGACGATCGTCGCCGGACCCTACCAAGCGATCCGTGATCTGAAAGAAGGCGCGCGGGTGCGCGCCATGAAGCAGTCGGCCGACTCGGCGAAAAAGAAGACCACGTCATGACGGCGCCTGCGCTCCAGGCGTTCCGCACCGGCGACACGCCGCTCCCCGACATCGTCATCCTGACGCACAAGCTCACCCGTCAGTACGACATGGGGGGCGAGGTGGTACGCGCGCTGCAAGGCGTGAGCTTGCAGATCAAGAAGAACGAGTATGTGGCCGTCATGGGTCCATCGGGGTCCGGCAAGTCCACGCTCATGAACCTGATCGGATGCCTCGACACCCCCACCTCCGGCGAATACTGGCTCAACGCCCAGAAGGTCTCCGAGCTGGACGACGACGCGCTCGCCCGCATCCGCAACAAAGAGATCGGGTTCGTGTTTCAGACCTTCAACCTGCTGCCCCGCGCAACGGCCCTGCACAACGTCGAGCTGCCCCTCATCTACGCCGGGCACGGCGCGCGCGAGCGGCGCGCCCAGGCGGTGCGTGCCCTCGAGCGCGTGGGGCTCGCCGACCGGATGGCGCACCGACCGAACGAGCTGTCGGGCGGGCAGCGCCAGCGCGTGGCCATCGCCCGGGCGCTCGTGAATGAGCCCTCGATCCTGCTCGCGGACGAGCCCACCGGAAACCTCGATTCTACGACGAGCGGCGAGATCATGCGGGTGTTCGCGGCGCTGCACGGGCAGGGCCAGACCATCGTGATGGTGACGCACGAACACGACATCGCCGCGCACGCGGCGCGCGTCGTGACGTTACGGGACGGATTGATCGCCACGGATCAGCGCCAGGCGGCCTAGATGCCGGTTTTCGAAGCGTTCCGGCTCGCACTCCAAACCATCCGCGCTCAGAAGTTAAAGAGCGGCTTCTCGCTGCTCGGTGTGTTCATCGGCGTCGCCTCGCTCATCGCCGCCTGGTCGATTGTGAACGGCGTGAACCGCTACATGACCGAGAAGTTCGCCCAAACACTCTACGGTGTGAACACATTTCAGCTGCGGCGCCGGCCGATGTTCGCAGCCAACGTGCCGGACTCGGTGTGGCGCGCGTGGAGACGACGCCCCCGCATCAAGTTCAGCGACGCCGAGGCCGTCAAGGCCGCCTTGACCATGCCCGTCGTCACAGCGTGGCAGTCGGACGATAACGGCTCCGTCTTTTACGGCGGCAAGGAAGCGCGCGACATCCAACTCGTCGCCGCGAGCGAGCGGTACTTCGAGATCAAGAACCTGCGGATCGCCAT
>WNFR01001124.1_pt1 | contig 27762 bp, 21 predicted proteins | sample 5400221 | NCBI WGS metagenome assembly WNFR01 (sample SAMN13153357, study PRJNA577476) | soil metagenome | isolation source: 40 cm soil under Madrone tree | place: USA:California | collected 2016-06-14
GCCGAACCCGCATGACATATTGCGGCTGCAGGGCGTCGAGGCCTTGGCGAATTACCTGGTCCGTGAAATTCAGGACGTGTATCGCTTGCAGGGCGTGAAGATCAACGACAAGCACATCGAAGTCATCGTGCGGCAGATGTTGCGCAAGATCGAGGTATTGGATACCGGCGATTCGGCGCTGCTCAAGGGCGAACAGATGGATCGCGGCCGGCTGCTCGATGTCATTGCGAAGCAGAAGGCCGAGGGTAAGAACCAGTCGACCTGGGAACCCATGCTGTTGGGCATCACCAAGGCATCCTTGGCGACCGAGTCCTTCATCTCGGCGGCATCGTTCCAGGAAACGACGCGAGTCCTCACCGAGGCAGCCGTGCGCGGCTTGAAGGACGACCTGCGCGGCTTGAAGGAAAACGTCATCGTGGGCCGGCTCATTCCCGCGGGCACCGGCTTCGCGTATCATGCGCGGCGCCGACGTGCATTCGACGACACCCGCCGCCGCAGCTTCATGGATGTGAGCGGGGGGGTAGGCGACTCGGATGATGCAGTACCGGCGGGGGACACGGAAGCGGCCGAATAGAACGATAAGAAGTATCTGAAGATAAGGCCTCGGGCTCGAAAGGGCTCGAGGCTTCTTTTTGGTGCGCCCGGCAGGGCGCACTCGCCCATGGGGACGGATTTGCGGATTACTTGGTCACCCCGATGATGGGTCCCATATTCGACCAATGGTCCTCTCGCCCAAGTCTCGGCGCATAGAGGCTCGATATCGACCCGTCGAGGTACAGGGCCTCGCCGCAGCCGAGCGTCTCGTGGAAGTACACGGCAAACTCATGGAAAGTCACCGCCGACTCGCTGAGGGCGAACACCGCGGTGTTGGGGGAGGGCGCGCAGACACCGTTCCTGACGCGCCGCGACTGCGAATTAGGATTCATCACCGGCGACGTCGTCAGTTCTCCCTGGTGAACCAACATGGGTCCGGACTGCGTCGCCAGGAGCGGCTTCGGCTTTTCCTGCCAGTATTCGTCCGTGGTGAGCACGCGGGCACCGCGGCCATCCAACAGAAATACGCCGTTGGGCTGCTGGGAGAAATTGCCGGAACCCGTATGACGATTCAGAGGAACCAGTTCGCGCTGGTCCGCGACGAAAAGGCCCACGGGCGACAGGTCCGGCAGATACATCCCACCGTTCATGGCGAATTCGAGCGTCTTGCCGCGTTTGGCCAGGGCGTCGCGCAGCGTGGAAAATCGGGCATACGGTTGGCCGGTGTCATCGCGCCAGAAGAGCTGCAATTGCTCATGGGCAAGGTCCACTCTGCAAACCGTGACGGTCCCGATGCTCAATTCATGGCTTGCGCACTCGACCGCGGGCGCACCGCCCGCCGCCAAGAGCAGCGCCGCCATCGAGCCTACGATTGCCTTGCCGGATATTGTCAATCTCTGCTCACCATGCCAACCCGGCATGCCATGCCTCCGGCACGGCACACCGCCGACGCGGCGCGTCACCGGAATACTGCGCCGCATCCCGGGATTTTGCGAGCCTCCGGCAAAAGCGGGAAAAGGGTGTGGGTTGCCCTAGTGCTCTCCACGGCCGGCTGTCAGTTCGGCGAGCGCAGTGCGCAATTCTTGCAAGCGCGGCGGTTTGCTGAGAAGCCGGTCCACCTGCGGGGTACGCTCGTTATCCGCCAGCACATGCTGCCCCCAGCCGGTGAGCATGATGATGGGGGTATCCGGTGCCATCGCGCGCACGCTGTCGACTACCTGGCGTCCGTCTACATAAGGCATTCCCAAGTCCGTGATCACGATGTCGAAGGGTTCGGATGTTTGCCGGGCGTCGTGGAAGGCGTGGATACCTGCTTGGCCGCCGCCGGCTACGGTCACGTGATGCCCGTCCGCTTGGAGCGTGCTGCGCAAGGATTCGTTCAACAGCGGATCATCGTCCATCACGAGTATGCGCAAGCTGCGGGCCGTCGGCTGCAGCGCGGGAACTCGGGCGGTGGAGGACGAGGCCGCGGCGCCGACGGTAAAAACGAGCCGTATGGTGGTGCCGGTGCCGGGCTTGCTGTCGATCTCGAGCGCGCAGCCATGCCGTTGAGCCATCCCGTAGACCATCGCCAGACCGAGTCCGGTGCCGCGCTCGCCCTTGGTGGTGAAGAAAGGCTCCAGACAGCGTCGGCGCGTTTCCTCGTCCATGCCGATGCCGGTATCGCTCACTTCCAGACACACCTGGCGCGCCGGTGCGCCGCCTCGTGCGGAGACGGCCGGCATGCTCGCGCGCACCTCGATCACGCCGCCATCGGGCATCGCATCGACCGCGTTGAAGATGAGATTGGTCAATGCATCACGGATCTCATTGTCGGCGCCGCGAACATCGGGGAGATCGGGTGCAAGCGTGGGCTTGAGCTCGATCATGATGCCTCGCCGCTGTGGCTGGTCGCTCCAACGGGCGCGCGTCAGTTCGATGACCTGCCGCACGAGCTGGTTCAGATCGACGTCCGATAGCTCCAGCTCCGGTTCGCGCGGCCGGTAGAACTCACGCATGCGCGCAACCGTCTGAGCCACATCGTCGATGGCGCGCTGAATGGTCACCAGGCGATCGCGCGCCTCTGGACTCAGGGAGGTATCGCGCTCCAGCATCAATTCGGTATAGAGCGCGATCGGTGAGATTGCGTTGTTGATGTCGTGAGCGATGCCGCTCGCCATCTGGCCGAGTGCGCGCAGGCGTTCCTGTTGAATCAACGCTTGCTGCGCCTGCCGCAGCGCTTCGTTGCTGAGCTCGAGCTCGCGGGTGCGAATGAGCACCCGGTCCTCCAGCTCACGCGTCAACCGCTGCAGTTCCTGGTTGGTCCGCCGCAGCGTGTCGCGGGTGGAGCTCAATTCCGCATTGCGTTGCATGGCGGCCTCGTACGTGGACAGCAGCAGGTTGAGAATCTGTAGTCGGTCCGCGGTGATGTAGTGTTTCTGGCCGCTGAACATGATTTCCAGGCCCATGCCTCCCTGCTCGCTTCGGGGCATCCGGCTGTTGAGCAGCACGAACTGGACGCGGCGCAGGAGCTGGTCCGCGTCGTAAGGCTTGAGTATGAAATTGTCCGCCCGGCACTCCAGTCCGCGGATGACGTCGTGGGGATCGGACAGAGTAGTGACGAGAACAACCGGAACATCGCTGAGGCGTGCATCTGCCTTGACCCGGCTGCATAGTTCGTAGCCGTTCATCTCCGGCATGATCACATCGCTGATGATGAGCGCAGGTTTGCTGCGCAGTGCGGATTCGAGAGCGAGCCGCCCGTTCGCCGCGGCTGTCACACGGTACCCTTGTTGTTCGAGGATGTGCTGCAGCCGTTGAGCCTGGGTCGCGCTATCCTCGGCAATCACGATGTTCAGCGCCGTATCCGTTGTCGTGGTGGCGTTCATGGTTCGATTTCTCCTGCGAGCGGGAGCCTGCCGCTGACTCGCGCGATCAGGGCGCCGGCGATCTTGTCGGCGGGCAAGACTTGCGTGGCCGCACCCAGCTCGATCGCTGCGCGGGGCATGCCGTGCACGACCGAGCTGTCGCGATCCTGGGCGATGGTGTAGGCGCCCCGAGCCTTCATCTGTTCCAACTCCACCGCACCGTCTTTGCCCATGCCGGTGAGCAGCACCCCGATGGCATTCGCGCCGCAGGAAACCGCCAGCGAGCGGAACAGATACGAGACGGCCGGCCGCAAACCGCTCTCGGCCTCTTCGCGTGACAGTACCATGTGCCCGCGGGCGTCGGCGGCCAGGTGGAAGTCATCGGGCGCCACATAGGCGTGACCGGGCAGGGGGGTGGCGTCGTGCGCGGCGATATGCACGCGCAATCCCGTGGTCTGACTCAGCCAGTCCACCATGCCCGGCAGGAATCCGCGCGCGATATGCTGCACGATGAGCAGCGGCACCGGGAAATCCTTGGGCAGTCCGGAGAGAATGGTCTGCAGGACCGGCGGCCCGCCGGTGGAGGCGCCGATACCAATGAGTTTGATGCCGGCGGCGCCGGGTCCCGCTTCGCGCGGACCGTTTGCCGGCTGAACGACAGGTGCGCTGCGCGACCGGTTCCAGCGGCGCACCACTTTGACTTCGGACATCAGGCGCACGGTTTGCAAGAGGTTGTGCAGCCGCGGCTCGAAGTCGGCCCCCAGCGCGACGGGCTTTTCCACGCAGGCGACGGCGCCCGCCTCCATGGAGCGGAACGCGACGGCAAGATCCTGTGGAGATGCAGTCGCGGTGCAAATAATGATGGGCAGCGGGTGTGTCTCCATGATGCGGCGCGTGGCCTCGAAGCCGTCCAGACGCGGCATGTGGATATCCATGACCACCACGTCGGGGCGGCCGATGCCGGCAGCGAGGAAGTCGAGCGCGGCCTGTCCGTCTTTCACCTCGCCGATCACTTGGATGTACGGATCGGAGTTCAGCAACTGCACCAGCAGCATCCGTGTCACCTGCGAATCGTCCGCCACCAGTACTTTGATCTTGTCGGCGTGCATATCGTCGACCCCCCCCTTACACCAGCCGGCGCAGCGCTTCCAGCAGGTTGCTCTGATCGAGATTGCTCTTCACCAGATAGGCGCTGGCGCCGACGTCGATGCCCCGTTCCCGGTCCTCGCGTGATTCCAAGGCGGTCACGAGCACGACCGGTATCTCCGCCATCGCGCGGTCTGCGCGTATCCGGGCCGTCAGATCGAACCCATTCATGCGCGGCATCTCGACGTCCGAAACGACCAGGTCGAAGCGTTCCGAGCGCAATGTGGTGAACGCGTCGATACCGTCCACCGCCGTCTTCACGTCGTAGCCCGCGGATTCAAGTATGCCTTTCAGCAGCATGCGTGAAGTGATGGAGTCCTCGACGACCAGAATCTTCTTCGCCGGAATCGCCGACGGCGTTGCCGCGGCCGGCGTACGCAACCCGGCACCCGCGGTCCTGGCGGACTTGAGCAGGTCCGCCACATTCAGGATGGGAGCCACTTCACCGGAGCCCAGTACGGTGGCACCGGCAATGTTTCGCACCCGCGACAAAGGCTTCGTAAGCCTTTTGACCAGCACCTCCCGCTCATCGAGCACCGCGTCCACCGCAAAGGCCACACGCTGCTCGCCCGCACCGAGGATCAGGATCGGAGTCGCCCCCGGCGGGTCGGGCTTGTGCGGGGTGGAGGGTAGTCGCAGCACGTCGGCGAGATCCACCAGCGCTACGGTGCGCCCGTTCAGCGCGAGGGTTCTGCGGCCTTCGACTGTTTGCACCTCTTGCGGCTTGAAGCGTGCCACCCGCTCCACTTGCGCCGTGGGCAGTATGAACAGGCGCTGCGCCGATTCGATCAGCACGCCGCGGAACGTCGCCAAAGTCAGCGGCAGCGTCATTCGAATGGTCGTGCCGGAGCCGCGGCGACTTTCGATTGCCACGCGGCCGCCGAGCTTCTCGGCCTTCTCGCGCACGATCGCCAGCCCCAGGCCGCGGCCGGAGACTCGCGTGATCATCGGACTGGTGGAGACGTCGGTTTCGAAAGCCAGCGCCAGCGCCGCAGATTCGCTGAGCTGATCCGCCATGTTCGGCGCAACGAGCCCGCGCTTGCCGGCAGCCGCCTTGACCTTCTCGACGTCTATGCCCGCGCCATCATCGCTGACCGAGATCTCGACCTGAGTGCTGTTCACCGGCGATACCGTGAGCGTGATCGCGGCACGGGGTGGCTTGCCCGTGCGGCGGCGCTGCTCCGGCGTCTCGATGCCGTGGTCGATGCAGTTGCGCAGCAGGTGAACGAGCGGGTCTTTCAGCTGCTCCAGGATACGCTTGTCGATGGTGATTTCCTCGCCGCGGATCGTGAGTTCCGCATCTTTGCCTTGATCGCGGCATAGATCGCGAACCAGCTTGGAGAGCAGTGCCGCCAGCGTGGCCAGCGGCAGCATGAGCAGCTTCTTGGAGTTCTCCATCAGATCGTCGACGAGTTTCCCGATGAGAAGGCGATCCTGGTCGGCCGCGCGCCGCAGCACCGCCACTTTTCCTTCCAGGGCGCGCCAGTAGTCGTGATTCCAATCGAAGAATTCGGCAATCCCGCGCAAGTCCGGCGGGGGGACGGCGTCGCGCGGCCGCTCCTGCGCCTGCCGTAGCAGGCGCGTCCGCGGCTGAACCCTGGCCCATTCCTTACGCCACAGCTCCAACCGGCCCACCAATGCGCCCAGGTCGGTCGCTCGCTGGTCGGCCGCCAGCTTCGCCGCCAGCATTTCTTCCGCTTCCAGCAACCGCGCATCCAGCGAGCCCACCGTGATGCGCACGGTCTCGGTCTCGCCCGTCGCCGCGGAGGCGGGTTGCGGGGAAGCGGCCTCCTCCTCCGTCGCCCGACGGCCGGTTCGCTCCGCAACGGCGGGTACGGCGATCGCCTCGGACATCTCGTCGACGGTTCGATGCGCGGTATCGAGAGTCGACGGCGTGGGCAGGCTCTCGCCGCGCTTCCACGCGGCGAACAGATCTTCGAGCGACTGGCAGAGTGATTCGATCTCAGTGAAATTGACCGCGCGCGCAGCGCCCTTGAGGCTGTGCACGGCCCGGAACACTGCTTCTATCAGATGCTGCCGCTGCTCGGGGGCGGTGGCCTTTTCCAGCCCCAGTAGTCCTGTGCCGATCTCCTGCAGGTGCTCGGCAGCTTCGACTTTGAACGTCGAGCGCAAGCTCCGCAGGAACTCTTCTTCTGCGGCGGTCACGATTTCAGACCACGTAACTCTCGACCAATTGCTTCAGACGCTGGCCTAGATCGTTGAGGTTGCGCGCCGCGGTCTCCATCTGTTTGGCGCTCGCCACGTTCTGGGTGCTGGCCTGCTTGATGTTTTCCATTGCTCCGGCCACCTGATCCATCCCGATCAGCTGCTGCTGGCTCGAGGCGGCAATTTGAGTCGCCGCCTGTGCGGCCTCGGTCACGCCGGCCGCCAGCGCCGCGATCGACTCACCCGCGATTTCCGTTTGTTTCCCGCCCGCTTCCACCGCCTTGCCGCCCTGTTCCGTCGCCATCACTGCGGCGGTCGTGGCCTTTTGAATATCGCCGAGTATGGTGCGTACGCGGTCGGTCGCCTGGCGCGACTGTTCGGCCAAACTCTTGACCTCCTGGGCCACCACGCCGAATCCTTTGCCGTGCTCGCCGGCCTTGGCAGCCTCGATCGCGGCGTTGACCGCGAGCAGATTCGACTGCGCGGCGAGGTCCTCCACGGTGGCAATGATCTGGCCGATGGTCTGACTTTGCTCGCTCAGGCGCATCATGCTTTCCGCAATGGCTTCCATCTGCGCGCGTATCCGGCCCATCCCGGCGGCCACATCCTCGGTTGACTTGCGTCCGTTGTGTGAGATCTGAACCGCTTTCTGTGCGCTGTCGGCAACCGTCCTTGCCTTCTGGCTGGCCAGCTGTGCGGTCTGGCGGATCTCTTCCACGGTGGTCGTGGTCTCGCTCACCGCGGCCGCTGACTCGCTCGCGCCGGAAGCCAGCTGGGCAGTGGATGCCACGATTTCGCTGGCGGCGGAGCCCAGCACGGCGGTGCCTTCGAGGATGCCGCCGATCTGCCGGCGAAGATTGTCGGTCATGCGTACGAACGCGTTGCCGAGCACATCGCTGGGCGATTGGGGCTGCAGGCTCGCACGCAAATCGCCCGCGGCGATCTGTTCGGCCGCCCCGGCCATGGTCCGCAGCGAGCGCGTCATGCGTTCAAACGCGCGGGTCAGCATGCCGACTTCATCGCTGCGGTCACTCACGGTCACCGCGGAAGCCAGGTCTCCGGCCGTGATCCGTTCGGCGATGCCGGTCAGGCCCCCGAGCGGGCCTGCGATGTCGCGCGTGATGACCAGCCCCGCGAGACCCGCAAGCACCAAAGCCACGAGCGTACCGAACACGATGGTCAATTTCGCATCGCGCGCGTCGATTTGCGCGGCGTCCGCACGCGCCTTCAGCAGAGCCTCCTCTTCCGAATTCATTTCCCGCATGATCGTACGGAGAGTGTCCATGGTCTTCTTGCCGCGATCGGACAAAACGATGCTTTGCGCTGCTGCGAAATCACGGGTCTTGCGCAGGTCCACCGTCTGTTGCAGCTCCGCTAATTTGTCCGTGATGAGCGGTGCGAGGGCGTCGGCGCGGGCCTGTTGCCTGGGATTGTCGGAGACGAGCTCCGCGAGGTGCCTGCGATTCTCCTCGGCCCGGGCGGCGCCGTCCGTAAAAGGCGCGAGATAGCTGTCCACGCCGGTGATCACATAGCCGCGTTGGCCGGTTTCGGCATCCTGTAGGTTCGACAGCAACTGGGTCAGCTGATTCTGCACTTCGCGCGTGTGCGCGACCCAACCCGCGGCTTCCGTTTGCTTGGTTACGCTCTGGTAGGACACCGCCCCGACGATGACGAAGATCGCCAGCGTGATGCCGAATCCGACGCTGATTTTGGTCCCGACGTTCCATTTCATAGACGCGCGCTCCGGTGATTGGATTGGATCAAGTGTCGACTTCCTCGTGCACGATGATGTTCGGATCCGAGAGAATGCGGTCGAGATCGAGAACCACGAGGTGCTCTTCGCCTAGCCCCTTGAGATAGTCCGCACGGATGCCAATGAGCGTCGGCAGCGGCGGCTGCAGGCTGTCGGCCGCCACGCTGCGGACGCCCACGATCACATCCGCCAACAGACCCAGCTCGAGATCGTTACCGCGCACCAAGATGATCCGGTGCAGGTCGGTCAAGCCTTGCTCGGGCAACTCGAAAAACTTCTTCAGATCGAGTACCGGCAGGATGCGGCCGCGAATATTGACGATCCCCAGCACGAAGGGCGGCGTGCAGGGCAGCGGAGTCAGTTCCCGCAGAGGATGCACGTCCTGAACGTGCCGCGTTTCCAGCGCGTAGCGCTCCGAGGCCAGGCGGAATTCCAGCAGCTCGAGCATGGTGCTCGCGGATGGCACCGGCGAGGGCGGACGCGCAAGTGCCTGGGCGCGGGCGCGCAGGATCCGTTCCGTCTCAGCGTTTGTCATTTCGGGGCGCTTCCGGTGTGCAGAGAGATCGGTCAGGTTGGGCAAGCAGGGTGGCAATGATCTCCACGAGCCGGCCGGCGGTCATGCCGTCGGATCCGGGTAGCGGCGCGTTCGGTGGACAGCCGCGCAGCAGATGCAATGCGTTCGCAAAATGTTTGTCGGCCTCTGCAGTGCGCGCCTCGGCGCGCGCGAGGCTGCCCAGCGCAAAATGCGCCAGCGCGAAGCCGGGCTGAAGGTAGACCGCCCGATGCAACGAGTTGCGCGCCGCCGCGCGCTCGCCCATCTCCTGCAGGATCATCGCCTGCAGGTAGTGAGCGGCAGAGTCGATCCTGTCCGAGGCGATCCACCGCTCGCTCCAGGCCAGTGCGTCGGCGTGCCGGCCCTGGTCCGCCGACGCACGGGCCAGCAGGGAAAATGCCAGGGGTCCCTGCGCAGCCTCGGAGGGCACCGGCGACGCCTGCGCGGGTCCTTCAGCAAACGGAGTCGATAGTGCGTCCGCGGCTGCCGGCGTCGATGGCTGGGACGCAGCGAATGCCGGCGCAGCGGACTCCGCTGCCGTGCCCGATGGCGGCGGCCAGGTCGAGCGGCCTCGTTCCTCGGCGCTGCCCTTCCGGTATAGGATGCTACCGGGGAAATTCACGGCGACGAACCGGGAAAACAGGGCCTGCGAACATTCGCTGGGACTGACTGCCAGCCAGCCCTCATCCACCAGTGCATGGCGCAGATTCTCCGCCAGCTTGCGCGCGTGCGACGCGGTGAAGTACATCAGCACATTGCGGCAGAAGATCACGTCCATCGTATTGGCGTCGATCGTCAGCGAGGGAAAATAGTCTTGCGCGAGGTTCATGTTCGCAAAGCTCACGCAATTCCTGATGTCCTCCGCGATCTGGAACCGGCCGTCCGCCGTGGGCGTGAAATACCGCTCCTTGAATCCGGACGGCGATTCGCGAAACGACCATTCGCCGTACACCCCGGCGACCGCTTTCCGCAGAAACCGTTCGTTGATATCCGTGGCCAAAATCGTCACGTTCCAGTCCTGCCAATCGGGCAGGAGTTGCCGCACGAGGATTGCCAGCGAATAGGGTTCCTCCCCCGTGCTGCAGGCCGCACTCCAGAGGCGCAGCCGCTGCTCGCGGCCGCGGCGGCGGCGGAACAGTTCCGGCAACACGTGTTCGGCCAGCGCGTCGAAGGCTTGCCGCTCACGGAAAAAATAAGTCTCTCCGATGGTGAGATGACTCGCCAGGATATTCAGTTGCGGCCGGGTCACGGGCGCCGATAACAGCCAGTCCGCGCAGCTCGCGCTGTCGGCAAAGCCGAATTCTGCCGCCGCTGCCGCGAGGCCGCGCTGCAAATCCTGGCGGCGTTCAGCCGGAAAATGCAGCCCGGTGTTCTGGGCGACGAATTCACCGACGCGCGGCCAGAGGGCGTCCGGTACGACGTCAACCTGCATGCGAGGCCTGCCGACTCATCGCCTCGTCCAGTGTGCGCGCCTCGTCAGGCGACAGAAACTGCTCCAAGTCGTGGATGAGCACCAGGCCATCCTCGAGCCGGATCACCCCTTGGAGATGCCCGAGGCCCGGCGCGATGCTCGCCGCGTCAATCGTGTCTGTGGCAGGACGTTCGAGCACGCCCTGCGCGGCGTCGATAGCCAGGACCACCGTGCGCTGTGCCGTGCGGGCGATCAGGAATTGATCGGCCGGGTCGATGGTCCGCTCCGGCAACCGGAACCTGCGGCGCATGTTGAACACGGGAAGCACGCGACCCCCTACGTCGATCGCTCCGAGGACGATGTCCGGCGCCAGCGGCAAGGCCGTGACGTACACTGCCCGCACGATCCGGTCGACCGCCGCCAAGGGGAGCGCGTAGCGGCCTCCGTCCAGACAAAAGACGAGCCATTGGCCGGCATTGCCGCAGACCGGTGCCGCCGTGTCAGATGGCGTATCGTCGGGGGCTGCTTTCAGATGCTTCGAGGTGGGCACTCATCGCAGCGCGCGCCCTACCTCCTCCCTTCCTTAGTTGACGACAGGTTCCGCACTGGGTCGATCGATGGTGGATTATGACGATGTAGCGGGGCTGCTGGCAAATCTACCGGTGTAGGATGCCGGAGTGCAAAATTCCAAGCTGCAGGTCATCCGCAAAGCTTCGTTCGCGGCAACGCCCTGGAAGAACGGCGGCGGCATCACGCATGAGGCGATACGCGTGCCGCCGAGCGGCGATCCGTTCCGCTGGCGGGTCAGCGTGGCGGACATCGATGCGTCGGGTCCGTTCTCGGAATTCGCCGACTACAGCCGCAAGATGGTGTTGCTGCGGGGCGCGGGCATCGAATTGCGGTTCGCCGACGGAACGCACGAGAGCTTGCGGAAGGTGGGTGAGCTCGTGGAATTCGACGGCGCCCTCGCCGCTCACTGCGAATTGCTGAACGGTCCCTGCGTGGACTTGAATCTCATGGTGTCCAAGTCGGACCCCGTCGCCGTTCGGGTGGAGCGCTTCATAGAGTCGCTGGCAGTGAGCGCGGCGCGCCATGAAACGACGCTGGTCTTCGCCATCGACCGCAGGTGCACTCTGGAAATCACAACGGGGAAAACCGTGACGCTCGAACCTTGGGATCTGGCGTTGCTCTCGCATTGCAGTGGGCGTCTCAACCGGCTCGAGCCGGCCCAATCGTCGCCGTCGACGTCGGTGTTCCTGGCGACATTGCGCAATTGAACATGACGATCGGCTAATATTTGTGGGTCGAGAGCAGCAGACTCGTCTCCGTGTTTGAAATCCCGTCGATGAGGCGGATGCGGCTCAACACCTTATCGACCGCTTCGAGACTGTCGGTGCGCAGCTCGGCGACGATGTCCCAGCGCCCATTCGTCGTGTGCAGGGCGCACACGGCCGGATCACCGCGCAGCGCCCTCAGCACTTCGTCGGTTCGATTGCCTTCGACAGCCACGGTCATCAGGGCGCGAATGCGCTGATCCTCGTCCTGCGGCTTGAGCTTGACGGTGTAGCCCACGATGGTGCCGTCCTTCTCCATTCGCGCCAGCCGGTTCTGCACCGTGCCGCGGGCGACGCGCAAGGTCTTGGCCAAGGAAGCCACCGACAATCGTGCGTCATCGCGTAGCAGGGACAGCAGTTGGCGATCGGTCGTATCCATCGGCCCTCTCCGGCAGGTCGTTGGGCCTCCCAGAACGGAAAGTGAGCTGAAGCGTGCAAAACGTCAAAAGACGCTGACGATATTGCCAGAAAGTCACGCTTTTTGATCAGATTTCTGGCTTTTCTTTGGCTCGACGGGCCTCGACACTCGTGTCTGGCGGCATTTGGAGCCGATTGGCTGAATTGGGGAAGATCATGGTGGACTACATTGGAACCGCGCGCCTGCGGGAGCTGATGGCGCGGACCGGGTCCGGCCGCTTCATCGAAGAGCTGGCCGGGGAGATCGAAGCCGACTACCGGCGCTGGGATGATTTCGATAAATCGCCGCGGCATGCCGTCCACTCGTCCGGCGGTGTCATCGAACTCATGCCGACCAGCGATGGAAGGCTGTATTCGTTCAAATACGTGAATGGACACCCGAAGAACACGGTGAAGAATCTGCTCACGGTCACCGCGTTCGGCGTGCTTGCGGACGTGGCGACGGGCTACCCGTTGTTGCTGTCGGAGATGACCTTCGTCACGGCGCTGCGCACCGCGGCGATCTCCGCGCTCGCCGCGCGCCGGATGGCGCGCGCGGCGAGCCGGGTGATGGCCTTGATCGGCAACGGGGCTCAAAGCGAGTTTCAAGCCATCGCCTTCCACCGCATGGCGGGTATCCGTCACTTGAGGCTGTACGACACCGATCCGCAAGCCACGTCGAAGTTGATGCGCAATCTGGCATCGATGCGGCTGCCGGACCTCGAGGTCATGCGCTGCGCCGGCACCGCGGATGCCGTGCGCGGCGCCGATATCGTGACCACGGCGACCGCGGACAAGCGCAACGCGACCATCCTCACGCCGGACATGATCGTGCCCGGCATGCACCTCAACGCGGTGGGCGGCGACTGTCCGGGCAAGACTGAATTACACGCGGATATCTTGCGGGCCAAGGACGTGCGCATCGTCGTGGAGTTCGAGCCGCAGGCGCGAATCGAGGGGGAGATTCAGCAGCTCGCGGCCTCGGGTGAGATTGACGCACCGGGGAGGGTGGCCGAGCTTGCGGACGTGGTGCGCGGCAGGGTGCCGGGGCGCGCGAACGATCGCGAAGTCACTCTGTTTGACTCCGTCGGCTTCGCGCTCAATGACTTTTCATCGCTGCGCTACCTGCAGCGGCTGAACGCCGAGCAGCCCGACGGGGGGCAGCACATCGATCTCATTCCCGAGATGGATGATCCGAAGGATCTATTCGCAGGGCTTGACCGCGAGCGCGCGCCGGTACGCCGCCGCAGGTACGCGTGATGTCCACCACGCACCTCACCCCCGGATTGGCACGGGCAACGGCCGGTCTCCCGCCGGTTGCCGCGAGTCTCATCGGTGCGCCCACGGATATCGGCGCGAGCGATCGCGGCGCGTCCATGGGTCCCGAGGCACTGCGGGTCGCCGGCCTTCATGCGGCGCTGACTCAGCGCGGCCTCGACGTGGTGGACTGCGGCAACGTCAGCGGGCCGCCGAACCCCGGTCTGATCAAGGTGAACGGCTATCGCAATCTTCCGCAGGTCACGGCGTGGAATCACGAGGTGCACGATGCGGTGTATCGGGAGCTGGCCGACCACAGGCTGCCGATTCTGCTCGGCGGCGACCATTCCTTGAGCGTCGGCTCGATCTCGGCGGTTGCGCGCCATTGCCGCGACCAGGCCAGGCCATTGCGAGTGCTGTGGCTGGATGCGCATGCCGATTTCAATACGCGCGAACTCAGCCCGAGCGGCAGCCTGCATGGAATGCCCGTGTCCTGTCTGTGCGGGTTCGGTCCCCGGGAGCTGTTGCAGATCGGCGGTGTGTCGCCGGCGGTCAGTCCGCGATGGGTGCGGCAGATCGGCATACGCAGTGTGGATTCGGGCGAGCGGCGCTTCGTGCACGAACAGGATCTCGACGTGTTCGACATGCGCTGCATCGACGAGATGGGCGTCAGGAAGGTGATGGAACTTGCGCTGCACGACATGGATGAGGACACCCATCTTCACGTGAGCTTCGACGTGGACTGCCTGGACCCGGAAATCGCGCCGGGCGTGGGCACCACGGTTCCCGGAGGCCTGTCCTACCGCGAGGCGCAATTGTGCATGGAGATGATCGCCGATACGGGCCGGGTCGCCTCCTTGGACATCATGGAATTGAACCCCGCCTTGGACGTGCGCAACAAGACGGCGGTGCTCGCGGTCGATCTGGTCGAATCGCTGTTCGGCAAGAGTACTTTGATGCGCAAGCCTCTGGCATTCCCGAACGCTCTTATCGATACTTGACGCTGGCTGGATGGACGCTGACTCGACGTCTGACTGCAGTTCGACATTAGGTTACCGCGGCTTACTTGACCGCGATTTCTGCGCAAGGAGGAGCCCATGGCCGCCAGCATGAACGATGCGTCGCAATCTTCCGCCCTGGATGAGCTGCGCCGCGCGATCCGGGATCAAGGCGATTGGCCGGAAGATCGGGCGGTGACGCGCCTGCTGCACACCCTGGAGCTCACCGGCGGCGCCCGGCATCGCGCCGTGGCAACGGCGGTGGCACTGGTCGAGGGCGCGCGTGCCCGGCGGGATGAACGGCCGTTTCTCGACGCCTTTCTGCAAGAATTTGGACTGTCGAATCAAGAAGGCATTGCGCTCATGTGCATTGCCGAAGCGCTGCTGCGCATTCCCGACGATGCCACCGCGGATCGTCTGATCGCGGAAAAGCTGGCTACGGGGGACTGGTCGTCCCACGCCGGCAGGTCGGAGTCGCTGTTCGTCAATGCGTCGACCTGGGGACTGATGCTCACCGGCGGCATTCTCGAGCTGGATCCTTCCATCAAGACGGATACGACGGCGTGGATGAGAAGATTCACGCGCAAGGCCGGCGAGCCCCTGGTGCGCCTGGCGGTGCGCCGTGCCATGCGCATCATCGGCGGCGAATTCGTGGTCGGGCGCAGCATCGAAGAGGCCCTGGCGCGCGGCGCCCGAGAAGCGGATGTGGGACTGTGTTCCTTCGACATGCTGGGCGAGGGTGCGCGCACGCGCCAGGATGCGCAGCGCTATCTTAAGTCGTACGAACATGCCATCGACGTCATCGGCGCGGCCCGTGCGGGCCGCACCGCGGAAGAGTCCTCGAGCATTTCCATCAAGCTGTCGGCGCTGGAGCCTCGCTACTCCTTGCTGCAGCACGAACGCGTCATGCAGCGCTTGGTGCCGCGGGTCGGTGCGCTGGTGCGCCGGGCGGCCGATCTTGGGATTCAGCTCACCATCGACGCCGAGGAAGCGGACCGGCTGGATCTGTCGCTGGACGTGATCGAGGCGCTGGCCCGGGATCCCGCCACCCGCCGGTGGCCGGGGTTGGGATTGGCCGTACAGGCCTACGGTAAACGCGCCTTGGGAGTCATCGACTGGGTGGCGGCGGTCGCACGCGCCTGCGGCAGACGCATGACCGTGCGCCTGGTCAAGGGTGCGTACTGGGATTCGGAGATCAAGCGCGCGCAGGAACGGGGTCTCGAGGGCTATCCGGTGTACACGCGCAAAGTCACCACGGATGTGTCTTATCTGGCCTGCGTCGGCCGCTTGTTCAGCCATGCGGACGTGATTCATCCGCAGTTCGCGACGCACAATGCGCACAGCATCGCGTCGGTGCTGGAGCTGGCGCCGGCCGGCGCGGATTATGAATTTCAGCGCCTGCACGGCATGGGTCGGCTCTTGTATGCCGAAGCGGCGCGCAAGATCGCGAAATTTCCGCGGGTCCGCGTGTACGCGCCCGTGGGCGAGCACAAGGACCTGCTCGCGTATCTGGTGCGGCGGCTGCTCGAGAACGGCGCCAATACCTCCTTCGTGAACCGCTTCATGGACGAGCAGGTGCCGGTGGCCGAGATCGTCCGCGATCCGATCTCAGAGATCGAACGCCTGGAATCCTATGCGCATCCGCGGCTGCCCCTGCCGGGTCTGCTGTATGCGGATCGCCGCAACTCCCGCGGGATCGACCTGGGCAATCCGGACGAAATCGAGGCGCTGCGGAAGGAGGTCTCGGCGCATCGTGCGGTCAAGCCTGCCGTCTTGGCGGTTGCCGGGCCCATCATCAATGGGAACTTGCTGCCGGGAGACACGCATCCCGTGACCAATCCGGCCGATCGGCGCGACCTGGTGGGCAGCGTGCGCGATGCAACTCCCGCTGAAATCACCATGGCATTCGACGCGGGCGCCGCGGCTCAGCCGGCATGGAACTCGAGCGGCGGCGCTGCCCGCGCGGCGATTCTCGACAAGGCGTCCGACCTTCTGGACGCGAGCCGCGCGGAGTTTCATGAACTCTTGGTGCGTGAAGCAGGCAAGACCATCTCCGACGCCATCGCGGAGGTCCGCGAGGCCGTGGACTTTTGCCGCTACTACGCGGTTCAAGCGCGCGCCCAGTTCTCGACCCCTGCGCGCCTGCAGGGTCCGACCGGTGAATCGAACGAGTTGTCGCTGCATGGGCGCGGTGTTTTCGCCTGCATCAGCCCCTGGAATTTTCCCCTGGCGATCTTCGCCGGCCAGGTGATGGCCGCGCTCGCGGCCGGCAATGCCGTGGTGGCGAAGCCTGCGGAGCCGACGCCGCTGATCGCCGCGCGTTTCGTGAAATTGCTGCATCGGGCCGGCGTTCCGCCGCAGGCCCTGCATCTGGCGCCGGCGCCGGGCCGTCTGTTCGGGGAGGTCGCGTTTGCTCACGCCGCCCTGGCGGGGGTGGCCATGACGGGCTCGACGGCGACCGCGCTCACCATCAATCGCAGCTTGGCGGCGCGCGGCGGCGCAATCGTGCCGCTGATCGCGGAGACCGGCGGATTGAATGCGATGATCGTCGATTCGACGGCTCTGCCCGAGCAGGTGGTCGACGATGTCGTGAGTTCCGCGTTCATGAGCGCCGGGCAGCGCTGCTCGGCGCTGCGGCTATTGTTCCTGCAGGACGATATCGCCGATCAGGTGTTGGAAATGATCTCGGGTGCGATGGACGAACTCACCATCGGGAATCCGGCCGACCTGGACACCGATCTTGGACCCGTGATCACACCGGCGGCGGCCGAGGGCCTCGCACGGCACGCCGCGCGAATGCGTAAGGAGGCGCGCCTCATCAAAGCCTGCATCTTGAGCGAGGCGCACATGCAGGGTAGCTTTTCCGCTCCGCATCTCTTCGAGCTCGAGAGCGCGGCGCAGCTCACGCGCGAGGAGTTCGGACCCATGCTGCACGTGGTGCGGTATCGGGCGGCCGATACACCCCAAGTCCTGCAGGCGATCCGTGCCAGCCATTACGGATTGACCCTGGGGGTCCAGACCCGTCTGGAGTCATTCTGGCATGAGGTGTTCGAGCAGACCGCGATCGGCAATACCTACGTCAACCGCAATATGATCGGCGCGGTGGTGGGTGTGCAACCCTTCGGCGGCACCGGACTCTCGGGCACGGGACCCAAGGCCGGCGGACCGCATTATCTCGCGCGGTTCGCGAATGAACGGACGCTCACGGTCAATACCACGGCGACGGGCGGCAATGCGGCGCTTCTGAACCTCGGCAACTAGCGCCGAACGAGCATCAACCATGACCTGCCGCGCACAGCTCCTCGATGAGGGCGTCGATCTGGGGGCCCTCGAAGGGTTTGATGATGGCGCGGACGTTGGGTCCCCAGGTGTTCAAGCTCAAGTCCAGAGAATAACCTGATGCAATGATGATCGGCGCCCTCGGCTCGATGTCGAGAATTTTCCGGGCCAGGTCCAAGCCTGACATCGCGGGCAGACTGACATCGGTGATGATGACGTCGAACTCCTGTTCCGCAAATTCCTGAAGCGCTTCTTCGGCCGTGCCCAGGGCCACGATGTGCCGTCGATCATGGATCAACAATTCGGACGTGATTTCGCGCACGACGGGATTGTCCTCGACATACAAGATGCGAAGCGGCGATGGTGTGTTCACTGGTCTGTTCAGCGGATCATCGGTTGACACGTTTCCTGTTTACTGTCGCGAGGATACAACAAGACCGAGGCCAATGCCGACCAGCAGAGCGACGCCGAGGGCCGACCCCGGATAGTCGCGCGAAGGGTCATGGGCGCTTCCGTTGACCGGCGCTGCCGGACGGTGCGTCTGGTGCGGCGGCTCATTCGCGATATCTTCGATCGAGCTGTTGGCTGCAAATTCGCTCTTGGCCGCAACCAACGCGGCGTGCACCTTCGCCCGAACTCTGCGGATTTCCGGATTCTCGGTGTCCGCAACGCGCTTGATCAAATCGTCAACGCCATCGAACAATACTTCCAACGGCGTACCGACAGGTACCCGCGCGCGGTCGCTGCCATTGCTGCCGATCGCGGTTGCGACGTGGGCATTCATTTGAAACTCTCCTTACGCGTCAATCTGGGTGTGACTGCTTTGCCACATTCTTTTGTCACGGGGCGGGTGAAGCAGTCGGCTGCCAGCTTGTGACCGCGTAGGACCTTTCTCACAACTCCTGTGAGAGGGAACGGCTTCGAGCAACGGGGCGAGCGCCGAAGCCAGCGCCTTGCATCGGGCGACGTACTGCCCGCGTGGGCGTCGGTTGCGTACGGCATGGCGATGATTCCAAGAGGGGTGAGCGCGATGACGCGGATGTTGAATATAATAAAATGACTGAACACATGCCGGAAGCGCGATTCCACCCCATGACATCACTCGCAATGCGCACCGCGCTGGCGAACGGGCGGCTTCTGACCGCGGGGGGCCCGGTGAGCGGGCAGACCCTGCTGCTCTGCGGAGGGCGCATCGAGGCGCTGGTCGACCCTGAGGATTCGCGCTGCCGGGGCGCAGTCACCGTGGATCTCGGGGGGCAGCTCCTCCTGCCCGGATTCATCGACGTGCAGGTCAACGGCGGCGGAGGCGTGCTGTTCAACGATGATCCAAGCCCCGAGTCGATCCGCGCCATCGGCGCCGCGCACCGGCGCTTCGGCACCACCGGCTTCCTGCCCACGCTCATCAGCGACGATCTTGACACCATCGGGCGTGCGATCGACGCCGTGCAGTCCTCGCTCGATGCCGGCATGCCCGGCGTCCTCGGCATTCACATCGAGGGGCCGTTCCTCAACCGGGCGCGCCGCGGGGTGCACGATTCCAAACACCTGCGGCCGCTCGACACCCGCTGCGTATCGCTGCTCAGCCGGCTGCGCGGCGGGCGCACGGTTCTGACCTTGGCGCCGGAAATGACCACGCCGCAGATCATCGGCAAGCTCGCCGCCGGCGGCGTTCTGGTGTCCGCGGGACACAGTGAAGCCAGCTTCGCCGAGACCACCGCGGCCATCGCGCAGGGACTGCGGGGTTTCACGCATTTATTCAACGCGATGGCGCGCATCGAACCGCGCGCGCCCGGGATCGTCGGCGCCGCGCTCTACGATGAAAAGACCTGGTGCGGAATCATCGTCGACGGCCACCACGTCGATCCCATCATGCTGAAGCTCGCCTTGCGCTGTAAACGTCAGGATCGATTCATGTTGGTGAGCGACGCCATGCCCGTGGTGGGATCCACCCGATCGACCTTCGTCCTGCAGGGCCGCACGATTCGGGTCGTCGACGGAATTTGCCGCGACGAGAACGGAACCCTGGCGGGCACCGCGCTCGACATGGCCGCGGCGGTGCGCAACGCGGTTTCGTTGTTGGGCCTCGACATCGCCGATGCTGCGCGCATGGCCGGCCAAAACCCTGCCGAATTTCTGGGCCTTGGGCACGAGCTCGGGCGCATCGCGCCGGGCTACCGGGCAAACCTGGTGCTGATGAACGACGAACTCGAGGTGCAGAGGACCTGGATCGAGGGCGTGGCGTCGGCCTGATGTCCCGCGGCGCGCGAGTGCCATCGCGCGCGACGCGTTCACGCTCGTACCCGCAGGGCTACTTCGGAGGCTTCGATGCCTTGACGGCCGTGAGTGCGTCGAACAGTGCCTGGTTGGGATGCTTGGCGCAGTCGGCCAGCAATGCGGCTTGAAATGAGCCCAACGAGTCCGCATCGAAAATATGGGTGCCGGATCGCGCCACGGAAAATCCGAACAGCCACATCATGATGGTGGTCGCGCTCTCCGCATCCGTGCGCGCCAGCTCGACGTGCCGCGATGCGAATGCCGCGCATTCGAGCGCGGTGAGATCCATGGGATTCTTGGGCTCGGCTTTGACGATGCCCAGCGCATCCAGCAGGCTCTCCGCAGGGTTGGTCTTGCACTCGCCGTCCAGCGCGAACCCGAACGGCGCCAGCGCTCCGGGGTACATGACATGCGCGCCTGATTTGGCGACTGAATAGCCGAGCAGCCACATCACCGTGTTGAGTGAATCCGCGGTCGGATTCGAGGCTGCGGCGGGCAGGACCTCGTTCTCGTATTTCCCGCAGGTCAGCGTGGCGAGGTTGATCTCGGCTGCGCGGCTCACGCACGGAGCCAGGCAGACGCCCAAGGCGATCGCAGCGGGTAATTTCACTTTTCGGTTCCGTGATCAGGCCGGTACATCGGGCGTCACTGCAATACGACAGCATATCCCGGCGGCGAGTTCGCGCGCGACCCTGCGGCGGCGGACATCACGGATCGGTTCTCGACGGCAATATCCGCTTCACCAGCTGCGAAAAACGTCCCGCTTTGACCCAGCGCTGGGCCGCCTGGATATCCGGCGCGAAGTACCGATCGGCCGCATAGAAAGGCACGTCGGCGCGAATGGCGGCATGAACCTGCTCGAGGCCGGCCGAGGATTGGGCGGGCCGGTGGAAGTCGATGCCCTGCGCCGCGGCGAGCAGTTCAATGCCGACCACGGCCGCCGCGTTGTCGACCATGGGAGTCAAGCGGCGCGCGGCATGGGTCGCCATGCTGACATGGTCTTCTTGATTGGCGGAGGTCGGAATCGAATCGACGCTGCAGGGAGTGGCGATGGTCTTGTTCTCCGAGACCAGGGCTGCGGCGGTGACCTGCGCGATCATGAAACCGGAATTCACGCCGCTGTTCCCGACCAGGAAGGCGGGTAGACCGCTCATCTTGGGATCGACCAATACGGCCATTCGCCGCTCGGCGAGGTTCCCGATCTCCGCCAGCGCGAGCGCCAGCGTGTCGGCCGCGAAGGCCACGGGTTCGGCATGGAAGTTTCCCCCGGACAGGACGTCGCCTGCCTCCGCGAACAGCAGCGGGTTGTCGGTGACGGCATTGGCCTCCACTTTGAGCGTGACGCTGCAATTGCGAATCAAATCCAAACAGGCACCCATCACCTGCGGCTGACAGCGGAAGGAATACGGGTCCTGCACGCGCGAGCAGTCGAGGTGCGAGGCGCGAATGGCGCTGCCCGCGATCAAGTCGCGGTACTCGCGCGCCACGGCGATTTGCCCGGGCTGTCCCCGCACTTCGTGGATGCGAGCGTCGAAGGGCGAATCGCTGCCTTTCAGAGCGTCCACCGACATGGCGCCGGCGACGACGGCGGCGGCAAACACATCTTCGGCGCCGAATAGCCCGGCCAGCGCCAGCGCAGTGGATACCTGCGTGCCGTTGATCAGTGCCAGGCCTTCCTTGGCACGCAGTTTGAGGGGAGCCAAGCCCGCCAGGCGCAGGCCTTCGGCCGCGGGCAGCACCGCGCCGCGCACGCGTACCTGGCCGATGCCGAGCAACACCGTGCTCAAGTGCGCGAGGGGCGCCAGATCTCCGGACGCGCCCACCGAGCCCTGCGCGGGAATCACGGGATAGACCTCGTGCTCCAGCAGCGCGAGCAGGGCGTCGATCACCGCCATGGTGATGCCCGAATGCCCGCGCGCCAGCGCGTTGATCTTCAGCGCGAGGATCAGGCGCACGACGGCGTCGGGCAGGGCATCGCCCACGCCTGCCGCGTGCGAGAGCAGCAGGTTGCGTTGTAGCAGCTCGAGCTGTTCGGTCGGGATGCGAGTTTGGGCCAACAGGCCGAAACCGGTATTGATGCCGTAGGCGGCGTCGCCGGCGGCGATGATTTTGTCCACCAAGGAACTGGCGACGGCAATGCGGCCGCGGTCGTGCCCCGACAGCCGCAGAGCGACCGGTTGCTGGTAGATTCGTCGCAGCACGGCCAACGACAGTTCACCGGCGCGCATTTCCACGGTGCCACTCACTCGTGTGCTCACTTGAATTGGTCCGTTCTAACGCTGCTCGAGCATCGGCAGATTCAAGCCCTGTTCGCGGGCGCAATCGATGGCGGTCTGGTAACCCGCGTCGGCGTGGCGCATGACTCCGGTGCCGGGATCATTCCAGAGCACGCGGCGAATGCGCCTGGCCGCGGCCTCGCTGCCGTCGCACACGATGACGACGCCGGCGTGCTGGGAATAACCCATGCCGACTCCGCCGCCGTGATGAATGGATACCCAGGTGGCGCCGCCGGCGGTGTTCAAGAGCGCATTGAGCAGGGGCCAGTCGGAGACCGCATCCGAGCCGTCCTTCATCGCCTCGGTCTCCCGGTTGGGACTGGCCACCGAACCGGAGTCCAGGTGATCGCGGCCGATGACGATGGGCGCGGAGAGCTCGCCGCTCCTGACCATCTCATTGAAGGCCACACCTAGGCGATGGCGCTGCCCCAGACCGACCCAGCAGATGCGCGCCGGCAAACCTTGGAAATGAATCTGAGAGCGCGCCATGTCGAGCCAGTGATGCAGATGCGCATCGTCGGGGATCAGCTCCTTGACCTTGGCGTCGGTCTTGTAGATGTCTTCGGGATCTCCGGAGAGCGCGACCCAGCGGAACGGTCCGATGCCGCGGCAGAACAGAGGGCGGATATACGCCGGTACGAAGCCTGGGAAATCAAAGGCCTGCGCGACACCCGCATCGAACGCGACCTGCCTGATGTTGTTGCCATAGTCGAACACCGGCAGCCCCATGTTCTTGAAGCGCAGCATGTACTCGACATGCTTGGCCATGGACCGGGTCGCGGCCGCCGCGGTGCCGGCGGGATCGCTCGCCCGCCGTTCGTCCCACTCTTCCACCGTCCAACCCTGCGGCAGGTAGCCGTTGACCGGGTCGTGGGCGGACGTTTGGTCGGTCAGGGCATCCGGGCGAATGCCGCGCTCCAGCAAGGTGTGAAGCACGTCGACGATGTTGCCGAGGAGCGCGACCGATATCGGCTTGGCGTTCTTCCCGGCCGTCTCGAACAAGGCGAGCGCTTCGTCGAGCGTGCGCGCTTGGGCGTCCACGTAGCCCGTTTCCAAGCGTTTGGCGATGCGGCTTTGGCGGCATTCCACCGCCAGCATGTTGAAACCCGCCATGGTGGCCGCCAAGGGCTGCGCACCACCCATGCCGCCGAGACCGGCCGTGAGTATCCACTTGCCGTTGACCTTGCCGTCGAAGTGGCGCCGGCCCATTTCGGCGAAGGTTTCGTAGGTGCCTTGCACGATGCCCTGGCTGCCGATATATATCCACGAGCCCGCGGTCATCTGGCCGTACATGGCGAGGCCCTTGCGATCGAGCTCGTTGAAATGTTCCCAGGTGGCCCAGTGAGGAACCAGATTGGAGTTGGCGATCAGCACGCGCGGCGCGTCCGCGTGCGTCGGGAATACGCCCACCGGCTTGCCCGACTGCACCAGCAAGGTCTCTTCCTCGGTCAGGGTCTTCAGGGTTTCGACGATGCGGTCGTAGCAATTCCAATCGCGCGCGGCGCGCCCGATGCCGCCGTACACCACGAGCTCGGCGGGATTCTCGGCCACTTCGGGGTCCAAGTTGTTCATCAGCATGCGCAGCGGCGCTTCGGTCATCCAGGTGCGTGCGCTCAACGTGCTGCCGCGCGCGGCGCGGATGTTACGGGGCTTCAAGGGGGCGAGCATGGTGGCATCCTTGGGGGGCGAACCGCCCCCGAATTGAGGGGCGCAATGCCCCCGGCGTCAAGGGCGGAAGCGCCCCGACATTTCATACCGGGAACCGGGATAGTAGAGACGGGCCACCGAGGCAATGGCGCCGGCGGTCCAGGTGCGTCGAATCATCAGCAGACAGGGTTCGTCGTGCTGCATTCCCAGGAGCTTGCGGGTGCGTTCGTCCGGCATCACGGCGCGCAGCACGTGTTCGGCCTCCTGCAGCGGCGCGACTTTGATCAAGTAGTCGTAAGGCGTGGTGGTGCTGAAATCCATTTTCAGGTAACCGGGCGCAGCCTTGGGCGACACATAGCGGTCTTCGAGCTGCACGGGGCGATCGTTCTCGAAGTGCACGATCACCGAACAATATAGTTCACTGCGCGGCGCAACCCCAAAGTCGCGCGCCAGATCCGCCACGGCGCGAACCCGCTCCAAGGAGACGATTTCGGCGCGGTGCACATGGCCTCTGCTGCGGATCTCATCGGCGATGCTGCGGATCTCGAGCGGGTGCGTGTGCGCGTGTTGATCCGCCACGAAGCTGCCGACCCCGGCCACGCGCACCAGCACGCCTTCGTCGCTCAACTCCCGCAGCGCGCGGTTGGCAGTCATCCGCGACACGCCGAAGGATTTCACGATGTCGTTCTCGGAGGGCACGCGCGTGGAGGTACCCCACTTGCCGGAGCCGATGTTGTCCAAAATGTGCCGCTTCACCTGCAGATAAAGCGGCTGGAGCGAACCATTGGATTTGGCCATCACGCAAGTCTAAGCTGTATAGACAGGTATGGTCAACTATATTCTTTTATGCGGCGACGGTGGACGCCGCGTGAGATCCCTTCGAAATGCCCCAACCGGGACCCCCGAGCAAACGCCGCGCTACAAACCGGCGCCGCTCCCAATCTTATCGGCGCGGCATTAAATTTCTGCCGCCCACACTCTCCCTGGCTCGCCCGGTCAATCGGCAGCGAGTCATCCGGGCTCGGCAAGTCCGTTCATCAGGCGGGCGAAGCGTCCGCGCAGATCCTCTTCGGCTGCGTGCCGCCCATCCTGAATAACCCACCGGCCCGCGACCATGACATCGCGGATGGCCGCGCTCGCGCCCGCGAACAGCAAATGGTCGAGCGCGCTCTGCGGCGCCGCGCCCACCATGGAAGGATGCGTGTCATCCAGCACCAGCCAGTCGGCCCGGCGGCCGACGGCGATGGCGCCCGCGGGCTGGCCGATGGCCTGTGCGCCGTGTTGCGCGGCATCGCGCCAAAGGCGGGTGCCCACGTGCGGCTCTGTGTCCGCGGCGAGTACCGCGCGCCCCTTCTTGCGCAGCCGCTGTTGGTATTCCATCCAGCGCAGTTCCTCGGCGGGACTTACCGTGGCCTGACTGTCGGAGCCCACGCAGAGACATCCGCCCGCCTTCAGAAAACGGGTCGTATCGAAGAACCCGTCGCCGAGATTGGCTTCGGTGCTGATGGAGACGCACACGATCGCGGCGGCGGCGGCGATCCCCTCGAGTTCCTCCGCAGTGGCATGGGTGGCGTGCACCAGGCACCAGTGCGGAGTGAGCAATCCTGACTCCAGCAAGAGCTCGATGGGCCGCCGTCCGGTCTCCTGCTTGCAGGCCTTTACTTCGCGCAGTTGTTCGGCAACGTGTATGTGCACGGGCAGTGTGGCATCGAGGCCGCGCAGCTGCAGCGCCGCTTCGCGGAGATGGTCGAGCGGCACCGCGCGCAGACTGTGAAATGCGGCTCCGGTGCGGGTCCTGGCGTTGGGGCGTCGACCGGAAAGCCGCTGCTGAATGGCACGCAGGAATACATCCGTGTCCATGGCGAAACGCGCCTGCTCGCGCTTCAGCGGCTTGCCGCCGAAGTCACTGGTCTGGTACAGCGTCGGCAGAAAGGTGAGGCCGATGCCGGCAATGTCGGCGGCGTTGTCGATGGCCTCCCATAAGCTGTTCGTGCCGGGATAGGGAGCGCCATTCTTCTGGCGGTGCAGATAATGGAACTCCGCGACGGAGGTATAGCCGGCTTTGAGCATCTCCACGAACAATTGCGTCGCCAGGATTTGCAATTCCTCGGGCTCGATCCGATTGGCTAGGTGGTACATGGCCTGGCGCCAGGTCCAGAAACTGTCGCGCGCGGAGAGCCGGTATTCGGTGTTTCCGACCATGGCGCGCTGAAAGGCATGACTGTGCGCATTCGGCATACCGGGAATGACGACCCCCGTGACCCGCTCCGCGACGAAGGTCGATGCGCCGATCTGGGCGCCGGGTGTCGATGCGCCGTCGGACGTCGGCGCGAGGCCGGCTGCCCGGGCGATGTCGGGAGTCGATGTGCGGCCGGCAGAGGGTGCTGGGCCGGTGCCGGCGTCGACGCCGGTGATGATCCCATCGTCGGCCACGGTGACGATGCACTCGCGGGCCCAGCCTTGCGGCAGGAGGGCGGATTCCAGTTGGTATTGCTTCATCTCGAGCGCCGGGGTGTGGATTGTCGTCAGGCCACCGGTTGGTATCGCTTCGTCTTGACGGTGGCGGTCTTCAGAGACTAGCTTGACGGGTCGTTCATGCAACGGCAATCGGCGGATCAACGAGTGCAGAATTTTCCGGACGGGGATTGGGACAGGGTTTGGATCGGCGCGGACATCGCCACCATGGCCGCGGGCGTCGAACCCTATGGCAGCCTCGAGGACGCTGCGCTTGCCGTCAAAGGCGAGCGCATCGTGTGGATCGGCGCTGCCGGGGCCGCGCGGGAAAGGGCCGCGGCGCGGGGAGTGCCGGTGCAGGAAGTCGGCGGCTTGTGGATGACTCCGGGGCTCATCGATTGCCACACGCACCTGATTTTCGGCGGCAACCGTGTGGCGGAGTTCGAGCAGCGGCTTTGCGGGGCCTCCTACGAGGATATCGCGCGGGCGGGCGGCGGCATTCAATCGACGGTACGTTCGTCGCGCGGGGCCACCAATGAGGCGCTGCGGGCGTCGGCAGCAGCGCGGGCACGGCGCTTGATGTCCGAGGGAGTCACCACCATCGAGGTCAAATCCGGCTATGGGCTCGAGCTTGCGACCGAGAGGCGCCTGCTCGAAGCGGCGCGCGGACTGGCAGACGAACTGCCGGTGACCATCAAGACCACGTACCTGGGCCTGCATGCCCTGCCGCCGGAGTTTCGGGCCGATCGCGGGCGCTTCGTGGACTTGGCCGGCGGGCCCTGGCTCGAGACCCTTGCCGCCGCTGGACTGGTGGATGCGGTGGATGCGTTCTGCGAAGACATTGCGTTCACCCTGGCGGAGACCGGGCAATTTCTGCGCGCGGCGCAAAGATTGGGCTTGCCGGCGCACGTGCACGCCGGTCAATTGAGCGACATGGGCGCAGCTGAGCTGGCCGCGCGCCATGGCGCGCTGTCCGCGGATCACTTGGAGTATGTGGGCCGGGAGGGGGCGGGCGCGCTCGCCGCCGCCGGCACGGTGGCGGTGTTGCTGCCGGGCGCTTATTACACGCTGCGTCAGCGGCAGCCGCCGCCGGTCGCGCTGCTGCGTGAAGCGGGCGTGCCCATGGCCGTCGCCACCGATTGCAATCCGGGTACTTCTCCGTGCACATCGATACTGCTCGCGCTCAACATGGCCTGCACGTTGTTCGGTCTGACGCCCGAAGAAGCCTTGAGCGGCGCCACGAGGCAGGCCGCTCGGGCGCTTGGCCTGCGCGACGAGGCGGGTACGCTCGAAGTGGGCAAGCGCGCCGATTTTGCTCTGTGGCAGATCGATAGACCCGCCGAACTCTGCTACGGCCTGGGCGCAAACCCCTGCGTGGGCGTGGTCCATGGCGGGAAAATGCGGCCGTCATGCGGCGACTGGTCTCATCCGATCGGCG
>WNFR01001125.1_pt1 | contig 27758 bp, 18 predicted proteins | sample 5400221 | NCBI WGS metagenome assembly WNFR01 (sample SAMN13153357, study PRJNA577476) | soil metagenome | isolation source: 40 cm soil under Madrone tree | place: USA:California | collected 2016-06-14
AGCGCCAGTTCCAGGAACTCATCGAGCGCGTCAGCGGCTTCGCGGCCGAGCCGGGCGAAAATCTTCCGCCGCCCCTGTTCCGGCCCGAGCAACCAGGCGAAAAACGCGAACGGGCGCTCGTGGCGCGCCCGCACATCGCAACGGCGCAACAGCGCGTCGGCCGCGGCGAACTCCTCCCTGTCGGCGGCGCGCGCCGCGAGGGTAGCGCGCAGGCTTGCGCGCCGCTCCCACGCCAGTTCGAACAACAGATCGTCGTCAAAGCCGAACAGCGGGCTCTTGAGCGCGATCGCCAGCGCAAGGTCGTCTTGCGTGAGCAACAACGCGTCAGCGAGCGCCATGAGATCGATGATCGCGATATGCTCCGTCAGCACCAGGCGGTCGGCGCCGGCAACCGCAACGCCCGCGTTCTTCAAGGCGCGGATGATCGCGCCGAACAGCGCGCCCCGCTGGCGCACCAGAATCAAGACGTCCCCGTAACGCATCGCTCGACGCTCAGCCCCGACCGGCGTCCCGCCGTCGATGAAGCCCTGCACTGTCGCGGCGATCTTGGAAGCGAGCTTGACCTGGGGACTCGTCTCCGAAACAGCGTCGAACGGCGCGTCCCACGCCGTCATGTCCGGCAAGGGATCCGGTTCCATCAGGGGCCAGATTTCCACCAACCCGGGCGCAGCGCCGGGCAACGCCAAATGAGTGAGTTTGTGAACGAGTTTGCCGTCGCGGTCCGACGCGATGCTGCGGTATATGTGGGGGAACCTGAACACCTCATCGACCGCGCCGAGGACGTTCTCTCCCGAGCGGAACGAATGATCGAACCGCACAAAACGCCAGGAAACGTCGGAGGTGACGCCGGAGGCGAGGAAGTGCTTCTCGAAATGCCGCCGTGCAGCGTCGTATTCGCGCGGTGCAGCGCCTTGGAACGAGAAAATCGATTGCTTTTCGTCGCCCACGGCGAAAACCGTGCGTTGCCGAGATCCGCGTGCGCCGGCGCCGAATTCCGATACCAGCCGCTTGATGATGTCCCACTGCTTCTCGCTGGTGTCCTGCGCTTCGTCGATCAGTATGTGATCTAAACCGAGATCGAGCTTGTAGTGCACCCAGTTCGGGTCGCATTCGGCCAGCAGGCGGTGGGTCTTGTCGATCAGATCGTCATAGTCGAGAAGACCGCGGCGCTCCTTTTCGTCGGTGTAACGCCCGATCATCTCGACCGCGATCGTGACAAGCGCCGCGGTCCGATCGCGGCAGACGATGCCGTTGCGCCGGTGGAGGAGTTGGGCCACGCGGTCCTGTTCGGCGCTGAGCCGTTCTGCGAGTTCCGGATAGCGGTCCGCCAGTGCATCGGTAATGACGCTCTTTCGCGGCTCGTTCTTGCGGGTGAGGAACACACTGAAATAATGGCCGATCCGCGCTTCACCCGAGGCCGCCAATGCTGCTGTCAGCCGCCTCGCCTGTTCCTCGTCGTTCCCGGACCCTTCTGAGAAGGCCAGCACGACGTCCTCCCAATGCCACAACGGCAGATACGGCCCGTCGATGATGTCCTTTTCGACGCGCGTGAGATCATCGTCGGCGGCAATCCCTAGCGCTGCCGAGAGTTTATCGACGGCGGGTTCGAAGCCGCCCTCGACCCAGGCCATGAGCTTCGCGCGCTTGGCAGTGGCCTCGTTCAGCACGGCCACAAGCTTGGTGTCGGCCGCGGCGGCAACCGCGACTTTAAGGGCGCGGCCGAGGGGCTTGTCCGGCGCCGCGGCCGCTTCAAGCAGGACCGCCATCCTGGCGCGGTCCAGCATCTCGCTCTGTGTGCGCTCTTCCAATACGGCGAAATGCGCTGCCACGTCGCTCTCGAACGGGAACTGTTGCAGCACGCGGGCGCAGAATGCATGAATGGTCTGCACCTTGAGACCGCCGGGCGTCTCGAGCGCCGCCGCAAACAGGCGGCGGGCGCGTTGGCGTTTGGCGGCGTCGATATCCGTAACGCCGATCTCCCGTATGGTCCGATCGAGCGCGTCATCGTCGAGCGCGATCCAACCTTTTAGTTGATCATAAACGCGCGCCGCCATGTTGGCGGCCGCCGCCTTGGTGAACGTGATGCAGAGGATCTTCGACGGATCGACGCCTGCCGGGGAGCCGTCCAGCATGAGCCTGATGACGCGCTGCGCCAGCACATGGGTCTTGCCCGACCCGGCATTGGCGGAAACGAACACGGCCGCCGACGGGTCGGACGCCTCGGCCTGCCGGCTGCGCACCGAATCCGGAATGATACGGATGGCGCTCATTCCTCTTCCCCCTCGGCGCCGCCCGAAAGCGACCACTCCTTGACGCGCGAAAGGTCGTCGTAGGTGCCGTAGCGATCCTTCCACATGGAGAGAACGAGCGCGCGGTAGGGCGTGCTTTCATCTTCGAAGCGGATGACCAGCGCCTTGAGCTGTTGGAGCGCCTTGTCCGCCGCCGCCTCCGGGCTCCGACCCTTGAAATTGACGACGCATTCTTCGCCTGCCGGGTTGCCGCCGCTAAGCCGGACATAGATGAGCTCGGCGATGGCGCCGCCGGGGGGGAGCCCGGGAAAGCCGCCGTTGCGCAGCATTGCGGCCTCCAACGTCAGTTGGGGCGCGACGCCGATCTGCACTTGCGGGCTGGTCGGCGGCGCGCCGGTCTTGAAATCCAGAACGGCGTAGCCGCCGGCGGTGAGGCGTTCTATACGGTCGGCGCGGCCGATGAGTCGGAAAACCCGATCCCCGGCCTCAATCGACAGCTCGCCGCGGATTTCCGCGTGAGCCGCCGCGATGTTGGCGCGGCGCCGGGTTTCGAAATCCTTAAACCAGCGCGCGATGCGTTCATAACGCGGCCACCAGAATGCGCACGCCTCAGGAAAATCCTTGAGCGGCGCGAAATGCCGTTCGCCGAAACGCAACAATTCGCCATAAGGATCATCCGGCAATGCGTCGGGATAGGTCTTGGCAAAGTCGCCGATCGCGCGGTGGATGATGCTGCCGCGCTCTGCCGCTCCCGGCCTGTCATCAACCGGGTCAAGGCGCGGCAGCTTGAGAATGTGCTTGGCGTAGATCGTGTATGGATCACGCAGCCAATGCTCGATGTCGGTCACTGACAGCGAGGTCGGCCGGGCGTCGCGCGGCGGGCGCGGCGATGGCCGGGCCACCGGCCGGGGCGGCGCAGCCGGCGCGTCGAGGCCGCGGCACAGCGCGCGGTAGCGCTCGCCGCGTGCTACTGCCTGTTCCCATAGTGCCGTGCCCGCGACCGCCGCGAGCCTCTGCACGAAGCGCGACGCCACCGTTGGGGCGCCGCCGCGCTTGGCCGGGTAGGTGACGAATACCTCGCGCGCGCCAAGCAATTGCGCGAAATCGTGGGCCGCAAGGCCGATGCGGCGCTCCGGCGGATCAAGGCCGAGCGCCTGGCGCATCGGCCGGCTCAGCCACGGATCGGCGCGTGGATCTCCCGGCCATACGCCTTCCACAAGGGAGCCGACAACGACGCGATCGGCGCTGGTCAGCCGCGCTTCCAGCGGCCCGTAAATGTGGATGCGACTGCCGGGAGCATCGGGACGGCGGACCACCCGGTCCGCGATGGCGGCTGCGAACAGCTCCGGGTAATCCTTAAGGGAGACCGCGAAAGGCTCGACCTTTTGGCCGATCTCGTCAAATGCCGCAGCCAGTGCCGCGCTATCCAGGCCCGCAAACGTGCGTCCGGACTCGTCGGTACCCGCCCGCCGGAGCGCTTCCCGATGGCGCACCGCAAGACCGGCGAAATCCTGACTGCCGGACGAAGCGGCGGCGGATTCAAGAGGTTCGAGCGCCGCAGCGACGCGTCGAAGCAGCCTCTCCGCTTCGTCAAGTTCCGCGGCATGAAGTGACGCCCGCGGCTCGCTGCGGTGAATGTCCGAGATCTCGCCACGCTTGAGCTTGGCAAGCTCGGCGCGAAAGCCCGCCAGGGCCGCAATGAGACCGGGCGAACCCGGGCGGGGACGCGGGCCGCGAAGAATGGCCCGCTCCAGCGCTGCGACGTCGCGCCCGTGACGAACCTCGTCGGCGCCGAACCGGGCGAACGGATGCTTGAGCAGCGCCAGCAGTTGCGTCGGCGCCAGCCCGCAAGCCGCCGCTTCCGCGACGAGCCGGCAGAATACGCCGGCCGCCGTATCGGCAAGCGGGTCGCCGCCTGTATCATCGGCCACGATGTTCCAGCGCCGCAGCATCACGGCGACCCGTCGCGCTAGCGCGCGGTCCGGCGTCACCAGCGCAGCCGTGCGCTCGGGTTCGGACTGGGTCTCGCGCAAAGCCACCGCCACAGCGAGCGCCTCTTCTTCCGCATTGGCGGCCACAATGACCGTCACGCCGGCAAGCGCCGGCGCAACCACCGCGCCGATCTCGTCGAGCCGGGTGCGCCATTTGTCGGTCGCGGACGCCGGACGCAGTGCTTCGCTCAGGAGCGTCTCGCGGCGGTGGGACGATGGCGGCGCGAGAATCTCCACGTCGCGGCGGTTAACGCCCATGCGGGCAAGAAGCCCATGCAAAGCGGACTGCGGATGTCCCGGGGCCGGCGGAAGCGAGACATGCCCCGGCGGCGCCGCGCCGCCGATGGCTTCCCACGATTCTTCATCAAGCTCGGTGTCGAGGCCGGGTAGCACCACGGCGCCATGGGTCAGGCCCGCAATGGTGGCGAGGAGTCTGGCCGTTGCCGGCATGGAGCCGGTCGAACCCGCCGCGATGACGGGTTTACCTACGCGCGAGGCGAGGCGCGCGGCCTCGGCGGCGATCAAGCGATCCCGCCGCATCGCCGGCTCGATGGCGCCGCGTTCCGCGAGAATACCGGGCCATACCTCGCGTGCTATCAACAGGAACCGCAGCGTCAGCTGCCAGTATGGATCGAACTCGTCAGGCACCAGTCGGTCGAGGCGCTGCCATGGCACCTCCCGGGTCGTCATATCGTCCATCAGCTGGGCGAGGTCGTCGGCGAGCGCCAGCGCGGCAGCCGGATGGCGCATCACCAGCGGCGTCTCTCCGGCCGGGGGCGCGATCTGCTCGGCCCATTTGAGCACCAACCGCGTCAGCAGAAAGCGTCGCTCCAATCCGCCGAGCGCGGGCGGCAGAGCGAGGGCGTCGGCGGCGACATCGCCCGTCGCCATGTCGGCGAAGACGAGCTCATCCTCATCGATATCGCCGATCGGCACGAGACGGGGCAGCACCGCCGCGTCGACGCCCAGAACCTGCAGAAACGTGTCGCGGGCCAGCCGGCAGGCCCGCCGTGTCGGCAGAAATATGGTCACATCCGCAAAATCGAGCGGGCCCGGGGTGAAGCCGTCTACCACCCGACCGTCGCCCAGCGCGCGTATCAGCGTCGGCAAAAACGGCGCCGATGGCGGAATGGTGAACACGCGCGATGCGGCGGGCGGCGCCCCTGCCATTTCCTCCCCCGGAGAGGGGAAGGGGAGGGACAACTGCATCGTGGTCCGCGCGTGCGGCCGCTGAACTGCCGGACGATTCATGGATTGCCCCCTCCCTACCCTCCCCCGCTTGCGGGGGAGGGTAGGGAGGGGGGTGATTCCCCAGCCGGTACTCTATCACGCGACGCTGGCGAGGATCGCGGCTTCGGCGGTGGCGATCGCCTCCGGGGTTCCGACATGCATCCACACGCCTTCCAGCCGCAGGCCGTAGAGCCGGCCGGCCTCGATCGCGCGATCAAACAGCAGATTGAGCGAGAAGGCGCCAGGGGGGGCTGTGGAAAACAACGCCGCGCTGAGGATCGCGACACCCGCATAGACGAACGGCGCAACCTCCCGTTCGCGGCGCCGGCTGATCCGTCCGTCCGGCGCCATCGTGAAATCGCCGCGGCCCCCATAGCCCACGCTCGTTGAGGTTGCGGCGAGCAGCAACAGCGCGTCCATGCGGGCGGGATCGAAAATCTCGGCAAGACGGAGGAGATTGGGTCTCACCCCGTCGATCCAGATGGCGTCGGAGTTGAGGTGAAAGAACGGCGCCGTGCCGAGAACCGGGAGCGCCTTGACGACCCCGCCGCCGGTGTCGAGCAGCTCGTCGCGCTCGTCCGAGATCACGATCTTCGGGGCCTGCCGGCCAGCAAGGTGCCGTTCGATCTGATCGGCAAGATAATGAGCATTGACCACCGCCGTCTCGACACCCGTTTCCGCCAAGCGGTCGAGCACGTGATCGATCAATGCTTTTCCGGCGACCGCGACAAGCGGCTTCGGCGTTGCGTCGGAAAGCGGGCGCATCCGCACGCCCAATCCAGCCGCGAGCACCATGGCGCGGCGGGGGACCGGGGAGGCGTTAGATTTCATCATGTTCGAATCAAACGAATAGACAAGTGTCGTCAACAAACCAAACAAGAATGTGACGCTGGTGTCCCTCCCTGACTTGCGAGAGGAGAGTCAAGGCGCCGGCACGTGCGCGTCATACCACTCACGGAGTGCCGCAAGTGCCGGGTGGCGCAGCGCGCGACACAGATAGGCGTGGATGCGGGGCAGATGCCGCAAGTATTGGGGCTTGCCGTCGCGGCGGTCGAGCCGCGCGAAAATGCCGAGGATTTTCGTCGCCCGTTGGGCGGCAAGCGTCGCGTAGAGCCTGCCGAACGCGTCGGCGTCGAAATTGCGATCGTGTGCCCGGCGCGCCTGCACGTAACGGGTAAACAGCGCAATCTCCAACTCCTCCGCCACATCGACGCGGGCGTCCTGGAGCAGCGAGGCGACGTCAAAAGCCTCAGGCCCCATCACGGCATCCTGGAAATCCAGCAAGCCGATCTGGGCGATGCCTGACCGGTCGGCAAGCCACAACAGATTCGGCGAATGGAAGTCGCGCAAAACCCAGGTCTTTCGCGCATCGAGCGCGGGACGCAGCGCCTCACGCCAGAGCGACAGGAACTCCCCACGCGCCTGCGCGGTGGCGGGAGCGCCGCGCAGCGGCAAGTACCAGTCGATCAGCAATTCCACTTCGATCAGGAACGCATCAAGATCGTACGGGGGAATCCGATAGTCCACGTGCGGCGTGACCGGGAGCACATCGGGCAGGTCATGCCGGTGAAGCGCGATCAGCACGTCAACGGCCCGCTCATAGCGCTCCGGGATCGGCAGCGGCGGGTCGCCGGCAACGACAAGCTCGGTGCCGAGATCCTCGACCACCGCAAACCCCGCATCGTGGTCGGTGCGGAAAACCTTCGGCGCCGAGAAGCCGCGCTGGCGTAGCGCGTTTGCAACCGCGACAAAGGGCTTCACGTCCTCGGCGAGGTGCGCGATCGCGCTATAGGGCAGGCCGCGTTTGATCGGCGGACCGTCCGCCTTGCGCGGGGCGTTCATCAGAATGAACCGGTTGCCGCCGTTGACCAGCCGCTCATAGGAGCGGGTCGATGCATCGCCGGCGATGCGCGCGCGTGCGGCCGTCCCGAAGCCGGCCCTGTCGAGAAATCCCAGCATGGCGCCGAGGCGATCGACCCGCGCGGTCGCGGCGCCGCGCCCGTCCATATGGACGATGCGATGTTCGATCCCGTCATTGGGGGCGAGCGTGAATGCAATGTCGATGCGGTCTTGCGGCAGCGCGCCGCCGGCGCGGTCAGGCCATTCCATCATCACGACCGAGTCCGCAGTCTCATCGAGGCCGAGTTCGGCGAGTTCATCCGCGCCGGCCACGCGGTAGAGATCAGCGTGCACGACGCGAAAACGCGGCAAATCGTAGTGTTGCACCAGCGTAAAGGTCGGGCTCGGCACCTCGATGGCGGCGTCGTTGGCGAGATGCGTGATCATGGCGCGCACGAACGTCGTCTTGCCGGCGCCGAGATCGCCCGAAAGCGCGATGAAGTCGCCGGGCTCCAGCATGTTGGCGACATCGGCCGCCAACCGCCGCGTCGCCTCCTCGTTCGGCAATACCAACATGGATCCCGCAGGGTCCGAAGAGTAGGTCTGCATCATCATCAGCCCCGGTGCCCGTGCCTATTCGGCCGCATCCCGCGCGGCTTCGGCCGCGAGCGGGAAAGTGCATACCACCGTTGTGCCTTGTCCCGGAACGGAATCTATCCGCACTGTACCGCGATGCAACTCGACGAAGGAGCGCACGATCGACAGTCCAAGGCCGGCGCCGCGATGGCGGGTGCCGTCGGTGTGGGACTCGAACCAGTCGAACACCTTGTCTCGGATTTCGCTCGGAATGCCGGGACCGTGATCCTTGACGGTGAACGCGACCTGATCCCGCGCCCGCTCGGCCGTGAGCGCCACCGTTCCGCCCGGCGGCGAGAACCCGATGGCGTTGGACAGCAGGTTGAACAGGATCTGGCGGATGCGCCGTTCATCGGCCACGAAGCTGCCGATGTCGCGGGGCGCGGAGATCTCCAGTTTGATGCTGTTCTTGACCAGGCGGTCCTGCACGCCCTCGACGGCGGCCGCCATGGCGGTGCGGATATCGACGCGGTCGAGATCGAGCGTCATCGCTCCGGCGCCGATCGAGGCGAGATCGAGGATGTTGTTGATGATGGCGAGCAGCGCATTGCTGGAAACCGTGATGTAGCCGAGATATTCCGCCTGCTTGGCGGTGAGCGGCCCGGTCGACGGATCGCCGAGAAAATGCGCAAATCCGATGATGTTGGTCAGCGGCTGCCGCAGCTCGTAGGACACGTGGTGGACGAAATCGATCTTGATCTTGTTCGCCTCTTCCAGCGCAATGTTGCGCTCGATGAGAGCGCGTTCGACATTGACCGAATCGGTGACGTCCTGGAATGTCATCAAGGTCGCGCCATCCGGCAGCCGCACGGTGCGGCAATCGATAATGCTGCCATCGGTCCGCTCGATGCGGCGCAAGATCGGCTCGCGGCTGTCGATCGCCGTCACGGCGGCGCGCAGCGACTGCCATGTCTCGTGGCCGCGATGGAACAGCCGGCATTGCTCGATCACGGCCTCGATATGGGGGTGCTCGTCGAGCATGTCGGGCGGCAATTGCCACATCTTCTCGAACACCGGATTGTACAGCCGGACCCGCCCGTCGCTGCCGAACAGCGCGACGGCCTCGGTGAGATTGTCGAGCGTTTCGCCCTGGACGCGGATCAGCGCGTCGAACCGGCGTTCGAGGTTGAGGCGCTCGGTGACGTCATCGAACAGGTAGGTGACGCCGCCATCCGGATTGGGCGTGGTCACGACACGCAGCGTGCGCTGGTCCGGCAGGTGCCATTCGTAGGTGGCGGGTTCGCGGGCGCGGTACGCGCGGTGAAGCTGGGCCTTCCACGCCCGGAAATCCTGCTGCTCGGGCAGCCGCCGCGCCGCCCGCAAGCGGTCGATCACGGCGGAATCGGCCGGGTGGCGGTCGAGAAATCCGGCATCGATTTCCCACAATGTCCGATAGGCGGAATTGTAGAAGGCCAAATTATGATTGGCACCGAAGATGGCGACCGCGGTCGATAGCTGGTCGAGCGTGCGGCGGTGGGCGTCGACCGTGGAGGCGAACTCGGACCGTAGCGCTTCGAGCTCGGTCACGTCTTGACTTATTCCGGCACTGCCGCGCGGTGTCGGCGTTTCGAAGACATCGAAGACGCGGCGCGTGCCGGAGATGTTGACGGCGGTGCGGCCCGAATAGCCGCTGCCGCGGCTGTGCTGGCGCTCAATTTCCGCGCGGGCGCTCGAGTGAAGGAGCTCGCATCCGTTCGCCACCGCGCTCGTAGCGTCGGCCGCCCCGACGGCGCGGGCAAAGGCCGGGTTCACGAACGTAAGCCGCCCGCCGGGATCCCGCGTCCACACCGGAGATGGAAGCGCTTCGAGAAGGGCGCGCTGCGCATCCGCATCGGCCTGTTGCCTCTGCAAACGGTGGGTCAACTCGGCGACTTCTTTTCTGAGGCCGCTCACGTCATGGAGTCGCAGCGTGGCGCTGCCGCCGATCGCGCGGCCCTCCGCTGACACATAGCGTCCCGCCGCCGTGGTCAGCGAGATCGAGAAGGCTTCACCCCGCGTGAGCAGCCGGTCGACCACGGAGTCCAGACGGGACGCCTGCTCGGGCCGTAACCACGCCGCGAAGCTCGTGAGGCGTTCCGGGGCGATCTCCGGCGCGATGGTCGCGGGATTGCCGATGATCTGCGGCGCGGCGCTACCGCTCCAGGCAACGATCACCTGAGGTTCGGCGAGCAGGAGGCCGTAGAGCCGGTCGATTTCGCCATCACGTGCCGCCACCTCGGCGCGCGCGCGCACGCGTTCGACCCTCAGCCGTTCGCGGGTGCGGACCAGCAAGACGGCCGTCACGACCGCAAAAATCAGCGCGCCGAAAAAGAGCGTGAGACCGGCAAGCTGTTGCGCATCGAGACCGCGTATCGCCTCCACAAACGAAAGGCCGTCCATGAGCGTATCGCCGCCCTGCGCCTGAGCCGGGACGGCAAGAATCGGCAGGGCGGCGAGCACGGCCATCGCCAATGCAGAACGTTTCTGCTGGTCGAACAAATAAGCTATCCCGGCTGTCCGGATCACGTCCGGCATGCGCTGCCCCTGCCTCAAGCCCGCCCACAGCAGGCTACACTCGAATCCCCCAACTTGCCGTCGCCCCCTTCCCGGACGAACGCACGGCCGATCCAATCGATGACTCGGAAACAACTTAACCAGTGCCGGGCTGCCCGTCGTGACAACGGCAATCCGGCGGTCGCGGAAGGACTGCCTCCCCTTCCCGTCCCCACCCTCCCCCCGCTTGCGGGGGAGGGTAGGGCGGGGGCAGTTCGATCTGCGAATCACATCAATCTAGCCTCAACTCCGGCCTCTCCATAAGAGTCCAGACCGTGAACAAGGGCAGAGAAACGTACCTCCTTTGGTCTGGTGAAAATGCTGTACAGTCGATTAAATTTGCCGCTCTTGGTGCGCTACCGAACACACCGGATATTGCGAGGTAAAGCCATGTCGATACCACTCCTGGCCCCGGTGCAATCGCTGGGTTATGTCGGCCTCCGCGCCAAGGATATCGACGACTGGCGCGGCTACGGCACCCGATTGCTTGGACTGCAGGCTGTCGACCGCAGCCGCGCGACGCTGGCGCTGCGGATGGATGACCGCAAGCAACGCCTGATCGTGCAGGCGGATGGCGGCGAAGGCATCGGCTTTTTCGGCTGGGAGGTGGCGGATGCCGCCGCGCTCGACCGGCTCGGCGCCCATTTGCAATCGCACGGCGTCGAAGTGGCGCGGGGATCGCGCGCCCTTGCGGACGAACGCCATGTCGCCGACCTCATCGTTCTTAGCGATCCCCTGGGAAACCGGGTTGAATTCTTCCACGGTGCTGCGACCGCGACCGAGCCATTCGTGCCGGGCCGCAATATTTCGGGTTTCCGCACCGGCCCGCTCGGGCTCGGCCACGTGGTGCTGCATGTGGAGCGCATCGACGAGATGATGGCGTTCTACCGCGACATTCTCGGCTTCCGGCTGAGCGACTATTTCCTGCGCCCCTACCAGCTTTATTTCCTCCACGTGAACCCGCGCCACCACAGCATCGCCTTCGCGGCGACCGGCAAGAACGCGGTCCACCACATGATGCTGGAGCTCTACAGCCTCGACGACATCGGCCAGGGCTACGACCTCGCCGCCGGCGAAGACGGCCGCGTCTCAGTCACGCTGGGCCGCCACTGCGGGGACTTCGTGACCTCGTTCTATACCTGGAACCCATCGGGTTTCATGATCGAGTACGGCTGGGGCGCGCGCGACATCGACCCGGCGACGTGGCAGCCCTCGGAACGTCGGGAAGGCCCCAGCATCTGGGGCCATGACCGCATGTGGCTCTCCCCCGAGCTGCGCCATGAGGCGCGGGAGATGCGGCTCGCCAATGCGGAACGCGGCCTGCGGCGCCCGGTCCAGGTGCTGCCCGGCAACCACGACGTGATGGCCGGGGTTTGTCCATGGTTCGACGCGATGAAGAGGGAGCAGCGGAGGGCGTAGGGCGCAATAAGCGCAGCGCATTGCGCCGGTTCATCTCAAACAGACGAGCCGAAGTCGCTGTCGAGACGTCGCCCCCCTTCGCACCTGAACGGCGCAATGCGCTGCGCTTATTGCGCCCTACGGCGGGCTGCTCAGAGGCTCGATATGTAGCGTGCGATTGTCTCCCGCTGGGCGGGCGAAAGCTCCTGCATTATTTTCACCATGTCGGCATTGTTGGTCCGATCGCCTTCGGCAAAGCTGCGCATCGCCTCGACCAGATATTCGTAGCTTTGGCCCGCGAGCCGCGGCGCCGGCAGGGCGCCGACGAAATTCGGCTGATGACAAATCTGACATACGGCTATCCCGTCGGGCGGCGAGACGGCGGCGACCGGAGCGGGCCGCACCGGCCAGGTCTTCTTGGAGAGATAAGCCGCTGCCGGGCGCAGCTCAGCCTGCGTGAGGCGTTTGGCAAAGGACGACATGACCAGGTTTTCGCGATCTCCGCTCTTGTAGTCGTGCAATTGCTTCACGAGAAAATATTCCGTCTGGCCCCAGATGATCGGAATGGTTGCATCGATCGGTTGGCCGTTCTCGCCGTGGCATGAGCCGCAGACTTGCAATTTTGCCTCGACGGCCTCCGCCGCCGCTGCGGGCGCGCCCAGCGCGGCCACAATGACGAGCGTGCCGAAGAAAGTTGAGAGATGGTTGTTGAGCATGTTTCCCCCTGGCGTTGTTCGAGTGCCCGCAGTCCCTTTGACGCGATCAACGCGCTGGAACCAGCCTAAGACATGCCGCAGTCAGGCTTGCGACGCAAGCCGGTCGGCGCCACCGGGCCTCAGTTGCAGTAAGGAGCTTACGCAATTTTCGCCTCCCCGCGTGCGGGGGAGGCGAAAAAAAAGGCGAAATTACAGCTGCCACACCTGTCCGGGCCGCAATGCGCGGAAACGCTGCGGCGAAATTTCGGCAGCCTCCAAGGCCTCGGCGAGTGCGAGGAGCGGGGCATCGAACGGCTCGTCGGTCAGCTGGAAGGTGCCGTAATGGTGGCCGAGCCCGATCTCTGCGCCGCAATCGATCAACGCCTGCACCGACTCCGCCGGATTCATGTGCTGATCGCGCATGAACCAGCGTGGCTCGTAGGCTCCGATCGGTAGAATAGCCAGCCTGACCGGTCCGTAGCGCTCGCGCGCACGGCGGAAATGCGAGCCGTCCCCATACCCTGAGTCGGCGACGAAATAGATGATCCCGCCCGGGGTTGCGATCACGAAGGACGCCCACAGCGCCATGTTGCGGTCGGACAGATTGCGTGCGGACCAGTGCCGCGCGGCAACGAGCGTCACCGCAACTCCCGCGCCAAGATCCACGCGAGTGTCCCAGTCGTGCGCTTCCGCTTTGATTGCGGGGTCGTGATTTCGCATGATGGCGTCATTGCCAAGCGGCGTGATGACGCGTGGGCGATGCGCGGCTGCGATCCGCGACAGCGTCACGACATCAAGATGATCGTAGTGGCCGTGCGACACCAGCACGACGTCGATCGGCGGCAGGTCGGCAAATGCGATGCCTGGATCGTTGACCCGTTTCGGCCCGACAAAGCGGAAAGGCGATGCACGCATCGACCACACGGGATCGCATAGAAGATTCAAACCGGCCGTCTGGATCAACAGGCTGGCATGGCCGATATAGGAAATGCGCCACGCCGCCCCTTCCACCCGTGCCGGCGGACGGTCGGCGTGAGGCGACGGCGCCCAGGCGGGCCAGGCCGCCTTGGTGGCGCGCCAGTGGCGATCGACCATCCAACGCAACAGATCGCGCCGGCTTTTCGGCGGCGCGCCGCGCGGGTCGAAGAAGCGCTCGCCATCGAAATGGTCGGAGACGGGGCCAGCGTAATAACGCGACATGGAGGTAAAAGAAATCACACCGACAATGCCGCCTTCACCAGCGCCGACGCCTTGGCGAAATCCATCTTGCCGGCATATTTGCCCTTCAACGCGCCGACCACCTTGCCCATGTCCTTCATACCGGCTGCGCCGACATCCTGCATAGCCTGAGCGATGGCGGCCTTGACCTCGTCCTCCGACATCTGCTTCGGCAGATAGGCCGTGATGATGGCAATCTCGTCGCGTTCCTGTTGCGCCAGCTCGGCGCGGCCGCCCTTCTCGTAGAGTTCGACCGATTCGTGGCGCTGTTTGATCATCTTCTGCAGCACGCCCAGCACCGCGTCGTCGCCGAGCGGGCCCTTGCCCTGTCCGCGCGCTTCGATATCGGCATTCTTGAGGGTCGAGTTGACGAGTCGCAGCGTCGATACCTGCCGCTCGTCCTTTGCCTTCATGGCATCCTTCAGGGCATTGTTGATGGCGTCGCGCAGCATGGTGACCTCGTGAGCTGTCTGCGACACATATAGGTTCGGCAACGAAGCTGCAAAAGCGGTTCCCGAGGCGCACGGGGCGCTTTGACGGCGGCGGCGGTCGCCGCTATCAAGTGGCCCCATGACGAGCCTGCATGACGATTCCAACGGGTCGAACCCGGGCTGGACGGAGCCCGCCCCCACCGCCCTCCTGGTGCTGGCGGACGGCACCGTGATGGAGGGCTTAGGCTTTGGCGCCACCGGGCACGCCGTCGGCGAGGTCTGCTTCAATACCGCCATGACGGGCTACCAGGAAATCCTCACCGACCCGTCCTATGCGGGCCAGATCATCACCTTCACGTTTCCGCATATCGGCAATGTGGGCGCGAACGAGGAGGACATCGAGACTGTCAGTCTCGCTGCGACGCCAGGGGCGCGCGGCGTCATCCTGCACACGGCCATCACCACGCCGTCGAACTACCGCGCCCGCCGTCATCTCGACCAGTGGCTCAAGGCGCGCGGCATCATTGGGCTCGCCGACATCGACACCCGGGCGCTGACCAGCCTCATTCGCCAGAAAGGCATGCCGAACGCCGTCATCGCCCACGCAGCCGACGGCCGGTTTGATCTTGATGTCCTCAAGGCGGAGGCGCGCGCCTGGCCCGGGCTCGTCGGCATGGACCTTGTGCCCATGGTGACGTGCGGCCAGCGCTTCACCTGGGACGAAACGCCGTGGCGGTGGAATATCGGCTACGGGCGCCAGGAAGCCCCTGCGTTCAACGTCGTTGCCGTCGATTACGGCATCAAGCGCAATATCCTGCGCCTCCTCGCCGGCACCGGCTGCAAGGTGACGGTGGTGCCTGCCACCACGTCCGCCGCCGATATTTTTGACCTCAAGCCGGACGGCGTGTTCCTGTCCAACGGCCCGGGCGATCCGGCCGCGACTGGAGAGTATGCGGTGCCGGTGATCCGGGCCTTGATCGACGCTCGCCTGCCCACCTTCGGCATCTGTCTTGGCCACCAGATGCTTGGCATCGCGGTCGGCGGCAGGACTATGAAGATGCATCAGGGCCACCATGGCGCCAATCATCCGGTCAAGGACCTCACCACCGGAAAGGTCGAGATCACATCGATGAATCACGGCTTCGCGGTCGACCGCGCCAGCCTGCCGGATCACGTCGAGGAGACCCACGTGTCGCTGTTCGACGGATCGAATTGCGGCATCGCGCTCAAAGGGGCGCCGGTGTTCTCGGTGCAATACCATCCCGAGGCCTCGCCGGGACCCCGCGACAGCCACTATCTGTTCGACCGCTTCGTCGGATTGATGCGGGCGAACCGGCCGACATGATACCGGCCGCGGCTTTCTTCTCCCTCCCCCTAATCGAAATCGGCTGTTGCCGATTTCGATCGCTTTATTTGGTGCCCGAAACCCGCGTATACGCGGTTTCGGGTGAGGGAGGGTCGGGGTGGGGGGTCGTGCCGTCGGGCACTTGCTGCGCCACATCTCCCGACCCCCACCCCCAACCCCTCCCCACAAGGCGGAGGGGAGCTTCAGCACTCGCATCATGAACGTGCCGGCCTACCTCAAGCCTGAAAGCGGGGCGCTCGGCCGGGCGTTGGCAACCTGGCTCGACCACGCCCCGAAGGGACTTGCGACGCGGTTTTTGCTGCTGTGGTTTGTGCTGCTCTACACGGCATTCGCGATCATTTCCTCCGCTTCGGTCGGCCTTCACCCGGATCTCCTGGATACCTATGCCCGCGGCCTGCATCCGGCCGCCGGATACGACGGCCACGCGCCGCTGGCGGCGCTGATGGCGACTGTATGGTTTTCGCTGTTTCCCCCCACCGATTGGGCCTTTCACCTGCTGGCGATGGTCAATGCGGCGGCCGGGCTCTATGCAACAGACCGCATCGCGGGCCGATACCTCGACGGCGACAAGCGGATTGCGGTGCTGCTGCTCCTCCTGTTGACGCCGTTCTATCAGTTCATGAGCCAACGCTTCGGCGCCGATCAGACGCTGCTCTCAACCTGGCCGATCGCGACCTATTGCTTCCTGCGTGCCTTCGAGACGCGCGGCCTTGCGTGGTCGGCCGGCGCGGGAGCGGCCGCTGCGCTTGCCATGCTGGGCAGCTACTATTCGGTTTTTCTCATTGCGGGCTTTGTCGCAGCCGTCCTAGCGCACCCCGGGCGCCGGACCTACGTGCGATCCGCCTCGCCGTGGCTTGCGGTGGCGGTCGGCGCCCTCGTGCTGGCGCCCCATGTCCAATGGCTTCTCGCGACCGGCTCTACGAGTCTCAGCGATTTAGCCGCGCCGCACGCGGGCGCGCCTACGAAAGCGCTCTGGAAGGATGCCGTCTGCTTCGTCGAAGGCATCGCTGCCGTGGCCGTCTTGCTCGCGGTCTATTGGATCGCCGTGCGTCCCGACCGCGCCATCTTGCGGGACACGTTTTGGCCACCCCCTCCCTACCCTCCCCCGCTTGCGGGGGAGGGTAGGGAGGGGGTAGGGCGGATGCTGGTTGTCCTCCTGGCGGTGCCGCTGGTGTTACCGGCCGTGGTGGCGCCGCTCATCGGCACGGCGTTGACGCCGCCATGGACGATGCCGGCAGGGTTCCTGCTGCCGATCGTTTTGCTGCGGCCGAAGGCGGCCGAGCTGACGCGCGTGGCGGCGATCCGGATCACGGCACTCGTCGCGGCTATCACAGTCTGCACGCTTGCGGCGGCGCCGTGGCTGGCCTGGCGCACGCACGCCGCGGGAACCCGGGAAGGCCGGGAATACTACCGGCTGGTGAGCGCCGAGATGACGAACGCGTGGCACCTCGGGACCGGACTGCCGCTGCGGATCGTGATGGGTGATCGCGATCTCGCGGCCGCCGTCACGTTCTACAGCACTGATCACCCCGATGCGATGGGAGGGTTCGAGACCGGCGCCGCAACGCCCTGGATCACGCCCGAACGGCTTGCCCAAGACGGCTGGGCCGCGATCTGCAACGCCGACGACGAGAACTGCGTCGCGGCGGCACGGCAACGGGCCGCCGGCAAATCCAACGTTCAGTTCATCACCTACTCGACAATCAACCGCTACCTTGGCAAAGGAGGCAAGCTGGGGCGTTTCTTTTTCATCCTGGCCGCGCCTGAGTCGAAGCCGGTGATCATCCTGCGGTAGGCCATGTCGGCTGGGATGACGAGCGATACCGCAACGCCAAAATCGAGCCGCTGTGATGAAAGACTGGGTTGCGTATTACGACTCCGATCATTCGATCTATGTGAACGCCCGCCATCGCAACGTGCACTATGCTCGGCTTGCCGAGGCGATCGCAAGCTATGTTCCGAGCCGCGCCGCCGCCGTGCTGGATTACGGCTGCGGGGAGGCGCTGCATGCTGACCGCGTGGCCGATGCGGCCGGATGGCTGACGCTGGCCGAAGCCGGGCCAGCGGTGCGCGCCCGCCTGATCGAGCGGTTCAAGGCGAACCCGAAAATCGTCGTGGTCTCCACGGACCAGGCGGCGAGCATGCTGCCCCAATCGTTCGACATGGTCATCCTGCATTCGGTCTCGCAGTATCTCACGCCTGAGGAGTTCGACCAGAAGGCCGCCTTGTTCCGCCGTCTGCTCCAGCCGGGCGGAATGCTTGTGGTCGGCGATGTCGTGCCGCCCGAGGCGTCGGCGCTCTCCGACGCGTGGGCACTGCTGCGGTTTGGCTGGGAGGATGGCTTTTTCTGCGCCGCCGTTCTGGGGCTGATACGCACGTTCTTTTCCGATTATCGGCAGTTGCGAGCGAAGGTCGGGCTGACCCGCTACAGCGAGCAGGCGATGACTGGCAAGCTGGCGGCGGCCGGCTTCAACGTGACCCGGGTGCCGGCCAACCTTGGCCACCTCGCAACGAGGATGACGTTCCTGGCGCAAAAAAAGCCGGAAGCCATGCAGCCGGCGGCGTGAGGCTCGTCAGGGCATCGTTAGTAATCCGTTAATTTTCCATTGGTATAATGCCTACCCGAAGGCCAGAGATCGCCAATCCGCATTCGTTCTGATTTTGTTCTTGACTTCATTTTTCCATTTCAAGTTGCAGCGCTCTCTGAGAGCTTCTCTTTGACTTTTGCGCTTGCAAACAACTATGCTTCCAGAGTGATTCGCTCGTTGATTCAATGCGTTGGCGAGCTTGACAAAGAGACGAATCGTCGGCGCACCCAGGTAGAGATTGGGTGCCGCTTTCATGAGGGGGTAGCATTGGGAGCAACGGCCACTGCGAAAACGAACATCGTGGCGATGCGCGCCCTTTCCGATAAGGAGGCCCTGGGGCGGATTATCGGACAGCGGCTCGAAACGAGCATGGCCGAGCTCGCCCGCGATTGGCGTTGGAGCGCCTCCAAGGTGAAGCGCCGTCTCGCCAACTGGTCATCCGCCGGCCATATCGAGGTCAAGCCCGGTCTTAGCGGGCGGACTGTGATCACGGTGCCGGAGGCTGTTGTTGCCTCTGTCCCAGCCGGCGGCGATGTCGCAACCGTCGCGACATTGCCCAAGCCTGTTGCGTCGGCCCCGGCCCGTCGCCAAGGCCGGGCCGTCGTGACGTCGGTCGTACCAGAGCCTGTCACAGCAATAACACGAGAGCCTGACGACGCGCCCGACGCCGACACCGCGACTGACACGGCTATAGTTCCTGCGCCCAGCGTGGTTGCCGTTCCGGAGCCGACCGGTCACGCTTTACGTGCGCGAACCACCGGCTTCGTTAATATACTGGCCTATGTGGTCGCGGTCGCCCTTGCCGGCATTGCAGCCTATTTCTCGATCCGCGGCATGATCGTGCTGTTTCCCGGCGCGCCCACCGCCATCGTCGTCATGGGCGTGGCCATGGAGGCCGCGAAGCTGGTGACGGTCGCGTTCCTCGCACACCAGTGGCGTTTGCTCGGCGGCCTGTCTCGCACCGTGCTTGTCACGCTGGTCGCCGGCTTGGCCGCGATCAACGCCGCCGGCGTCTATTCGCAGCTTGTTGCCGCGCACTTCGGCGACCGGATCGCTGCAACCTCAGCGGTCGAAACCGAAGCGTCCGCTCTCGCCGCGAAAACCGAGGTGCAAACGCAGACGGTCGCCGACCTCGACCGTCGCGTTGGCCAGATCGACTCGGCGATTGCCGAGATGGTCAAGCGCGGCCGCACCGCCGGCGCGCTTGAGGCGATCGGGGCGCAGCGCAAGCTTCGCGAAGCCCTGGTCAGCCAGCGCCGGCACGAGGCCGAGACGCTGGCCAATCTCAAGAGCGAGGCCGGCGCGGTTGCTGCTAAAGGCCGCCAGATCGAGGTCGAAGCGGCGCCGATCATGTACGTGGCCCAACTGATGGGCGCCACCACCGAACAGGCGATCCGCCTGCTGATCTTGCTGATGGTGCTGACTTGCGACCCGCTCGCGCTCGCCCTTACTGCCGCAGCGAGTCGTCCGCGGGCACGGTAGCGAGCGACGGCCGGGTTTCGTTTTAGCATTTTTCAATTAGATTGATCCTGCCCGTGTCATTGCCCGGCTTGACCGGGCAATCCAGTATCCACTGTCGGTGGTTACTGGATCGCCCGGTCAAGCCGGGCGATAACAGCATGGTGAGTGTGTCGGTGCAATTGCGGAGACTCTAGCGATGCGCGATTTTGAAGATCATTGCTGGAAGGACATCGTCGATCAGGACATCATCGAGATCTATGAGCCCTATCGTCGCGAAGTTGCGGTCGGACGCCGCCCCGCGGTGCTGGCGATCGATCTCTATAACAAGGTCTATCAGGGCGGTAGCCGCCCGGTGCGCGAAGTCAACCGGCGTTATCCGGGCTCCTGCGGCGAGCACGCGTGGTGGCGCTGGAACCGACGCGGCAGCTCTTCGCCGCCGCCCGGGTCGCCGGTATTCCGGTGATCTATACCACCCGGCATGCCGACACCGGCGGCGTGCGCTCAACCCACCGCAGAATGCCAGGCGAAGCCGAGGAGCTTTACGGCATCAAGGAAGAGCTTGCGCCCATGCCGGGCGACCTCGTCATCTACAAGGAGCGCGCCTCCGCCTTCTTCGGCACTCCCCTGATTGCGCATTTGCGCCAGCGCGGCGTGGAGAGCCTCGTCATCTGCGGCGAAAGCACCTCCGGCTGTGTTCGTGCGAGCGCGGTCGATGCTTACTCCTATGCATTCCACTGCGTCGTCGTCGAGGAGTGCACCTTTGACCGCTCGCTCATCAGCCATAAGGTCAATCTCTTCGATCTCCATCACAAATACGCCGACGTCATGCATATCGAAGAGGTGATCGCGCATTTCGAAAGCTTGTCGCGGGGCAGAAACGCAGCTTGAGTGCTGCTCCCTCTCCCCGCTTGCGGGGAGAGGGTCGGGGTGAGGGGGCGTGGCCTCTTCTAGTCTCGGCTTGCGGGCACGCCCCCTCACCCTCGCTCGCTTCGCTCGCTCGACCTCTCCCCGCAAGCGGGGAGAGGTAAAAGAGACCGCCAAGCTCGTCGGAAGCGACGGTCGGTTACGCTATCGCAGGGCATCCGGGAGAAACGCCATGGACCTCATCGCCGACCGCGGTCGACGGGTTTCGATCGAGGAGCTTAACACCACCCGGCTGCTCGCCCACGCGCGGCGCCAGGCCGATCAGCGCAATCTGGACGGCGTGTTGATCGTCGACGTCGACAGCCACCACTATGAGAACGAGTGCTACGACGAATTTCTTCCCTTCATCGAGAACGAGGTGCTGCGCCAGCTCGTGCTCGCCGGCCGCACCAAGGGCCGGCAGACCTTGATGCCGACGCAGGTCAGTTTCCAGGACATGGGCGGCCGCATCACGCGTTATCCGATGCGCGCATCTGAAAAGACCGATGCCGGCAAGCTGCGCGACGTCGAGCTTGGCCATCGCTGGATGGACGCCATGAGCGTCGATTATGCCTGCCTGTTTCCGACCATGCTGCTCGCCATCGGCCTGCATCCGTCGACCGAGATGGAGGTCGAGCTGTGTTGGGCCTACAATCGCTGGCTCACCGAACAGGCGCTGCCGGCCTCGGGCGGGCGCTTCTACTCGATGCTCTGCCTGCCGTTCTCGGAGCCCGACGAGGCGCTGCGCCATGTCGAGACCTTCGGGGACCGCAGCGGAGTGACCGGCTTCATGATCACCTCGGTGCGCAGCCTGCCGGTGCATCACAACGCCTACATGAAGGTCTACCGGGCGATGGAGGAACGCGGGCTCGCGCTGTGCTTCCACTCGGCCATCAATATCGGCGAGCCTGTATTCAAGAGCCTCAACCGCTTCGCTTCGGTGCACGCGCTCGGCTTCCCGTTCTACAACATGATCCACTTGACCAATTGGGTCACCAACGGGCTCGGCGAGCGATTCCCGAAGCTGCCGGTGATCTGGATCGAAGGCGGGCTCGCCTGGATCGCATTTCTGATGCAGCGGCTTGATCACGAGTACATGCTGCGCAATTCCGAGTATCCGCTGTTGAAGAAGAAGCCGGGCGACTACATGCGCGACATGTACTATGCGTCGCAACCGATGGAGCGCGTCGACGAGGTCGCGTTGCAATGCACGTTCCGCATGATCAATGCGGAAACCCAGTTGCTGTACGCGTCGGATTATCCGCACTGGGACTTCGACCTGCCGAGCACGATCTGGGACCTGCCGTTCCTGTCCGCGAAGGCCAAGCACAATATTCTCGGCGGCACCGCGGCGCGGCTGTTCAAGCTGCCGCCGCGCAACGAGACACAGCGCCAGAACCTCATGAAGTTCGGCAATCTGGTGGGCTGATCTGTAGGGCGGATGAGCGCAAGCGTAATCCGCCAACCTGCGGCGCAATACGCTTCGCTATTGCGCCCTACGCCGCTGACGCAAGTGGGCGTTCATGACGATGAGTCGACGCCGTGTAGCAATCAGTTTCACGATAGCGGCCGTGCTCGCCGCCGCTGCCGTCTCCGCGCAGGCCCAAGACTCCGTTGAGGCCTTCTACAAGGGCCGTCAGATCAATCTGATCGTCGGCTACGGGCCGGGCGGCGGCTACGATCTCACGGCGCGGCTCCTGGCGCGCCATATCGGCCGGTACATTCCGGGCAACCCATCGGTCGCGGTCCAGAACATGGTGGGCGCCGGCAGCCTGCGAGCCGCGAACTACCTTTACGGCGCCGCGTCGAAGGACGGCGCCACGTTCGGCGTGTTCGGCAGCGACATTGCCATGATCGGGCTGATCGGCGCCAACACGGCCGTGCAGTTCGATGCGCGCAAGTTCACGTGGCTCGGCTCGTCGTCGAGCTTTCGCGATGATGCCTATGTGCTGATCGTTCGCGCCGACGCCAAGTCGCCGTCGCTGGTTGAGGCGCGGCGTCCGGGCGGCGCCCCGCTGGTGCTCGGCGGCACCGGGGAAGGCGCACGCGACGCCGACGTGCCGAAAATCCTGCGCGATGCGCTCGGCCTCAATATCAAGCAGGTGCTCGGGTATCCCGACTCGCCATCGATCTTGCTCGCCGTCGAGCGCGGCGAGCTCGAAGGGCGCACGTTCGATTTCTCCGCGGTCAGGACCACCCGGCCCGAATGGCTCAAGCCGAACAGCTCCTTCAACATTCTCCTTCAGTTCGCACGGGTGACGCGGCACCCGGAGCTGCCCGACGTTCCGACGGCGCGCGAGCTCGCGCGCGATGACGATGCTCGTGCATTGATTGCGTTTTCGGAGACACCCTTGCTCACCATGGCGCGCCCATTCGCCGCGCCGCCCGGCGTACCCCGCGACCGCGCCAAAGCTTTGCAGGCGGCGTTTCTTGCCGTCCATCACGACCCGCGCTTCCTTGAAGACGCCGAAAAACTCGGCATCGATATCAGTCCGGTCGACGCCGATCAGATGCTCCTCGGCATTGAGCGATTGGCGCGAGCGCCGCAGTCCGTCTTTGCCTACATGAGACGACTGCTGGCGCGACAGTAACGCGCTGCTCCGCGTGCCTCCCCATGATTGATGCGAGCGGGGCGATACGCTATGAAGGCCGCGCGTGTCCGCACGGGCACTTGGATGCAGCTCTATCGCACAGGTCTCGCGGGGGGGCCGGGTTTCCCTATCCGGCCTCTTTTCAGTCACACATCTGGCGGACCAACGTCAGAAGGCGGCGAGTTCACTGAGCGGTAAGAAACCGTCAGAAGGGAATCTCATGTTTGTGAAGCGTCATCTGGGAAGTCTCGCCGCGGCCACCGGCTTGGTGCTGGCGGCCTTCGGTGTGGGCGGCGTCGCTAACGCGGCCGATCCGTTCACGCTTAGCTCCGCAACCTTCAAGGATGGCACCATGATGCCGAAGAAGGTTGCCAACAAGAATCCGCAGAATCCGAACTGCGTCGGCGACAACGCGTCGCCTGAGCTGTCGTGGTCGGGCGCGCCCGATGGCACCAAGAGCTTCGCCTTCACCATGGTGGATCCCGAAGGCCGCGGCGGCCTCGGCGTGTTCCACTGGGTGGCGTACGGTATTCCGGCGAACGTGACTTCGTTCGCGGAAGGCGAGGTGAGCAAGGAGTCCGAGAAGTATGTCGGCGGCAAGAGCACCCAGGGCGTCGGCTTCTTTTCCGGGCCGTGCACGCCGCCCGGCTCGCCGCATCACTACACGTATATGGTGATTGCGACGGATCTCGACGCCAAGGAACTGCCGCCCGGGCTGACGCTGCCGGAACTGCAGGCCAAGCTCAACGGCCACGTGAAGGGCGCCGCCGGCCTTGTCGGCCTGTTCGTGAAACCGCAGTAAGCAGATAGCGCGGTTGCAGTTTTATGACCCGGTCCCGGGGAAACCCGGGATCGGGTTTTCGTGTCATGCCCGGCGAAAGCGGGGCCTTCAGTAAGGCCGAGACTCGCTTTCTATTGAGGTACTGCGGCTTACTGGATCGCCCGCTTTCGCGGGTGCCAACACGATCGAGAGAATCAAGCTTCGCAAGCGACATGCTGGGAATAATTCAAGGGCTATGGCTGTTACCTCGTATGCGAGGCGGCCGGCCCTATCCCCACCCCCCCATCCAGGCCGTCGAGCAAGTAGCCCCGGCTGCCTGCCTCCTTGCGCAGTCGGGGCTACCCCGCATACCTCAATTGCGGTCACACTCAATTGCGGTCACACTTTGCGGTCACAATCGACACCGCTCCGGGCATCTTGGAAAGACCGCACAGGGGACCGCTGCCGCTAGACTTGAGACGGCGTTCGCCGCTATAACGCGGCAAATGACTCATGGCAGCCAATCCGATCCGGTGGCCGCTTAAGTCATTGCAAAGGAGTGTAGCTCAATTGGCCAGAGCACCGGTCTCCAAAACCGGGGGTTGGGGGTTCGAGTCCCTCCACTCCTGCCAGTTGTAATTTTTCCGTTTTATTTTCAAATACTTAGGTTCGGTGTAACAGTCACCCCGGACTCGGTGTAACAATCGGTGTTCCTATTTCGTCCGCGCCAGCATCGGCATGGCCTCGCCCGCCATTCGCTTCCGGTCGGCGGCGTCGGTGTAAATTTTGGCCTGTGCTGGCGTGTCCCAATCGAAAATTGCCATAAGCTGATTTGTGGTCGCGCCACTCTCAGCCGCGCGTGTTGCCCCCATTTTTCGTAGCCCGTGCGCTGTACATTGCGGCAGCCCGGCTTCGTCGCAGCGGTCGCGGAACCAATTGCCGAATCCCTTGTCTGAAAACGGCTTGCCGTATTCCGTCACCAAGAAGGTGAGATCACCGCACGGACTCCCTGCCACTACTTCGGCAAGACATGGAAGCCATGGCTTTTCGGATATTCGGTTACGCTTGTAGAGCGTTTTTTTCGGGACGAAACGCAACCAGCCGTCGCGTACATGCTGCTTACCTAGCGTCACCATGTCCTGGCGTCGTGTTCCGGTGAACATCAAGAGCGCAAGCGCCAAGCGTGGCTTGGTACCTATGGGATGGCGTTCTTCGAATTGCTGAACTTCGTCAGCGGTCCATGTGTGAAAGCCGCTGCTCACGTACTTGACGCGCCGAACGTCGCGGGCCGGATTCGATTTGAGTAACGGCGGGTCTTGCTCAACCGCCCAACCAAACATTGCAGATAGGTATTTGCGCCGGTTGTTGGCAGCGCCGGGTAGTCCTTTTTTCAAGTCGCGAAGTCGTTTCACGTGACGCGGCGCCAGATGCACGAGCGGACAGAAGCCAATCGGCTCCGGATCATCGTCTTTGTGTGGCTCTTGAAAGCACGCTTCAAGAATGCCGCGACGTGTTGACTGCGATTTGGCGTCCAGGGCCTTGAATTCCTCGGAACCGAAGTACTGCACGCCCAACCAACCGAGCGTCCCGCGTGGGAACTGTTCACGGGCGGTTGCAGCGGAAGGTGCTGTCTGCCCAAGGTGCTCTAGCGCGGCCGTGTATGCGTCCAAAAACTCCTTGGTGCCGGGCGTCTCTCGAATGCGCACATAGCCGCCATTGCGGCGAACATAGAGGCGTACGTTGCCGTGACGATCCTTGTTAGGGGAAAGGTACGGTAGGTCGATGTCCATGCCCGCGCTCACGATGCTAGCTCGCCCATTTGGATGGCGAATCACCTTGAACGGGTGCGGTAGGAGGCGCAAGGGGTTCGCCCTCGAACACCGTCACGGCGCCATCTGGTTCGATTCTGATAGCCCCCACCTTCATGCCGGCCTTGCGTGCGGCACTGACGGCGCGGCGCACGGCCGACTCGGTGAAGGGGAGGGGCTTCGTCACGACGGGTCTTTGACTTCCCGGAATAAGGCTTAAGGTCTACTATGGCCGTCGCTACTATCGGCGCCTGGAATTATGGACGGCCGCACTCTGCAATGGAATGACCGAAATGCGCGCCGCGATGCGCAATCGCCAGACTGGCGGCATGCTCGATAGCTGCGGAAAGGCCCCGAAATTTAAGAATCGCAACATTAAGAAAGCGGCACGTGAAGCGGAGTTGCGCCCCGCGGTGCCACTTTGATTCTCAGTCGTAGCAGAAGATGCGGCAGAGTATGGAAGCGAAGAAATGGCGTATGCCAGCCAGGGGCTTCTGTCGGAGCAAACGATTGCGCCCTCGACCCGCGGCAACGTGACTCAGCATCGCAGGCACTGGGGCAACGCTGAGGCAACTGCGCAACCAAGCCGCCAGCCGGAACCGGGGCGGTCGCTCGCCTGAGTGCGGTTCGGATTCCGATGAGGGAGATTTAGCCGCAATACACAACCTGGGCTATCAGCTGGTAGGGCACCTCGTTCGGGACGAGGGGGTCGCAGGTTCAAATCCTGCCACTCCGACCATACAAACCCGCACAGAATCGGCACAAGTCGAGCCCCGATAAATCGGTGCCAACGCGTCGGGACAGTTATCGGGACAAATTCTGCAGGCGGGCCGCATGAAGAACGGCCCGAACGGCACCGCTTGCGACCGGCCGCCGCTCGATCCGGGCATGCCGTGGACTTCGACCGCCGAATTTGTGGCGTATAAGTTTCGGTGGCTCAAACAAGTAATTCAACGTCACCGTCGCCTGCACAAGGTAGCCCTGACCGTTGCGGTCGGGCTCGTCGACTTTTTCAATTACGACAGCGGCGAGGCGTTCCCCAAGAACGTCACGTTGGGAAAAGCGGTCAATCTGTCGGAACGCTCAGTTGCCGCAGGTATGAAAGGTCTGCGCGGCGATGACCATTTGCTCCAAGTTGGCTGGCGCGGATATCGCAATCGCGTTCCGAGCTTTGTGATGCAATTTCGCGGCGTCGCGACCGAGGAAACCTGCGCCGAATCCGGAATACAGTATGCAGGATTAAAACCGGCTGAATCCGGAACACTGTCCCCGCTTAATCCTGCACACTGTATGCGGACAGAACATGTTCCTACCGAACATGTGTATTTCCCCTCTTCTCCTGAGCAAGAGGCTGCGCGCGCGCGAGCCTACGACGCAGAAGCCGACGCTGTTGAAGTTCAGCAAGAAAGGCGGGCTGCCAATGAAGAAAGGAAGAGGATCGCGCTAACGGCGACCGTCGAGCGTTCCCCACCATCAGCGCCGAAGCGGTCAGAACATGGCACCCGTGCGCTTGCCGATCTCGCGGACCGCAAGGGCCGGCCTGTCCCACCGCCACCGCCGGAAATGAAACCGGAACCGGACGTGCGAACAATCACGGCCGACCAGGTCGCCGCCGTCATCACCAGCAAACCGATCCCGCCAACCGCCATCGACGTCACGCCGCGGGAGGCGCCAATGCTCACGCCGGTCGCCGGCGAGCCAGTCTCCTCGGAAATGGATGAGTGCCTGCAATTCGCGTCGGAATGGGGCGGGATCAAACTCGATCGCGCGGTAGAGGCCGTCACTGCCATGATCGCCAAACTGCCGATTGAGCGGGTTCGTCATCATTTCAGCAAGGTCTCAAAGCTGCACCGATCCGGCCGACAGAAGCTTGCTCTGGTCGAGCAGGCGATTACCGAGGAGCTGTCTGACCTCCATCCGGTGCAGCCTGATTTGTTCGCCCCTTCCCCCTGCGTAATGGCGTTGGGGGCGACGTCGCCCCCGTGCGGGGCCGCCCCTCCCCCGCAAGCTTTGGTGTTCGACCTCGCTGCATTACGGCAATACGCCGCCCAGATTGCCGCAT
>WNFR01002430.1_pt2 | contig 27758 bp, 19 predicted proteins | sample 5400221 | NCBI WGS metagenome assembly WNFR01 (sample SAMN13153357, study PRJNA577476) | soil metagenome | isolation source: 40 cm soil under Madrone tree | place: USA:California | collected 2016-06-14
TCGACCCAGCTCGTGTTACTACCGAAATCTGCGCACCTGTACTGCGACCATATTCCGCTTCAAAACCCGCTGTCTTGATTGTAACTTCTTGCGCTGAGTCCTGTGTTACCAGGTTATTTATTCCTCCTGATGCGGTCAGCGATGGATTCATGCCCTGAGCGTTTGTGGATCCTGTCTGATCCTGATATTCGTCGAGATTCGCATTCACCCCATCAATGACAAAGCTGTTCTGGCGCCCGCTCTGTCCGTTTACTGACACAAGTCCGACTTGGCCGCCCGTTAAGGAGCCTGAATTGGTCGCCACTGTGCCCGGAGCAAGCAGGACCAAACCCTGGAGGTTTCGACCCTGCAAAGGGAGATCGGAAATTGACCTCGTTGTAATTAAAGTACTGATCGCGTTCTCGCTGGTGTCCATGCTCGACGCCGCAGCGGTAATTGTGACAGATTCACTAATTCCTCCTGAGCTGCGTACAGATGTTTGCGAAACGTCTCCCTCGGCCGGTACATCGACGCGAACCGGATTACCCGGTGCCGATACGATCCGATCTTCGATGGCAACAAAGGAAGTGAACTGCGTCATCAAACGATACTTAAGCCCGAGCTGGGTAATGTCTTCCCTCAATTCCTTATTCGTCTCAATGCCGGCCATATCCCGCGCCATCAACTCATCGATTCGGCGCCGCGCCCAAAGTGTGGCCAGCACATCATGATCAGCGTTCGCTTCAGGAAGGTCCACTGGAATTTCGCGCACAAAATCGTGGCCCGACATCCTGCCGCTAAGCCGAAGCGTTCCCTTTGCGGCTGCGCTGTATTTGCCCGTCACCATAACCGGCTTTGCCCGGAACAGATCGGGAATTCGTCTGGGGTACACTTCAGAAACAGGCAGACCCTGCCAATCAATAGAGAGGTCAGTCAACAGCGGCTCTCTAACTCGCTGAAAGAAACGGCTTGCGGCACTCTTGCCATCGTCGTTTTCGCTCACGTATTCGACTTCGCCAAGTCCATATTCCGCCATTTTGTTCAAAAGAAACCTATTGGGACTGTATCCAAACCCCATTGCGAAAACTCTTGCTTTCGTGTGTTTCTTTACCTCGGCAATGATGTCCATATCATCGCCAACCTGTCCGTCCGTAAAAAAGCATGCGATACGAATGTGATCTCCGGCGTCGGATGGATCCAGTGCCGCCCGGATCGCCTTCATCATCTCAGTTCCCCCATCTCCCTTGCGACTGTTTAAGAATCTCGTTGCCTTGGTAACGTTCTCGGCCGTGGCGGACACTGGTTCAGAAAACAGAATTGAGGTGTCTCCGGAAAATGTAATCAAGTTAAAGGTGTCCTGAGGATTTAAGTGTTCCAGAGCAAGCTTTATCGTCTCCTTTGCTTTTTCCAGAGGAAACCCTTCCATCGAGCCTGATGTATCCAGCACGAACACCAACTCTTTCGGCATCACATCCTCAAACGTCGCTCTGGCCGGCGGTTGGAGTATTAAAGTGAAGTAACCATCGCCGCCGGAGCGATGCGTCAACACTGCATCTTCAATCACTTTGCCTTCAACGTCATATCTGAGCACGAAATCTTTGTTGGGTATGGACGCCTGATCGGCAAGGCTAACGCGAACACTCCGATTGTCTATATTTTCTACCTCTACGTTGTGCGTCGGAGAATTGACATTCTCGATCGGCACACCTGCATCAAGCTTGATTTCAAGGGATATATCGTGCCCGGCACGCATCCCTTTCGGAACAGCCAGTTGCGTAACATTGCTCAGTTCGGCGGTGGAGGTATCGTCAACGTCTGAACTCTTCTCAATATCCGACTCCTGGGGAACATATCGCTCTCCGACTTTCATTGGGAAAACGAACTCGTACGCACCCTCCTCATATTTCAACGTTTCTACATAAGTGATCTCAACCGTCACTTTTTCGCCCGGCGGTATGTTTGCCACAGCCTGGGTAAAGATGTTCGGTCTTTCCTGATTCAACAGGCTGGCCGTCCTTCCGCTTGCTTTGGCATTATCGTACGTCGCCTTTGCCTCCTTTTTACGCATGATCACGGCTTTGATCCGCCTCAAACCCACAAGCATCGTCATATCATCAACGGCGGCGCCTTCCGGCAAGGGAAACATATATACGGCTTCGATCTTTTCCTGAAACGGGTTCTCAAACTCCTGCTTCACCGTAACCCGCGAGATAAAGCCACTGATCTCAGCCTTCACAGACGTATGTTTTAAAGGGCACAGCCCCGTTGGATTCCCTTCCTTATCTACTGACTCCAATGACCCCTGGGAGGTGAATACGTCTTTGTTGCTTTGTGCACTGACCGAGAAAAAAGAAAGCAATGCAAGAAATGTGAGGGTGAGGATAGGGGTGAAGACAGTTGTGCGCCCCGTTAGGGACAAAAGTCCTATAGTGTGATTGCTCACGTGAGTCTCCTTCGAAAAACAGATACACTTCGAGGCTGTTGCGGCACCAAATAAACCGCCGGCACAGAAAATTCTTAAGTTATTGGTTTATGACTGCCTGGCGACAGCCGCTGAGCAAGCTCCTCCCCTGTTAAGGGCGGGAACGTGAGTAAAGCATTAAGTTCAATTGATGCAGTCTTCTCAAGAATGGAAGCCTGAGCCTGAAAATATTTTTCCCGAAGTTTCGATTACATAAACACAGATGACGCTAATAACCGAACGACAATACAACCGCGCGCCTGCAGACTTTGATCCTTCGATCGATCTCCCCCAGGGCTTTATGGATTTCGTCCTCCCCTTGCACAGACGGCTGACCCCACGTCAGCAGGAGTTTATCTCTCGTCGCGCTGAAAGACTTGCAGCCTCTCATGCCGGGTCCGAACCCGGCTATCTTGCACCCTCTGACGCGACATCTACCGAATGGAAGATTGCACTGCCCCCATGGTGCCTCGATCAACGAAATCAGATGACGGGCCCTGCGGACGACGAAGAACTTGTTGTAAAGATGCTGAACTCCGGCGCGCCCGGCGTAATGCTCGACCTTGAAGATTCGATGGCCAATGAATGGTCAAATCTTCTTCACGGTGTCGACAACATCATCAAAGCCTTGCACGGCGAACTTACCTACTTCGATTCAAAGCGCAACCAACGTGTCGGCAACAGGCAAAGCAATACCGTTATCTTCTCCCGGGTACGTGGTCTTCACATCAGTCAGGCAGGACTTCTCGCCGGCAAGTTGATGTCCGCTTCGCTCTTCGACGCGGCCTTGCTTGTTTATCGCGTAGACGTCAACCGCCTTAAACACCCGCTGTCGATTTACATCCCTAAGTCTGAATCTGCTGAAGAAGCAATCTGGTGGCGCGACCTGTTTCAATCGCTTGCGGAAGCTCGCGGGTTGCCACCGGACTATATCAAATGCATGGCATTGGTCGAGGCGCATCCCCTTGCATTTCAGATGGAAGAGTTTCTTTACAACTTGCGCGACCATATCCTTGGCCTGAACCTGGGGCGTTGGGACTATATGGCCAGCCTTATACATTTCAACCTGCACGATCCGGAATGGGTATTACCGGACCGCAATACGATTCCACATAATGTTCCATTCTTTCAGAACCTTCGAGAGTTGCTTGCGGATACCTGTCACCGTCACGGCGCGCTTGCCATCGGCGGCATGACTGCGTTGTTTCCGAGCAGGACCGATACCGAACTTAACGACCGGGCTCTGCGCGTTCTGGCCGAAGACAAAAAGAACGAAGCAGGTTGTTTGATGGATGGCGCCTGGACAGGCCATCCTGATCAGAATGAGACTGCCGTCAAACAATTTCCCTTCCCCAACCAGATCGACACGCGCCATCCGGGCTTGCCCCAACATCCTGACCTTCGTCCCGCTCCTGTCGGCATCGGACTTCGCACGCTAAATGGCACACGTGCCGCAGCTCGAACCGTGATCCGCTATCGATTCGGTGTGCTGACAGGCAAGGGCGCCAGTCTGCTTGATGGTTATATGGAAGATCTCGCCACAGACCGCATTTATCGTCTGATGATTGCGCAACGAATTCGTCATCGCGACATCGTTCCAATAATTGACGACGCAGGTAACGAGATAAAGCACACTCCAGAAAGAATCACCGAACTGTTTGACGAGGAATTAAACCGTATCCTTCGCGAATTGCCGCCAGCCGCCGACGCCACCTTGGCTGATAAATACCGCGAAGCTCGCCGCATCAGCGAAAGCATGATCAACCTCGGCGAATTCGATCCAATCTGACCTCTTTAAATCCCGCCGACGGAAGTCGGCGGATTGTTAATGTGCAGCCTACCCCAAACACCGTCCTATGCCTTCTTGAATCCCGCCGACGGAAGTCGGCGGATCGTTAATGTGCAGCCTTCAAATACAAACAACACCCATCGTTCAAATTCCCCAAACAACGTGAAATTGTAAATTGACTCAAACTTCATCATCCGAAGCGCGAACCCCATCCCTTAATTTCATTCGTGTTGATGGTATTTCAAACGTCCAAACTTCAGCGGGCAAAGACCCTTTTCGCCTTAGGCAAGGCGAAAGTTCAATGCCTCTTCCCATGAAAGCAAAAACATTTGACCACGTGTGAGAGCCATTCTGGATTTAGCAGATTGCTCTCCTTTCGAATACAATAGCCCAACGCCTTATCATATCCGCACCAATCAAAATAAGAGGAAATATGCATCACAGACTTAGGTTACCCTTGCTGGTATTTGCGCTCAACTGTTTTCTCGTGTGCGCGGCTCAAGCACAAACCACGGCTTTTACGTATCAGGGACGCTTATCGGATACGAATGTCGAGGCATCCGGCCCGTATGATTTCCAGTTCGCCTTATATGATGTTTTGTCAGGTGGTACACAGATTGGAACAACCCAAACCGTCAGCGGCAACACCGTCACGAACGGTATCTTCACGGTCCAAATCGATTTCGGCGCCAATGCGCTTGCAACAGGCGCCGACCGATATCTTGAAGTCAAAGTTAAGAAACCTGCCGACACCTCGTACACCACGCTAACGCCGCGACAGCAGCTTACCAGTACCCCTTATTCCGTACGCACTCTGTTTGCCGGCGCGGCAGACTCGCTTTCAACCGCGTGCGCCGGCTGCGTGACAGATTCACAGATAGGTTCGATCGATGGTAGTAAGGTCACCGGAACAGTTGCTAACTCGGCTGCATTAAACAGTCTGACATCGAATGATTTCGTCATGAAAACAGGCGATACGATGACCGGCACACTAAACTTACCTTTTAACGGATTGAATGTCGGGGTAATTCAGAATCAGTTCATAATGTCAGGCGGACTCGTCGGTATCGGTCGAGTTCCGAGCCCTACCTTCGGCTTGAATACCGAAACGTTACAGGTCAATGGAAATATCGGTGTTCCAGCGACGAAGAATTATACGTTCGATACGCCACAAGTCCGTCGCTTGACGATCGGGCCCGAAGCATTGGTCACTGCAAATCCAACCCTCTATTCTGGGCGCATCGATGACGGATTTGTGAGCACAAACGTCAACGGCCTGGGGTCTCTCTGGGCGACCGGAGGAACGGGGGGCACAGTGGCGTATTTTGTCGCACCTGTTCAGCTTCCCGACGGAGCAATCATTAACGGACTTACCGCGCAGCTGATCAAAAACGGCGGCAGTCTGCAAAGCGTCGTCGAACTATATCGCTCGGATTCGATCGGCTACGCAGCGAATACAGCGAATTTAATCGCGACCGCAACGACAACGTCTAGTGCCGGCCTGGTCCTGACCGTGAACGCGGCCTCGATTAATTCGAGTTTCAGCACTGTCGACAACACCAATTATCGCTATTTCATCCGCTATTCAGGCGAGCAGAATACGCAGAACTTGAGGTTCTGTGCGGCGAGGATAACGTATCTGGTTTATAAGGTTGATTAGGCACCCGTGCCGCAGACCGAACCTTGATCCGCTATCGATTCGGCGTTCTATCGGGCAAGGGCGTCAGTCTGCTCGATAACGCTTTCAATACTGAGTTCCTATCTGGGTTACTGCTCGACAATTATCTGCCTGACGGCTCCTGTCTCGATGCGCTGCGAGCGATCCAGTGTCACGATGATTAACTCTAACAACTATCTTTTTTGCTTCAGGATCTGCCGGATGAGCGCTATGCTACCGAGTTGAGAAGCAATTATGAAAGCCTGCATCTCGAAAAAGCCGGCGCCGGTCGATAGCCGACCACTCGAATTCACAGATGTGCCGACGCCAGTCCCCGGCGCTGATGAGGTCCTCGTCCGTGTTTCAGCGTGCGGCATCTGCCGCACAGACCTTCATGTCGTCGAGGGTGAGTTGGATGTTCGTCGTTCTCCCGTAATCCCGGGCCATCAGATCGTCGGGCGTGTAGCCAAAATCGGTAGCAGTGTTAGCGGCTTCGAACTGGGCCAGCGTGTTGGCATTGCATGGCTAAACCGGACCGACGGTGTGTGTCGGTTCTGTACGTCCGGTCGCGAGAACCTGTGCGAACAACCGCAATTCACAGGGTGGACAGTTGACGGTGGCTACGCCGAATATGCGGTCGCACCCGCGGCATTTACCTACCCGTTGCCGGAAGGTTTCGACGACCTGCAGGCTGCGCCGCTTCTGTGCGCCGGGATCATCGGGTATCGCGCTTTGCGCCTTACGGAAATCGGGCACAGAGAGAAGGGATGGGCCGGTGCGCGGCTCGGCATCTATGGCTTCGGAGCAGCGGGACATGTCGCGATCCAACTGGCTCGGTCGCGCGGAGCGGACGTCTATGTCGCCACGCGTGACCGCGAACGGCACCAGGCGCTCGCCTCAGAACTCGGAGCCGCGTGGGTGGCAGATGCAAAAGACCAGCCTCCCGTAAAACTTGATGCCGCGATAATCTTCGCGCCGGCGGGGGACCTTGTTCCCGTGGCTCTCAAGGCGCTCGACAAAGGTGGTGTCCTGGTGCTTGGCGGAATATACATGAGCCCGATTCCTTCGTTCGAGTACTCATTGCTATACGGAGAGCGAGTGGTACGCTCAGTTGCCAACAACACTCGCGAAGACGGTCGTGAATTTCTAGCCGAAGCGGCGCGCGTTCCAGTTCGCACGCATGTCCAGGTATTCCCCCTTCACGAAGCTAACGACGCCCTCATCGCCCTCAAGCACGACGCCATTCGCGGCGCAGGCGTGCTTCGCATTGCGGACGATAATTGAAATGATACACCCCGTCGTAATGACAATACCCTTTCTCTTGGTTCTGATCCGTCTTTGATCCGTGTTAATCCGTGGCTAATTCTTTTCGGTGTACCGATCTTCTGTGGCTCTCCTGACTACTTTCTGGAAATTTCCATTGCTTGCGGCGAGTAATTAATTCGGCGCGTTTCGCGAATCCTTCCATCATCCACGGCTCCTTCCACAATCTCATAACCAAGAAGTGCAAAGACTCGCCCGCGGACAAACAATGGCCGGCTATTGCCATACCAGTCCACACAGGACGCGCGGCATTTGTCGGCTGTCGCACTCTTCGGATGAGCCACCAGGTTTCCCAGTTCCTGCAAATTCAGTGATTCGTTGTGAAGAAAAAGAATCGAGGCTGATTCGTTAAAAAGGTGCTTGTAACCCGCACGGGCCGGCTCGCTGATCGGCAGACCCAATATGCCGCTGTCCGGTCCATCCGCTTTGTAGAAGAATCCCTGGCTTCGCAACTCGCCTTGTGATGCTCCCTTTCGCTTATAGTCAAATGCGACTGCTGGAGCGTCGTCCAGGCGTACCGCGGTAAAGTGCAAGTCGTTTCCATCAGTGCCCACCACCACAGCATCCGAACCCATCGACTCGATGCGGTCAACGCCATGCACGAGCGGAAGCTTGACTACTTCTCCGGCACTCCATCTGACAGCGTAGACGCCACGACCATTGGACGTCTCCGGGGCTCCCCAACCGCTCCCGGTACCATAAAGAAGATATTCCCCCACAAATCGATTTTGAAAAGTATAACCTTTCGGCGTTGGCAGTTTCTGATAGTTCGAAGTTGGTGCTGATTCGCTGCCATCCGAAAAGCTTGTCAGCGGCACGCGCATCAGCGCCACGTCGCCCGAAGCACCCTCCGCATCCCACATCCCGTCGCCGGCCGCGCCGGAACGAACGAGCACGTTCAGGTTTTTGTCTTCGCTTTCCAGGAACGAGAACTGATCCACAGGCGCGCCGGATACCCCAAGAGCGCTCGGACTGGAGCCATCAAGCGGCATTCGATACACCATCGAGCGTGGTCGCATACTGTCGACTTCGCGGGTCCAATCCGTTGTCCAGACGTAGACCGACTCCGGTGAAACATAGAACACGCGACCTGCAGGTCCAACCACTCCCGTGGCCTCGCACTGCATATCCCCACGTCCAAGGTCGCACACGGTTACAGTGTGCAACGCCATGCCATAACCTGCATTGAGTTCAGCCTCGGGCCTGAAAATTCGTTTCGCCGAAACTATCCTGCGAAACTCGCCGGCTGTTGCACCCTTATGCCATTTGCGCATCGCTGGGAAATTCTGAAACGGATCTTGCGCTCCGGGCCAAATGTACAGCGGGTGCCACCACGCTGATAGCTGTATCCGATCACTGCGATAGTATCCTCAGACACCAGCATCTCGTCATACCAGCTACCACCTGGATCTATGTCCGGCGCGAAGGCATCAATGACTGAGATTGGCTTCAACGCACTATTCCCAATTGCGACGGTGAAAAGACGTCCACGCCGCAACACCACCAGGTGATCGCCATGAAGCTTTACAATCCCACCTTCGTCCACTCCTGCGTGCTGCACATTCGTGACTGATTCATCATCCTTGCTGTCTTTCGCCATTGATGCGGCATCAAGACCACTGCTCTTGGCGACAGAAGCGGGTGCGGGTTGTCCCACATTGTTTGCCTCACGAAGATGGTCGCCGCGCTTTTTCTCTGCAAGCTCTTTGAAATATTTGGCCAGTTCCTCTTCCGATTGAAATGCATGCATCGTCTTCTTTGCCTGAGTCGATGAATTTGCATACGCGGTTGTTATTTTCTGGCCCTTTGCACAGCCAAGCCCGGCTGACACCGACAGCACTATCGCAGTCACGAGCAGTTTTGAGATTCTCATTGTCCTAATCATCTCGCTTTCCTCCGGTTTGAGATTCCGGCAATCGATTCCGAGGCTTGCCGCCGTTCACGTTCAGAACGGAGTGCTTGACAAGAACTTGCGCACAAATTCGAACATTTAAGAATTTTAGCGACTCAAGCCGCTCACCTTTCTTTCTGATAAGCTCGTGTCTTAGATAAATGCGGCAGAATCGAAGGGAAAGCGGAACTCGCCCGCTCCATCTCAACTTGCCATCAAAGAAACAGCCCCACTATCGACGAGGAGCTCGCTTCTCTGATATTTTTAGTAGCTCCTTCAACATCGCACTGTCAGCTCCGACAAGAAAGACTGTTCTTATCCTCCATGCCAACTGCCTCAATCACAGAGAATCGCGAGATGTTTCATGGCACAAAGCTCATTTCAGTTCTGCTTATATTGTTTTGTTTTGCCACACCGGTCGTATCTAAGCAGAACGGAACTTCGCCGCACCCTGACGCTGCAGGTGTTCTTAAAGGCTGGACGGAATTCTCATCAAAAGACGGTGGCTTTGAGATACTATTTCCGAAAAAACCGAAGCATAGTGTTGGGCAAATAGCTGTAAGCAAAATGTCGATTGAAACGAACTCGTACAGTGTAGAGGATGGAACTGCTTACTCTGTCCTGTACTTCGATGTGCCTCATTCGCCTTATAATCCGCAAGATACAAAGGAGTTGCTTAAAGGACTTCGAAGTTTTGTTGTCTCAGAACAAAAAGGAAATGTTCTCAGTGAAAGTCCTGTTTCGCTGGGAAGTAACTCCGGAAGCATGCTTTTGATTGGGCTCCCCGCGGGAGGTGTCGCCAGGGCCATGATTGTTGTGACTGCAAGACGGCTCTTTCGAGTATTAGCTGTCACACCAAAAGCAACTTCTCCAGATGCAGAGGAGTCGGCCTCTCAAATTGCCACGAAATACATCGAGTCGTTCAAGTTGAGCGCGACAGTTAATGACTTTCCTGAGGGCGAGGTGGATAAATACCTAAAGCAGGATCCCACAGCTATTCCTGGAAGTATTGGAAAAACGACAAGGCCTGTTTCCGTAGGGATACTTAACGGCAAAGCCTTGAATCTGGCACGTCCAGAGCTCCCCGACAAGGCACGCACCGCACGTATTTCAGGTGTTGTTCGTGTAAGAGTAGTCCTCGACGAAGTGGGCAAGGTGATTGCGGCCCAGGCGGATAGTGGCCCTGAAATTCTGAGGGCGGCCGCTGTTGCGGCTGCACGCTCATCTCGATTTTCTCCAACTCTACAGGACGGAAAACCTGTCAAGGTCGTTGGAACGGTACAGTACAGTTTTTTGTTTGATTAAGAGTCTGGAACGACCAAAGCAGCAGAGCCAGCCGGGGATCCGGTACATACGATCTCAAAGGGGTACATGCGAATGCTGCTGTTTCGACTCATCAGACGTTTTTATTGAATCTCTCGTCACCGTCGCTTGGAGCTGTCGCAAACGGACAATAGGAACTATAAATGTGGTGTCCACGCCCTGCGTTGCACTTATTTCAGCTTTGTCAGAAGTCCGACAACAGGCTTCCCACAAGATACGGAGGACAAAGCAACAGACTTCACTCTGGTCTCAACTGACTCTTGAAGATTTAACTTTCCCTCTTCACAACCGCTGACACACGAAGACCTCCATGTTTGAGCATACGGAAACCAGCGCCATCTCGTGGGCGCGCGACGATATCTCCCCCTGATTAGAGAGACTTCGGATATTCCACTAGCCGTACCGTCAGTCGTCGGAATCGGCTTACTTGCCGCCCTTCGGAATCGCGAAGGCGAACACTTTATTGTTACCGATGCCAGGCGCAATGTTGCGGTACCCGGAGCCCCAGTACACCGTTCCCTTCACGATTGACGGGGCGTCGATGACCGAGCCACCGCTGGCGAAGGTGAATAGGATAGCTCCGGTCCCCGCTTCGAGCCCGTACATCGCTCCGGAGTACGACCCGGCGTACAAGACGCCATTTGCGACGCTCAAAGCGCCGGGGTCGACTGTGCCCGGCGTCGGATCCGGAACCTGCCACAGGATTCTGCCAGTCCGTGGATCGAGAGCCGCCCACGAGCCCCAATTGATAGTCGGACCGCCGTTCGCGAGCGTGTACGTCAAGTGCAGAGCGTTTGAAATCGCCACGTAAATGCGGGTCCCGTCAGTCGCAGTCCCCCATTGGATGCCCCCTGTGGTGCCGCCGGGGCCGACAATGGAGCTCCAGACGACCGCGCCGTTGTCGGGATTGAAAGCCCAGTAAATCCCGCTTTTCTGTCCGTAGCCGACAAGATCGACATCGGGTTCTCCCGGCTGCCCTTTACCCTGACCGCGTCCGCGCTGCCCATCATCGCGAAAGCGCAGCAGGTTCGCGCCTGTGCCCCCGAAATCGAAGTCGGATCCGTGAGGCGTGGGGCAGTTCACGCCGGGTGGCAAGAAGAGACATGCCACCGTCCAGGCGTCAAAGCCTGACAACCTGTTCGCCCACTTGATCGCGCCCGTGTTCATATCAAGCGCCAGCACGCTGTCGAAGTGGTCATCCGGCGCAGCACAGTTTGCGTCTGAAGTGCCGTTAGCGAGCGCCTCCTGTTGACACTGCAGGACGGCTTCCGGCACGGTGTAATTGTTTCCGACGCCAATGAACAAAGATCCGCGACGGGGATCGATTGCAGGCGGCGCCCAGACCGCACCGCCGCTGTACAGATTCCTCTGCCCCCCGTTATCTGGCACCGTGAACGTCTTCCACAATATCGCACCGGTGAAGGCGTCCAGCGCCACAATGCTCCCGCGAAACGTGCAACACGGATATGAGGGATCCGTGGCGAGCCCTTCCTCCTGCGACGAGACGCCCACATAAACCGTGCTCCCATGGAACACCGGCGATCCGGTGATGAGCGCGGCCGGATGCGCATCGACCTGTGTGATCCAGCGCAACGCACCACTGTGGCGGTCGATAGCAATGATATGAGCGCCGACAAGGACCCCCTCAGCGGAAAGCCATGACGCCCCTCCGTTGTCGCCGATAATCAACTGGTCCCCGAAAATGGCCGGACTGACCCGTGAAATGCTTCCCGGCCTGTCGTTGTAGTCGGATATCTTCCGCGACCAGAGGAGGCGTCCATTATTGGCGCGAACCGCGAACAAGTTTCCCGCCCAATCCGGAAAATAGACTGTATTCCCAGCGACAGTTGGAGTGGCGGACACGTCGCTCCCAGTCTCAAACACCCACTTGGGGACGAGCTGATTCACGTTCTCAGTGCTGATCTTCCGCTCCGCCGGCTGACTCCTGGAGTTGTCCAGATCATGTGCGGCAATTCGCCAATCTTCGAGTCCATGCGCAGTTTGGGCGCCAATGCCGCTGTCGAATCCTCCCATTGCTGCAACCATCGCAAATCCAACAAAGAGCAGCCTCGCCGCTCTGATATGTAGTAATTGCATATTCCTTCCCCTTTCTCGTCGACAAATTGTTTATTGGGCGGGTCCACATGCCAGGGCATGTCGATCAGCCGACCAGAGTTGCCCGAATTGATCGACGCAATGGTCTGCATCATGTCCTGGAACAGACCTTCGGTCACCGCGTATGGACGGTCTTTGTAGCTGATAACGCCGATCGGAGCCATTTGATCCGCTGTAACGAATCCATCCGATACAAGGTTGTGCACCGAGTAGGAACTGCCGCATCTGCGAGCGGCGTCTCGGGTGTGCGTAATCGCAAACCCACTCAAGATGGTATCGGCCACCATCATGAATAGTGAGCTTGACCATGTAGGCCAGGGCAGGTGTATGAAGACTCGCGATACTCATGGAGTCTCCCGCGGGACAATGTGGTTGGGTGGTCGGGCCGGACCGCTGCCCAACGTCTGGACGGCGGCGAAAGGGGGATACGACGGACGTTTTGGAACACGCTATATATCACATGACCTTCGCATAATTCAAGGAGGTGCCAGCCAAATTGAGTGGGCTATTTGCCCCAGTGCTGTGCAATAAACACAGGAATGAAGAACGCAGTTGGCGATGTGTTGAGCGCTTTTATTCTTGACTTATGTTGTGAGTTCTACGAGTTCGCCCGGCGCAATCGTGAGAAGGGTTTCTTTTATTTTTGGAATAAGAGGTGCGAGCGTTTCATACTGATTGTCCGACCCAACAAGGACAATGAAGCGAAGGGAGCGCGACGAGAGGTTCTGTTGATGCTTAATGTTTTGGTCAATGGTTAGGAAGAGATCGAACTCACCTTCAACGAGTGAGAGGAGTTCGCCATTTTTCTTCTCGTGCCACCGCATCTCGTAGGCGGTCAGAACCACATACTCCCGAAGAAGACGTCTCAGGCGTCTATCAACGCAGTGGTCGAAAAAGATTCTCAAGCAGCGCTTCGCTCCTCTAAGAGCCCACGCCGGGCGAGCTCGAGCACGCCCACCACTTGCTCACGCGTGACACCCTCAAAGCCGTCAAGGAAGTCATCAATCGTGTGGCCGCCTTCAATGTAGTCGAAGAGGTTTTTAATCGGCACGCGGCTGCCGTAGAAGCAGGGAGCCCCACTCATCCTCTCTGGGTCGGTCCAGATGAGGCCCGGAACATTTAAGTCTTTTCGTGTCGTTGTGGGAAGCATAGCCGCTCTGTACCTCTCGAAACCCCTTAACATCATTAGTGTATCACGGGAGAGAAAAGCTGCCAGGTTTGCGAGAAGATTGTTGAGGCCGGGAAAATCTGAGTGCTGGACTCTCCATCTGTTTGGCACAATAGTCCAACAGCAAAACTACTATTCAACGGTCCCTTGACTCTTGAAGATTTAACTTTCCCTCTTCCCAACCGCTGTTATAATGGCCGTCACTATCCATCAAAACCACTGAGGAGCCACCTAAATGTCCAGCAACGAAGTCACGGCAAACCAGCAATTGATCCTTGCCAACCAGCAGACAATTCTTACCAACCAGGAAAGGATCGAGGCAAATCAGGCAAAGCTTGAAATGATGCTTGCTAACCAGGAGACAATTATTTCGAATCAGGAACGCATCCTCAAGAATCAGGAGGCAATCCTCGCAAGGGTTGGCGCGTAAATTTTTTGGTTCCGACCTTGCCGGGAAGACTGAACTGGGATTAACCGCTTTCTATCTGCGTTTTTTTGCATACTTCTGCGGCTAATCTTCTTCCGATATCACCATTCTCTTTCCAGCATTTCGGACAGTACATTTTTAGGGGCCGTCGTCAGGCTACCCTTCCGAGTTGCGGTCCTTTTCGAGCAAAACCGTCGTTCTTTCCGTCACACTCGGGGGTTGCGCAATCTCGGCAGTGTGTACCCTTCCGGACGACCAGTTGAATCCGCCACCGGGGAGTCCGCCTGCGGAAAGAACTCTGTTCTCTCCTGAGCCCGTTATTCTCGACGCTGATTCTTCCTGCGGTACGTCCTCAATGAAAAGAAGGCTGTAAAGTGTCCACGAAAGTCCTGCCACGAAGACCGTGAACGGAATTATCATGGGACCGGGTGTGTCGAAAATTGCGCACAGCATTATTGCAAATGGGAACAACACGGCACTCAGGAACATCAGCTTCGCACCCTGTCGCATGCGCTTGCGACTCTTTTTCGGCACTTGCGAAGGCGCTACCTCAGGTAGCTCAATCAATCTATCGGCGTGCTCCAGCCATAGACTCAGCTGGGTAATTCCCAACCCGCAACGATTGCAAAATCGGACGTCGGTAGACAGCTGCTGTTGGCCGCATTTTGGACAGTACATACAAACACCTCAGACAGTTGAGAGAACACAATACCACTTGACTCACTTAACGTCTTTCGCAGTGATATTGTTCTCAAAACCTCAACAATCACTCCTTATCTCGGCAATCCGAACTGTCGACTGGAAATAACAAGTCCGATTCAGATTGTTTTGATCCGCGTTTTATCCGCGTTCATCCGCGGCGAATCTTTCTTACTCTTTCGCCCCAGCCTTCACCAATAGCGCAACTATTCGCTCCTCAACAATCTTAGCACTATAAATTCGCTCGTTCTCATGCAGCTTACGCGCGTATTTCAACGCCGTCATTCCGTCCTTGTTTCTCAAATCTACCCTCGCACCCTTTCCCAACAAAAACTCCACACCTGCCATTCCTCCCGATTGCGCGGCCATTATCAGTGCCGAGTTGCCCATAGCGTCCTGGGCATTCAGATCCGCGCCTTTGTTTAGCAGCGGTCTCATAATGTCGTCAGGGACAGTTCCCCCAGAATTCCCGGCAAGTATCAATGGCGTTCTGCCATCTTTGTCCCTGGCGTCTACCTCAGCGCCATGCGCGATCAATGCCTCAACAATGTCGGAATGAAAACCCGTGGCGGCAATGTGAAGTGCCGTCTGGCCGTTCTTGTTGCGGAAGTTCACTCCAGCCTTGCCGGCCAAAAGCGCCTCCGCCGCATCGCCGTCGTTGCGTTGCGCTGTCCACATCAACGCCGTCTCGCCATTATCATTCACAGCGTCTACGTCCGCTCCCCTCGCCAGCAAAAGCTTAAGAATGTCGATACCGGAATAGCCGAACTGTGCTGTGAGTATCAGTGCCGTCTCATTACGATTGTCGCGAGTGTTAACATCTACTCCCTCTGCGAGGAGCGTCTTTATTTCATCCAACCTGTTGAACCTCGTCGCTCGTAAAAGCGCGAAGCCTCTTGTTGCCTTCAATACTTCAGAGTCGTCCTTATAGTTTCGGCTCGAGCTCGCGCCTTTGGCCCGCAAAAACGTCGCTACCTCTGCGTTGCCGTTCTCCACCGCGTAGTCCAACGCCGTGCTGCCGCCGTCATCTTTCAAATTCAGATTCGCGCCCTTGCCTGACAGGAGCTGGACCACATCCATCTTGCCCTTGTCAGCCGCAACCATTAACGCAGAGGTCCCTTTGTTATTCTGTGCGTCGACATCAACACCCCTTTCCAACAGCAGCCTGACGATCTCGATCGGACCCTCCCATACTCCAACGGTTTCGATGAGAGCCGTGTTTCCGTCTCTGTCCTTCGCCTTGACATCCGCACCGTGATCGAGCAACAGCCGAACAACCTCCGGATGCGATATCACTCCGCCCGCTTCTGACATGTGCTGAACCACGGAATGAAGCAATGCTGTTCTGCCGCCCTGATCTCTGGCATTTACGTCGGCTCCCTTTTTCAAAAGCAGTTCAATCATCGGCAATCGGGTTTCGACCGAATAGCGATTGTCGATCGTCGACGCTTTCATAAGTGCCGTTTCGCCATTTTTGTTAATAGCCTTGAGATCGGCCCCCGCGTCGAGCACCATTTGTAATGCTTCCACAGACCATCCACCCGCGGCCGCCATCAGGACGGTTTCGTCATATCTTCCCGAGTCGGTTGCGTTGACAGGGGCACCTTTTTTCAACAACAACCGGACCACCGATGGTTCAGCATTTCTTACGGCTGCGAAGATCGCCGCGTCATGGTTTGCGTGAACGTCAGCACCACGATCGATCAGCAGCTCGGCGATCGTCGCGAATTCCGCTCCCCCATCCCTGACTGCATCAGTCAGGGCCGTATACCCGTTCTTGTCGGCTGTGTTAACATCCGCGCCTTTATCCAACAAGAGTTTTACCAGAGATGCATCGGGCCAGTTAATTGCATATTGCAGTGCAAAGTGGCCATTTATTGGTTCCTTTGCGTTGATGTTTGCCCCCTTGCTCAACAGCGTCTGAATTTTTGTTACGTCGCGTTTCTGCACAGCGTCCAGGAACTCCTGATCCAGACTGCCTTGTGGTATTGCAGCCGAAAGGTTTACTGAAACCAGGCAGCCCACCACCGCGGCAAAACAGAAACAAAGACGCACCTTGTGCAAATGACTCATTGGGGTACACCTCAACGTGATTTCCTACACCTCACCCAGTATATGACGCATCTGTCCAACGTGGTTTGCACTAAGCAGTAACAAACCGTGCCCGTCAGTGCCAGGACCACTCTTGGATTAGCACGCCTCGGTTGGCATACGGCGCGAGCAGCCGACACTCAGACGCATGATTTCAGCAATTCAAAATTCAAAATTCGTAATTCAAAATTTCCCAGCATGCGGCTCTGCCGCGCTGGGACCTTCTGCGGCTAATCTTCCCCTGATATACCACTCTTCTCTGGTATGATTTACACGCGATCAGACCACTTCCGTTTTTGATCCGCGTTCTATCCGCGTTTATCCGCGGCTAATTCTTCCGTTGTACTGGGGCCTGCGGCTGGCCCCATTTTTACAAGCACCAATGATCAACATCGACGGCTCATACGGCGAAGGCGGCGGCCAAATCCTTCGCACTTCACTCGGTCTCTCGCTGGTGACCGGCAAACCCTTTCGCATCGAACGCATTCGCGCGGCGCGGAAAACGCCGGGCTTACTGCGCCAGCATTTGACCGCTGTCAACGCAGCCACCGCAATTGGTCATGCTGAAGTCACCGGCGCAACACTTGGCTCGCGCGAACTAACGTTCATCCCCAGCGAAGTTGTCCCTGGCGAATACTCGTTTGCTATAGGCACAGCGGGCAGTACCGCCCTGGTATTACAAGCCATCTTGCCGGCCCTGCTCATGGCTGCAGGTCCTTCGGTCCTAACACTTCAGGGTGGCACCCACAATCCATTTGCTCCGCCCTTTGACTTCCTCCAAAGGGCGTTCCTTCCACTGCTCAACAAGATGGGACCGACCGTTAAGGCAGAACTGGAACGCCCGGGCTTCTACCCCGCCGGAGGTGGTAAGGTCCGATTCACTATCACGCCCGCGAACAAACTCAAACCATTCGACATGCGCGAGCGAGGCGACATACGCTCGCGCATGGCGACAGCCCTGGTCGCAAACCTGCCCGCCAACATCGCCGAACGAGAATTGGCCATTATTGGTCGCAAACTGTCCTGGAACCCCGAATGTCTTCGCCAGGAGGTCACCCGCAATTCAAATGGTCCGGGCAACGTCGTCTCGATAGAGATTGAAAGCGAACATATCACGGAAGTCTTCACTGCGTTTGGTGAACGAGGTCTTCCCGCCGAATCAGTTGCTGACAAAGCAGTAAAAGAGGCCCGGCGTTACCTGGCAAGCGGAATACCGGTGGCGGAGTACCTGGCCGACCAACTCCTGCTCCCAATGGCTCTTGCCCGCGGTGGTGCATTCACGACTTCCACCCTTTCGCGCCATGCCCTGACAAACATTGAGATTATCCATAAATTTCTCGACATCCGAATCTCCGCCACTGCCCCATCCAAACGAACTTGCATCGTCGAAATCGCCTGAGAAACATGTTTAATGTCCAACCACAACTCTGAACAACTTTTACCCCGCAAGACCGATATCGGCAAAGCGCTCTTACTGTCAGGCGCCGAACTGCGCGACGGCCTTCGCTGGATGCGACAACACCTCTACGTAATCCTGATTCTTATGCCGGTCGTGTTCGGCATCACCTACATGACCATCTCACAGGCGGTCTATGACCTCTCGGCCTTGACGCCTCCTGTGCCGTTTATTCAACTGTTAGTTGCGGTCGTCTGCGCCTTCGGACTAATTCCCTTAAACCTTTCCAATGCCAGTCGAGAAATCTATCACCTTCGCCAACCTGCCGCGTTTGCCGAATCGCTGCCGGTTACAAAAACGACGCACCTGCATTTTGCACTCCTGATGCGACTCGGCCGAACCGCTGTCTTCGGCCTGGTGCTTTTCGTGCTTTGCTCATTGCTTGGTCGCTCTGGGGAAACGAGCATTTCGACTCTCGCCGCTCTCGCACTTCTTAGTCTGCTCACTGCGCAGACTGGGACGCTTGCGGCGCTCTATTGGATCCACTGGGGCAATACAAAGCGGAGGGCAATCGTCCTGGCTGCCCTGTTGGTTGTTTCTCTTAGCTCCATCCTGTGTGGACTATTGCTTTTGTATTTCGTCAACCGCACCGCCTTCTTCGGGCTATTCCCTGGCAAGCATCAATCCTGGTCCATACCTTTCCTCTATGCTGCGACACTGCTGTTTGCCGTCGCCGTTTATATTCTCACGCACCGTTCGCACAAACGATGGCGCGCCGCCGATATCGACTACGCACAACGTCTGGGCCGTGAAGGCTCGGGTAGCTTGAAGCTTCCAACCCTTCTGAATCGTTCTCTTCCACGAAGTGTTTCCGCTATGCTCAAACGCGACCTGCAACTGACCACCCGCGTATTCTCTTCGGCGGTATACCTGGTTGGTGGTATTTGTCTCCTGGTTGCAGCTCTCCTTGTCGCATTGCTGACAACCACTGTGCTGCCAGGTGAACAATCGCCCGCTGTACAGGGCTGGGCCAGTGCGACCTGGTTGCCCCAGGTCCTTGTGATTAAGGCAGCCTGCGTTCTCGCTGTCGCCGTGGCCTCGACCCTGCTTCCGGTGCTTGTTCATTACCAAAACCCCTACCTTTGGCTTGAACGCTCGCTTGGTGTCACTGGACAGAATCTTCTGCAGGACAAGATGTGGTACACGCGATGTATAACCTTGCCTGTGATGTTACTTATATATGCAGTTGGCATCATTGCCGCTATGGCGGGTGGTAATACGGTGCCCGTCTTTTACACTTTGCCTTTGCTTGCGGAATGTGTTTGGCTGTGGTGGCTGATAAGCTCCCTTTCCGGCGCCCTTGCGTTTGAGATACCTGATCGTCCCGGTCTGTCCCTTGTTCTGATTTTAACGGTTGGCATTGCCGGCGGCGGACTAAGTGCGGCCTTGTGGATTATGGGAGTGGCAATCTATGGTATGGGTATGGCTTCGCTCCTGGAACGGGGCGGCGCCCGCGCGCGTTATTACCTGCTGAGCGAGGTCGAGTGAATAATAACCTTGTCGATGTATTCGACGTCACAAAACGTTACGGGCCGACCACCGCTGTACAAGGTGTCAGCCTTTCAATTCGCGCTGGGGAGACCTATGCGCTGGTCGGCGCCAACGGTGCTGGAAAGTCAACGCTGATTCGCAGCATCGTCGGCGTAACGGTTCCGGACGAAGGCCACATTCTGGTCTGTGGGGAGGACACAAAATCGCACGCTGTACGGGCGAGGCGGCACATCGGATATCTTCCCGAAGAGTTAACTCTTTACGCACGCCTGACTGGCCGAGAGTATCTTGAACTGGTCGCTGGCTTAAAGGATGCAGACCCGCGACAGGTTCCCACGGAGCTGGACTTTTTCGAACTACACAATGTCGCGGATAAGTGGGTGGGAGGCTATTCTCTCGGGATGCGCAAAAAGCTCGGTCTGGCTGCCGCACTGATTGGCCACCCTTCGGTTCTGGTCCTGGATGAACCGCTCAACGGACTTGACGTCGAAATGATAAGGAAATTGCGTGTGCGCCTCACGGCCGAATGTGAATCCGGTAATGCGCTACTTGTTTCATCTCACCTCATGGACTTTGTCGAACGCACCGCTCATCGTGTCGGCGTAATGAGCGCGGGCCGACTCGTCGCCGAAGGCTCACCCCAGGAACTGCGCAATCGCACAGGGCTCGTCGATGTTCCGTTCGAGGATGTCTTCTTTCACCTCACGTTTGATTCCACTGGGTGACTTCTCGCTATTCTGCCGACGTGGCATGGGCATCTGGATGACGAAACTACATGGGCAGGATGCCCATGTAGTTTCGTCATCCAGACCGATTGAATAAACCTGCCGTGCAAATTACAAGAGAATGGACCCATGAGTCCGCCAAATCCCGGGCTCACAGGTCCATTCTACCTTACTATCCTTTTAACTTGTCTTGATCCGCCTTCTATTGCCTGTGATCCCGACAACGACATCCCTGGCTTTGAGCGCGAGCGAACTTTCTGTAATCAAAAGTATTCGCGCGCCAGCGCGCAGCCTTCACTAGCCTCTGACCTCTGCTTTTAGAAATTAACCTTCAATCCAAATTGAAACTGTCTTGGATCATATGCTGCTGTCGGCCGGCTGTAAAAACGTCCGTTGCTAGCCCTTTGGCCAAACGCATTGACATCGCTGAACAGCGGCGAAGCTGCTGCTTCATTGAAATGGTTGAAAAGGTTAAAGCCTTCCGCGATGATTTGGATATTGACTCGTTCGCCCACCGGAATGATCCTTGTCAAACGCAGATCGAACGACGTGTAGTGGTGGGTAATTCCCATGTTTCGCCCAAGCGATCCACTGGTAAAGAACGCAGGCAGGCCAAGCACACCGCTGCCATTAACACTGGGCCTATCGTTCGAACTCTGCTGGTCCCCGTTTGTGTCCACAAACGACAGCACATTGAACGGTCGCCCCGAAGAGATTTCAAAGATCGGAGCGATCGAGAAATCAGCCAGGATTTTCTTTGCGCCGTCCGAAGATCGCCATTCTGTGGGGGACGAGGCAACTGCGCTAAATACAAATCGATGCCGCTGGTCGAACAGCGAATCCGCGCGTTCGGCTCGCTGATTATTATTGTCCTGCGGCTTCAACAATGTCTGCAGATCCGAAGAATCATCTATTGAATGCGACCATGTGTACGAAGCCAGAAACTGGAAGTGATTCGCAAACCTTCGCTTCAGGTCAACGTTTAGGGCATTGTAGTTTGAATTGCCGTCCGACGATTGCGCGCTCGTGTCACCAAAGGGAGTAAGCACCCCTGGTGTCCGTAGAGTGTTATTCGCCGCCAGCAATGCGTTGAATACCGCAGGTGTCACGGCCCCGCCTGTCAGTGCCTGTACCAGAAAATAGTTCGGTGCGTTCGCGCGGAAAAAGTTGGCAGCGGCTGGCGTGACAATGCCCTGACCAAGGCCGTTACGACCGAGTATGCCGGGTATCACTATCGTATATCCGGGCGGGCACGGAGAAGTCGCGGAACAAACCGTCGGCAGTGAAAAGAACTGCGCTTCCGTAGGGTTCGCCGGCGCACGCCCTGCAAAGCGCTGAAAGTTTTGAATCAGCAACGCGTTGTTCGGCGAGTTTATATCCCTCGGATGCGGAAGATGATGCGCTCCCACGAACAGGTAGCTGGCCGAGAGGGACATATTTTTCGTCAGCTCTCTTTCAACCGTAAAATTTGCCTGGTCTGCATATGCGTACTGAAAATCCTTCGTCACCGGCAGGACGAATGGCAGAAGCGATCCAAAACCCGGAAATGTTTGATCGTTGAAACGTTGACGGCCGAACTGATATTGGGTTCCCGCACCTACACCCGGCGTAACAAAGCCGACCGGGCACAACGGATTCGTCGTCGAACCGGTGCAAACCGTTCCCTGAAAAACCTGTGCTGCATTCAAAAGCGTGGTCGGCGCCGGATTATTAAACAGCAACGTTGTCTGTTGTTGTTGCGCTGCATCAGCGATATCCGAATTGAACGCCACTGCCAGCAGTGGATGATCGTAAAACAATCCGTATGCCGCCCTTATGACAGTCTTTCCATTGTTCTGAGGATCCCATGCCAGTGCAACGCGTGGTGCCCAGTTGTTCTTATCCCGCGGAAAGCCCTGTTGCACGCCGACAGCATTCTGTGCGGCGAGCAAATCCGCCTGCGACAATGTAATCCCCGACAGTGGATCCTTGAACGAGGCCACAGGCGCAATCTGTTGCGTAAGTTCGATGTCGTACCGCACACCGTAATTCAGTGTCAGGTTCGGCCTGATCTTCCACGAATCCTGCAAAAAGAACGCAAGCGGCTTGTTGCTCAAGCTGCTGACCGGGTTTCCAAAACCCTGGATGAAAGTGGAGGGAATTCCCAGACCGTAAGACTGTACCGCTGTAAAGTCCGGTGCATTCAGGCCGTTCGGATTTGTTGGGCTTGGCGGAGCATAAGCCGAATTCAAAGTTCCTGCTGAAAAACTGCCAAAGTTAAAAAGCCCTGCAAAGTTCAATTCGAACGTGGCCTTGTCAACTTTCACAAACGCCGCGTCGCCGCCAAACTTGAAGTTGTGGTTCCCCGCTACGATATTGATATTGTCCGTGAATTCGTAACGCGTCTCGGTCCTGATAACCGGCGAAAACAATTCTCTGCCAATGAACGCGGTGCCCGCAATATTGTCCGCAACTGCATCCCCGTTGCCTGACTTGAACGTGGCCCTTCTTTCGCCAAAGTTAAAGCGAGCCTCGTTTACCATTCTCGACGACAATGTTGAAGTCAGGCTCGTAACAAATGCATAGTCCTTTAAACCCTGCACGCCGGTTCGCGAAAAATCGTTCTGACCCAGAGATTGATTCTGCGATTCAACCTGGATGCCGGTAATGGTGCTCGGGTTATAACCAAACCGCATGCTTAATTGGTTTGACTTTGTAATTACGTGATCCAGCCTGAGCGACGTGAAATTCGTTCGGTCCGTGACGGGGAAAATCTTCCGCAGGTTCAAAAGCGGTTGGAATGCAATCGGCTGACCCGCGGCATTCCTGGTACCAACCGGGACCGGTGCGCCCGTCAGGAAAAATCGCGATCCGATTGGCGCTCCAAGTGCGACACCAGGAACTGTACCGGCATTCAACAGCGGGTTCGTTCCGGTCAGTGCGGTATTGCTGCCACTCGATGCAAGATACGCATAACCAATTGCAGCACTAACCAATTGCTGGCCTTGCGCTCTGACAACAGGATTGGCATTTGTCAAAAGCGGCGTCGCCGTTGTAAGAACGTTGGTTACAAAACCCGCCTGCGCCGATGTAATATTCGTGAATGTCTGAGAAAAAGGAAGGAAAGGCGCTCCTATTGTCACGCTCGAGTTCAGGCCATTGGCAACATCGCTTGTAAAAAACCCTGATTCGTTTCGCTGATGCCTTTCGAACGCGAAAAAGAAGAATGTCCTATCCTTCGCAAGCGGTCCTCCGAGCGTTACACCATATTGCGCACGTGTAAACGGCGGGTCTGCTATAGGAGCAAAAGGATTACGCGCTTGAAACTTCCTGCTGCGCAAAAAGCCAAACACATTTCCACGCAGCTCATTCGTACCGCCTTTGGTTACCACGTTGACGACGCCACCTGAAGCTCGTCCGAATTCAGGCAAGTAAGAATTGCTGACGACCTGGAATTCCTGGACTGCCTCCTGTGATACTGTCGAACGCGAAGCGTTTACCGAATTATCTGTGTTATCGGCTCCGTCCACCTGCACCAGGTTCGAACGTCCGCGTTGTCCACCAAAATTCAATCCTGACGTCGGCGCGGGTCCAATTGGACGGCCATTGTCGCGCCCCACCGTCGAGGTCGTCAGCGCGAACGCCAGATAGTTGCGTTCATTGATCGGTAAGTTCTCGATACTTTGTTGGTCGATTGTCGTCGCCACTGCCGTACGCGAAGTTTCGATAACGTCAGTAGTTTGCCCGTTGATCGTCACACTGGCCCCGACGTCTCCAACTTCAAGGGCGACATCAAGATCAGCGGCTTGACCAACAGTCAATTTCACAGCAGGCAACATAGCCTTCTTGAAGTTTGTTGCTTCGACCGCCAAATCGTATGTCCCAGGTGGTAGATTCAACAATTGGTATGCACCGTCACCTCCACTTGTTACAGACCGGGTCAGGCCAGTTCCGGGATTTGTCGCCGTAACGGTAGCATTTGGAACTCCCGCGCCCTGCTGATCACGGACGTAGCCCCGCAGGTCCGCTGCGCTTGCCTGAGTTTGAGCGAAAACCACATTCGAACAACCCAGGAACGCAAAAAACAAAAACAGAAGCTGCGCGGAAATCTTCGTCCACCTTGGAGGATACGAATACATATTTTTCTTCTCCTTAAAGAAGGTAATTCCAGCTACTAAGAAAGTTTTGATCTTCTACCAAAAGATGATCGTTCGAGGTGGCGCTGGCATCGTGCCCGTGATTTCACTTTCCAATCAGGCGGTATCGGCGCCTTGCAAATGGTTCGTCCGTTTTTTGGATGGAAAGGGAGACAGCCTGTCCTATTTCTAACAGGATGAGACCCGGCATCGGAAGCTAACTACATTTAACTTGCCGGTGTTTCGTGGAGCAAAACACACAATTGATTAAAACTCTCGACTGGCGAATTGATAAAAAATCGGCACTTTGAGTTATAAACAAAAGCGCAGTTGTCTATAAGGTCAACTTACTGATGACTTTGTACCGCAAAACAAGCCTCAAGTGCAAGACGTAAACCGTCTTTTATCAACCCACCATCTTTGCGCGAAACCGCGACAAAAACCTATCGGCCAAATAAGTTCGAACACCAACAAATTCTCTAAACTTTCCGACAATGAAATCCCAGGCTGGGAGCGCGCCTGTTGGGAGCGCAGGCATCCTGCCTGCTGTAATCAAAAGTATTCGCGCGCCAGCGCGCAGCCTTCCCCTTCCCCCTTCCCCTTTCCCCCTTCTCCTGCCTTAGTTTTTCAGCAGGCCTCTGCTTTTCATCACCAGCCTGTACGGAAACCGTCTCTCAACCCTGACCTCACCCAAACCCGCAGCCTTCCCCAATTCTTTCAACTCTTCGGCTCTGAACCCTCTCAAAATCGACAACGCGCCGTCTTCCCTGATCAGACGGTTTCGCAAAAATATCTTTCCGATTGTCGTATAAAATCCATAAGCAATTGGGTGCCGGTGAAGATCGATTACAACTATCCCTTTGCGAGCGACCCGGTTCATCTCACCGAGTATCTTTACTATTTCCTTCTCGCGAAAGTGATGCGTAAACAGCGAGCACATCGCATAATCAAAACATTCATCCGGAAATGGCAATTTCAATGCATCAGCTCGCACCGAACTAATACCCGGAAACTCTCGCGACTCCTCGACGATTGCCCTGACTGACCTCTCATTCAGTTCCACTCCGACCAATGTCGCATGCTGTTTCTTTTGCACAGCATTCCTGGCAATAACGCGCAACAACTCGCCGGACCCTGCGCCGACATCCAGCACTGAAAACGTCTTCAGCCCCTCTGCATCGATCAAGCTTAACAGCGATCGCTTCAAAGCCCGCGCATCCCCAAGCCAGCGATTGATCAATTGGAGCTCTACAATACAGCCTTCATACTCCTCGGCCGTATAATCCCCCTTATCCAGGTGCTCTAACTCATAACTTCTCGACTCAAACATCATCACCACATCCCTGGCTCAAACATCATCAGCACATCCCTGGCTCGGAGCGCGAGTCACCCCGCCTGCTGTAATAAAAAGTATTCGCGCGCCAGCGCGCAGCCTTCACTAACCTCTAACCTCTAACATCTAACCTCTGCCTTTCTCAACCCACTTTCTTTATAACGATGGCGCTATTCTTCGATCCAAATCCTATGCAATTGCACAGGGCAGTGCGCACCCTGACTTCCCGTGCGACATTTGGAACATAATCGAGATCGCATGCCGGGTCCGGCACGTCTAAATTAATCGTCGGTGGAATCATGCTTCGGTGCATCGCACACAATGCCGCTCCTATACCCGCTGCACCACTCGCTCCCTGCGGATGTCCGATCTGTGACTTAGTTCCCGACATCGGTATTTCGCGCGCCCGTTCACCCATTGCTAACTTCAACGCCTGCGTCTCAATTCGATCGTTTAGAACTGTCGAGGTCCCGTGCAGATTTACATAGTCGATATCAGCGGGCGTTACTTCCGCGTCCTGCATCGCCAGCTTTATTGCACGTGACGGTTCTTCGCCGGTCTCTTCCAACCTTACTCTATGATAAGCATCACAAGTTGCTCCGTATCCAGCGATCTCCGCATAGATTTCTGCGCCGCGATTGAGCGCTCTCTCACGTTCTTCCAGGAAATAAATCCATGCCCCTTCGCCCAGCACTATGCCCGACCGATCCTTTGAAAAAGGGCGGCACGCCCGCGAAGGCTCATCATTCCACGCGTTAGTTAACACAGTCATCAGGTTAAATCCCGCCAGAATCCCCGGGGCTATAGGCGCGTCGACTCCACCTGCCAGCATCGCATCCTGCCGCCCCAATGCGATGTGTTGCGCCGCATATGCAATTGCGTCAGTTGAACTCGTGCAGCCCGTCGAAACTACATGCGACAACCCGCGCAAACCAAAGACCATCGACAACTCGGACGAGAGCCCGCCATGTGTCGAAGATGGAATAGTGTATACACTTGCTTTGTTTGTCTGTCCCGCATACCAGTATTCATACTGTTGCTCGGTAAATGCCAGCCCACCACCACCGGTTCCAATTTCAACGCCGATCGCTCTGCGTTCCTCAAGCGTCAGGTCCTCCGCGTTAATGCCCGCATCCAACATCGCTTCGCGCGCGGCCGCCAGCGCCATGGGAACCGTGCGTGGAACATGTTTTCGGTCCTTCGGATTCAGCTCGGCTTCCCAATCAAAATCCTGAATCTGCGCTGCGATTTTTACCGGACTATCGTCGACTTCAAATCCTTGTATTCGTCGAACGCCGCTATCGCCACGGCACAAAGACTGCCAGAAGTTTTCTCGCCCGATGCCGATAGGGGTTACACAGCCCATACCACTTATAACAACGCGGCGGGGCTCAGACAGTCGTTTCAGCATATCTTAGCGGCTCCAATACTCGTTTCCAGTTTTTCATATAGGGGGTGTGCCAGCATAACATCCGGACCGTATACCCCACCAACCTGACCCCTTATCTATAAAAAAGGCCGGACCAACCCGGTCCGGCCTTCTAATCCATCTCAATTCATTCGCGCCTTAACTCGTGCTCGAGGTTTCAATCTTCGTACCGCATTCATTACAGAACTTGGCCCCTGGCCCGACCTCTGCCTGACAGTTCGGGCATTTTGCCTTTTCCTGTTTTGCCCCGCACTCGTTGCAAAACTTTGCCCCCTCTGCAAGTTGA
>WNFR01001744.1_pt1 | contig 27754 bp, 26 predicted proteins | sample 5400221 | NCBI WGS metagenome assembly WNFR01 (sample SAMN13153357, study PRJNA577476) | soil metagenome | isolation source: 40 cm soil under Madrone tree | place: USA:California | collected 2016-06-14
CCTCCTCTATCCGCTGGACCACCGTGCCAAGCAAGGTCAGTGCCGACGACAGCCACGGCTCATTGCTGGATATGGGAGCGAGAAAGCTCTGCGGGTACCAGGTATTCTGCGCCGCCTGGGGAGCGAGGTAGACAAAACCTGGCTGCTTCAGTTCAAATGCCAGCTCGAGGATACTCTCCGCTGTGGCTCCTCGTCCATGTACCATCACCAGTGCTGCTCGTGCCCGCTCTAACGGCTCACCCGCGAGCAGCACTGGCTGCCCTCCGTGCGGCTCCTGCCCCAAACCATGAGAAGTCAATTGGTTCATTTGCCCTCCTCCGCAGGACGCCATTCTGGCACGGCCACTGGGCGCAGTACACGCTCAATTTTGGCACGGCTGCTCTCTAGCCACGGTGGCAATTGCAAGTGTTGACCAAGCTCGCTTATGGGTTCGTCAACCGCAAAGCCCGGACCGGCTGTCGCCAGTTCGACGATGTGTCCATCCGGGTCATTAGTGTAGATGCTCTTGAAGTAGACACGATCCAGCACCGGCGTAACTCGCAGACCAGCCCGCACGAGCTTCTCACGCCACTCCAGTTGCGATTCTTCATCTGCTACAGCAAATGCATAGTGATGCGTCTGTCCGGCCCCCATACGCATGCGGTCGTCCCTGGAAGTTTTGCGCTCAAAGTACGTGATCAGAGTACCCGGTCGTCCGTCACCAACTCCCCAGTACCAGTGAGCCGAGGTCGGGTCGTCAAAATTCGAGGTCATCTTCACGCGCCGCAGCCCCAAAAGGTCGCCAAAAAAGGCCTGCGTGCGTTCGATATCCGAGGAAATCGCCGTGATGTGATGCATCCCCTGCTCCAATGCCATTTCGCCAGTAATCTCCGGCACCGGCTCCGGCCACGTCTCGGCCTGAATGCGTGCCGTGTCGCGGTTGTTGATGAGCATCTCTGCCGGTGGTTCACGATATGAGATCCCGAGCGCATCAGCAGCCTCATCGATTGTCCATCCCGGTCCCAGCGTCGCAATCTCGAGAATGGTACCGTCGGGATCATTGAAGTAGATAGACTTGAAGTAATGCCGGTCTAGCGGACCATCCACCTGCAGTCCAAAATCATTCAAGCGCCGTTTCCATTTAAGCAAAGCAGCATAGTCATTCACGATCAGCGCGAAATGATGGGTGCCGCCGATACCAGGGTATCCCTTTGGCGCACCGCGCCACTCGAAAAAGGTCACGACGGATCCAGGGCGAGCTTCCTCATTGCCGAAGTACAGGTGATAGCTTTCGGGATCATCGAAATTTACGGTCTTCTTGATAAAGCGCAAGCCCAGGACCTGCGTGTAGAAATTGATCGTTCGCTGGGCATCTGCACACACAATCGTGATGTGGTGTAGCCCAATAATGGGTCTGAGTGATGACATGATGTCTTCTCCATAGGCAAAGTGTAGCATACAACTACCAGTTCCAGTAAAGCAGGAAGTCAGCGTATTGCCCGGTCAAGCTTGCGCAGCAGGTGCAGCAGTTGATTTACTTCCTGGGAAGTGAGAGCAGAGAAATGTTGCGCAACCATTTCTTCTTGCGCCGGCACCACTTGCGCATAGAGCTGCTGTCCCTCCTCCGTCAGAGAAAGAGTGTTGGTCCGCCCCTCCTGGCAGCGCTTCAGCAGCCCACGCCGTTCCAAACGATCCAGGAGCTGCGAGATGTTCCCCTTGGTCACCAGCAACCTATCTGCCAGTTCCTGCTGTGTAATCCCTTCTGCAGCTCCTACACGTGCCAGTACATCAAATTGAGCCACATTTAAATTCCAGGGCCGTAGGCGCACCTCCGAGGCACGATCGATCTTCTGAAACACACGAGCGAGCCGCATCCAGGCCATAACAGAAGGCCTACTCATTCGTTCACTACTCCTTTCTCATCTTCCTGCTCATAGTTTAGCACTAAACTTTCCAAAAAGCAAGGGGGGGTGGTTTCTTAAAGTTCTCCAATATGGTATAGTGGTGCAGTAGCGTGCGCAATCTTCAAACGTGTAGATCAATGCAACATTGTCGCAATCACTTCCGATCTGAGAGGGGGCAACACATGGAAAACACTGATCAACCAAACGCAGTCGGCGTCTTTAGAGATCATGCTAAGGCTGATCATGCCATAGACGAACTCAAGCAGGCCGGATTTAGAGAAGACCAGCTAAAGTTAGCCTTATATAGCCCGCAAAGAGCAGAAGATAGCCGTTTTATCGTGGCGGTCCGGGCCGGTGACAGACAGCAGGATGCTGTTGGCATCCTCTTCAGCCATGGAGCAAATAACGCCGATCTTCCTGCTGGCACGATACTTGAGCACGGCTCCATCATCGGCTCTCAGGGGGAAACCACCGATCTCATTCCCGAACAAACGGCCGGCTCCGATTTCACCGTACACAGCTTCTTTGCAGAAGAACATGTACCAGGCCACCCGGACGAGATTGAAATTATGGATAACCCAAACGCCCCTCATGGGTAAATCAAACTGCTTTCAACACGGGTATCTCGCGCCTGACATCAAACTTCAGCAACTTGTGCGCCTTGCGAATGGCCTCCTCCACCTCGGCAGGTGTATTCCCGCGTGCAAAGATAAACCCCAGGTAACTTGCGCCTTCGGGGAGTGGCACAAGTGCATAATTCAGCTTGGCGGTAATCTCGATACCGGTGATGAGAGGCACTTGCAAAGTCTCCTCCACACCATGCACACCCTTGAGAATGCCCGCTGCAGGGATAGGGATCATCATCACGCCAGCCGCATGCCCATCCCGCTCGATCGCCGTAATCTCCTCGCCGATGGCATGCCGCAAAATCAGCTCTTCCAGGCACATGCCGGAGCCAAATTCCAGGATGGTCGAGCAGAGTCCACCAATGGAACGACCGGCCATTTCAAGCATCCAGGGGCCTTGCTCGTTGACACGCAATTCCGCGTGTACAGGACCTTCTTGCAGACCAAGCGCAGCAGCGGCTGTCGCCACGCACCTGGCAATATCGTCCTGAACGCTGGCAGGCAAACGCGAGGGCGTAGTATAGATCGTCTCTTCAAAGAACGGTCCATCCAGCGGATCAGGCTTATCGAAGAGAGCCAGCACCTTTAATGTGCCATGTGTAAGCATACCTTCCAGGGCAACCTCGAAGCCCGGAATAAAGTCTTCAACAAGGATCGAGGTCTCATACTCCGAATTGCCCTCGGAAATGAGCAAGCGCTTCAGACGATTGAAAGCAGCAACGAATCCGGCAGGATCATCAGCACGGATAACCCCACGACTACCTGAAAGCCGCAGCGGCTTCAGTACGCAGGGATAGGTAACCTGCCCAGCAATCCAGACTGGATCGTCGCTCAACCCAAATGGGCGAAAGACAGGACATGGTGCGCCCCCTGCCAACATCAGTGTACGCATCAGCAGCTTATCGCGTGCCGCCTCGGCAGCTTGCGGCGAGTTGTGCGCCAGGCCCAGCGCCGCACTGGCACGAGCCGCCAGTTCCGTAGCTGAATCATCGACAGAGATGATCGCGTGGATGGGATGCTCCTGGGCAAATTCGACGATCGTTCGTAGCGAGGCTGCATGATCCATAAAGTCCAGCCCCAGCGGCACATGCCAGTACTCGCTAAGCGTTTCAGGCAGATCGATTCCCACCACGATTTCAAGATTCAGGCTTTTGGCCGCATTCAAAAAGGCCCCTGCACGGTAGGTGGCAGGAGACATAAGCAACAATAGTCGTTTCTGTTCGTTCTTAGTATCCATATTCATGGTTCTTCATCTTGTTTGACATCAACGCGGTAGCCCTTGGATTTCAACGCAGCCGCAAGTCCAAATAGCCGCTGGTCGCCCTGTACCGTCCAGACAATTTCGGGGCCATCCCAGTGGCATTGATAGGTGCCATTCCAGTTACGATGCTGAACACGGCCTTGATAGTGCCAGGGAGAAGCCATTGGACGCCTATTGTTGAAGCCCAGCCCGGCTCCGTCTATACTGGCAAAATCTTTACTACGAAAGATGACTCTCATGCTTCTATGTGCAACTACTAGATTCCAGTTTTTCGATATGTTGATTATAGCAGAAAAGTGTTACTTTGCCGCATCTCCCTCTAACTCGGTAGTATGCATGTACTTTTAGGAGCTCGCAATATGGACTGTTCGCTGCCTTGGCCCATCCAGTTCAACCAGCACAATACGCTGCCACGTTCCCAAAAGCGGTCTGCGATTCTTGTAAGGAACCGCAAGAGACGAGCCTATAATTGATGAGAGGATATGATCAGGCGTATGAGAGGGGTCATGAGGATGGCGATAAGCAATATGCGGCAACAAATGTCGCAGCGCATCTAAAAAATCAAGATCAGTTCCCGGGTCCAGATCTGCTGTGGTGAGGGCGCAAGTGCTATGAGAAACAAAGATTGTGCAGACACCCTCTTCAGCCTCCACTTCCCGCAAAAATGTTTCTACAGATTCCGTTATATCTAGCACTTCATCTTTTCTCTTTGTTCGGACGGTGATCGTTTTCATCCTTTATCTCTCCGCATTTTTCCGTAGCCTGTAGTCTTATAATTTAGATTATACTACTTACTCAGGAATCTTTGCGCTACGATACACTTTAGCTTGACATACTCTATCCGACCATCTACACTTGCGGAGGGACATAGATCTTGAGAGAATTAGTATCTAGCTACTGAAAGAGGGTAAGCCTGTGCCGGCACTCGTTTTTTTAATCGACGTTGATAATACACTCATCGCAAACGATGATATCAAAAATGACTGGGATCTACACATCAGGAGGGAAATGGGAGACGCATTGGCAGACCGCTTTTGGGAGCTCTATGAGCAGGCTCGCCAGGAAAGTGGTGTCGTCGATATTCCCCTGGCGCTTCAGCGTCTGCGCGAACAAACTCCTCTTTCAGAACTGGATGAGCAAACTTATCTTCACCTGAAATCGATCTTCTATGACTACCCTTTCTACAAAGCTCTCTACCCGTATGTGCTGGAGACGCTCCATTACCTGGATACATTGGGGCTGACGGTGATCGTTTCCGATGGTGATCAATACTTTCAAGAGAGAAAGATTGTTAACAGTCACCTGGCTGAAGCAGTGGGGGGCCGCGTACTGATTTACACGCACAAGCAAGTGCATCTCCAGGAGATACTCAACACGTATCCTGCTGACCACTACGTCATGATCGATGACAAGCCAGATATTCTAGTTGACAGTAAGCTGATTATGGGGAAGAGCCTGACAACGGTTTTTGTCCAGCAGGGGCATTATGCCAATGACCCGAAACCCGCCAACTTTGCGCCTGACATCAGCGTATTACACTTTGCCGATCTGCGAAACTATAGTGTTGAACAATTTCTAAAATCGTAGGAAAAATGGGAAAACAGGAAAAAGTAGAAGTTACGATCAGTGCTGCTGCGCGAAAGACGCTACTCCTGGATGTATACAAACGTCATCGTATCGAAGCATGCGGTCTACTACTAGGAAGTATTGACGATGTAGGGAATTGGCATGCAGAAGAGGTATACCCGCTGCGCAATATCTTTGATTCACCGGTATACTTTGAATTCGCTTCCGAAGATTTGCTGGCAGCTTACCTCGCTCATCCTGATAAGATTGTAGGAGTCTATCATAGCCATCCTACAGGCCTGGCTGTCGCCAGCCTCACCGACCGTCAAAATATGAAGCGTGTCAACGTAGAGCAGCAAATTCCATGGGTTTGGTTAATTATCAGCGGGCCATTTGACCATGCTCCAACGTTATTACAACAAGTACAACGTCATTTGTACATGATTCCAGGCTCATCGATAGTCGCCTATCACCACTATGAAGGCACAGGGCTACGTCGGATCGACATCCGCTTTGAAGAGACGCTAGAAGCGACACCTGGCAATGAGACAATTGGGTAATAGTGTGGTCATGAAACAGCTAATACGCTATAATAAGTGCCATTAAAATCGCATATATTCACTGAACAGACACAGCAACCCGAGAAAGTAAATATATGGCAATGAAATGCCCAAATTGTGGCAATGACTTAAGCCCAGAAGAGGTCTTCTGTGGGCAATGCGGTGCATCAATTACGCCAGCGGCTAAACCGACCGAGATAGTGAATACTCCACCTTCGCATTACGGACTTCTTAGCGGTAGGTACAATACTGTCGCATCACCTCCACCAGGTACGTACAAATCTGGTTTTCTGCCTCAACCCAACGCGCAGCCGACAATTGGGCTATCAGGCCCGCAACAGCAGGGAAACTTCTACCAGGACGCCACTGAAGCCATATCCTTCACACCAAATAATGAACAGCAATATCCAATGAGTTATCCACAACAAAGCTTTTCCGGTACACCATTGCCAGGCGCATATCCAGGAGCGGGACAGTCTGGCCCCCCCATGCAACCTTTCCAGGCGGGAAACTATACAAGCACCCTTTACCCGCCAACCCAGCAGGAATTTCCGACCGGGCAAGGATATACAGGGTTTACCCCACCTCCACGAAAACAAGGTAGCAACACTGCTTTAATCATCGCATGCATTTGCCTGGCGTTAGTCATCATTACAGTTGGCGCCTTTGGCGCAGTTTACCTACTACACAATAATACTTCCGGGAAAATACATACTGCTTCCCACGCGAACGCTTCACCAACAAGTATTGCGACGCCAACTACGGTCCCTAGCCCCAGTCCAACACTTGCTCCGTCACCATCGCCAACTGTGACGGCTTCTCCGACAGCGGCACCAGACCCGGGTTTTACATTGTGTGACGTGACATGTACTTCAAACGGCTTCTCTGTAGAGTACCCGAGTACCTGGGCACAGAAACCGACAAGTGACTCAACTGGCACGCAATTCACAAACCCTTCTCAGCCAGATGAATTTGCGGCTTTTAAGACTCCTGGAGTCGTGACAACCACCGCAGATCAACTCGTCACTTCCGAATTGAATAATTTCACCTCTCAGCCCGGCTTTACTACTCCTACGCCTACCTCCACCACATCCTCAAACACAACCATCGGTGGTGAAAACTGGTTCTATCAAACCGCCTACTATCAGTCCAGTGGTCAAACGGAGCGTATCGAAGTGTACGCTACTATACACCAGGGAAAGGCCTATATTATTGAACTACAGGCATCCTATAATCAATTTGATGCAGCCAATACGCAGTACTTTGAGAACATGCTTGGTAGATTCCAATTTCAATAGGCCGCAGCTTGGTGTTCCAGGTGCATTTCCAATGAGATTTGTCGCAGAGGAATTACCGGTGCAAATCCGGCCACCCTACGGTTTGGCCCAAAATTTGACTCTTCTGAAATAGTAATGTAGCATGTCATGGGCTTAAGCTAAAGTTCACAAGGCGAGAAGGGATACTAACTTATGACGGTACTTGCAATCATCGGCGCACAATGGGGAGACGAAGGCAAAGGAAAGATCGTAGATGAGCTGTCAATGCACGCGGATTATGTAGTGCGGTACCAGGGGGGCAGCAACGCTGGTCATCGTGTTGTGCACGAGAAGGGCGAGTTTGCATTTCGCCTTGTACCATCCGGCATCCTTTTCCCCAACACCAAATGCATCATTGGCAATGGGGTTGTAGTTGATCCTAAAGGCTTGCTCAACGAGATGGAGGAACTACAAAGCCAGGGTATAGATACCTCTCGACTTTATATCAGTGAACGCGCTCATGTAGTTATGCCCTATCATTTTTTACTGGACCGGTTTGAGGAAGAGGCCAGGGGAGCAGATAAGATCGGCAGCACACAACGCGGCATTTCCCCTGCCTACGTGGATAAACATGCACGTATTGGCATTCGCATGGCTGACCTGCTCGACGTAGATACCTTCCGTGCCAAGCTCGCCACCATCCTCCAGCAAAAGAACCGCATGATAACCCAAATCTATGGCCATCCTCCTCTCTCACTCGAAGAAATCCACGGTGAGTATTTTGGCTATGGGCAGCGCCTGCGCTCGCATATAGTTGATACACAAGCAATGCTTCATGAAGCACTGTTCGAACGCAAGACGATTTTACTAGAGGGAGCGCAGGGTGCCCTTCTCGATATCGATTTCGGCACCTACCCCTATGTCACTTCGTCCTCTACCATGGCCTCTAACGCATCCAGTGGCGCAGGCTTACCTCCTCACTCCATCGACCGCGTAATCGGTGTGTACAAAGCCTACATCACACGTGTGGGCAGTGGCCCGATGCCAACAGAACTCTTTGATGTCGCAGGGCAGATGATGCGCGATCAGGGTCATGAATATGGCACAAATACCGGCCGAGAGCGCCGCTGTGGCTGGTTCGATGCCGTAGCCGGCCGCTTTGTCGCACAACTTAACGGGTTAAATGCTGCTGTGATTACTAAGCTGGACGTGCTTGATACCTTTCCTACCATTAAAATCTGCACCGCCTACCAGCTACATGGGAAGCTCGTACACAGCCTTCCTGCAACACAGAGCGACCTCGCGGCATGTGAGCCTGTATACGAGGAGGTCGAGGGCTGGCAATGCAATACGACAGGTGTATGTACCTATGAAGGACTGCCCCTGGCTGCGAAAAATTACTTAAAACGCCTGGAGACGTTATTAGAAACACCGATTGCTATGGTTTCGGTAAGCCCGCAAAGAGGTCGGACGATCCAGGTTCAAGATGTTCTAGCTGCACCCGAATACGACTCTCGTTATCCACGCAACGCGATGAGGTGAAGCGATCTACTCATTGATGGAAGTTTTCCCGAGCGGCTTCTTCGCCATCACTGTGCCGCTGCGTGGAAACTGCGCAGGACATTTTCTCACCTGCTCCCACACCAGCAATCTCCTACCATCCTCCAGGCCTGGCAGCGTCACAGGAACATCGTCCTTCAAAGCTGCTCCGACCTGCCTGGCGGCACGCTTACCCTGTGCTAACTCCTCAACAAGGTCGCCTTTTTTTGGAAGAATGATCTGTCCACCTACGCGGCAAAATGGCGCGGCGTACTCCAAAAGCGTAGGAAGAGAGGCGACGGCACGCGCAGTCACAACATCAAACGAGGCGCGATATCCGGCTTTGTGCGCCAGTCCTTCAGCCTGTCCATGCAAAGCAACAACGTTTTTAAGTTGCAGTGTCTCAATAATATGCTGCAAGAATGCCACTTTTTTGCCGGTAGCCTCTAAGAGCACTACCTGCCATTGAGGACGCACAATTTTCAGGGGAAGTCCTGGAAAACCTGCACCCGTTCCTATATCGAGTAGACACGTTTCCGCTCTATCGTAGACCAGCAGCAGCGATAAAGAATCGAGGAAGTGTCTGAGTAACACTTCCTCGGGATCAGTTATCGCCGTCAGGTTGATGCGCGTGTTCCAGTCAAGCAACTCTTGCTGATAGCGGAGAAACTGGTCTAACTGCCGCTCAGTCACTCGCAAACCGAGCAGACGCAGTCCTTCGATGAACACGCCAGGCAAGGTCTCGCCCATTTACGCTATAAACTTCCGCTTGCTGTTCAGATAATCGACTAGCAGGTACTCACCCAGGTTGTTCTTATCTGCGTAGAAAGTACGACCGTGGTTAATAGCGGAAAGTTGGTTCACAAAGGCGACCATCCAGCGATCGTCCTCTAACATAAAGGTATTGATGGTGATGCGTTCGCGCGTGCAGCGCTGCACTTCTAGCAGCGTTTGCTGCTCGGCATAGGGATTGGGTGGATAGCCGAATTGCCATTCACCGTCCTCAAACCACATAGTCGGACCACCATCGGTAATCATAATGATCTGCTTGTTCACGCCGTGCTGGCGAGCTAACAGTTGACGGGCCAGCATCAGACCATGTGCCATATTGGTACCGGTGCTGTTATCGTAGCGCCCCATCTCGACCAATTCATCGGGCTTATATTCACGGGCAACCCATGAAAAGCCTACGACGTACAGGTTGTCACGCGGAAACTGCGAACGGATGAGGCTCTCCAATGCAACCGCAACCTTCTTTGCGGCTGGCTGGCAGCCATTGTAGACCATACTCATACTCAGGTCAATCAACAGGACGGTTGAGGACTGCGTGGTAAATTCGGTACGGTAGACCTCAAAATCGTCTTTTTCCAATCCGACAGGGGTACCTGTACCACGCCGGTGTATCGCATTCATCAGCGTTTTTTCCAGGTCGAGCAGGAATGGATCACCGAACTGATAGGACTTGCTCTCGTCGGTACGCTCACCACCCACTCCACGGAACGGGCTGACATGCAGGCCAAAACCATCACGTTTGAGCTTATTGAAGATGTCCTGGAGGGCCTTCTGGCCAATCTTACGCATGCCCTGGGCGGTCAATTCCCAGTGATTGCCCTTTTTCTGGATATAGCCCGCCTCCACCAGCATTTCCATGAGCTCCTTCAATTGTTCGACTGACTGGTACTCTTCGTCGCCAAGTAGATCTTTGACCTTCTGGCTATCGATTGCTTCCAGGTTGTCCAGCCTGCGAGCCTCCTGCAATTGATCTTCCAGGCCCTCCATTTGTTGCAAGCGGCTCATCATACGCATGGCCTCGTTTAGCGGCAGTGACTCATCCCCTCGGAAAGGGAAGCGTGTGCGCGCCTGCTCCATTGGAGCCAGTGCCTCGAGGTTCTGGGCCAACTCCATGAGGTCAACACGGATACGGTCATCCCCCATGAGTTGTTCCATGAGGTCTTGCAACTCCTGGCGTTGCTCCGGTGAGAGATTGTCCATAATCCCTTGCATCGCCGCCATTTGCTGTTGCATTTGCTCGAGCAGATCATCTAGCGAGTTGACACCTGGAAAGTATTCTCCGTGTTTCTGCATAAATGAGTCGAAGTCCGGCTCCAGGCCCTCTTGTCGCTCGCGCAGCATCTTGTTGAGATCACGAATCATCTCGCGCATTTTGGCAATGTCTTCAGGAGTCATGCTCTGTAACGACTGCTGCATGCCCTGGAAGAACTGCTGCATCATTTGCTGTTGAAGGCTGTCCAGCAGCTCCTTGAACTTCTCACGAGCTTCGTCATCCATGAAGTCGTACTCGGAGAGTCCTTTGATCTGAGCGGGGACATCTTTTGGCAGATTATCAAGGTAGTCTTGCTTCCTCTTGGCAATCATCTCAAGCATCTTCTGCTTCTGCTCAGGCGTGAGATCCTCATCGCCCTCGCCGGATTGCCCTTGTTGACTGCCACTTTCCCCTTGTTGACCTTCTTGTTCACTCCCACGTTGAGACTGGCTCTGCCCTTGCCGCTGACCAGGTGATTGCTGCTGATCTGATGACTGCTGCGATCGTTGGGCGCCCTCATCCAGGCGACGCTGAATGCCTTCGCGCTCTAACTGTTTGATCTCTTCAAGCTTTTCGCGCAGGTCATCCATTACGCCAGAAGCCATATTATAGCGATTGAGTTGCTGGTTGCGCTGATTGCGCATGCGTTCCATCAACTCTCGCAGGCCCATCGTTCGACGACCGTCTTCGGTGCGCACACCTTCCTGCATCAGCCGTTTAAGTGCCTGCTGTAAGTTACTATTCTCAAGATACTCATCAGAGAGCGCGTTCAGTATATCATCAGCATCCAATCCCTCGATGCTTTGCGTACCGTCCCAGCGCGAGTATCCATAGCGATTCTTGGAAAAGCGTTTGAACATGTTGAGTATTCCCTTTATCGTCGATAGCGAACTTTTCCATTGACCTCATCCTTATTAAGCCGTCGGTTCAAATGCAGGCCTTCGAGAATAAACTCAACTGCTGACGCAATGCTAGCCGGGCTACCCCGTCCATTGACCCTATCAACAGCTTTGCTTAGCCCGCCAACTTTCGAGAGCTGGGTAACGTATTCCATAGAAGGTAGATCATCACCCACCTGTACGTTCAGACCACGCTCGAAGCCCGCAAGAAGTTGGTCAAATTCACGCACTTCAAAGTATTCACCAAAGACCTCAAGGATCGCGCTGTTGATGAGCTTTTGTACGATACGCTCTTCCTTGACATCGCCCACAGTATCAAGCTCAATCTTGCCACCAGTCGAAGCTATAATGGCAGAAAGATCGCTGACACGCGGAGCTGTCTGTCGTTCTTTGAGACGTAGCGAACGCCGGCTGGCATTGCTAAGCACATTCTCAAAGTTTGAGATTGAAACGCGTACGCTCACACCCGAACGTTGGCTGATGTCATTGCTGCTCCTCGCCAGTTGGGTAATTTCGGCAATCACTTCCTTCATAAACTGCGGGAAGACGCTCTCCAGTCCCTCAGTAATGAAGCGGTTGCTTTCAGATTCCATAATCTGAAGCTCATGCTCAATGGTTAACGGATAGTGAGTGCGAATCTCAGAACCAACACGGTCTTTGAGAGGTGTGATGATGCGTCCACGGTTGGTATAATCTTCAGGGTTGGCACTGGCAACAACATAAACGTCCAACGGCAACCGAATTTTATAACCACGAATCTGCACATCACGTTCTTCCATGATGTTCAGCAGACCTACCTGAATACGCTCTGCCAGGTCCGGCAACTCGTTGATGCAGAAGATGCCGCGATTCGTGCGAGGAATCATGCCGTAGTGGATGGTCAATTCATCCGAGAGGTAGCGGCCCTCGGCTACACGCACGGGATCCACCTCACCTATCAGGTCAGAGATGGTAATATCAGGCGTTGCCAGCTTTTCACCATAGCGCCGGTCACGCGGTAACCATGCAATTTCTACATCGTCACCCAGCTCTTCTACCTTATCACGGCAGGCTTTGCAAACAGGTTCGTAAGGATTATCATTGATTTCGCACCCGGCGATTACCGGAATAAAGTCATCAAGTAAGTTCACAAGACCACGTGCCATGCGCGTCTTTGCCTGGCCACGTTCACCCAGAAAGATGATATCCTGGCCAGAGAGAATGGCATTTTCAACTTGCGGGATTACCGTGTCTTCGTAGCCTACAATCCCTGGGAATATTTCTTCTCCTGTGCGGATCTTCTGAATTAGATTCTTTCGCATCTCCTCTTTTATAGAGAGTACTTCATATCCACTTTCACGCAACTCGCGAACAGTGCGAGGTCGGGTAATAATCGTCATGCCGATTTTTTGCTACCTTTCTTGGGGGCTGGCTCGTGTGATGCATGTGTGGGACAGGGGACAACAAACCAATCCTACATGATCCCACGGCACCAAAACAGGTGGAACCATATTTATTCTACCGTCTAATGAGAGAAAGCGCAAGGGTCATGCTCTACGGCACAGGCACATCGACATCCGCCCAGATCACCATCTCCCGGTACTGATTGGCCTGCGAGCCACCGGGCAAGAAGCCAAACTATCTGTTTGCTTGCCTGCTTCTCAGATGCTGCGGAACGCTGGTAACCACTATCCCCGGGCGGAAGAGTAGAGATGCTTTTAAGCGAAAAGCCGTCTGATTATGTAAGAGATTTTCCCACCAGTGCGCGACAACAAATTCTGGCAGGATGACAGTCAGCGTATCATCGGGAAAAAGTTCATGCACGGTATCAATATAAGCAAGCAGTGGTCGAGCAAGCGAGCGATAGGGTGATTCGATGATAATAAGATGGGTCTCCTCTTCCTCAGCTAAATTCTTTTGCCAGCGTTCCCACGCATCACGCACCTTATTGGCATCGTCTATATCGAGAGCAATATGCACGGCAGTGACGTGTGGCGAGATCGAGCGAGCATAGGCCAGGCTTTGTATCGCCGCGCGATCAAGTCCGGCAATAGGCACAATCAGGCGATGACGTATGTCCTTTGGGTGTATAGGAATATCGATAGTCCGTTCACGCTCGACACGCCTGTAGTGATGATTGATCCCAAGGAACATCAGTACGAGCAGTGGGATTAGAATAACCACAATCCACGCCCCTTCAAGAAATTTCGTCGAGGCGATTATCAGGCTGACAATGAGTGTCGTCAACGCTCCCAGGCCATTAATGATCATACTGCGCAGCCACCCCCTCTGCGAGTTGCGCAGTCGCCGCCAGTGAAGCACCATACCAGCCTGCGAGAGCGTAAACGACATGAACACGCCTACGGCATAGAGGTTAATGAGTCGTGTCGTAATACCATCGAACACAATCAGCAGGAGGATGGCAAGCAAGGCTAAGACCACAATACCGGTTGAAAATGCAAGGCGATCACCTCTAAAGGCGAACTGGCTCGGCAGGAACTTATCTCGTGCCAGCAACGAAGCTAAGCGTGGAAAGTCGGCATAACTGGTATTGGCCGCCAGGGTCAGAATCAACAGGGTTGCGATCTGGAAAACTGGATACATAAAGTACAGTGGTCCCGTAAACACCTGCTGCGCTATCTGACCAACAACAGTCGGATTGCTCGCTGGATTGGCTTCGATACCATAGGATATTGCCAGTAGCGTAATACCGATGAAAAGCGTTCCAAGTATAACTGCCATCCAGGTGAGAGTGGTACGAGCATTGCGCGCCTCAGGCCGCTTAAAAGCAGGCACGCCGTTAGAAATGGCTTCGACGCCCGTCATTGCAGAACTGCCTGCAGCAAATGACCTGAGGATCATGAAAAGTGTCAGTGGTTCTGCGGCTTTCACGTATGCAAAATTGCCGATGACCGGCTGGTGATGAATTAAGAAAGCTTCGACGCTGCCAACAACGATGAGTAATAATGCGCTGCCAATAAAAATGTAGGTGGGAATGGCAAAGATTGATCCGGACTCGCGCACACCACGCAGATTAACGATAGTGATAAAAACGACCAGCGCAACATCAATAGGAACGACGTAGGGTGCTAGCGGATTAAAGAGTGTAACAAGCGCCAGGACGCCTGCGGAAACGCTCACCGCGACGGTGAGCACGTAGTCAATCATGAGCGCAGCAGCAGCTACAAGACCTGGCAGCGTTCCCAGGTTATCTTTCGCGACAATGTACGACCCACCGCCATTGGGGTAAGCCGGGATCGTCTGGCGATAGGAGGTTACGACGATAGCCAGCAGCGCGACAATAGCAAAGCTGATCGGCAACGTGTAGCCCAGATTCGCCGAACCTGCTGCGACCAGGGTGATTAGAATCGCCTCGGTCGCGTATGCAACCGAAGAGATAGCATCGGATGAAAGCACAGCCAGGGCTTTGAACTTCGAAAGTCGTTCTTGCTCGGCCTGGGAACTGGCAAGGGGTGCGCCGATGAGCACACGCTTGATATTGTAAATCACCCTCCTCATGCCGCGGGGCGGGGCTTGTGTTAGCTCCGTAGCCTCCAGCAAGCCGGTGCTTAGCCGTCGAAAGGCGGTTTGTCTCGGCAGCACCACGCGTACGCGTTCATTCCCCGGAAATCTACCCTTGCGTACCTCGGTGCGAGACAATAAGGTAGGATCTTCTTCGTCCATCAGGCCCGGACTTTGCCTACCAACGTCCGTGTCATCACCACTCTCCCGGGCCTGATTGTCTTTATTTTCCATCGATACCACTTCCTGGTATTCTCATGCTTACTATATGTAAACTGCTTGTTGCTCGCCTGTCTTGTAGCACTTTGCATGCGCGCTTTAGATTGTGCTTTACACAAAATATTCCCCTGTATTGTACGCGAGAATACTGTTACCTCACAAGGTATAAGCACTGTCTACTTTACAATAATATAGTAACGCCGACTCCTGGGTAGCAAGAGAAATCACCCCCAAGACAACCCTGTTAAACACATTTTGAGCGTTTCTTGACAGTTTCTATGAGCTTCTTGAGCATCCTTTGAGTGCTAAAAGTGCACGATTGTTATAGGATTGTTATCAGTACTGCTCTGGTAGGAGCATGATCTATTTTTTCTACCTTTTTGGAGGAAACTCTATGGCCAGTAAAGTAGCGCCTGACGTGACTGAAACGAACAGTGCAGCCGCCGGTACACCTCAAGAAAGCCAGGGCCTGCGACGCGCTGTGGGCGTCTGGGGGTCATATACCTGGGGGTATGCTGATGTTGGGGCCGACGTGTATGTTGCACTCGGCATCGTTATGGCGGCGGCCCAGGGAGCTACAAATGTCGCCTTTCTTTTCGCAGGGCTCGTCTACGTGATGGTCGGCCTCGCCTATACAGAGCTGGCAGCCGCGTATCCGATGGCTGGCGGCGGCCAATTCTATGTCCTGCGCGGCCTGGGTGACCTCTGGGGCTTCATAGCGGGCTGGGCCGTCTTACTGGACTTTACCATCGACATTTCGCTGTTCGCGCTTGCATCAGCAGGATATATCAACTTCTTTTTCCCGGCACTCGATGTGCGCATAAATATTCACCTGCTCGGGCTGTCTTTTTCAGGTGTGCAGCCCATCTTGATCCTGGAAGCCACCTTCTTCGTCGTTATGTTGACACTGCTGAACATTATTGGAGTACGCGAATCATCAAAATTCAATGAGATTCTTGGTGCACTCGATATCGCCAGTGAATCAGCCATCCTGTTCTTCGGATTTCTTTTTGCCTTCAACCCGACGATGCTCATTCACCAGATGACTGCAGCATGGCCTGACCCTTTCCACCTGGCGTACGGGGCATCGCTGGCGATCATTTCTTTCGTGGGCCTCGAATCCATCAGCCAGGCCAGCCAGGAAACCGTACGCCCCGCCAAGGTCGTGCCGCGCACTTCGATTGCGCTCATTCTGACAGTGCTGATCTACGCCCTTGCTTTCTCAAACCTGAGTCTGGGCATGTTGCCCTGGCAGAGCATTGCCACACACAATGGCGATCCAATTGCCTGGCTTGCCAGTCATATTCCCATTCTAGGCCTCTTTGCTGGGCCCTATGTAGCAATGTTAGGTGCAACACTCTTACTGATCTCATCCAATTCCGGCGTCTTTGGCGCCTCGCGCATCACCTACTCGATGGCCAGGTTCGACCTGCTGCCACGCTGGTTTGCAAAGGTGCACCCGAAGTTTCGTACTCCTGTTCGAACGCTCATCGTCTTTTCGGGTATCGCACTGCTGGAACTCTGGCTCGCTGGTCTCTCATCTAATGCTTATGATCTGCTTGGTAATATGTACGCCTTTGGTGCCGCTACTGCCTATATGCTCGTGTTTGTCTCGCTACTCGTACTCCGTTTCGTTGATCCCTGGACACCGCGACCTTTCAAAGTGCCATTGAATATCAAGCTGCGGGGCAAGGATGGTGAAGTACGGCGCCTGCCGATTGTCGGCGTACTTGGCTTTCTGGGTATCAGCACCATTCTCTTTCTTGTCGTACTCACGCACTCTATAGGACGCATTGCCGGTCCCGCCTGGATTATACTGGGACTGCTCATCTACTTCTGGTATCGCCGCCGCAGAAAGTTACCGGTCAGGAAGGCATTGAAACGGGACTGGGAAAAGGAGCAACTGCTGGTCTATGAGGATGCCGGTGAACACGACCTGGCAGACGAGTATCGCGAGAATCTTTCACGCAAGCGCCGTCTTCATCACGAAGAGGAATGTGAAAGCAGGCTACCTGTTGGCACGCAAGTCCTCAATGTACCAATCCACGCTCACTCCAACGGTGAAAACCGCAGGAAGCGCAAAGGAGAGATGGAATGAAAGAGCAGCCACAGCGACTACCACTGCGCGAACAGTATCGTGCAGTGGTAAGCTTGCTCATTATCCCCCTTGGTTTCATCATCATTGTACGTGCAGCAATGGTTGGACTGCAGGCATGGATGCTTATCGTGCTCGGATTAGCCTTCGTCGTGCTTGGGGTAGTACGACTACGAGCCTACGCACAGTATAAACGCACGCCAGGCAAGAGAAAGCGAGTGTAAGGTATGCCAATCCTTGCAGCGGAGACGACCAACCCTTTACAAATTACGTTCATTGGCACTGTGATTGCCATAGTGTTTCTTGCCTCTATCGTGGGCGTCCTTGGATGGATGTTACGCTTGCCAAAAGAGTCAGAACGCTCCCGCACAATAACCAGGGCGGTCCGTTCAGTAAACAGGATGACGCATATCCTTGTACCTCTTTTAAGCAAGAGCGAAGCTACAGACCGTATTGTTGCATTAGCCGCACAAATGGTCCGGTCGCGTAATGGCAGTGTCGAGCTTTTGGCAGTGATCGAGGTGCCTTTCACGCTCCCACTCGATGCGAGAGTAGAGGAAGACGAAAAACGCGCGCTCGAGTTGCTCGATAGAGCAGAATCAGTAGCCAGGCAAAGCGTCACCACGTTGAATAAACACATATTGAAAGCACGTAACGCTGGGTCAGCCATTGTACGCGAAGCAGAGCTACAAGCCGTAGACCTGATCCTGCTAGCAAATACAGCTGTTCGTGTGCGAGGCAACGTACAGCAGATCGATCCAGCCGTCGATTATGTAATGAAAAATGCTCCTTGTGAGGTGCTCGTGCTCAGTCAGGGACGGACAAGAACGATGCTAAACGGATCAGGTGGTGGAGATACAGAAAAGGAAGCCATAACAGCAGCGACGGTCAGTTAGTCAACTTTTGATTACCTTATTGAGCTTGACATGCGCGGCCTTAATCGTCAGCATTGAAACGGTAGCCGACCCCAGATATGGTGAGGATGAAGCGAGGATGTGCAGGGTCTGGTTCGATTTTCCGGCGCAACTGGCCGATGTAAACATGCAGGTAATGCGACTCGGTACCATAACCGGTCCCCCATACCTGGGAAAGTAACATATGGCGCGTCATGATTTTGCCACTATTCTTGATAAGCGCCTTGAGCAGATCATACTCCGTCGGCGTCAATTTGACCTCTTGTCCATTGACTTGCACCAGTCGCTGCGCAAAATCAACCCTCAGTGGCCCAGCAATAAAGACCGGCTCCGTTCCAGACTCGACCTGGGCTGCATGACGCAATGCTACACGGATGCGTGCCAGGACCTCATTCATGCTAAAAGGTTTAGAGACATAGTCGTCGGCGCCCAGGTCGAGCGCCATGACCTTGTCACGTTCAGTATCTTTGACTGAGAGCACGATGATGGGCAAATTTGATTGCGCGCGCACCCTCTTACAAACCTCCAGCCCACTCATGCCGGGCAACCCCAAATCGAGCAGCATTAAATCAGGCCGGTGATGGGCAATAGCCTCTAAAGCCTCCTCTCCACTGGCAGTGGTGAATACTTCAAAGCCATGGGCCATCAGACTGCGCTGCAAAGCCCGCATGATTTCGATCTCGTCATCAACAACCAGGATACGCGCTCCACTTTTACTCATTTGACATCCCCTCTGTCTTTTCTAATGGTAATGTGAAACGGAAAATAGCTCCGCCACCTTTTCGATTCTCTACCCAGATGCGCCCGCCGTGGGCTTCGACCAGGCCCCGGGACACAGCAAGGCCAAGACCTGAGCCAATGGTACGAGCAGTTTGAGTTTCCATCACACGATAGAACTTATCGAAAACCCGCTCTCTATCGGCCGCAGGTATGCCCGGGCCATGATCTGCAATACTGACGATCATGCGATCGCCAAGAGCCTGCACACCAATCTCTATGGGTGACCCGGCCGGTGTATAGCGCAGCGCGTTTTCAATGAGGTTGGTCAACACTTGATCTATCTGTAGATAATCAAGCTTCACCGGTGGCAGGTCATCCGGCAAGTCCGTGTGTATGGTACGGCCCTTCAACACCGGCTGCATACGGCCCAGCACATCATGAATCAACTCATCTATAGGATACCACTCTTTTTCAGGTTTGAGCGCACCACTTTCGATGCGCGACATGTCGAGCAGGTTTGCTACCAGGCGATTGAGCCGATCGGCTTCACTTTCGATGGACAGGGCGAAACTGCGCCGCGCTTCATCATCCCACTGTACTTCTTCCTGCAACAGGCTGCTGGCAGCCGCTTTAATCGATGAGAGCGGGGTGCGCAGATCATGGGAGACAGAAGAGAGCAAGGCTGCACGAAGTGCATCCGTACGCTGCAACAACTCGATTTGTAAGCTTTCGCGACGCAAACGCGCACGCTCGATCACAGCCGTAGCCTGGTCAACAAATGTCCAGAAAAATGCTGTTTGGGAGTTTGATCGTTCTCGTTCCATCCCCAGGCTTTTTTCTAAGGCAATTAGTCGCGGATCATCTTCCATGAACAGGCAAAGAACGCCGATCGCCTGCTGACCTATCTTGAGAGGGATCATACGTATATAGCGTCGCACCGCTTCCTTCGTAGCGGTACTTCGCACGATTGCTCGGGGCACATAATCTCCAGATTTTTGAGGGGCAAGCGAGACGTCATGCAGTTCCACAGTTTGGGCTTGTGTCATTACCCACGAAGCTGTCGCTTCTTCGTCCGGCGAAAGCTTCACCTGATCGGCCGGTTGACTCGCACTACCCTGAACTGTCAGCCGGCTCTTGACATCGGGCAGTAGAATTTCACAATCACGCACCCCCCAGGAAGCGAACACATCGACAACCGCGCGCGCGACAATGCTCAACTGGCGATTCAAATCCTCTTCGCTATTTGTAGCTCGTACCAATTCGTAAAGAATACGTGTTTCATGCTCGCGTCGCCTGGCTTGCTCTGCTCGCTTGCGCAGGGCCGAGGCCAACTGACCCGTGATGATTGCTGTTACCAGGAATACAAACAGCGCCAGCCACTCGTCAAATTTGGCAATGGTGAAAGTATAGAATGGCGGAACAAGAAAAAAGTCAAACGAAAGGAACGCTACTACGGAAGCAAGGATAGCAGCATACAGCCCGCGTGTGCTGGCCAGGGTTAAGACAACCAGCAGGTATACCAGCGAGATATTAGGGATGCGCGGGTAGAGTTGAAATGCGTAGATCAGGCTTGTTACCAGGAGCGTCCCCACAATTGCCAGTATACTGTCACCAAGGTAACGCTTCCAGCCTGGTTCTTCCCTGGCCTCCAGGGAGGGTAAATGTTCTATCTGACTCATGGCTTATCTCAAGTTTATCTAGTTCCCACATATATATACGAGTGCGGCCATAGCATAGTTAAAAGTCGATTGATCGTCAATAGCCATGATGTTGCTTGACTCCCCGTAGACACAACGCTATACTCGCTATATGAGACGACAGCGTATCCTCATACTCTTACTACTTCTGCTACCGGCCCTGGCAGCTTGCGGTCCTGGGCACCTGGGAGGCAACGAAATAGCTTTCGTCCGCGACGGGCATCTCTGGACCATCGATCCGGATGGGACAAACGCTTTCGAGGTAGTTTCGGATGGCCCACCGGTGATTGGCTATGGATGGTCACCAAACCATCAAATTTTTGCTTTCCGTACCCTCGACAGTAGTTTTGCCAATACTGCTGCTGCCAGGCACATAGCCGGCAACCCCATCACCGGACTAACCGGAGACATTCCTGGTGTTCTCAACACAGTCGGCATAGACGGGGGCTTCCCCATCCCAATTACCCTTTCAGAACTGGGCATTCAACACAGTAACGCCTGGTGGAATCCCATTGGCAACCGCCTGCTCTATCGCGAAGAAGCCACCGCTACCACACAGAATCCTGGCGCGGTATCATGGTGGGTTTCACAGGATGACCAGCCAGACGGCATCGCACGCAAGCCGCTTCTTGATACGTTCTCCATTCCATCTATTTCAGCAAGCAATTCTATGGCTATAGGAAATACCGGGCGAGGTGTCTTTACCAGTACACTTGCCGGAACAGGAATGCAATTTGTCATACATGGGCTACTTCCTGGTCATCCGCTACCTGCGGCTTTGGAGAGAGTGCTGTGGCAACCATCACACCAGAATCCCGGCATTCTCTATGCGATCGCTTCAAGTTCTACGCCGTCTCGATCTTCCACCACTAAGCCGATATCAATACAACTTCTATTGCGTGATCCTGGTGGTCAGAGCACCACTCTCGCAACATGTAGCTGCGTCCAGTTTGCCTGGTCACCGGACGGTAATTACGTGCTCTTTAGTACAGGCACGACCTATACAATTGTTAACATTAAAAATAATGTATCCTTTAGTGTTTCTGGTGAGGATGGCAGCGTCCCTTACTGGTCGCCCGATAGCCAGTTTCTGCTGCTGGATGGTCCGCATACCTTGCAACTTGTGCATGTTGTGGGTCAACAACAGCAAGTACTGCTGCATGATACGGCAACGATCGCAGCACCTGGAACCGCAGCAGCGGGAATACCAGGAGCCCATGCATTACTTCAGCCTATTTCCAATAGTGCTTGGGCATCCGATAGCCGCCATTTTCTTTTCCTCACCCGGGGCCGCTTGCTTTGGCAAGCAAAGAGCTTGAGTTCTGGTAACGGCCTTTATACCGTTTCCATAGACGATCACGGACAAGTGCAAGCACCGCCCGCAGTCGTTGATACAGGCAACGATTCGCAAGTGGGTTGGACGTATGAGGACCCTGATACATCGTTTCTGTTTTGACAGTGTGATACCGATTGAGGGATGAGCTATGAGCAATTTATCAAAAGACCAGGATAGTGGGCACGAGCCAGAGGACGACGAAGTAGAAGTACTTGAATACAAAGAGATGATATTGTTAGAGCGCCTGGAATCTCTGCGCGAAGATATGGAAGACCTGGGTGTGACCACCCTGTCTGAGGTTGTCCAGCGCATTGAAGAACTACACCGGCGCTTGGAGGACCGCTAGGAAACGCGAGGAAGCGATACATCGCCCTCTCACATTTCTCATCTCAGCGTTATGCTCCGCCAAGGTAAGCCTGGCGCACAAGGTCATTCGTGAGCAAATTAGGTGCAGTATCGCTCAGCACTATGCGACCTGTCTGCAAGACATAGCCACGGTCGGCCAGGCTGAGGGCCATCGACGCATTTTGCTCTACGAGAAAGATGGTCACGCCTTCATCACGGATGCGCAGGATGGTGTTGAATACCGTCTCAACAAGTATTGGGAGCCATTAAGGCGCGCCCCATTGCAAGCATCTGCTGCTCACCGCCGGACATAGTGCCTGCGACTTGTTTTACGCGCTCTTGAATACGTGGGAAAATCTGGAAAACGTGATCTAAATCTTCCTTAATCTCTGCCCGGTTATTGCGGGAAAATGCTCCCATCTCCAGGTTCTCCAGCACCGTCATTCGTGGAAAGATGCGGCGAGCCTCAGGCACAAGGGCCATACCAGAGCGTACGATATCACCGGGCAGCTTACGATCAATACGCTCACCCTCGAACTCTATCGTGCCACGACGAGGATGTACCAGGCCAAAGATCGTTTTCATCGTAGTTGTTTTGCCCGCCGCGTTTGCTCCCAGCAGGCAGACGATCTCACCCTTACGTACTTCGAGCGAAACCTTACGGAGGACCTGGCTAGGCCCATAATAGGTATCTACATCGGTAAGTCGCAGCATCGTTGACTTCGTCGCCTCTGCCACATTTTCACCAGAAGTAGAGGGAGAAATATCAGCACTTGTCATTCTACGCTTCTCCTCCTGCGCTACAATCCCAAGGCTATCGCCACAGGGTTTCTGACGAACTTACCATTAAAAGTATCACTCAACACTTTCTTGCTCCTGCCCCCTCTTTGTAGGCGTACCAAGGTAGGCTGCGATAACTTTTTCATCGCGGCGCACTTCCTCAGGCAGACCTTCTGCAATTTTCCGCCCATAGTCGAGTACATAGATTCGATCAGACATACCCATCGTCACTGCCAGCTTATGCTCGATTAACAAAATGGTCAAATTTAACTCATCGCGCAGGCGCTGTACATATTTTACTGCATCAAGTGTTTCTGCCTCGTTCATGCCCGCAGTCGGTTCGTCGAGCAATAGTAACTTGGGATTGGCAGCCAGCGCCCGCGCAATTTCGACGCGTCTCCGGTAAGCATACGAGAGGTTAATTACATACTCTTCCTGTCTATCAACCAGTTCAGAACCAAAGAAACTCAGAAGCTCAATAGCCCGCTGGCGCGCTTCAGCTTCTTCGCGCACAACTCCAGGGGGGCGAAAGGTTGAACCGATAATACCAGCCTTGAGTTGCGTATGTTGCCCAACAAGCACATTCTCTAATACCGTCATATTATTAAAAAGGCGAATGTTCTGAAATGTACGGGCAATACCACGCCTGAGGACCTTATCGGGACTCAAGCCCGATAACGATTTACCGGCAAGAAATATATCGCCCGAAGATGGGCGATAGATACCGGTAATAAGATTAAAGACAGTTGTCTTCCCGGCACCATTCGGTCCTATTACGCTTATAATCTCCTTCGGCATGACCACAAGATCGAGATCTTGCACTGCTGCAAGGCCACCGAAATGTTTGGAGACCTTGTTTAACTTCAACATTGCCTCGTTTGCCAGTTCAACGCCCATTGCAAACTCCTTTCTCGCTACTACTCAACACGCACCTCCGATTCAAAGCCAGGCGCTCCAGGCACCACATCCAACGCACCTACCTCCACTACCTCTTCTTCCACTTCATGGAACTCGCGCCGTCTACGTGCGCTGGGAATGAGACCCTCGGGCCGGTAGATCATGATTACGACCAGAATGACACCGAAGATCAGATTTCTAATATTGCCGAAGGTGAAACCAGTAAAGACATGCGCAATAGCATTGCGAACTGCAAAGAGTGGATTGCTCGGATCGGCGGCCAACGAATCGAGTTGAGCGAGTAGAAACTGGTTGATAGAGTAGACAGCGAGTGCTCCAACGATCACACCAGGGATACTGCCTATGCCGCCAATGACAACCATAGCAAGGAAGATCACAGAGTCACCAAAGCTAAAGCTATCCGGTGAGACTCCACCAAGTTTTGCGGTGTGATACGCTCCCGCGATGCCAGAGAAAAACGCTCCTGTGCCAAAAGCAAATAGTTTGGTCGTAACCAGATTGACCCCGGAAGAAGCAGCCGCAATCTCATCTTCACGAATAGCGATCCATGCACGGCCTAAACGAGAGTCGCGCAGGCGTACATTCACAAAAATCGAAAACGCAATCAGCGCCAGTATCAAATAGTAGTAGGGAACAGGGGTAATAACGGACCAGTCGATGCCGAAAAAAGACGGTGAATGGACGCCTACAATACCATTGGTCCCGTTAGTATATTGATCCAGTTCCAAAAAGACAATCGGCACAATCTCGCCAAAGCCAAGGGTTACAATCGCCAGGTAATCCCCGCGTAGTCGCAGCGTCGGCGCGCCAAGCAGCACGCCAAATAACGCCGCTACCAGTGCGGCTACAATTACCATCGGCCAGAAGAGGGCTGACAAGAGGTGCGGGTTTATGGGTGCCAGGTTCAATACATTGGTCAACTGCGTAGATCCGAATATGCCCCAGGTATAAGCCCCAATGGCAAAGAAAGCTACATACCCCAGATCGAGTAGTCCCGCGAAACCGACCACAATGTTCAGCCCAAGTGCCAGGATCACATAGTAGCCCGCATCGCCATATCCGGCTAGCCGCCCGGCTGTACCAAAACCAAACAAGAAAGGATCGATTACAGGATAAAACAGGACGAAAGCAACAAGCAGGATCAGGAAGAAACGCTGCGCGCCGGTACTGCGCAGTGGTAGATCATTAGGAACCAGGTCCTTCGCTTCTTCACGAACACGGGTAGTGGACAGTTTCTCCAGTTGGCGTTGCCTCACGCGCTTACCAGCTCCATCGGAAACATTTCCATCATTGCCATTGCTCTTCGCAGCAATGGTGCGGCGCAAAGCGATCACTCCCGCTAGTCGCCCCAGAAAATAGCCAGCAACAGGCAAGAGAAGTGTACGTATGACGACCCAGATCAGCAGACTTGTCGGTAAAGAGCCACTAACGTAAAAGATAAGATCGACAACCAGCCAGACAACCGCCAGCGCAACACTAAACCAGAAGCTCCCACTGATCGCCCGGTTTTTTAATTCAACCCGCTGCTCATCGCTGAGAACTTTCAGATTAAGCAACGGAGTGGGAGGTGTATAATTGATTGCCTTGTATATACGACGGCGCGCAAAGAAGTACACTGGCCAGATAATGGCACACAAAGCAAGACCAATAATCAGACCCAGGCTGATCACCAGAAAGAGCGGCACTAATACAAAGACCAAGATATCGACCCACACTTCGATCATGCCTCGTAGACCGCTATCGGCTGCCACAAGATAGCCTGCAAGTGCAATCACCGTAGCATAGAAGATGACTAGAAAAAGAGCTATCTGTACGAGTATCGCGATATCGGAAACGCCCCCAAGTCCGAACACACCAAGTAGCGCGTTATTGATGATCGCTTCGCCACTCCAGACGAAGGTAAAGACAGCTACAGGCACCAGCAGGCCTACAATCCATTTGATCAAGATCGCACGCGTATTTCGCGCTGGAACAAACGTATTAGCTATTGCCACGTTCGCATCACCTCGCTTCTCATAGAACACATTTCTAAAATCAAAGCTTACTGGTGTCCATTAGACCTTCTCAGGTGTCTGCTGACCGAGGAGACCAGAAGGTCGAAATACTAATATAAGAATGAGAACCACAAAAATAATGGCCTCGTGCCATGCCGCACCACCATGCGGCAGACCAATACCTCCATTGTTAGAGTCTGGGATGAGAGTGGATAGCGCTTCGATCACACCTATCAGAACACCCCCAAGCATGGCACCAACCAGGTTGCCAATACCTCCAAGTACCGCTGCAGTAAAAGCAAAGAGACCAAGTGTGAAACCAAGATAGAAAATTGTACTGCCGAATTGCAAGCCGTAGATTAATCCAGCCGCTCCCGCAAGGCCAGCACCGATGAAGAAGGTAATTGCAATAATGCGGTTCACGTTCACACCCATCAGAGCAGCCGCTTCACGGTCCTGTGCCACGGCACGCATCGCACGTCCCGTACGTGTTCTGGTAACCAGCCACTGCAGGCCAACCATCAATACAAGCGCCACTACGAGCACGAGTATATTGATACTCGTGATAACTATCGGCCCAATGTGATAGAAAATCTGGGGAAAAATTTGCGGAAACGAGACGAAGGTGATGCCTTTCCAGAGCTTTCCAACATCCTCCAGGATGAGCGAGACACCAATAGCAGATATCAGCGGAGCAAGACGCGGAGCATTGCGCAGGGGACGATACGCGACGCGTTCAATCACCACTCCTAGCACAGCGCACACCGCTATTGCGCCAAGCAAGGTAATAAGCAGCACCCCCACCAATGCGAATCCCGTAGGTGCTGTCGACGAGGTAGTAATGCCAAACGCCGCGAAAATACTCACGCAGACAAAGGTGCCGATCATGAAGATGTCACCGTGAGCAAAGTTAATCAACTCGATGATACCGTAGACCATCGTGTATCCCAGGGCTATGAGCGCATAGATTGCCCCGGTGGTGACCCCAATGACTAATTCCTGCAAAAACAAAGTCATAGCGCGCGGCTTCCCTCCTTCTTAATTATTGAGTGTCAAATACCACCATACACTACCATGAGGCCGCATAACAAGCAGGGGAGTAGACCATCGACAAGAGCTTGTCGATTACTCCCCTGCTCATTTATGAGCTAGCTAGCACAACTATTCAACTCATATCATAAACTATGCCAGGACAGCGCACCACTCGTGATGATCACGGGATCGTCACCGCCGCTTCGGGATTCCAGCCAGGGGTGCTCACGGGTACGTTGGGCGGATTAACACCAACCTTATAGATCGTGATGACCTTGTTGGTGGTGTCCCCATTCGCATCGAAGGATTGATGCCCCAGGACCCCAGTAAAGGAAATGCCCTGGATCGCGGCAATGACCGCCGTACGGAAAGCTACGCCCCCTGTCGTATCGCTCGAACTCTGCGGGGTGTGCGCTCCATTGGCCAGCGCGGTTTTGATTGCCTGGATCAGGATGTTCATACAGTCATAGGCTGCCGCACTGTAGGCGCCAAAGTTGCTCGCCCCGTAGGCGGAATTGTACTGCTGGATGAACGTCGTAGCCCCCGGCGCTTTCGCCACATCTACGGTT
>WNFR01001126.1_pt1 | contig 27730 bp, 23 predicted proteins | sample 5400221 | NCBI WGS metagenome assembly WNFR01 (sample SAMN13153357, study PRJNA577476) | soil metagenome | isolation source: 40 cm soil under Madrone tree | place: USA:California | collected 2016-06-14
TAAGGTCCCTATGGGCTAAAGCAGGGGTGACGCCCCAACCATCATGACTGCCGTGCCGTGCGTGCAGATGTTGCGAAGAGCATTCGGATGGAGCGAGCTGCCGTAATCGTCCCGGAGGACGATTCGCTCGTGCTCTCAAGGATGTCGCCGGGCCCGGCGCAGACGCGACTGGCTCTCGGTATCCTGCTCGGCTTGTTGGTCGTCGTGGTCATCGTGATGGGGCCGCTCGCGGGAATGCAGCTGCGGCCGGTCGAATCCTTCGTCCCGATCTATATGACGGCGATGTTCGTGAACGACTCGATCACCGCGATCCTCCTGTTCGCGCAGTTTTCCATTCTGCGCACGCGTGCCCTCCTGGTGATCGCGTGTGGCTATGTCTTCACGGCGCTGATCATCATCCCGTTTATCTTGACGTTTCCGGGCGTGTTTCAGCCCGGCAGGGGCCTGCTAGGCGGTCTCCAGAGTTCGGCATGGTTCTACGTGCTCTGGCACTGCGGTTTTGCCCTGTTCGTGTTCGGCTTTGCTTTGCTGAAGGATATGGACCTCGCCAAGCCGTTCTGGGCGGGCCCCGTTCGTTCCGTGATCGTCCTCAGTGTCGCCCTGACGGCGGCCCTCGTCTCGGCCGCGGCATTCTTATGCATAGCGGGCGAAGCATCATTGCCCGCCATCATGCTCGATCCCCTCCGTTTCGGCCCGCACTGGCCTTATCTCGTGGGGGCGCCAATCGGGTCGCTGTGTATTGCCGCCCTCATCATGCTCTGGATCCGGCGACGCACCGTGCTCGGTCTTTGGCTGATGGTCGTGATGTGCCTCTACCTGGTGGAGGTACCCCTCAGCTATTATCCGGCTCCGATCCGCTTCAGCGTCGGCTGGTATGCGGTCCGGGTCATTGGGATCGTATCCAGCAGTCTCGTCCTGATTGTCCTGCTGTACGAGATAACGACCCTTTATGCCCGGCTGCTCCGGGCGGTCCGCGCCCACCGTCACGAGCGCGAGGCGCGGCTGATGACCGGCGACGCCGTCGCGGCCACGATTGCCCACGAGGTCAAGCAGCCCTTGTCCGGGATGATAACGAGCGCCGATGCAGGCTTGCGTTTCCTCGACCGGTCGAAGCCCGATCTGGACGAAGCGAAGGAGGCATTCAAGCAGATTGTCACTGACGGCCATCGCGCGGGCGAGGTGATTGAAAGCATCCGGACATTCTTCAAGAAGGATGACCGGAAAAGAGCCGCGGTGGACGTCAACGATCTCATCGGGAAAACGCTCGCCCTGGTGCGGGAGGATTTGGACAAGCACCGGATACAGGTCGAAGCCGAGCTGGACGAGCAGGTGCCACAGGTAACCGGCGATCGAATTCAGCTGCAGCAGGTGCTTGTCAACCTGATCACCAACGCCATCGATTCGATGGCCAGCGTGGGCGGGTCGCGCGTCCTGTCGGTAAAATCCGCGCTGCATGAGGATGGCGACGTAAGGGTATCGGTTGCGGACACCGGGACAGGCGTGGACGCGCGCGACATCAATCGGATATTCAACCCGCTCTTCACGACCAAATCCAACGGTATGGGGATGGGGTTGTCGATCTGCCGGTCGATCATCGAAGCTCACCAGGGGCGGTTGTGGGTCGCTCCGAACACGCCGCGCGGGGCGGTATTTCATTTCAGCTCAACCTCCTCGGCCTCCCCATGACGGAGCTTCGTTGTGATTGAAGCAGCATCGAGATTGTCGCAGCCGACGACCGGGCCCGATCCTGTCGTCTACGTGATCGATGACGATGCCGGGGTCCGCCAGGCACTCGGCCGGCTATTCCGCTCGGTCGGCTTGCGCGCCGAGCTATTCACCTCCGCGAACGAACTCATGCAGCGCAAGCTGCCTCCAGTTCCGAGCTGCTTGGTTCTCGACGTCCGCTTGCCCGGAATAAGCGGATTCGAGCTTCATGCCGAGCTGATCAAGGCCGGTATCCATATTCCGATCATCTTCGTTACCGCCCATGGCGATATCCCGATGTCGGTGCGCGCCATGAAGGCGGGCGCGATCGATTTCCTGACCAAGCCGTTTCGCGACCAGGATATGCTGGATGCCGTGGCGGCGGCGATTGCCCGCGACCGCGGCAGGCTGGAGGCCGAGAGCTGGAAGCTCGACGCCCAGAACCTGTTCGACGGTTTGACGTCGCGACAGCGGGAGGTGATGGCCCTCGTCACCACCGGCCTGCCGAACAAGGAGATTGCGGCCGAGATGGGCCTCAGCGAGATCACGGTCAAGATTCATCGCGGCCATATGATGCGGAAGATGCGGGCGAGGTCGCTCGCGGATTTGATCAAAATGGCGCAAGCGCTCGGCATTAATCGACAAAAACTCGCATAGCCACATATCTGGGTAGGCTTTTCATACATGGACGGCTTGTACTATTGTGGTCGCTGGAAGCGACTGGATGACGTTTTTGCAATGCACGCAGATGGACCAATCGCTTGGACGATATCCCCATTGTTTCAATCATCGACGACGACGAGTCAATTCGCATCGGAACGATGCGGCTGGTGCGGTCGCGCGGCTTCGTCGCTCACGCCTTTCCATCCGCATGTGCGTTCTTGCAGTCGGACAAATTGATCGGAACCTCATGCTTGATTTCCGACATCCAAATGCCGGAGATGAGCGGAATCCAGTTACACGACGCGTTGTGTGCGCGGGGCCATAAAATACCGATTATTTTCATAACTGCGTTTCCCGACGAAAGGGCCCGCGCGGAGGCGCTGGTTCGCGGCGCCATCGGATTTTTGAACAAGCCTTTTGAGGGCGAGGCGCTCTTGCGCTGCCTTGATGCTGCATTGAAGGACAATTCGTGCGGCTAGCGCATGAGCCCGACAGGACGGCAAATGTCCTGGGCAAGCCGTGCGGCAAGCCGAGAGCATAGCGAGCGAGATCCCTTCGGTCTGAAGATATCTTGCGTCAGTGCGCCGGCGCCCGGCGCCATCAGGCCTCGCAAAAAAGCGGCGTTCAATCGCCGACTCCGCCCGCCTTCAGCCGAGGGAGGGCCGCGCCGTCACCAACAGCAAACTTTCGTATGAGCGCAGCAAACGAACGCAGCGTCGGCACCAACCTACGTCCGATGGCATGCGCGCCCGGGTTGGAGCATTAGAGGATTGAGTGCTCAAACGCTTAGCGTGCCGGGCGCGTGCCGCCAAGACAGGTAGAGACCATGCACACCGCAGCAGTGGTTCAAGAGTCGGCGGAGTTCCCTTCGAGGCGCTTCTCCAGCCTCCGATGGAGCGCAATCGGCTCATCGTCGGCACGCCCGTCCGAAACGGCCGCGCCGGAAGCGACGGCGCTGGTCTACCAAGGCGGCCAGGTGGTCAAGTGGCAGCAGAAATCATGGACGGGCGTGAGCGCAAATATCACGGACGTGCGCTGCGATGATTACGTCCGCGTGGATCTCAGATCCGAGTGGACGAGGCTGTCCGTCATGCTCGAGGAAGTCGGCGGGCGTGTCGAGATTCGGCCGAAACCTTGGCGCGGCCGATCGACGTCGCAGGATGCCCCACGACCCCTGAGTCTCATCCCGGCGAGATCGGGGGCTTATGGACAAGCTACCGGTGTCCGCTTCATTCGCCACCTGATGCTCCAGTTCGATGGCGCGGCCCTGGCGCGCATGCTGGAAGACGAGGTCGACTTCAGCAAGGCCTTTGCGCCGCGGCTGATGTTCTCCCATCCCGGAATTATGCATTTGGCTCAACTATTCGCCGAGGAGTGCGCGAGCGGGGAACCGAAGTCTCAGCTCTATGGCGATTCCCTGTCGATTGCACTTGTGCTCGCGCTCTCGCGTCTGAACACGTCCAAGAACCAGTCAAACAAGCGCGGTCAACTGGCGCCCTGGCAGATCCGCCGTGTCACCGAGTATTTCGCCGCCCATCTGGCCGAAGACGTCCAGCTGCAGACGGTGTGCGATTTGGTGAAGCTATCGCGTTCGTATTTCAGCCGTGCTTTCAAGACCTCGACGGGGCTCGCCCCCCATCAGTGGCTGCTGCAGGCACGGATCGGGAAAGCGAGGCAGCTTCTGCTGGAAAGCGATCTTCCGCTCGCGCAGATCGCAGTCGATATCGGATTCGCAGATCAAGCCCACTTCACCCGCACATTCGGGCGCGTGGTCGGTCAAAGTCCTCGCGTTTGGCAGCGCACGCGTTGCGCCGGATTGGCCGGCCTGCAAAACGCCAGGTTCGGGGTGACCGGCATATTGGCGCCATCCTGTGCGCACCCCTAGGCGGAGCAATTGACGCGCCGCGCGGTCAGGACGGCGCGCTCCGCTATGCCCGCCCTGCGCGCGCAGCCCCTGTAAACAGACACGGAAACAGGGCGAATCTCGCAGAAGAACAGGCCGGCGGCCGCTCAATCCAGGAAGCTTTGCAACAATAAACGGAGGATTCGACAAGACGGCACGTTGAAGGCGCAGCAAGGTGCACACGAACCTGAAAAGCGGGCCGATCATCATCGAGCGTCCACGCCGGTCGCCACTCTACAAGGGAGAACGCGATGTCCGAAGGCATCAACCACCCCCGCCGGCGTTTTTTGGGCACCGCGGCCATGACCATTGGCGCCGCCTCGGGAGCCGCAGGTGCCTTTGGGTTGTTTCCCGAGCATCCGGCCGAAGCGGGCGAGGGCCGCGAAATCCGCCCCTTCGGCGTCAATTTTCCCGACGACGCACTCGTCGACCTGCGCCGGCGCGTCGCCGCCACCCGCTGGCCGGACAAGGAGACCGTCGCCGATCCATCCCAGGGCGTGCAGCTGGCGACCGTTCAGCAGCTCGCGCGCTACTGGCAGACCGATTACGACTGGCGCAAGGCGGAGGCGCGGCTCAACGCCTTGCCGCAGTTCGTCACCGAGATCGACGGGCTCGACATTCATTTCATTCACGTTCGTTCGAAGCATGAAAACGCGTTGCCGCTCATCGTCACGCACGGGTGGCCCGGCTCGATCATCGAGCAGCTGAAGATCATTGGTCCGCTGGCCGATCCCACGGCCCATGGCGCGAGCGCATCGGACGCTTTCCATGTGGTGATTCCGTCGCTGCCGGGCCACGGCTTCTCCGGCAAGCCGACGGCGCCGGGTTGGACTCCCGTCAGCATCGCCAAAGCCTGGGCGGCGCTGATGCAACGCCTCACCTACACGAAATACGTGGCGCAGGGCGGCGATTGGGGGAATGCCGTCACCGAGATCATGGGGCTGCAGGAGCCACCGGGACTGCTCGGCATCCACACCAACATGGCGGCCACGGTTCCAGCCAACATCTCGAAGGCGCTCGCGTTCCACGAGGCGCCGCCCTCCGATCTCACGGCGGAAGAGCGCAACGCGTGGGACCAGCTGGTCGACTTCTACGGGAAGGGGCTCGCCTACGCCCTCGAGATGTCGAACCGCCCGCAAACGCTCTATGGCATCGCGGATTCGCCGGTCGGACTCGCCGCGTGGATGATCGATCATGACATCCGCAGCTACGGGCTCATCGCACGTGTCTTCGACGGAAAGACCGAAGGCCTGACGCGCGATGACATCCTCGACAACCTCACGCTCTACTGGTTGACGAACACGGCGATCTCGTCCGCGCGCCTCTATTGGGACACCACGCAGATCTCGAACGGAGCAGGCTTCTTCGACGTGAGGGGCGTCAAGCTCCCGGTCGCCGTGAGCGCCTTCCCCGACGAGATCTATGCGGCCCCGCGGAGTTGGTCAGAGCGGGCGTATCCCAAACTCATCCACTACAACAGGCTCGACAAAGGCGGTCATTTCGCCGCCTGGGAACAGCCGGAGATCTTCTGTGCCGAGATGCGCGCAGCGTTCAAATCGCTGCGCCAGCCGACATGAGACGAGCGGCGCGCGCGTGGCGCGCGCCGGATTTCCACCGCACGTGGCGACAACTCCAGACACGGACGCTGACCAATGGACAAGATCAGATCTGACGACATGAATCGCCGGCTACGGGGGTTGCTCTGCGCGGCCGCCGGCATGCTCGCTGTCATGGCCGTATCCGCCGGAGCCGCCGACGACCTCAAGCCGCCCGTCGGTTACCGCAATTGGTTCCACGTCAACACCATGATCGTCGACAAAGCGAGCCCTTTGTTCGCGCAGCTGGGCGGGATGCACAACGTTCATGTCAATTCGGTGGGAGAGCCCGCGCTCAAAACCGGCGGCCCGTATCCCGACGGGACCATGTTCCTGACCGATCTGCACGACTTCACGGTGGTCGACGGCTCTTACGTCGAAGGGGCCCTCAAAGGTCTCGCCCTGATGGAAAAGGACTCCAAGCGATTTGCGGCGACCGGCGGCTGGGGCTTTCAATTCTGGGTGGGCGGAGATGCCACGAAGCCGGCGGTGACGGACGCCACCAAGCAATGCTTCGAGTGTCATCAGCCGCAAAAGGCCCAGGACTACGTCTATTCCACCTACATTCCGTGACCCGGTTGGCACCTCTTCACGCGGGACGACCCATCGAAACGAGGACAGCCATCCATGGGCAAGATCCATATGCCGGAACACATCGACCATCATCGCCGCCGCCTCTTTGGCGCCGCCGCCATGACGGTCGCCGCCGCCCAGCTCGCCATGGTCCGATCTGCGGGCGCTCAATCCAGCAGGACAAGGGCGGCGGATCTGCCCAAGATCAAGCCGGGGACGAACACGTCGTTCGGCGCCCTGAAGCAGATCGATGCCGGCGTCCTGAATGTCGGATACGCCGAAGCCGGCCCCGGCGATGGTCCTGCGGTCCTTCTGCTGCACGGCTGGCCCTATGACATTCACAGCTATGTCGACGTCGCCCCGCTGCTCGCGTCGGCCGGCTACCGGGTGATCGTCCCGCATCTGCGCGGCTATGGCACGACACGCTTTCTCTCAAGCGACACGTTCCGCAACGGTCAGCCGTCGGCGCTCGCGCTCGATGCGGTCGCCCTGATGGATGCGCTCAAGATCGAAAAGCCGATCCTCGCCGGTTATGATTGGGGAGCTCGGACGGCCGATATCGTGGCGGCGCTCTGGCCGGAGCGCTGCAAGGCCCTGGTCTCGGTCAGCGGTTACCTGATCGGCAGCCAGGAAGCCGGCAGGATACCGCTGCCGCCGAAGGCCGAGCTCGAATGGTGGTACCAGTATTATTTCGCCACCGAGCGCGGCCGCGCCGGCTACGACAAGTACCGGCACGACTTTGCGAAGCTCATTTGGCAGATCGCTTCGCCCAAGTGGGACTTCGATGACGCCACGTTCGATCGCAGCGCGGCGGCCTTCGACAACGCGGATCACGTCGCGATCGTGATCCATAACTACCGCTGGCGGCTCGGCCTGGCCCAGGGCGAGCCGAAATATGACGACCTGGAGAAGCGGCTGGCCGCGGGTCCGGTCATCACCGTGCCCACCATTACGCTCGAGGGCGATGCGAATGGTGCGCCACACCCGGACCCCAGTGCCTATGCCAAAAAATTCTCGGGCAAATATGCGCACCGGCTGATCAAGGGCGGCGTCGGGCACAACCTCCCGCAGGAAGCCCCGCAGGCCTTTGCCGAGGCCGTCATCGAGGTGGCAGAAAGTTGATCTGCGTCAGCGAAACGTCCTGCGGACCGGTTATACTCGGCGCGCCGATGTCGTCTTATTTGCCCGAGCGAATTGCAAGCAGGGATGACTGAGCGACGTCGCGGTGTTCCTTTAAGGGGGGATCGGGAGGTCGAGATGCGCCTGAAAATCGATGCGTTGGTACTCGGCTGTATCGTCCTGCTGGTCGGTTCCAATGTCGGCGCCGCCCAATCCGCCTATGATTATCCGTGGTGTGCGGTCTACACCAAAACGAGCGGGGCGATGTCCTGCTATTACACCAGCTATCAGCAGTGCATGGCCACGATGAGGGGGATCGGGGGAACTTGCGTCCGAAGTCCCTATGACAACGCCGAACCCCGCGGCGGGCCGCGATCGCGCCGGCATTGAACCTCGCTTGATCCAAGGAGGATTCGCCATGCGGAAACTCGTGCTCGGTACGCTGATACTTTCGGCGACGGTCGCAACGGGGCCGCGGCCCGCGGTTGCGCAGAACCTTCCGTGGTGCCTGGTCAACGATCAAAAGGGCTCGACGAGCTGCGCATTCACGAGCCGCGAGCAATGCCTGCTGTCGACCGGCGGCAATGTCGGACATTGCATCGCCAATCCGGCCTCTCGGTCTGCGCCCATGCGCGCACCACGGCGGCCAAACGGCTAGCGAACAGGTTTTTCTGCCCGCCCGTCACGCGTCGCCATGTCGGTCCCACCGCTCCGCTCGAACAAAAGGGCGGTGGCCATGCCGTGATCGCGTCGAACCCCTGCCGGCAGGCTTCCTGGTCCCCCCGCCGCAATCTGTCCACCTGATGGCCGGTTTTCCGCCTGCTCCGCGCTACGCGCTCGCGCCCCTCGAAGGGCGCGTATCGAGCCGGACGACGGTTGACCTGAGCGGGGCGACTGACCTATCTGGCGCATCGGATGTTCGAACTCTGCTCCACGCCCTCCGCCGGCGCTTCCGTTCGTCAGTCACCCTGTTTGAGTTGGATCGACATAATCATGGACATGAGTTCCATCGAACCGTCCAGGCTCAAAGGGCGCGGCATCACCGGACCTGCCATAACCAGCCTCAAGCTGGTCGTGACCTTGGGGTGTTTCGTCTATCTCGCGCGAAACGAGCAATTCTTCCAAGTCATCGACGTCTTTCGAACGGCTGATTTCCGCTGGGTGTCGCTGGCGCTTGCATGCGCCGTGCTGCAGGTGCCATTGGTCGCCTGCCGCTGGCGGCTTTTTGTGAATGCCGTGAGCCCCTCCACGCAGGTGTCGATTTGGCCCATCGTGGCGATCACCGCCATCGGTCTGTTTTGGGGACAGATCATGCCGAATATCGCGGGCGACGGCATACGAACATGGCTCCTGGCAAAGCTCACACGGTCGTGGATGCGCAGCCTCTTCAGCGTCCTGCTCGACCGGGCGTTGGGATTATATGTTCTTGTCGTGATCAGCCTGATCGCATTATGGCTGCCGGCTTCGTATCAGTTGCCCGACGGACTCCGCATGATATCCGCCGAGATTCTGGGATCTTGCGCGGTTCTTGGCGCGGCCGCGATCCTGCTCACTCCGCTGATCGCTTCCAAGCTCGAAGGCCATCGGATGGCCCGCTGGGCCGTCGATGCACTGACCGCGCAAAAGATCCTCCTGCATTCATGGACGGGCCCGGCCGCCCTGGGAGTCTCCTTCGTGGTGCACGGCCTTGCCATTCTGGCGGTCTACGCCCTGGCCCAGGCCATGAATTTGCCGCTCTCGCTGCAGAGCGCCATCGTGTTGTTTGCCGTCATGGTGATGATTTCGATCATTCCGATAGCGATCGGGGGCTGGGGAATCCGCGAGGTTGCGGTCACGCTGCTGCTTGCGCATCATGGCATCGCGTCGGAAACCGCGCTGGCGTTTTCCCTCAGTTTTGGTTTCGTCTTTTTGGCGGCTTCGCTGCCCGGCGCCCTCGTTTTCGTTCTGTATCGCCCGTCCCCTTCTTCCGAGAGAGCAAGCTGAAGTGTCCGAAGTTGCAGGATCGCATGTGTCGCCTGGCCCCGTTTCGGCCCGCAAGCGGGAGATCCTGCTTCATGCGGACGAGGCGGCTGCCGAACGACAGAAATGGCTGAGCAAGGCGAGCTTTTTTCATTCCGAGGACCTGGACTATCTGAAGTTCCTGATTCCGCAAGGCGCACGGGTTCTCGAGCTCGGCTGTGGCACCGGCCATTTGCTGGCGGGCCTGCTGCCCAAGCAGGGGCTCGGAGTCGACCTGAGCGCGCGGATGGTCGATGTCGCCCGCCGATCGAATCCCGATCTCGCATTCGTGGCAGGCGACATCGAAGACCCGGAATTCATGCAATCATTGCAGGGCCCGTTCGACGTCATCCTGATCGTCGATACTCTGGGGTCGCTCAACGACTGCCAACAGGTGTTCGAGAACCTGCATCCGCTCTGCGGTCCGCATACCCGGATCGTCATCGGCTATTATTCGCATCTGTGGCATCCGATGCTGAAGCTTGCCGAGGGCTTGGGGATGCGCCGGCCGCAGCCCCCGCAAAACGTATTGTCGCCAGCAGATGTGCGGTCGCTCGCCATATTGGCCGGATTGGAGCCGGTGAAGAGCGAAGTGCGTCTGCTGTCGCCCTTCCGGCTGCTCGGCCTCGGTCGGCTCGTGAATCGATTCCTTGCGCCGTTTCCGGTCGTTCGAAACTTGTGCCTGCGCCATTACACGGTGTGTCGCTCCATCAAGAAGGAATTCCCGGCCCTAAGATCGGCGACCGTGGTCGTCCCTGCCCGAAACGAGAGGGGCAATATCGAAGCGGCCGTGCGGCGCTTGCCGCGATTCGTCGAAGACCTCGAGATCATCTTCGTCGAGGGGCATTCCAACGACGGGACGTGGGAAGAGATCGAGCGCGTTCGAGGCGCCTATCCGCGCTACGACATCAAGGCCTTGCGGCAACCCGGCAAAGGCAAGGCCGATGCCGTCTTCCATGCCTTCGAGATCGCGCGCGGCGATGCGCTCATGATCCTGGATGCGGATCTGACGGTTCCTCCGGAGCAGCTCCCGAAGTTCTGGCAGGTCATCGCGGGCGGCCAAGGAGAGTTCGTCAACGGAAGCCGTCTGATCTATCCGATGGAAAATCAGGCGATGCGATTCCTGAATCTGCTGGCCAACAAGATATTCTCGATCCTGTTCTCGTGGCTGCTCAACCAGCGGATCACCGATACGCTTTGCGGAACGAAGGTGATCAGCCGCGAAAACTATCAGCGCCTCAAAGCGGGACGCGCTTTTTTCGGGGATTTCGATCCGTTCGGGGATTTCGATCTGCTCTTCGGCGCCTCGAAGTTGAATTTGAAGGTCGTCGAGGTTCCCATTCGCTACGCGGCAAGATCCTACGGTGAAACGCAAATCTCGCGTTTTCGGCACGGCATGTTGCTGCTGCGGATGGTCGGCTATGCGTTCATGCGCATCAAAGCGCGCTAGCTCGCCGTGGGTGATACACTCGAAACATACAGGAAGTCCTGGCGGGCGAAGCCGCTCCTCCAGGACATCTATGATGATTTCTACGAACGGATCATCCAGGCCTGCGTGCCGGGGCGCACGGTAGAGATCGGCGGCGGAATAGGCATGCTCAAGAGGCGCCTGCCCGATCTCATCACAACCGATATTCAATTCGCCCCATGGCTCGACTGCGTGGCCGACGCTCAGGCGCTGCCCTTCGCGGAAAACACCATCTCGAATATCGCAATGGTCGACGTCCTTCACCATGTCGAGTTCCCGATGGTCTTTTTTGAAGAGGCCGCCCGGGTATTGAGGCCCGGCGGTCGTATCATCATGGTGGAGCCGGCAATTACGTTCGGCAGCAGTCTCTTCTATCGGCTTCTGCACCATGAGCCTGTCATCATGTCGGCGGATCCCTTTCTCAAGGGACATCCGGATCCGAAGCGGGATCCGTATCATTCCAATCAGGCCATTCCTACGCTCATTGCATCGAAACATCGCGAACGGTTTGCCCAATTCGCGGCGCCGCTACGGGTCCGCGACGTGCGGTGGTTCGGATTTGCGGTGTATCCGCTCAGCGGCGGCTTCCGATCGTGGTCGTTGATGCCGAGGTCCCTGGCCCGGCACCTTCTGGATGTCGAGCGGCGGCTGGAGTCCAGTTTGGGCCGCTTGATCGGATTTCGCATGCTGCTCGTGATCGAGCATTCATGAACATTGCAGCGCCGCGGGGGCACGACGGGCGTTGTAAAAGCCCCTGCCAGGGGGCTGTCACTTGCTTTCCTCGCGGGGAAGCACCTTTACGATCGAGCAGACGTGTTCGTATCGCAGCACGACGATCGGCTCTGCGCACTCGAGGCGCTTGAAGGGAATTTGTTTTGGGAAAACGGCAAGGAAACGCTGTCCACCGGAAATGAAATCATTGAGTCTCGAGAGGTCGAAAAAGCCGGTATCCGGTCCGGATCCGGGACGGAATAAATTGTCGCCATAGATCGAGAAACTATTGCGGAGAATGGCATTGGCCATGTTGGAGAAATCAGGGCGTGTATACGTCAAGCCGAAGTGTATGGCGAAATTGATTTCCGGGACAGTATAAGTGCCGACCACGTTGGCGCCGGGATATTTGGCAAGGAGAGCGTCCAACCTGTTCCGGTCCGCGTCTTTTTCGAGACCTGCAGCGTGAACTTGCGCAAGTGTAATCGCATTATACCAGACTCCAGCCGATAAAAGGACGATGGCGACGGCGCCGTTCGCATAACGTCGCAACCTGGCCGTCTCGATGCGGGCGCAAGCGAGCCAGAAAAGCCACACAATGGCCACGGTCGAAAGAGGAACGATCGGCGACAGATATTGAAGCAGGAAATGCTTCATGACGATGAAGAATTGCGTCGCGAATACCAGCGACATCGGCGCCGCAAAAAACAATAGAGCGAGTACGTTGCCGGTCCGTCTTGAAAATCTCCGGTGATTGTAGATCGCGATGACGAACGCTATTACCGAAGCGGCAAGTCCGAAGTAGACAATGGGCACGCCCATCCAGGTAAAACGCAAGTGATTGGGAAGCTCCGACCAATTCATCAGTCCGATTTCGCCGGCGCCATAGTGTCCCTTGTGGCTTGCGAGGTCCCAGATCCATTTCCATAGGAAGGGAAGCGAGCCATAAATCGGCAAAAGGAAAATCGCTGCCGCAATGATGCTGGCCAATCCTGAAAGCGCGAGCCTGCGATTGGGTCCGAGCAGAAGCAATAAGCCGAACAGGGGCGCAAACGTAAGCTTTGTCGTGATGCCGAGTCCGGCGAGAATCCCGGCAATTATGGCGTCCCGTGTCGGAACAGGATCATCTTCGCGGCCAAACAGCCGGCTGGACAGAACACCGATCAACACCGTCGCTATCGCAATCAGGAAAGCTTCCGGGGCGAGATATGTCAGCCTAGGCAGCAAGTAGCCTAGATACATCGGGCCGGTCTGCGCCCCCACCGCTAACGCGACGCTGCCGGTCGCCCGCATGATTCGGACGCCAAGAAACCACGTCGCAAGAGCATTTCCGGCCAGAAGAAATACGCCGAGCATGGCGATGCTGGCCTCCGGGTCGGCAAGGATTTCCTTCATCGCATCGGACGTTCCGGTGCCGCTCAATGCCGATTTTACAAGAATGATGAAGGCCACGAAGAGCTGAAGCGGGGTGCCCGGGTGATCGACGTGTCCCGGCGCCACGCCAAAAAGAATAGACAGCCCGTTGAAAAGATAGACGTATGCGGGGTCCGCGCTAACCAGGTTGTACCAGTAATACGGAGCGCTATAGACGGGAGCCAATGCGTGCAGGCAGAAGCCGCCGATGAGGCATACGATTCCGGGAACGACCAATAGCGCCAGTTTTCTGATGCGATCGTAGGTCATGATTTTTGCGTCATCCAAAAAATCTCCACTCGAATCTGGTTCGTAACATAGCCGGCATCCGCGGCAAATGGCGTCTCGGTCGCGAACGAAACCGACGGCTGAGGATAAGTCGTTGCGTCTCCCGGCGTGGCGAGCCCACCAGGACCTGGTCGTTCATTTTGCAAATATGACGTTGCGGCATGGTCGTTGACGCGCCGCTCCAGCCGCAGTCCAGGCGTCCTCAGGCCGTCAGATTGATCGCGGCGCGTCGAGGCTCACGTCGCCAAAGCGCGCGGATGAACGTCCGAACTTACGGTGGATACGGCGTTGGCGACGGAGCTAGGCCCAAGGAGCGGCGAGGGGGAAGCATGCGTGCTTCCAGGCCCGGCCTGACGACCAGAGCAGGGACGCGGGCATCGTCGAAGGCTCGGCCGCTCGCCGCGACCGCTGCCTGGATCTGCCGATCTTGGTTGATTTGGATTTAATTTGCGACGTGAGAGCCGTCGACGCCGCTCGCTGGCGCGGCCGGTCGACCGGCGTCTCATGCGCGCCGGCCTCGGCCGCAGCAGCGGCCGCCGCCGCCGCTTGCGCCGCAGCGCTGCTTTCGTCGATCGGCAAAGAAGTCGTCGCGCCTGAGCTCCGCTTTCCGCGACCGATTTCCCGAAGGATCCGGGGCCTCACCGTGGTCCCCTGGGCAGTTGTGGCCGTCAGGCGCTTGAGCCAGTCCACGATGCCGTCTTCGGTGACTTCGCTCCTCAGCGCGAAATCGGCGACGGCGGCGACCAGCCATTGGGACCAGGCCTTGTCGGCCCGGCTGACCGTGGAATCGAGCCAAATGAGGATTCCCACTTCCTCGCCCGCATTGATGCCGCCAGGCAGGCAGTCCCGTCGAAGCCGGCGCACGTCGCCGAACGTGATCTGGCTCCGGGCGGCCGTTTGGGTGACGAAATCCTGAAGCTTTGTGTTGCTCATTGTTGACCAGCGGCTTGCGGACCAGTTCGTGCACCCCATTTGCCCCGCGCCCCCTTACCCGAACCCTAATCCGCGGTCCCAATTCGCGTTCTGGTAAACGAATCTGCGCAGGCAGATCGCGCGCGTCGTGGACCGCGCAAATCTGCGCCGCTTCAGCCGTAAAAGGTGTCGCGTTGCTCGACGTCTGTTGGCACCACCACCGGTAAGCAGCGAGCGAAAGCGGCGCATCGCGCCCAACACCGATCGAGGTTAGCAGTCGCGCTCGCGGCTCCTCTGCCGATTCGAAAATGAACCCCCATTCACGGCGCGCGGAAGTTCCATGGCGGCGCGCGCCATGGCGGTTGATTTTTCGACGGAACAAATGCGCCGCCATCAAAATTCCCCACTGCGTTCACCAGAAGGCCCATCTTGCCCGCCATGAAGGGCGCGCGCGAGGGGACGAATTAAACCCAAGCCATAATTTGCGGATGTGGAACCCGTGCGTTTGCGCGGCGCTCCCGCCGTTCCTAATTTCCTCCAACCGGATGATGGCCCCTGATGCGTCATTTGCTGCCTGCGCTTGCCTTGACTCTGGCCGGCGTGTGTATTCCCGCATCCCCCGATTTCGCCGCGCAAGGCGCGGATCTCAAGATGACCGAGCAGGGCGCCGCCGATCCGGCCGTCGACTCGCCGCCAAATCCCGATCGCGATCAGACGGCGCCTGGCGACATCGGCGCCGCCGACAGCGCCGCCGCGGCGGCAAGCGATCCATCGCGATCGTCCGACAATGCAAGCGGCCGGCCGAGCTTCCCGCTGTCGCGCGAGGAAATCTGCTCGTTGCTGGCATCGTCCGCCGAGGATAACGCCCTGCCGGTCGCTTTTTTCGTGCGGCTGATCTGGCAGGAGAGCGGGTTTGACAGCAGGTCCGTGAGCTCCGCCGGCGCGCTCGGTGTCGCGCAGTTCATGCCGGAGGTCGCGCAGGAGCTCGGCGTCCGTGATCCCTTCGACCCGCGCGAGGCGCTGCCGGCCTCGGCGCAGCTGCTGCGCGGGCTTCATGCGAAGTTCGGCAATCTGGGCCTGGCCGCCGCCGCCTACAATGCGGGTTCCGGGCGCGTTCTCAATTGGCTCAAGAAACGCTCCGGATTGCCCAAGGAGACGCGCGATTACGTTCAGATCATCACCGGGGTTCCGGCGGAACATTGGATCAACGCCAAGCTGCAACCCGGCGAGCTCCAGGTCCCGCGGCGGGTGCCGTGCGGCCAGATCGCCTCGGCGTCTGACCTGCCTTCACCGTCACAAGCCCAGAAACCCGCCGGTGCCCATCGGCCGCGCCCAGCCTCGCCGCCCGTCAACTACATGCGGGCCGCAAGCCCGTCGCTCCCGCGGCCCGCCGGATTGAGCCGATTGGCCCGTCACGAAACCGGCGCGTCGCGCGATCGCAGAGGCGCCGGAACGGTCAGGGTCGCCGATCTCAGGACCCATGCGAAGCGCGGCACCGACGACCGCAAGGGCGCAGCCGTGGTCAAGGTGGCGGCGCTCAAAGTGCATGCGAAGAGCAGCAATGATCGCAAAGGCGCCGCCGTCGTCCGGGTGGCGGACCTCAAGACGCGCGCGAAGTGAGACGACAAGCGCCGGGCGTGCTGACAAGACCCGGTTGATCTGGGCCGGTGATCGAGCGGCCGTCAGGCCGCGTCCGTGCTGCGCGGCCCGATCAGGGCGAGCGCGGATCGAAGCCGGCCGTGCGCCTGGTCGAGCAGCTGCGCCCCGCGTTCCGGGTCGCAGCCATGCAGCAGCATCACCGCCAGCTTGACGCTGCCGTGAGCCCGCGGCAGGGCCGCGCGCGCCGCATCCCGGCTGCATCCCGTCAGCCGGATCAGCATGTCCTCGCTGCGCCGCACCAGCTTTTGGTTGACCGCCTGCACATCCACCATGAGCCCGTTATAGATGCGGCCCATCAGGATCATCAGCAGCGTCGAGAGCAAGTTCAGCGCGATCTTCTGGGCGGTGCCGGCCTTCAGGCGGGTCGAGCCCGCGATCGGCTCGGCCCCGGTATCGAGCCAGATCGGGTGATCGGACTCCTCGAGGATCGGCGTGCCGGCGTTGTTGGCGATCCCGATGGTCAGCGCGCCCCGCCGCTTGGCTTCGCGCAAGCACGAGACCGTGAAGGCCGTCGTGCCGCTCGCCGCCACCGCGATCAGCACGTCCCGGCTGTCGACGACGTGTTGCTGCACGAGCTGCGCCGCCAGGTGGACCTCGTCTTCCGCCCCTTCGACCGATCGCACCAGAGCATCGCGGCCGCCGGCCATGAGCAGAACGAGACGCTCCTCGGGCCAGCTGAAGGTCGGCATCAATTCGGCCCCGTCCTGGACCGCCAGGCGGCCGGACGTGCCCGCCCCGGCATAAACCAGGCGCCCGCGGTATCGCAGGCGCGTCTCCATGGCGAGCGCCGCGCGCTCCAGGGCCGGCCGGGCCGCGCGCGTCGCCGCCACCGCCGCGAGCTGGGACTCGATCAAGGCGTCGAGGATTTCGTCGGGATTCCACAGGTCAAGGCCGGAATACCGTGCACTGGCCCGTTCGGTGTCCATGCTTCGTGCTCCGATGTTCCATGCAGATCACAACATCCCCGATCCGAAATCGTTCTTGCGCGTTGACCTTGGGGCGACCAAAACTGACCAATGCGCTCCGAATCGCTACTTCTCGGGGTTGACGGCGGCGGAACCCGATGCCGCGCCCGGTTGTGTGCGCCCTCGGGGTCCCGGCTCGGCGAGGCCGCGGCCGGCCCGGCCAACATTCGCCTGGGACTGGACGTCAGTTTTGCCGCCGTTCTCGAGGCCACGCAAGCCTGTCTGGCGCAGGCGGGGCTTTCGTCCCGCGATCTGCCCCGGATCACCGCCTGCCTCGCCCTCGCAGGGGCGAGCGAGCCGACCGACCTGGCGGCGGCGCAGCGACGCAAGCTCCCCTTCGGTCGCGCCGAGATCACATCGGACGCGCATGCCGCCTGCGTGGGCGCGCATGGCGGCCGGGATGGGGGCGTGGTGGTGGTCGGGACCGGCACGATCGGCTGGGCGGAGCACAAAAACCGCCAATATCGCGTGGGCGGCTGGGGGCTGAACGTTTCCGACGAGGGCAGTGGCGCGTGGATCGGCCGCGAGCTCCTGCGCCGGGTCCTATGGGCGCATGACGGACGGATCGAAACGACCGCGCTGCTCCGCCGCGCCTTCGAGCAGTTTCAATCCGACCCGCATGCGATCGTGCGCTGGGCGTCGGGCGCCTCGCCGCGCGAGTTCGGCGCCCTGGCGCCGCTGGTGATCGAGCAGGCGCGGGCCGGCGATATGGTCGCGATCGCGATCCTGCGCACGGCGGCAGCCCATGTCGACGCATTGGCGGCGCGGCTGATGGCGCTGGGCGTCGAGCGCATCGCATTGGTGGGAGGGCTGGCCGAGCACATGCAATCGTGGCTGTCGGACGGCACCCGGGCGCGGTTGGTTCCAGCGGCCGGAGACGCCCTCGACGGCGCGCTCCAGCTTGCGCGGGCTGCCGCCGAATCTGCCGCGGCTTAGCGTGCGGCCGAACGCACAAGAGGGAAGCGGTCATGAATGCCGGTGGGCCTGGGATGGCGAAGGAGCTGCAAGACGCCCCGGAGGCCGTACGCCGGCAGGAAGCTTCGAGTCAGGCGGTGCAGGATCTGGTCGCGCGCTGCCGGCGTCATCCGCCGCAGGTGGTCGTGACCTGCGCGCGCGGCAGCTCGGCCCATGCGGCGACCTTCGGCAAGCATCTGATCGAGCGCTATCTCGGAATTCCCGTGGCGGCCGCGGCACCCAATATCGCCACGGTGTACCGCCAGCCCCAGAATCTGAAGGGTCAGCTCGTGCTGACGATCTCGCAGTCCGGCCAGAGCGACGATCTCACCGAGTTCAGCCGCATGGCGAAGTCGGCCGGTGCGATCACGGTGGCCCTGGTCAACGACGTCGCCAGCCCGCTGGCCGCGATCTGCGACGTCACGTTGCCGCTGGCGGCAGGCCCCGAGCTGAGCGTCGCGGCCACGAAATCCTTTATCGCCGCCCTCACCATGCTGATGCGGATGACAGCCGCGTGGAACCAGGATGCGGCGATGTCCGCCGCGCTCGAGCGGCTGCCCGATCGCCTGGTGCAGGCGAGCAGGCTCGACTGGGGCGCCTCCCTCGGCGCCTTGTCGAAAGCCACTAGCCTTGTCACCATCGGCCGCGGGCCGACGCTGGCGATCGCGCGCGAGGCGGCGCTGAAGCTGAAGGAGACCTGTAATCTTCACGCCGAGCCCTTCAGCAGCGCCGAATTCCAGCATGGTCCCATCAGCCTGGTGTCGCCGCTTTATCCCATGATCATGTTCATGCCGACGGATGCCGCCGCAGCGGGAATGCGCGAATTTGCGGCCGCGCTGCGGTCCAAGGGTGCGGCCCTGTTTTGCACCGCGAATGACGAGGCGACGGCGGACCGGCTGCCGGTTCTCGCGCCCGATCAGGCGGACGCCGACGCCGTCTGCCTGATCCAGGCTTTCTATGCCCTGGTGATCCGCCTTGCCGCCTTGCGCGGCACCGACGTCGACGAGCCGCGCCATCTGCAGAAGGTGACGCGCACCCGATGAGCGCGCAACGGCAGCACGCAATCGCGGCGGACCGCGTGTTCGACGGCACGGCCGTGCATCGCAACGCCGCCGTCGTGGCTGAGGGCGCGGAGATCATCGCGCTGGTGCCGCGCGCCGATCTGCCGGCCGCGATGCCGGTCGCCGCGTTGCCGGCGGATTGCTGGCTCGCGCCCGGGTTCATCGATCTGCAGGTCAACGGCGGCGGCGATGTCCTTTTCAATGAGGTCCCGACTCCCGACGGCATCCGCGCGATCGCGGCGGCGCACCGTCGCTTCGGAACCACCGGCTTGCTGCCGACGCTGATCACCGACACGCCGGAGACCACCAAGGCGGCGCTCGCCGCGGTGCAGCAGGTCATCGACAGCGAGCCCGGCGTGCTGGGCATCCACCTCGAAGGGCCGTTCCTGTCGCCCGAAAGGCCCGGTGTGCACGCAATGCAGCATATCCGCGTGCCGACACCCGAGGATACCGCCATGCTGACCGCGCCCCGGCGCGGCATCGTGCATGTCACATTGGCGCCCGAGCGGGTGCCGCAAGGCTTCGTGCGCCAATTGGCGAGCGCCGGCGTGCGGGTATCGCTCGGCCACTCGATGGCCACTTATGCGCAAACGCGCGCCGCGATGGAGGAGGGGCTGACCGGCTTCACCCACCTCTTCAATGCCATGCGCCCGCTGGCGAGCCGCGAGCCGGGTCCGATCGCCGCGGCGCTGGAATCGTCCGGGGCATGGTTCGGCATGATCGTGGATGGCGTCCATGTGGACCCGGCGATGCTGCGGCTGGCGTTGCGCGGCGCCGCCAAGCCCATCCTGGTGACCGATGCGATGCCGCCGGTCGGCGGCGCCCGTTCGGCATTTCGGCTGTATGGCGAGGAAATCGCCGCGAAAGACGGAAAGAGCTTGCGTGGTGACGGAACCCTGGCCGGGTCGATGCTCGACATGGCGACGGCGGTGCGCAATTGCGTACGGTTGCTGGACGTTCCGCTCGAAGACGCCTTGCGTTTTGCCTCGGCCCATCCGGCGAGCTTTTTGGGCCTCCAACATCGGCTCGGCCGGCTGGCGCCGGGCTGCCGTGCCGACATGGTGGCGATCGAGCCGAAAGAGACAAAGGTGCTGCGCACCTGGGTCGCCGGGCGTGAAGCCGATCTCGCCGGCTGAGCCGCCGCGGCGAGGATCTATCCTGGAATAGCGGTTTCCAACTGCCGTCAAGAACCGCCCCGCGCCCATGTTGACGCCAGCATTCCCCGGCCATCGCGAGGCGACGCGCCGGGCGCGGCGGATTCGTGCAGGCCGGCTTGGTCGATGGGATCGAAAACCATCATTGCGCGTTGATAGCCGTGCCGAGGAGACGGATGGTGATGGCGCGCGGATTCAAGGGCGAAGCGGCAAGGCCGCCAGACTCTGCCCCTCCGGGCCACCCATCTCATTCGAAGCCGCGATCCGCATCCATGCGCCCGGTTGCAGGTCGACGATAGCTGTGGCGCGTTACTTCAGGCGAGCGACGTCCAACCAAAAACGGGTCGGCGGCGTCGTGCAGGCGGGCGTTTAGATGGAATTGGTACGGCCTCCAGCAACAGCGGTCCAACCGCTTTCGCGCGTCCGCGAAGGCAATCCGTTTCCGCTCGGCGCGACGTGGGACGGGACCGGCGTCAATTTCGCGCTGTTTACCGCCCACGCGACCAAAGTCGAGCTCTGCATCTTCGATATCGAGGGCAAGCGCGAGTTCGAAAGAATCGAGCTGCCGGAATATACCGACGAGGTCTGGCACGGCTATTTGCCGGACGCGCGGCCCGGCACCGTCTATGGCTATCGGGTCCATGGCCGTTATGAGCCGGCGGCCGGGCACAGGTTCAATCCCAACAAGCTGCTCATCGACCCTTATGCCAAGCAATTGGTCGGTGAGCTGAGCTGGAATCCCGCAGTCTTTGGATACACCCTCGACTCGCCCGACAAGGACCTGTCGTTCGACACGCGCGACAGCCAGGCTTTCGTTCCGAAATGTCGGGTCATCGATCCCGCCTTCACCTGGGGCCCCGAACGCAAGCCGCGGGTGCCATGGGAGCGCACGATCGTCTATGAGCTCCATGCCCGCGGATATACGATGCGCCACCCGACCATTCCGCCGGAGATGCGCGGAACCTTTGCCGGGCTGATGCGCCCCGAGATCGTCGATCATATTCAACGGCTCGGAGTCACGGCCGTCGAGCTCATGCCGGTGCATGCCTTCGCGGACGACAGCCATCTGCTGAAAAAGGGCCTGCGGAACTACTGGGGCTACAATACGCTCGCATTCTTCGCGCCGCAGCCGCGCTACCTCGGCACACCCTTCGTCAACGAGATGAAGGAAATGGTTGCGCATTTTCACGCGGCCGGCATCGAGGTCATTCTCGACGTCGTCTACAACCACACCGCCGAGGGCAACGAGCTCGGTCCGACCCTGTCGCTCAAGGGGATCGACAATGCGTCCCATTACCGGCTGAGCCCCGAGCCGCGCTACTACATCAACGACACCGGCACCGGAAATACCGTGAATCTGAGCCATCCGCGCGTGCTGCAGATGGTGACCGACTCGCTGCGCTACTGGTCCGAAGAGATGCATATCGACGGTTTCCGGTTCGACCTCGCCACCATTCTGGCGCGCGAGCCCTACGGGTTCGACGAGGGCGGCGGGTTCCTGGATTCCTGCCGGCAGGATCCCGTGCTCAGCCAGGCGAAGCTGATCGCGGAACCATGGGACTGCGGCCCGGGCGGCTATCAGGTCGGCCACTTCTCGCCCGGATGGGCCGAATGGAACGATCGATACCGCGATACGATGCGGGCCTTCTGGCGCGGCGACGAGGGCAAGCTCGCGGAATTCGCCGCCCGCATGACCGCGTCGGCCGACCTGTTCGACAAGCGCGGCCGCAAGCCATGGGCGTCGGTGAATTTCATCACCGCGCATGACGGCTTCACGCTGCACGACGTCGTCTCCTACAACGACAAGCACAACGATGCGAATGGCGAGGAAAATCGCGACGGCCATTCCGAGAACCTTTCGCACAATTACGGCGCCGAAGGTCCGACCGAGGACCCCGAGATCCGCACGGTGCGGTTCCGGCAGATGCGCAACATGATCGCGACGCTGCTGTTTTCCCAGGGCACGCCGATGATCCTGGCGGGCGACGAGTTCGCGCGGACGCAAGGCGGCAACAACAATGCTTACGCACAGGACAACGAGATCGGCTGGATCGATTGGGAGGGAATCAACGACGACGGAAAGGCGCTGCTCGACTTCACGCGCGAGGTGATCGAGCTGCGCCGGGAGAATTCAATTCTGCGGCGCGGACGCTTTCTGGCGGGCGCCTATAACGCGGAGCTCGACGTCAAGGATGTGACGTGGCTCACGCCGCTCGGCGAGGAGATGGCGGACGCCAATTGGAAGGATCCGATGGCGCGTTCCCTCGGGGTGCTGCTCGACGGACGGGCGCAGCCGACGGGCATCCGGAAGCGCGGGACCGACCTCACGCTGCTCCTGATCGTGAACGCCCATCATGAGGCGGTGGTCTTCAAGCTGCCGATGGTCGTCGGCGGGCGCGACTGGCGCCGCCTGCTCGACACCAATCAGCCCGAGCCGGGCCGCCCGAAACCTTTTGAGTTCGGGCACGACTACGTGGTGACCGGGCGCTCGCTCCTGCTGTTCAAGCTTTCACGCGACAGGCCGCGCAACGACGCGCCGGCTTCCGCCTCGCCCCCAGCCGGCTGACGGCGATGCCGAACAGCACGGCGCGGCCTGCGAAACGGATTCGCAAAGCCGCCCGTGCGGTCTGACGAAATTCGACTCGATGGCTTCGGCGGTTTGATCCGCGCGTCAAATCGCGTTGATGTGGGCCTGGACCGGCAGGCCGCGCGCGTTCTGCATCATATCGAACGGCGAGATCGCCTGGGCGAGCGCGTCCGGCTCGACCGTCGCCACCGCAATCCGCATGGGTTGGGTGGCGATCACGCCGAGCGCCAATGTGGTGACGACCGCAACGATTACGGAATTTTTCATCATACCCCCCTCTTTTAAACCAGGGGGCACCTTAGGAGATACAAGCTAAGGCGCCGTTTCTATTTTTTCGGTCGCCGCCCTGTTGGCAGATCGGGGTAAACAAAGCGTTTTTGACGCTTAAATCGCAGGCAATCCGGGATTGCGGTGGCGGTGCCCATCAGCTCGGGCGGCCGTAGGGCGGATCCTCGGCCGGAACGATGACCTTGCCGACCGGCCAGAGCGCGAGCCCGGCGAGCTTGAGGTGAGCCCAGGCGAACGGGATCCCGATGATGGTGACGGCGAGCAGGATCGCCGTGACCAGATGCCCGAGCGCCAGCCACCAGCCGGCGAGCACGAACCACACGACATTGCCGATGAAACCGAGCGGACCGGTGCCGACATCATGGCGGCCCAGATAGTCGGCGCGCGACACCGCCTTCTGGCCGAACGGCAGCAGCGTATAGGCCGCAATGTTGAAAGCGGCGCGCGCCCACGGCAGCCCGATGATGGTGATCGCCATCACGATCGCGGCGATCACCCAGCCGACCGCCATCCACAGGCCGCCGAAAGCGATCCACAGCAGATTGAGCAGAATGGCCATTGCCGACATGGGCGTTCCTTCATGGATTGGTCGCGTTGCGCCGTTGCCGGCGCTTCAGGAACAAGGCGGAGCGCAGCTAAGATAGGTGGGCCGGTGGTGGGTTGCCAGCGTGAGATCCGATGGAATGACTATTGATGGCCCCGGCGCGTCGTCGGTGGGCCCCGAGAGCTGCGAAGCGGGACGACGTAACGCCGGTTGCGGGTTTCGAGATGGCGGTGAAAAGCGCCATGCGCCGGCCGGCCGGCCGAAGCCGGCCGCGCCGGCGGTCAGCCGTCGACGAAAGTCGCAAGCTTGCGCGCCCGGGTGGGGTGGCGCAGCTTCTTGAGGGCGGTCGCCTCGATCTGCCGGATGCGCTCGCGCGTCACCCCGAAGGTCTGCCCGACCTCTTCGAGGGTATGCTCCGTCATGCCGCCGATGCCGAAACGCATGCGCAGGATGCGCTCCTCGCGCGGGGAGAGGCCGGAGATGGCCTCGACGACGAATTCGCGCAGCGCGCTCGCCTCCGCGGCCGCGTGCGGATCGACCGTGTTCGGCGCCGCGATCAGGTCACCCAGGGTCGCGTCGCCGTCCTCGCCGATCGGAAGATCGAGGGAGGTGGGCTGCTGCACCATCGACAGCACCTGCTCGATGCGTCCTGCCGAAACGCCCGAACGCCGCGCGATCTCGTCGGCCACCGGTTCGCGTCCCTGCTTCTGGTAGAGCTTGCGCCGTTCGCGCAGCACCCGGGCCGCGACCTCGGTCATGTGGACCGGAATCCGGATGGTCCGGCTCTGGTCCGCGATGGCGCGCGCGATCGATTGCCGGATCCACCACACCGCATAGGTCGACACCTTGACGCCGCGGCGGTAGTCGAACTTTTCGACCGCATGCATGAGGCCCATGTTGCCCTCCTGGATAAGGTCCAGGAAGTCCATCGGGCTGTTGCGGCGATATTTCTTCGCGATCGCGACCACCAAGGGCAGATGCGCCCTCACCATCTCGTCGCGTGCCCGCATGACCTCGCGCCGGGCCTTGCTCACCTCGGCGGCGCGGGCGCGAAACTCCACGATCGGCAAGCCGATGCGGCGCGCGCTCGCGGCGAGCTCGCTCCGCAGCTCAGCCACACGCTCGCCGTGACGGCGCGCGAGCGCTTGCCAGCCCGGCGCCGGCAGCGCAGCCGCTTCATCGAGCCAGCCGGAATCGAGCTCGCGGCCGGTATGGCGATCGAGCATGTCCTGACGCGCGATCCCGCATTGCTGGGCGAGCCGCAGCAATTCCCGCTCGGCCTGCGCCAGCGTCCGCTGCTCGTGCTCCAGGTCGGCCACCAGATCGGAAACCAGATGGGCGTGCAGCCGCAATCCCGCCACCTCGTGGCTGAAGCTCGACAGCAGCTCCTGCAGCTTCGCGCGGCGGGTCTTGGGGAGATCCCGTCCACGCCCCAGGGCCGCCATGCGCTTGTGGCTCAGGGCCGCGATGTCGCCGGCGAGCGCCGACAGGCTCTCGAGACGCGCGATGACGCCGAGCAGCAGCGCGCTCTCGCGCACGGCGGCCGCGTGCTCGTCGTTGGAAAATCCGCCCTCGTCCGGCTGGTCCGCGGCGGGCTCGGCTTCGGTACCGACTTTCGCGAGCGCGCCCAATTCGGCAGCCCCGGGGACTTGCCTAGCCGCGTCGGCGGACCGGTTTTCCTCGGGCGCCGAGAGGTCGACGAGATCGCGCAGATGGCGGCGGCCTTCGCGCAGCTCGCTCCCCCAGCGGTCGATCCGCGCGATCAGCATCGGGACGCCGCAGAGGCCCGTCAAAAGCGCCGCCTGGGCGGCCTCGATGCGCTTGGCCAGCGCGATCTCCTGCTCGCGCGACAGCAATTCGCGGCGGCCCATCTGGCGGAAATAGGTGGCGATCAGGTCGGGCGAGGGCCTGTCCTCATCGGGCCGGCCGGCGCCGCCGGCCACCGGCGGGTGGCTGGTCGCGTCCTGAGCCGGCACCATGCCGGGTGCGCGCACCTCGCCCGCCGGGACGAGCCCGTCAAGCGCGAGATCCGCGTCCAGGTCATGGGTCGCGCGGTCACGCCCGGCGCGGCCGGCCTCGGCGCCCCGCGCCTCCAGCTCCGCGTCTTCCTCAACCCGCTGATCCAACGACGACAAATCCATGTGATCACGCTGCCAAAAGGCGCCCGGCCACACCGAAAGGTGTGGGGCCGGGAGCCGGACAAAAACGATAAACCGGCGAACCCTTGCGACCGCTGCTGCCGGTCCGAATATCGGGTTATCGCGGGGGTTATAGCGCCAGCCCCGCGACACGCGGCGCGGCCGGCGATCCAGGTGCCCAAAATGGTGATCGGGCCGGGAAAATCAAGCGGTTCCCAGCGCGGTGGTTGGCTGGACGAGTCTCACGCGGAGGTTGCGGTCCGCGCCCGGCCGAACGCGCCCCGGCCGCCCTGGCGCCAGGCCCAGGCATGGGCGATCTGCACCGCGACATCGGCATGATGCGGCGACCATCGCAGCCGCGCCCGGGCGAGCGCGGGGTCGCTCACGAGCGCCGGGGGATCGCCCGGCCGCCGGGGGCCGACCCGTACCGGAATATCGCGGCCGGTGACCCTGCGGGCGATATCGACCAGCTCGCGCACCGACCAGCCGCGGCCGGTCCCGACATTCACCGCCCCGCTGCCGCCGCCTTCCAGGAGATGGCGCAGCGCGCGCACATGCGCGTCCGCCAGATCGGTCACGTGGACATAGTCGCGAATGCAGGTGCCATCCCGGGTCGGGTAGTCGTCGCCGAACACCGTGAAAGCCGCGGCATCGCCCGCCGCCGCGTCCAGGAGAAGCGGGATCGCGTGGGTCTCCGGGACGTGGCACTCGCCGATGTCGCCGGCGGGGTCGGCCCCGGCCGCGTTGAAGTAGCGCAGCGCCATGTAGGTCAAGGGCGAGGCCGCGGCGCAATCCTGCAGCATGCGCTCGCAGATCATCTTGCTGGCGCCATAGGGGCTGACGGGCTCGAACGGGCTTTGCTCGACGATCGGGACCGCGCGCGGCACGCCATACACCGCGCAGGAGCTGGAGAACACGATGTGGCGAATATCCTGGTCGCGCATCGCGGTGAGCAGCTCGGCGGTGCCGCCCACATTGTTGCGATAATAGAGCGCCGGATTCTCGTGCGATTCCCCCACATAGGCGAAGGCCGCGAAGTGCAGGACCGCGGCCGGCCGGTGGCGCTCCAAGGTGGCGCGCAGGAGCGCGCGATCGGCCAGATCTCCGACCACCAGCTCGCCCCATTTCACCGCTTCGGCATTGCCGCGCGAGAGATTGTCATAGGCGACCGGCACAAAGCCCGCCTGGCGCAAGGCCTTGCAGGTATGGCTGCCGATATATCCGGCGCCGCCGGTGACCAGGATGGGGGCCGTCATGACTCTCGGCTTTCAGGCGCGCGGATCGCGCGGCGAGGAAGATGGGCCATTATACGACGAGGGACGCGAAAAAATTCACCGGTGGTCAGGCTGCCCGTGGCCGGACCATGCGGGCCGCCAGCAGCACCGCGGCGCGGGTGGCCCCGATGTTGGCGACGCCTCGGCCCGCGATGTCATAGGCGGTGCCATGCGCGGGCGTGCAGATCGGGAAGGGGAATCCGCCCAGCAGCGTGACGCCGCGATCGAAGCCCATGAGCTTCATCGCGATCTGGCCCTGGTCGTGATACATGGTCAGGATCGCGTCGAAGTCGCCGCCCCGCGCCCGCAGGAACACCGTATCTGGCGAATAGGGGCCGTCCGCCGCGATGCCGTCCTGGCGCGCCAGCGCGATCGCGGGGGCGATCTCGTCGATCTCCTCGCGCCCGAAATTTCCGCCGTCGCCCGCATGCGGATTGAGACCCGCGACCGCGATGCGGGGATGCGCAAATCCCGCCGCCCGCATCGCCGCGTCGGTCAAGCGCAGCGCGCGCGTGACCCGCTGGGTCGTGATCAGCGCCGCCACGTCGGCAAGCCGCACATGCGAGGTCACGCGCGCGTTCCAGACGTTTTCCAGGATGTTGAACTCGCTCGCCGGTCCATCGACGCCGACGACCTCGGACGAAAAGCCGATCTCGTCGTCGTAGGACGGCAGCGCGAGCCGCATCGCCTGCTTGTTGAAGGGCGTGAAGCAGACCGCGTCGGCGCGCGCGTCGCGCCCCATGGTCAGCGCGAGACGAT
>WNFR01003792.1_pt1 | contig 27729 bp, 25 predicted proteins | sample 5400221 | NCBI WGS metagenome assembly WNFR01 (sample SAMN13153357, study PRJNA577476) | soil metagenome | isolation source: 40 cm soil under Madrone tree | place: USA:California | collected 2016-06-14
AATTTGGGAGCGACGCTATCACGCTAGATAAAAAATGGACGATGAGTTCGAGCTATGAAAACTAGAGTCGAAATGAAAACCCGCGGGGAACCAGAAAACACCGCACGGCATCCCCCACCGCGCAGCGGTTTAGTTCAACAATGAATACATCGGTCGGCATAACACTGCTCGTTAAGTTTCTTATGACAGCAGTGATTTTCCCGCCATTCCACACGCTTGTCGACCATTTTAACTTTCGTTGGCGACCGCAAAAGGCCGTCTGTATGGGCGGCATAGTTCCATTCTGGCCGTCCACATCCCAATAGGTCTGCCGGGCTGCGAACCCTTTTACTACTATGCTCTTGGCATCGTGCAGATGTCCAGCGCGGTCAGAGCGTAGAGTCGCGTTGCTTTGACCATCGTGTCGATTTCGATATCTTCATTTCTCGGGCCGATGCGCTGGCCGCGCGGGCCGATCTTTATCGCCGGTATGCCCAATTCGTTGTAGACATTCGTATCGGTCCAGATGTTGGCGCGGTCGAAGGCTTCGTATTTGATCTTCTCGTCAAATAGCTATTGGAAACTTTCTTCAGCGGATTGTACACGCGGTTCGACGTTTTTCCCTCGTGGTCGAGCAGGGATTTGTAGATGTCCATCTTCCGTGAGTCTTGTGGTTAGGTAACTAATAGCGATTGGAGCAAGCCAAACCGGTGGTCGGTTTGCTAAACTTGCAAATCCGACATGCGCACTTTACAGTCGAAGTCTGCGCTCGCGATTTAATTCACAAGATCCAATGCCCGCGCTAAAGCTTTCACGACTGATCATCAGGAGAAAAATCACCCCGCGGATGATTGCCGCGTCTTTGCTGGGGGGGCTGATGCAGGCGATCGTGCCGCAGGGGCGATCGTCTGTTGGATGGGGCAGGGCACCGGACTGAAGGGCATCTTTATCGGTTTGACTTTGGTTGGCGTAACTCCCGGCGGGCCGATGACCCATTTCCCCTTCATGGCTTCTTTCGGCAAAATGGGGGTCGGCGTGGGGCCTTTGGTTGCTTACCTGACGGCATGGTCGCTATACGGTTTGCAACGAATTATAATGTGGGAAATACCGTTTTTGGGAGCTAAGGTCGTCGCATTCGCTTTGCCGTGAATTTTCTATTTTCGCTGCTCGCCGGTTGGCTTTGTGAATGGATTTGGGACAGGATCCACGTCTAACAATAAATGAATCGCCGCGACTTTCTCAAATCCCTCGCTTTGGCCGGCGTTGCCGGACCGGTGCTATGGAGCCAAACCGGCTGTGCGCCGGCGCTGATCCGAGCCGATGCGACTACGGGGCTTTCGCTCGGTTACGTATCCGGCGACGTGACCGCAAACAGCGCGCTGATTTGGCTGCGCGCCGAGCCCGGTAGCCAAGTCTCGCTACAGTACGCTAAAGATCCGCGCCTCGAGACGTTTCTTTCAACCAGCGAATATCCAATTAGCCCCGAACATGATTTTACCGCAATGATATCCTTGGAAAGTCTCGCAGCGGGGACGCGCTATTATTACCGCGCCGAGGTGAAGGGCAAGATGCCGGGGCACATTGCAAGTTTCGTCACGGCGCCGCGTCCCGACGACGACGCCAAAGTGACATTTTGCTTCAGCGCCGATACGCGCGAAAGCTACAAACCATTTATGGTCATGAACGCCGTGCGAGCGCAGCACCCGGATTTTTTCATCCATCTGGGCGACACCATTTACGCCGACCGCAACGGCACGGCGCGACAGTTGAGCGAGTTTTGGGCGAAGTACCGCACCAATCGTGATGACCTTTCGTCGCAATACTGCTTCAACGAGACGAGCGTTTACGTTACCTGGGACGATCACGAAGTGGAAGACAACTATCTGCCGGACAATCCTTTGGCGCCGATCGGCCGCAAGGCTTTTCTGGATTATTGGCCGATTCGTCATCCGAGCGGTGAGCCAGAACGGATTTACCGATCAGTTCGATGGGGCCGTGGCGTCGAGCTTTTTATCCTCGACGCGCGCCAGTATCGAGACCGGAAAAAAAGTACGATGTTGGGCAAGGCGCAGAAGCAGTGGCTCTTCGACGGGATCGCCAAATCGACCGCGCTTTTCAAATTCGTCGTGACGAGCGTGCCGATGGCCGGCGGCGGCAGCGATCGCTGGGACGGATATCCAAAGGAGCGGGAGCAAATCCTACGCTACATAAACGACCAGAAACTTCGCGGCGTGTATTTTTTCAGCGGCGATATGCACTATGCGGGGATCACAAAAATCCCCAAGGGCCACGGACTGAAGGATATCACGGCGGGGCCGCTGGCGGCGCCATTAAATCGCATTACCGACGGCACGGCGCGGCGTTTCGAATACTTTCTCGCGGAAAATTTCAACTTCGCAAAAATCACTGTGGATCCAAAGAGCGATCCGACGACTGCCCTGCTTCAATTTATCGATCAGGACAATCAAGTTTTTCATACGGCGAAATTGAGCGCCGGATAGAAATTTCGACGAACCTGGAATACTGCAGCGCCGGAGCGGCGCTTATGTTCGTTTCCTGCGGTGTTCAAGCGCTTCGGGATTGAGCGCGCGCGTCAGCCTGCCCTCCCTATAGTCGAGAATATTGGTCACTGCGTTTTCAACGAAGCCTGCGAAGCCAGAATCGGTCGGCCAGCCCAGGTGCGGCGTGAGGACGACATTTTCCAACTCCAGCAGCGGATGATTTTGTGCCAGTGGCTCTTCGACGAAAACATCCAGCGCCGCGCCGGCGATCGCATTTTCTTTTAAAATTCGCACCAGCGCTATTTCATCGACGATGGCGCCGCGCGCCGTGTTGACCAGGTAGGCGGATTTTTTCATCAGGCGCAGGCGCGGTTCGTTCAAAAGGTTCTTGCTCTCTTCCGAGAGCTTGAGATGAACCGAGACCACGTCGGCGCTTTTGAGCACGTCCTCCAGAGGCATGAACGTCGCATCGGATTTCTCCGCGCGCTCGGCGGTTAGCGTTGGGCCCCAGGCAATCACCTTCATGCCGAAGGCGCGGCCGATGACAGCGACCTCGGTGCCGATTTTTCCGAGCCCCAAAACCCCCAGTGTTTTACCTTTGAGCACGTAGCCGAGCACGAGGGGCCACTCGCCGCGGCGCATGGCGCGATCGCTCTGAGGAATGCGCCGCATAAGGGCGAGCATCAAACCGAAGGCGAGTTCCGTGGTGCTGTTGCCGCCCGGCGCCAGACTGACGACGATGCCTTGCCGCGTCGCCGCGTCCATATCGACGTGATAGACGTGGTTGCCCGTTTGCGAAATATATTCGAGGTCGGGCAGGGTTCGCAGCAGAGCCGCGGTGAATTTGGTGCGCTCACGGATCGGGATGATCGCTTGCGAGCCACGCAGCGCCTCGGCGAGCGCCGCATCGGACGGCAGCCTCTCGGTGAGAATTTGCACTTCGGCGTCTTCGCGCAATCGTTTGATCGCGGCGGTCGACTCAAAAGCGCGCTGGTAATCGTCTAAGACCGTGACTTTCATTCTCAGATAACGGCGATGCCGGCGATCTCGATCAAATAGTCGGGATGAGCCAGCCCTTTTACGATCACAAGGGTGCTGGTCGGCGGCGTTTTTTTGTATTGCTGACTCCGGACTTCGTTATAACCTTCACGGTATTCGCGGTCGACGATGTAGGTCGTCGACATCACGAGATTGTCGATTGTGCCGCCCGCCGCTTTGAGAACGGCTTTCAGATTGGCAAAGACCTGCTCCGTCTGGGCTTTGATATCGCCCTTGCCGACGACGTTGCCGTCTTTATCCGACGCGGTCTGGCCGGCAATAAAGAGCAGCTTGCCCCCGCTGGTTTGGATGCCTTGCGAGTAGCGCGGCCGCGGATCGTTCAAAGTTTTGGGTTGGATGACTTTTCGTGCCATGATTTCCTCCTATGGGTTAGGTCAAATTGGAGTAGTGGAGTGATGGACTATGGGGTCCGGAAAATCCAGCGCTCCATCATCCAAACATCCTCTTACTCCAACTTGAGTTATTTTGCCGGGTATCGTTTCGCCATCTCGTTAAAGAAGTTCTCCTTTTCGAGCTCCTGCAAAAAGCTCAGGTCGACGAACTGCTCAGGCTTGAAATTCTTAGCCTGTGGCAGAGTCGGCGTGAGGACGTCGAGCATGAATTGGATTCCTTTCAGAGTCGGATACGGTTTTTTCGGGATCGACTTGATGTAACCGTTGTAGGAATCCTCGAGTACCGCAGGGTCATTCGACCGCATATATTTAGAGAAAACCCGCTGGGTATCTTTTTTATTCGCGTATATGAAGTAAATCGCTTCGACGAAGCCTTTGAGCGCTGACTTTACCGTATCGCGGTTGCTCGCGATAAACGCTCGTGATGTGGCAAAGCCGTTGCCCTGCACTTCGACGCCGAGATCGCCGATCTGAACCAGCTCCTGCAAGCCGGCTTTGCGCGCCAGCGGCGCCGCCGAAGTCGCGACATAGGTAGCATCCAGCACGCCGGAATTGACTGCGGCGATACGCTCGGTGTCGAGCCCAACGGGAATGAGCGTAAATTCCTTCAGGTCGGTATTTAAGTGCCGTGCTAGGATGATTGAGGCGTAGTGAGTCGCGGAGTTAAAACCGGTGATGCCCAAGCGCTTTCCCCTGAGCTGCTCCATCTGGGTGATGCCGGGGCGCGTGAAGATGATGAGGTCGTATTTGGTTTCCACCGCGGCAACCAGCACGACGTTATGCCCCTGGATGGTCGCCTGAACCACCGTGCCGATATTGACGATCGGCGGGTCGCCGCTGACCAGCGCTTGCGTCGCAACTTGTCCGCCGCGAAAAAGGATCGGCTCGACCTCGAGTCCGTATTTGTTGAAAAGCCCCATCTCTTTGGCGACCCAAACATTACTTTGGCGAAAGCTGAGCGACGGGTAACCGATCTTGATCCTTTTCAGTGGCTGCGCGTGGACGAGCGCTGAGACCGCGAGCGAGAATGGGACGAATAAGGCGAAGAGGACGAATATTCGTTTCATGTGATCAGCTTGACGCAGATTGGAGTGTTGGAGCACTGGGGTGTTGGTTTTTTCGTACCCTTACTCCAATACGCCATTACTCCAGTTTTCCTACTTCGTCGGGTATCGTTTGGCCATCTCGTTGAAGAAACCTTCTTTCTCAAGTTCCTGCAAAAAACTCAAGTCGACGAACTGCTCCGGCTTAGCATTTTTCGCTTGAGGCAGTTGAGGCGCAACCAAGTCCAACATGTACTGGATCCCCTTGAGGGTGGGATAGGGCTTTTTCGGAATCCACTTGATGTAGCCGTTATAAGAATCTTCGAGCATTTCTTGATCGTTGGTGCGCATGTATTTGGCGAAGACCTTCTGCGCCTCCTTCTTGTTGGCGTACACATAATAGATCGCTTCGACGAAACCCTTGAGCGCGTTTTTTACGGTGTCCCGGTTGCTTGCGATGTACGAGCGCGACGTGGCGAATCCATTGCCTTGTACTTCGACTCCCAAATCCGCAACGGAGAAGAGTTCTACGAAGCCGCTCTTTCGCGCCGGTGCTGCCGCTGAAGAGGTGAAGAACGTCGCATCGATTCTCCCCGCCAGCATCGCTCCCAACCGCTCCGCGTCCGGCCCCGCGGGAACCAGCGCGACGTCTTTGTTGACCTCTAGATTGAGATGCTGGAACAGGATATTGGCGGCGTTATGGGTCGCCGAGCCGAAACCGCTGATGCCGAATTTCTTGCCCTTGAGCTCTTCGAGCTTGTTGATGCCCTTGCGGGCGAAAACAATCTGATCGTACTTCGTTTCGACGGCGGCCACTAAAACCAGGTTGTAGCCCTGTAAACTGGCCTGCACCACGGTGCCGATGTTGACGATCGGCGGATCGCCGGCGACTAATGCCTGCGTGGCCATCTGACCGCCCCGAAGAAAAATCGGTTCTACTTCGAGGCCGTATTTGTTGAACAGTCCCATTTCTTTCGCGACCCAGACGTTGGACTGGCGAAAGCTCAGCGACGGATAGCCGATGCGTATCTTCTTCAACGCCTGGGCGTCGGCCGGGTTGGCGCCGGCGCTTGTCAATAAGATTAATGCCGTCAGTATGCCGAGAACTAGTTTCATGCGCAAAACCTTTCAATTAATTTTTTATTGCTGCTGTGAATTATTTTCCCAACTGCTTGAGCGCTTCTTCGATGTACGAATTGTCGACAAAATCGCTCGCCGGTGGAATCTTTTTGCCTTGATAAGTTCCCTCTTTTGCCCGCAGGTCCATGGTCTTGTCGAAGGAAACCTTGCTGACCAAGCCGTCTCTCGGAAAGGGCTGAAAATCCTGCACGAGGTATTTGTAGTCGTCCTCGGCGCTCTCCCGCGTCGATTTTAGCACTCTCATGTGGATCGATATGGCCTCTTCTCTGTTCTTCGGGTCGTAGAGCCAGCGCGTCGCCTCGATCATCGATTTGAGATAGCGCACCACTTCCTGGCGATTCGACTTCAGATAGGTCGTGTGCGCGAAGTCGGTGGTGAAGAGAATCGGGCCCAAGTATTCGTGAAAATTGGCCAGCTTGCGAAAGCCTTCCTTGGCCGCTCGGAAAGTGAACGGCGGACCCATGAACGAAGCCTGCACCGAGCCACCCTTGAGAGCGGCGTAGCGCTCCGGCGAGGTGCCGACGACCAAAAGTTTGTAATCGTTTTCCTTGAGCTTGTAGGCTTTTTCCAGGACTTCGTGCACCATCAAAGTCGTGCCGCCGGTCAGCGTGCTGACGCCGAGGGTTTTGCCTTTCAGGTCCGCACCGGTTTTGATCTCGGGGCGCGCGTAGATGTCGTACGGGATTTTCTCCATGTTGGCGGCGACGATTTTTACCTTTGCGCCTTTTTCGGCGGCACCGATGACATAGTCCGGATTGATCCGGCCGATGGGAATGGTCTCACTCAGCACCGCGCGCACGACATTGGTGGCGCCGCGGATGATGATCACTTCGACCTGGATGCCGTTTTTTTCGAACATTTTTTTCTGTTCGGCGACGTACAGCGGCCAGCTTGAGGAAGTATTACCGCTCTGCGTGAAGCGCATTTTCGGCATGCCGGCGTCGGCCGCTAGAGCCGCTGCGGATAAACTTAGCGCGCCGATGAGCGCGATGGTCGTTCCTATGAGTTGCTTCATGCCCGATCCTTTCTCCTTGCTGAACTACATTTGAGCAAAACCACCGGAGGCGTTCACTTCTTCTTCGATTTGTTTCCATACGGTGTTTTCCAATTCCAAAAAGCGCGGGTCGGAACGCATCTCCATGCGTCTTGGACGCTCGAGCGGCACGGCGAATTCAGATCGAATGGTCCCGGGCCGATGGCTGAACACGATGACGCGGTCCGACAAAAGAATCGCTTCCGATATCATATGGGTGACGAAGATAACGGTCTTTTTGGTTTCCCGCCAGATCCGCAAAAGCTCGAGCTGCATGAAATTGCGCGTTTGCGCATCCAGGGCGGCAAAAGGTTCGTCCATCAGAAGAATCCGCGGATTCACCGCCAGGGCGCGGGCAAGATTGACGCGCTGCTGCATCCCGCCGGATAGCTCGTGCGGATAATGATTCTCGAAACCGTTGAGGCCGACCAAGTCCAAATATTTGCGCGCGGTCCGCTCCGCTTCCTTGGGGTTTTGGCCGCGGTCTTCGACGCCGAGCAAAACGTTTTTGAGGCTGGTGCGCCACGGCAACAGCGATGCTCCTTGAAAGACGAAGCCCATCACCAGCTCGTGATCCATCGCGTCCGCCGATCTGCCATCGATAAGAATCTCGCCGCTGGTGCGCGTCAATAGACCGTTGATCACCCGGAGCATCGTCGTCTTGCCGCAGCCGCTCGGTCCGACGACGCTGACGAATTCGCCGTCGCGGAGTGAGAGATTGACGTTTTGAAAAATTTTGAACGGTTCGCGGTCCTTGCGCGGGATTTCTTTGTGCAAACTTCTCAGCTCCAATACCGGGCCCGCCATGCTTACTGTCCCTGCGCTTCCTTTTTCCATGGCGTGATATAGGCTTCGAAACGTCTGACCAATTCGAAGCCGACAATTCCCAGCACGGCAAACGCGGCGACGCCGACGAACAGCGTCGGCACGTTGAGCGTCTGGCCGGCGAAGAAAACCAGGTAGCCTAAACCCTCGGTGGCGCCGAACCACTCGGCGATGGCCACGCCGGTGAGGCCGCGGCCGATGGCGAGCCTGATGCCGGAGAGAATGAAAGGCACGGACGCGGGCAACAAGATTTTGACGAACAGCGCCCAGGGTTTGAGCCGAAAGGAGCGGGCGAGCTCGACGTATTCGCGATCGACCACGCGCATGCCGTAGTAGGAGTTAATCAGGATCGGAAAAACGCAGCCGAGAAAGACAATGGCGATTTTTGACCCGCCGCCGATGCCAAACCAAAGAAGCAAAATCGGGGCAAAAGCAATTCGCGGCGTGGTGTAGAGCGTGGCCATCCATGGATTGACGTAATCGCGCACGACCGGATTGAGCGCCATGACAAACCCCAGAGGCACGCCGGCGAGGATCGCCAAGAAAAAACCATAGAAAAAGATCCATGAGCTGGCGAATAGGTGCGGATAAAGTTCACCGGTAACGAAGAGCATCTCGTAGGCGGTTTTGACGACCACGGTCGGTGAGACCAACAAGGCGGTGTCATTGATCACGTAAACGGCGAGGACGTGCCAAAGCAAAAGCCCGAATGCGACGGAGGCGATTTTAAGCAGGTTGGCGGAAATCCTGATGTCTCTTTCGTTCATGAACTCTCGGTCTATTCCGCCGACCACTCGGCGCTTTGGCGCCAGGGCGCCATTCTGCGCTCGAGACGCTTGATCAAGTTGAAACTGACCAAGCCGATGGCCGCCAGTAGCATGACGGTGACAAACAGTTTCGGGCTATCCCAGGTCTCTGAGGAGTCGCGCAGCAAATAGCCGAGGCCGGCGTTGGCGGCCATCAGCTCTGCCACCACGACGCCGAGCAAGGCCCGGCCGACGCCGAGGCGCATGCCGGTGATGATGTAGGGTAGGGCGCCAGGAAAGCGGATCTTATAAGTCGTTTCCCAACGGCTCAAGCGCAGCGACCGAGCGAGCTCTAGCCACACCGGGTCCAAGTTTTTGATTCCCGCGGCGGTATTCAAAATGATTGCCACCGCGGTGATTTTGAAGACGACGATCACTTTCGAGATCATGCCGATGCCGAACCAAATAATGATCAGCGGCACGACCGTGATGATCGGAATCGAATAAAGCGTGGCGATCCACGGGTCCATGACCTCGTCGAACCACTTGTGCATGCCCATGAAGTAACCGATGGCGATGCCGACGATACACGCTGTCGTAAAACCGTAGAAAAATTCGGTCAGCGTCGCGACGAAGTGTTTATTGAGCTTGCCGGAGATGAGCAGCTGCCAAAATGATACCAGCACACTGCTGGGCGGCGGAATCAAAAGTTCGTTTTCCAAAAGCAGACGCGTCAAAATTTCCCAGATCACCAGGCCCGCGACTATGGAAACGCAGCCGCGTACGATTTCTTTCCTGAGCAAAGCGCGATTCCCCTGAAGTTAACGATAGAGCTCTGGATCGCTGCCGGTGTCCGCGCCGGTGCGGATTCTCGGTAAAAGCGAAACGCCGCCGGGACGACCTTGGATCATAAAGTCGACGGGAATGAAGCCCTCGAGCAATGGAATGGGCAATTGGACGCCGGCAAATGGACTGCGGTGATCGCCGCCGATCGCGAGTTGGTTGCCCCATAGTCCGGTCGGCAGAGCGCCCGTCATGCTGAAGCGACTCGCCGAGATCGAGCCCTGAACCGGCGGTAGTTTATATTTGCTTCCCGGGTCGCGCTCGTTGTCGGTCAGTAATTGCGAATCCAGAACTCTCTGATAGTCGCCTCCGTTTCCGCCAACCTCGCGGACCAGTGTGAACGTGGTATCTTCGCGGCTTTCCGACTGGGTCGCGCGCTGCTCACGTTCCGCCTTGACGATGGCCGTCGGAAGATTCTTGATGCCGCCGACGCTGTCTTTGGCACGTTGGTTGACGTCGGAAAGTGCAACCTGCAAATTCTTTTCGCGCAGTGTCACGAAAAAGCGATCGTTCAAAGATTTCGTGAGCGAATAACTTTGACTGCGCGGGCCCCACGGGGTCTGATAGTGAACCAGGATCTCATTGTCGCTAAGCAGATTCACGCCGCGCTCGGCGATCTCCATATTGGCGCGATTGCCGTCGAACAGGGAAGCTTTAAGTCCCAATCCGCGGGGTCCGAAAAGCTCCGGGTTTTCCATCAAAAACTGCTTGCTCATGCGCAGGCCCTGGTTTTCATCCTTGGCCATGTCGGCGAGCCGCTTGGTTGCATCGGCGGCGGCGGGCGTATCCGGATGCTGATCGATCACGCTGGTCAGATAGTATTCGCGCGTGCCGCGATTGGCGCTTTTGGTCGCGGCGTTGAGCAGCGCCTTCGCTGATTTGTCCTTCAGCTCTTCGATTTTCTGTTTCGGCGATCCGGCCAGTTCGTGGTAGCTGATCGCTTGGTCCAGCATGCCGCGTTCTTCGTAGGCGTCGGCCAAGACTCGATACACCTCGGAGGCGTTTTCCGAGTTCGGATGGTTGCGCACATAGGCGACGCCGGCATCGATGACCGGCTGCGCTGATACCGGATTCTGAGTCATGACCTGGTAGAAGTTGTTGGTGACCATCAGAGCATTGACCATGCCTAGACTCATCGCCGCCGCCGGACCTGCCGCCGCCATCGCTCCGGCGGCAAACAGTAAGTTCTTTCGCAAAAAGTCTTCACCGAGGAGAACATACTTGGCGGACTGCAACTGTCTATCGGTTCGCGCGTCTTGAAAAGGAGTGAGCAGATTGTAGTGCGGGCTTTGGAGAAGAGCGGCGGCCCGTTGCTTGACTTCAGGATTCACCGAGGACTTGGCCATTTGTTCAACGGCTTTTTTCGCCGCTTCGCGCCATCCCTTCATCTCCAGGGCGACGGCTTCGGCGTCTCGGGCGGCGTCGGCCAACGGTTTGCCGAGATATTTTTTCTCGGTGTCGATGGCGACCCGTTGGATCTGGTTGCTGTCTCGCAGCGTCAAGACCTCGAGTAATCGGTGAAGATCGGTTCGTTGTTCGTCGCTCCCCGGTGTGTCAGCACGCGCGAGCAGACTGTTGTTGCGCGCTTTGTCGAGACCGGCCAAGGATTTTTCGACTTGTTGGCGCAACTCATCGGCGTCGCGACACTGGGGGTCGATAAACGCGACCATATCGAGGTGAAACGACGCTCTTTCAAGATCATTCTTGGCGAACGCTTCCTTGGCTCGGTCGATCTGCTTGCGTGTCAATGCGTTCTTTTTTTTCTTGTCCAACGTTTCCACTTGTTTCCTGATAGCGGCGTTACGCGGGTCGTCGGGGAAGCGCTTCAGGTGATCGAGATCCCGCGCCAGCGCCCGCCGTTCTTCGACGGCCATGTCTCGGTCCATCAGCGCGTAGAGTTGGCTGACCGTGGTTTCAGCGACGGCGCCGACATAGTTTCCCGAAGCGACACCGACCAAATCCACCGACCCGAGCAGACGATTCGCGATGCCGCCCCAAAAATTAGTCGAGCTCTGACGCATTAGCGCGTCCGACTGATTGAAGTCGTCGTTGTTGATGACCGCCTCGAGATATTTTTTGCGTTCCGGCGACGCGGCACGCTTGAGCGCTTCTTTCTGCGCCGCCATATATTTCTCGCGGTCTTGGATCGTGTTGTTGACGAGATCTTGCGCCTGCGCCGTCAAGCCGGTCGAGGTGCCGCTCTCCTTCTTCAAGCGCACATCTTGTGTCTGGAAGAACTGCAGATGTTGGGACAAAGCCTCTTCGCGGTTGATCAACGCGTCGATGAGCAACTCGCGGGACCGTTTGTCGACCTCGTCGGGAAAATATTTTGGCGTCTCGCCGGCGCTCTGTTCGAAAGGGCTATAATCGGGAAGGGGATTGAGGATTTTGTCCAGCGGCAAGACTTTTTCTTGCGCCTGAGGCACACCAAGCATTACCGCTAGGGAAGCGAAGCAGACAACAGCGCTCAAGATCAAAAACTGTCTGAACTTCATCGATTGAGCCTGGTCAATTTTTCTAGAAAACCGCGCGCCGCTTCGATTTTACCCTGGGCCTCGATTTTTTCGACGATGCCGTCGACTTGTCCCACTTCGGTATAGAGCTTGAGGGCCGACTTCACGAATTGATCTAACACCTTGATGTCAAAGACTAATCCCTCGGGATCGTACTGGGATGCATACTCATTTGCAAGGACCATGTAGAAGTCGCCGAAATCGAGCAAAAATCGGTAGATATTTTTGCTTTGTTGGTGTTTCGTGACCAGTTGGCTGTAGCCGACGATCGTCAACTGATTGCCTTCCTTGAGACGATAGCGGTTAGCTTCGACAAAGGCGACCTTGGCGCGGTCAACGCGCTCCTCTTCGACTCGGGCCAGAAATGCGTATTGCGTGCCTTGATATTTTTGCATGAGCTGGTTCCATGCTGCGACTTTCTCGTCGAGACCAGCGATGTATTTGAAAGGATCGTCAGTCGGTATGACTTTGTCGAAAATACGTAAAAACTGATCGAGGATCTCGGCGTTTTTGGCGGCTTCCGCAGCGAGGCGGCCGTCGGTTTCAGCGACCTTGCGGTAAAGCGCCGCTGCTTGGTCGTACTCCCGGAGTCTTTCTAAGGCGAGGGCTTTGTTGAACTGCACGATATCACTGAACTGATTGGGATTCTTACGTTCGTAATCATTCAGCCGAACCAGAGTGGCTTTCATGATATTGATGCCGGTGACATCCTTGGGAATAGCAAAACGGTAGGTATCTTCCTTGGCCAAGCGCTGAAAGTCCTTGACGATGTCGAGGAGATCGCCGGCCGGCACGTAACGTGCGTCGGGCGGTCCGGTGCGCGAAGAGCAAGCGCTGAGCGAAAATATCTCAAAAGCGAGGATGACACCGCGGATAAGATGATTTTTTGCTGGCGAGATTTGCAAATGTTTTTTAGCTCGACCGCTTCGCTGCCAACGGTATGGGCCTTCGCGCCGACCTTTGAACGTTTCACCCATTTTCCGAGAATTTGTCGCTAAGTCAAGGGAACGGAACAACATCCGAATCCCTTGACCATCGAAGATGAAACCCTAATAATTGGCGCGTATGCTTAAAAACATTTTGCGTTGGTCCGCTTTGTTGGCAATGGCTCTCTGGTTGTCCGCTTGTGCCGGCGACAGTTTCATGGGTTCTTCGCGCCAAGCTCCCGCCCCGCTACCGGCGCCGGCTCCGAAGCCGTCGCCACCAGCTGCGCCGCTGCCAGAATACCGCGGCCCTGCCAGCCGGCCATTCCTTATGGGCTTCACCCAGTGGCCGGCGGATCTGAGCGACGAAGGAGAGGCGATCGCGCGCGAGTATGCGCAAGCGCACGGCGATATCGTTTCGCTGATGTTTATCGGCGGTATTCCCTGGCCCGAGGCGCTCGACGGCAAGCCGTTCTCAAAAGATGTGCAAGCGAATATGAGCTACCGGCCGCCGACGGGGAAGAAGCTATTTCTATCGATATCGCCGTTGAACAAGGATAGACGTGATCTGGCGCTCTACTGGGGCGACAATGAAAATCAACCGTTGCCGCAGCCGTGGAATAACGAGCCGATGAACAGCCCGCGGGTGAAAAAGGCCTATCTCAACTTCGTCCTGCGCGCCATCGAGGCGATGCATCCGGACTATCTCGCCATCGGCGTCGAATCCAACGTGCTGTTGTCACGCAATCAAGCCAAATGGCAGCAACTCAAAGAGCTGCAGCGTGACACCTACACGGCGGTAAAGAAAGTCCACCGTTCACTGCCGGTCTTTTTTACGACCGAAGTGCTGCACTACAAACGGCTCACACGTGACGCCAAGGGGACAGAGCAAGAGAAAGAAGTCGCGGATATGATGCGCTATAGCGACCTGTTCGCGATGAGCGTCTATCCACACATAAGCGCCGAGGTGCCACGGATCCTGCCGGCAAATTTTCTCGACTTCGCCAAGCGCTTCAAAAAAGGCATCGCCGTTTCCGAGAGCGGTATGACATCCCAGAACGTGGAGCTTAAATCGTATGCCACGGTGCTCTACGGCTCGGAGGCTGACCAAATGCGTTTTACCGAGTTCCTGCTCAAAACCGCGGCGCGCGACGGCTATGAATTCGTCATCAACTTCGCCACCACCGATTCCGATCGCCTGGTCGCCCGGCTGCGCCCCCAGCTCGCCGACCTAGCGCGGATCTGGGCTTTTATCGGCATGCAAACCGGCGATCGAAGACCGAAGCCGGCGTCAGCCGTGTGGGATGGTTATTTGCGCGCGAAGTACGAACAGACGAAGTGGTGGTGAGACTCCCTCCCGGCAACTCACGATTTGACTAGCGAATAGAATAAAACCAGTTCGCCGTTTTTCCCTGCTGCGAAATCGTGTGCTGTGCCTTTCGGGATGTGGCAGATTACGCCGGCTTTCAGCGGAATTCGTTTGCCATCAACTCGCAGGCGGCCGGTGCCTTTGATGACGTGGCAGACGACGTCTTTGTCGACGTGATTGATTTCTTTTGGATCGGATTTCTTGCTCGGGCGGAAGACGATCAAGCCGCTGGTGAAGTGCTTCCCGGCGAAGCAGTCCGCGTAGCGGATCTCAGTGTTGAGGTTTTTGAGGCGCTTCAGAGCCGCGCGGACCTTGATAACTGTCATTGAAGGTTTCGGTTGGAGGCGATCGTAGGGGCGCAGCATGCTGCGCCCCTACACAGCGTCACGCTTCGTCTGTTACAGCCGCGACGATTTCTTTGATCGCTTGTTCAGCCTTGTCGTTCGGCACCCGGCTCGAGCCGACGACCTTGTGGCCGCCGCCGCCGTAGTTTTTCAGCAGCTCGCCGACGTTGACGTTCGACGTCGGGTTGAAGATGTTGTAGCCGACGGAGATCGCCGTGGTGTTTTCTCTCTGAGGATCGTGGGCGACTTTGACTTGGATGTTGCCTTTGGGAAAGAGGGTGAAGATCAAGAAGCGGTTGCCATCGGGAATCTCTTTGACGCCGCGCAAGTCGCAGTAAATGACGTTACCTTTCATGGTGGTTCGTTCGAGCAGGAGGTTGCGTAGCTTTTCCTGTTCGTCGCGGATCATCTGGCAGCGTTTTTTAACCTCGGCATCGTTCAGCGTTTCTTCCAGCGTTTTGTCGCGCAGCAGATCGATAATCTTTAGCCAGTAAGGCTCGTCACCGGCGTTCTTGCCGTCGGTGGTCATCGAAATCAACACATAGCCCTGCGGATCGAGAACGTCGTCCTGTTCCAGTTTGCCCGCGTCGATGCGATCGGCTTCGTGCATCAGATATTTCATTCGCTCAGTGCCAAGAAACTGCGCGATCTCTTCCGGTGAATTTCTGTTGCCTGTTGCCTGTTGCCTGTTGCCTACTTCCGTATAGTATTCGTAGACTACGCGCGCCGCACTCGGCGCCAGGCGGAAACCGCCCTTGCCGAGCATGATCGGCTTGGGAAAATCCGGCGTCGTGTTGGTGATGTGGTGATCGAACCAGAGGGTGCAATTCGGATGATATGGCAGATTGGTGATGATGTCGCCGCTGCGGATCTCGACCCATCCGTCCTGCATGATGTCGCCGCTGCGGATCTCGACCCATCCGTCCTGCATGAATTTCGGCTCGACGAATAGATAGTCTTCGATCTGCTCGAATTTTGTGACCAGCGCGCCGCAAACCAGTCCGTCGAAATCCGCGCGAGTAACGAGCCTCATAAGCGAATGACCTCCTCGACCGGCGTCCACGGCAGATTGAAAGCATTGGCGACACCTTCATGGGTAATTTTCCCGTTATATGTATTGAGTCCCTTGGCGAGTGCCTTGTCGCGCGCCAGCGCTTGAGGAAAACCGCGATTCGCCAGCTGCAGCCCGTAAGAGAGCGTCGAGTTGGTCAGCGCGTAAGTCGAAGTATTCGGCACGATCGCGGGCATATTCGTGACGCAGTAGTGGACGACGTCCTCTTCGATATAGATCGGCGCGTGGTGGTTGGTCGGGCGGGAAGTTTCAGCGCAGCCGCCTTGATCGATGGAGATATCGACAAACGCCGCGCCGGGTTTCATTCGTTTAACGAGCGAGCGGGAAATCAGTTTCGGCGCCTGCGCGCCGGGGATCAAAACCGAGCCGATCACTAAATCCGCGTCGACGACTTCTTCCTCGACATTGGCGCGGTTGGACATCAGGGTGGTTAGGCGCCCGCCGAGAATGTCATGGATGTAACGGAGCTTGGTTGGATTGATGTCGAGGATGCTTACATAAGCGCCCATGCCCGTCGCGACCTGGCAGGCCGCGGCACCTGACATGCCAGCGCCGAGGATAACAACTTTTCCCGGGCGGACTCCCGAAGCGCCGCCCAAAAGTATTCCGCGCCCGCCGTTTTCCGCCTGGAGGCACCAGGCGCCGACCTGGATCGACAGGCGGCCGGCGATCTCGCTCATGGGCGCCAACAATGGCAGAGATCCGTCGTCGAGTTGGATCGTTTCATAACCAATTGAGGCGATCTTTCGCTCGAGCAGCGCGCGTGTGACGGTTTCGTTTGCGGCCAAATGGAGATAGGTGAAAAGGATCAGGCCTTCGCGCATGAGCGGGAACTCCGACTCCTGCGGCTCCTTGACCTTCATGATCATGTCGGACTGTTGCCAAATTGTTGCGGCCGATTCTACGATAGTTGCACCGGCTCCTTCGTAAGCGCGGTCGCTAAGCCCGCTGCCGAGACCGGCGCCTTTTTGAATCAGCACTCGATGACTGCGCGCGACGAAACCAGCTACACCGGTCGGAGTGACCGCGACGCGGTTTTCCTCGGTCTTAATTTCCTTCGGCACGCCGATGATCATGAATAAAGGCTAAACGATGGAACGGGAAAAGGCAAAAGTAAATATTGGAGTAATGGGGTAATGGAGTGTTGGACAATTGGGTTTGAACCCATCACTCCAGTACTCCATTACTCCAGTGACCGGTGCTTTACCGTCCGACGGACCAGACGAGGATGGCCCAGCCGATGAGAAACGCGAGACCACCGATGGGCGTGATGGCGCCGAGCCAGCGGATGCCGAAGATACTGAGGATATAAAGACTGCCGGAGAAAATTATGATGCCCACGATGAACGCCCAGCCGGCGGCGTTGAGATTGTTCTCCGGCCAGCGCGAAGATGCCCAGGCGACAGCCAAGAGTCCGAGCGCGTGGTACATCTGATAGCGCACGCCGGTTTCAAAGATGTTCAACATCTCCGGCGTCAGACGATTTTTAAGCGAGTGAGCGCCGAACGCGCCGAAGGCGACGGCGATGAAGGCGGCAATGGCGCCGGCGGTGAAGAAGAAACGGTCCATATCTGAATGCGTGTTCGTGTTCGAGAAATTCAGGCACCCGGCCTGCCGCGATTTAGCGAGACGAGCATGTCGCCTTTCTGGATAACAATCTGACGGTAGTCTTTGCGCTTGCTCAGTGCGTCGAGCAAATTCACGAGCGGTTGGCGCGACGTGAGGTATTCTTTCGGCGCGCCCGCCGCACGCATCGCGTCGATCTCCTCGATGTTAAGATTCCAGCGCAGCAAGAATTCTTCGTCGGAGACGTTTTCGGCGTTCATTTTTTTGCGCAGCTCGACGACAGACGGCTCGGGCGGCTGCCATGCGGCCCATTCTTTGGCGCGCGGTCTATCCATGATTTTCGCTTTCACGTCCGGCGCCATCAGCTCGGAACCTTCTTTGCCCCAGTAGCCGAGGGCATATTGGATGATTTGATCGGTCACTTCCTTGTAGCGTTCGCCGACGATGACGTTGATCGCCGCCTGGCTGCCGACGAATTGCGACAGAGGCGTGACCATGATGGGGTAACCGAGCTCCGCGCGCACGCGCATGGTTTCTTCCAACGCTTGATCGATTTTGCTTTCCATGCCGACCTTGCGCAGCTGGAAGCGCAGGTTGGAAATCATGCCGCCCGGCACTTGATGTTGATATTGAGCATAGTCGTATTCCACCGGCTCGCCGATGGGAAAGCCTTCGCGCTTGGCGATGTAAGTGAAATGGTCCGACACCGGCTTGAGAGTTTCTTCGTCGATCAGGGTTTTGTAGCCGAGGGCGCGGAGATTTTTCGCGACGTTGAAAAGCGACGGATTCGACGAACCGTCGGCCAACGGCGGCAGAGCGGTGTTGACGATGTTGATTCCCAGCTTCACGGCTTCGAGGCAACAGAGTGGACCAAGACCCGTGGTGCAATGCGTGTGCAGCTCCACCGGAATCCCATTGGCGTTGGCGAACATGATCGGCACCAGTGTTTGCAGGCGCTCGGGCGTGAGGAGCCCGCCGGGATCCTTGAGGCAAAGCCGATTGACTTTGAGCGACGCCGCCTGGCGCGTGCGCTCGGCGAAGTATTCGTCGGTGTGTTTGGGCGAGACCGAGTAAATGATATTCGGCACGGGATTGATGCCGACGTCGTTTGCTACGGCGCATTTCCAAGTCCAGCCTTCGAGATCGTTCCACTCTTCGGAAATGCGCGCTTCGCGGATGCCGTTCGCCGCCATCCGTTCCATGAACAGGCGGTACATCGAGCGCGGCGTGAGATCGAAGGCGCTGAATCTGCCGGCGTTCAGTCGCAGCGGGGTGCGCGGCATCCGTTCGCGCATCAATTTGACGCGTGCCCAGGGATCTTCCTTGAGCTCGCGCACGCATTTCTTCAGATGAGAGCTGGAAATCAATTCGATGGCGTCGAAGCCGGCGCGGTCCATGGCTTCCGCGACGGGAAGCATCATGCCAGTGGTCATGTTCTCCGCCCACAGGCTCTGATGGCCGTCACGAATGGTGGTGTCGACGAATTTTATGCCGTCCATTTGTGCAAATCTGGAAGATAGTTATTCATCACGAAGGTCAGGAAGTAGGGGCGCAGCATGCTGCGCCCCTACACTTTTCGCGTCTGCATGGTGCACGTAAATTCCCTACGATTACAGGGTCAAGCCAAAAAACTTCACCGCGTTATCCAGCATGATCTTCTTGCGCACCTCGGGTTTCATGTTGACCTGCTGGAACTCTTCCAGCCAGCGCTCGACACCGATGGCCGGCCAGTCGGAGCCGAACATCGCTTTGTCTTGCAGCAACGTGTTGATGTTATGGACCAGCTCCGCCGGAAAATATTTCGGTGCCCAGCCGGAGAGATCGATATAATAATTCGCCTTGTGGCGCGCGATCGCCAAGCTCTCTGCCGTCCATGGCCAGGTCGGATGGGCGCTGATAATTTTCAGTTCGGGAAAATCTGCGGCAACTTCATCGATGGCGATGGGCTGGCTGTATTTAAGCTTGATGCCCATACCGCCCGGCGTGCCGGCGCCCGCCGCCGCCATCCCGCCGTGAAACAGTATCGGCAGGTTCAATTTGGCGCACTGTTCCCAGAGCGGATAGAAGCGCACGTCGTTGGCGAAAAAGTGCTGGCGCGCGGGATTGAGCTCGCCCATGCCGGACAAGCCTAAATCTTTGCAGCGTTTGATTTCGTCGAGTGCCAATTTGCCGGTCCATGGATCGATCGCGCCAAATGCCAAGAACACGTCGGGATGTTTTTTCACCGCGCTGGCGACGTGGTCGTTGGGCACCGGAGTCAACCCAGTGACCGTTTCATCGCGAGTATTCATGATCACCGCCATCATCTTGCGCGCGCGGTACTGGTCGGCCATCTCGTCAATCGATACCGGCGGCCGTTCGCGGCCGAAATATCGCGCCATCTGCGCCGTGCGGTCTCCCTTGGCTTTTTGCGTGGTTTCATCGGAAAGGTGAACATGAACGTCGATCGCTACGATATCTCTCGCCATTGTTTAGTGCCTCCTCGTGAAATTTCTTTTCTTATTGCACTGGCGCGAACTTAGTTCAAGGTTCCAGGTTCAATGTTCAAGGTTCAAGGTTTTCCATCAATCGGGCGACTCCGAATCCTAGACCTTGAACCTTGAACTTTTGAACTTTGAACGGCGGGCGAAGCACTGCCTACGCCCGGCGTTCCAATGTTACGGAAAACCCCAGCGTCTGCACATGAATCTGCCGGTTCTTCGTGCGTTTCGAAAGCTGCTGTAGCAAGTTGACGAGCGGCTGTTCGGAATTCAAGTATTCCAACGGCCGCGGGTTGGCGCGCATGGCATCGATGTCTTCTTTGCCGACGATCCAGCGCAGCAACAATTCTTCATCCGACGTGCCTTCGGCGCCCAAGCGTCGGCGCATTTCATCTGGCGTCGGTTCGTCGGGTTGCCACTTGGCCCATTCTTTGGCGCGCGGGCGGTCAAGGATTTTCGCTTTGACGTTGGGGTTCATGTCGCGGGCTCCTTCCGCGCCCGCATGGCCGAGGGCGAACTTGATCACCTGATCGGTCACTTCTTTGTAGCGCTCGCCGACGATCACGTTGATCGCCGCCTGGCTGCCGACGAATTGCGACAGCGGAGTTACCATGATCGGGTAGCCAAACTCTTCGCGCACTCTGATCGTTTCTTCCAGCGCCTCGGGATACTTTTCCTCCATGCCGACCTTGCGCAATTGGAAGCGCAGATTCGACAACATGCCGCCGGGCACCTGGTGCTGGTATTGAGAGTAGTCGTATTCCACCGGCGCGCCGATGGTGAAGCCTTCGCGCTTGGCGATGGCGGTGAAGTGCCTCGACACGGGTTTTAAGATCTCTTCATCAATGTCGGTTGCGTAACCGAGCGCGCGGGCATTCTTGGCGACGTTGAACAGCGACGGATTCGACGAGTCGTCCGCCAGCGGTGGCAGCGCCGTGTTGATCGATCGAATACCTAAGTTCATGCCTTTGATGCAGCACAGCGGTCCTAGCCCTGTGGTGCAGTGGGTGTGCAATTCGATAGGAATGCCGTTGGCGTTCTTGAAGATAATCGGTACCAACGTATCCATCCGCTCCGGAGTCAGGAGTCCGCCAGGATCTTTGAGACAAAGTCGATAGGGCTTGAGTGCCGCGGCGTGGCGGGTGCGCTCTGCGAAATATTCATCGCTGTGCTTCGGCGAAACGGAATAAATCAGATTTAAAATCGTTTTCATGCCGACCGCTTTGCATACGCCGACGCGAAACTTCCAGCCTTCGGGGTCGTTCCATTCGTCCGAAATGCGCGCTTCGCGGATGCCGTTGGCAAACATCCGTTCGATGAAGAGCCAGTACATGGACGGGGGATTGTATTCGAAGGTATTCACCCGTCCGGCGATCAGCCGCAGCGGCGTCTTGGTGATTTGCTGCGACACCAAGCGCACGCGCTCCCAGGGATCTTCTTTGAGCTCGCGCACGCACTTCTTTAGGTGCGAGCCCGAGATCAGCTCGATGCCTTCATAGCCCGCGTCGTCGAGGTTCTTAGCAATGGGCAGCATCATGCCCGTGGTCATGTTCTCCGCCCACAAACTCTGATGGCCGTCGCGGATCGTCGTATCGACAAATCGAATGGTGTCCATGCTCTTCTCCGATTTAAGAACACGATCATATTGGCTAGCCGCGCTAAATTCAATGAACTCACGTTGCGCCGAGTTATTTGACCTAGCAGAAGATGTCCTGGTACGGGGAGGAGTAACAGCGAGCGGTTCATCGGAGATCATCGATGGTCATTTCCACGGCGGTCAAAGCGGATCGGGTTGAATATGCGAGTCGCAGCGCCACGATCCGCGCGTATTTGGGCCGCCCCGACGCCGGTCCGTGGCCGGAAATCGTCATGATCCAGGAAAATCCCGGCATGACCGAGCATCGATTGGCTGTCACGCGCCGAGTCAATGTGCGATTTTATAGCAACGGCAACGCTGATCGCCGTTACAGGGTACGGAAAAGTAGCGGTTCGTGGATAGTCTCAGTCATCGATAATTTTCAGCAAAACATGGCGGCGATTTTTTGTGTAGGGTCTCACTTGACTGGGCCAGCGGCCGTCTTCGATCGCTTTATCCCACGCCGGACTCGTTAAAACTTCGGGGCTCTCCAGCTCATAAACAGCGGTGTAAGCCGGCTCGTTGGGAATTTCGATGGTCTTCGTTTCGCCGCCGATGTTCATGTTGAGCGTGCCGCGTTTGTAACGCGTGATTCCCAGTACGCCGGGAACCTTGCTCAAGTTCGGCACGTGCTCTCGATCGTATACTTCATTGAAAATCGCTTCATGCTCGGCATCGACGTCCATGCTCGCGATCATCAAAAATTTTACTTTGCCCGCCATACTTTTCTCTCCTGTACTAGAATCACATCCCAAGGAACGTGGTGATGTCGGGAGCGGGAGATTTAATTTCGACGACCACCGATGCCTCTACGGCTTCGACGCCGTGTGGTACTCCTTTGGGGTGGCGGCAGACGTCGCCGGGTCCGAGAATATACTCGTCGCTGCCCACCGTCATTTTGACTTTTCCTTTGACGACGTAAGCCAGCGACTCGTGCTGATGAACGTGCATCGGCGCGCCCACGCCCGGCGTGTAATGAATTTCCAAAAACGTCATTTCATCACCCTTGATCAGCGGTTTGACGAGCAGATCGCCGCCGTACATGGGTTTGCCTTCAATTGATTTTACAACCACGCCTTTGACGTCTGAATTCTTCGACAAAATCATCATTTGCTCCTTTTCGTGGCGCGTCGCCAACCGTGGTAAGTAACCGAAATGTTGGCCGGAGTCTAACGGTGGCCCGCGGGGTTGTCAATCTGACTCGCGAAATAGACGCGACGGATTGCTGCACGGCCAGTCTCAGCTCGATTACGAAAGTGGCGGCAATGCAAAGACTCTGGCTTTATGATATCAATGTCCAACCCGGAATTCGCGCCGTCTATAGCGAAACTGCCGTCGATAATGATCAACTTGGCCGGTCACACGCCACGATCCGGCAATTTCGCTGAGGTCGGCGGCGCGCTTTTGGAATCTGTCGCGACATCGATGTTTTCCAATGCCATTGGGCGGATCCACTTCAGTGACGGTGGCGGCCATTTGATAACTATGCATCGCTTGGCTGAGCGATTTAAGAACTTCGCTGACGTTCCTTTGTCGGATAAGGCCAAGGCTGTACGGATGCTGCAATGGCTGATCGTCATTGGAACTTCGTACTTTGCCTTGTTTAGCGGCGGCACGATCAATTCCGATGCGAGGGTGTTCGCACTCATCGTCACGTTGTTGCTTTCGGCCCTTTTCCTGCAGAGGCTGCCGGCGGCGGCATTTCACGCCGATCGCTTTGATGCCGCGCTCGTCGTCATCGACGGCGCATTCATCCTTCTGGGCATCGGCCTCAATCGCGAGTCGCCGTGGGACCTGTTCCTGCTCTTTTCTCTGTGCGTGTTGCTGGCCGGCATTGCCGAGAGTCTGATCAAGACGATGGTTGCTGCTTTGCTGGTGACGGTCGGATTTACCCTCGTCAATTATTCCACCAGCAATAGTATCTGGTTGGATTCTGAAGTGCTGCTTCGGTTCCCGTTTCTGTTCGGCGTCTCGGCGCTCTACGGATATTTGGCGCATCAAGTGAAGAACGAAAGAAAACGCGCCGACCGAGCCGAACAGGCGCAGATCGTCAGACGCCGGCTCGTTTCCGGGTTGGCCCACGATATCAAGAGTCCGTTGTCGGTGATCAAAGGATTTGCCGACGTCGTCGGCATGAATCTCGCTGGGGTGTCGGGTCAAGAATATGCCTTAAACGCGGTTCAGCGTATTCAGGAAAACGTCGATCGCATTCTCAAGCTCGTGACAGGATTTTTGGATGCGTCCAGGGCTGAAAGCGGAGAGAGCCAACAGCTAGAAACACCGGTCGCGTTGAACTCGTTGATCCAGGAGGTTGCTAAACAACAGTCGGTCGATCTGCGCAGTAACGACTTGTCTCTCGAACTGAAACTTGATCCGACTCTGCCGGAAATTCTTGCCGACATTCCCCAACTCGAACGCGTGATTTGGAATCTCCTGAGCAACGCCATCAAGTTCACGCCGACAAACGGCAAGATCACCGTGACGACTGTGACCGTCGACGATCGGGTCTCGGTAAAAATCAGCGACACGGGTATCGGGATTGCAAAGGATGAAATGCCGTTGCTATTTTCCGAATACGGCCGCTTGCCGGGGGCTTCTTCAACCGAGGGTAGCGGTTTAGGACTCTATATCGTGAAAAATCTAGTGAAAGCCCACGGCGGGACGGTCGACGTCGAAAGCGAACTCGGTAAAGGCACGACGTTTACCCTTCGATTCCCCGTCGCGACCCGCCAACAACCGCAATCGAAAATCTGATTCTGGCGACACCCGTAGTGTGTCGTCCAATCACGCGGCGCCTTACGCGCGCGCGAGCTCTTCGAACGTGGGCTCCGGCATCCCCGTTTTCCAGGTCGGGTCGCGCAGCTCGAGCCGATTGCCGCTGGGATCGAAGAAATAAAGCTCCCGGCCGGTGAAGAATCCCTTGCCGCGGTAGTAGAGGCGGTCGATGGGAATCTTCCGCTCCTGGAAAATTTTACAGGCCTGCACCAACGTTTCAGGGCTCACGGTAAACGAATGGTGCACGTTCTGGTCTTCGGTAAATGTTTTATCGACACTGGCCGCGCGCTCGCAGAGAAGAATGTTGTGATCGCCGACGTTGAAACAGGACATGCCCGAGTTTCCCAGCCGCCCTAACGCTTTGAGGCCGAGGAGATCACCATAAAACTTTTCCGACTCGTCAAGATTGTTCACCGGAATCGACCAGTGCGTCACGCCTTCGATTTTCAATAATCCCATACAATCCTCCTTTGGATCGGGTTCAGTTGGTAGAAATCCTGCCGGAAGCGAGATAGTTACCGCTGGCTATTAAATAGGGCAAACGGCACATGTCCGTCAAGCGAGCGAGTCGGACCCATCGGCCATCGGTTATCGACAAGCGGCCCACCGACCGCGCAGGCGAATTTCGTATTCACGACCCGTCCGGCAATCCGATCGATCTTGCGCAGCATTGATGATCGATAGAATGTCGCGTTAATAGGCTTGTAAAACCGCCGTCCCAACGCTTCCGCACTGTAATAGCTGGTTTCTTTCAACCGATTCGGTGACGCACTATTTCTTTACTCGCTCGACAAACCCGCTCTTTTTGAGCTCGTCGAGCACGGAAGGTTCCAACATTTTCAGCGACTCCGGCGTCTGGCCCGCAGCTTTGGCGTTGGTCTTCGCAGTTTCTTCGATGACGAATTGTAGTCCACGGCGGTCGGGAAGGTCCAGGATCCCTTCACTGTGATGGGCTAAATAGTAATCGTAACCGATCGCGGCTTCCTCATCGCTCACACGGATGTATTTTTTGATCAACCGCAGCGCCAGCGCGCGGTCTCTTTTGAGCAGGTAAATCGACTCGACCACGGCCTTCATAAAATTGCCGACCTTGTCGCGGTTGGCTTCGAGATAGCTTCTCTTGACGATAAAACAGTTCTGCGGAAAGGGCGTTTTGCTTTCCATGAGATCGACGAGCGATTGCATGCCGAACCTCTTGATCGCGATCGTCGCTTGCGGCTCGTTGAACATCAAACCGTGAATCGCGCCTTTCGCCAGCGCGGTCAGCTGCGCGGCGCCGCCAGCGACCTGAATGATGGTGACCTCTTTGGGGTTGACTCCGATTTTTTCCAGCGCGACCAACAGCGCCATATGGTTGGCCGCGCCGAAACCGCCGACGGCGAGGATCTTGCCCTTGAGATCAGCGGGTTTTTTAATTTCCGGCCGGGCGATCAGTTTCGTTGGAAAGAAATTTAACCCGCCGGCGATGATCGCGAGATCGGCCTTTTGCAAATTGGTCGTAACGACCGTGACGCCGGTCGAAAACAAAACTTGGACGTCGTCGGACAGAAGCACCTGCATACCCAACCGCCCCGAGTTGAGCGCCAGATACTCGACATCGAGGCCGTATTTTCTAAACAGCTTTTCTTCATAAGCGGCCCATAGCACGGCGTGAATTGCAGTCGTGAAGCCGCCGCTCGCGGCGCGCATGCTTTCCACGGCGGTCACCGGCCCGTTGGCGCGGAGCAATACGGCACAAAGAAAAGTGCCGATGACAAATTTACGCAAAGTTCACCTCTTCAACCCGCCGCGTCCATGACCTCTGAGCGATTCGATACGGCGTCTCAATTGAATTGCGCGTAAGATAGGGCAGGGCGAATACACGCGTCAAGCTTAGGCAAGAATATTCTGACTTCGGCCTCTTGTCCGTCGACTTGCGAGAATGCTTTCGATCGATATCCATCGGACATCATAGGCGCCTGCTAATCTCGCTCATCACAGAAAAAATATATTCCTTGGCTCGAAGCCGAGCGCCAAAGGCAAATTTCAGGGTCGTTATTGACCGGAGGCACCTGCGCGGCTATCACCTGTGTTAGAGCGGAAAACGTCAACGCTCGCCAGGCCGGCTCTAACGCTTTCAGGTAGAACGAGAGACTCTAATGGATGGCCAGTCTGGGTTAAATTCGACGTGGGTCGATTGCGGCCAAGAAATGAAAGGGTGGTGCTCCGTGAAAAAATCGGTGAACGCAAATCTCCTCGCGATACTGTTGCTTGACGTTGTTTTTGCCATGTCCGTCCGCGCCGATTGGAAGCAGGACTGGGAAAAGACTGTGGCCGCGGCGGAAAAGGAAGGCGAGGTGTCGATCTACGGGCAGCCGCGCGCCGGCGTCGGTAAAGCGATACTAGCTTTCAAAGATGCCTATCCTAAGATTAAGATCAATTTTGTCGGCGGCTCGGGAAGCGACCTGGCCAAGAAGATCATGGCGGAGAAACGGGCGGACAAGCACCTCGTCGATCTCAGCATCGGCGGAGGCGGGACGATGGTGTTAGTTTATCACAAGGCCGGTTTGCTGCAGCCGATCCCGCCACAGCTGATTCTTCCCGAAGTGGTGGATCAAACGAAATGGTGGTCGAAAAAACATCTTTACTCCGATCCGGAAGGGCAGCATGTGTTTATGGCTCAGGGGGATGCAGGGTCGGGTATCGGCGCAATCAATACGAATTTAATCAAGCCGGGAGAAATCGACTCGTGGTGGGATCTGCTCGAGCCTAAGTATCGCGGCAAGATCCTCATGACCGACCCCGACTCGGCCGGCAATATCGGTAACTGGAGATTTATTTATTATAGTCCGGATCTCGGCGCTAAATTTATCAGACGGCTGCTGACCGAAACGCAGGTCACCTTCGGCGCCAACGAGCACCAGATGATGGACTGGCTCGGCGCGGGGAAATATTCCATGCACGTTCTTGCGAAACTTGAGAATACCGAGCTCGCGCGGAAACAGGGTTTGCCGGTGCGGCAAATCTTCAGCGACAAAGAGGGCGACACGATCAGCACGGGCTCCGGGCACATAATCACTTTTAAGAATGCTCCGCATCCCAACGCGACAAAGGTTTATCTCAACTGGTTTTTGTCGCGCGACGGACAGTTGGCGTGGCAGAAACTAACCGGCCGAAATTCGTTCCGAACGGATATTTCGAAGGACATGATTCTCTATAAAGATGAGCAGGTGCCGAAAGAAGGGGCCAAATACCTCCTGTCGAGTCTGCCTCAATACGAGGACATTAAGCCCTTGCGCAAGCTGGTCGACGATGTTTTGGCACAGGTTAAGCAGAAGTAGGACCGTCGGTTCGAGAAATTTCACCGGGCGGTTGGGCAGCGTGATTCAGCTGCGGCGTTTCCAGCCTTGAAACTTTTTGCTTAAACGCGACGCGGGCACAATCGCTCATCCGGTTGAGTCTACTTGCGTCGGACTGGCGCGCGCGTTCGATCGTTTGCCGCTGGTCGGAG
>WNFR01002834.1_pt1 | contig 27718 bp, 27 predicted proteins | sample 5400221 | NCBI WGS metagenome assembly WNFR01 (sample SAMN13153357, study PRJNA577476) | soil metagenome | isolation source: 40 cm soil under Madrone tree | place: USA:California | collected 2016-06-14
CCGACAGTTCCTGCGATCCGTCACCGAACACCGGCGCCAGTCCCGCACGGGCCAGCTTGAACACCTTGAGGACCTCGCGATCCCACTCACCGTACACGGTCGGCGGGCGCACGATGGTCCACGAGCCGGCCATCGCCCGCACGAGCAGCTCGGCCGCGAGCTTGCTCTGGCCGTACGGGGTGACGGGGGACGGCGGACGGGTCTCATCAATCGGCTGCCCCGGAACCGTCGGTCCGGCGGCGGCGAGCGAGGAGACGAGCACGAAGCGTCGCGGCGGCCCCTGTGCCGCGGCCTCGAGCACGTTCGCCGTCCCGTCGCGGTTGGCGCGCATGAACTCGTGCAGATCGCGGGCGCTGATGCGCCCCGCCACGTGATAGATCACCTCCGCGCCGGCGCACCCGTCGCGCAGCGCGACGGCGTCGTCCAGATCGCCCCGGACCAGCCGCACGTCGGTCCAGCCGAGCGCCTGTGCCTTCGCGGGGTTCCGCACGAGGCAGGTCACCTGGTCGCCGCGTGCGCGCAATGCCTGCACCAGATGCGCACCGACGAATCCGGTACCGCCGGTGACGAACGCCTTCACAAGGGCTTGTCGTAGACTCGGTAGGTCTTGTAGGGGCGGAAGCCGAGCTGCAGAGCGCCGTTGACCATCGGGGCGTTGTCCTCGAGGATCCACCCACCCTCGCCCCAGTAGTAGCCGTGGATCGCGCCCTTGGTCCAGATCCAGTGGTACATCATCGCATCCACGCCGGCCCCACGGTATTCCTTCAACGTGCCCAACAACGGTATGCGGCAGCGATGAATGTGCCGGGCGTACCATAGAATCTTGGGGATGCCCCAGATCCGACCGGAGGGATTGTGCTTCAGGGCAACGTTGAAGTCCGGCAGGGCGACCGCGAACCCGATCACCTGGCCCTTGCGCTCGGCGAAGCAGACCAGGTCGGGGACCACGATGGGCTTGAGCTGCTTCGCCAGGTGGTCGATTTCCGCATTGGTCAGCGGAACGAACCCCCAGTTTCGCTCCCACGCCTGGTTATACAGCGCCTTGACCAGCTCCACTTCTTCCTTGAAGCGCTTCATGTTGAGCGGGCGCAGGGTGATTCCCTTGCGCTGCGCGATGACGTTCACGGCCCGCGTGATGCGCTCGGGGGGGGGGCCGTCCGGGCTCGCGAACGCGATCAGATCCTTGGCTTTGGTGAAGCCGTAGGCGTCATGCAGGGCCACGAAGTATGGGGGGTTGTGCGGCATCATGATGGTGGGAGGTGTGTCGAACCCCTTGACCAGCAGCCCACAATCGTCGTTGACCGACGGGTTCATCGGTCCGCGCATCACCCGGAAGTCCTTGGCCGAGAGCCAACGGGCGGCCGCGTCGAACAGCGCGTTCGCCACCACCTGCTCGTTCACGCTCTCGAAGAAGCCGTAGAACCCCACGCGGTCCCGGTGCTCGCGGGTGTGGGCGTCGTTCTTGACGGCCGCGATGCGGCCGACCGTGCGGCCGTCCCGCTCAGCGGTGAAGTACTGCGCTTCGGCATGCTCGAAGAAGGGATTCTTGCCCGGCGTGAGGAGGGTCCGGACGTCCATCCGCAGCTGCGGCACCCAGAGCGGGTCGCCGCGGTGCAGGTCATACGGAAAGCCGATGAACCGCTCCAGACCGCGCCCGTTGGTGACGGGCACGATCTGCGGAGCGCTCAGATGACCCCCAGCTCTTTTCCGAGCCTGCCGAAGGTCTCCAGGGCGTAGTCGATTTGATCGGCCGTGTGCGTCGCCATGACACTGGTGCGCAGCCGGCAGCGCGACGGCGGCAGCGCCGGCGGCACGACCGGGTTGGTGAACACGCCCGCGTCGAACAGCTTGCGCCAGAAGAGCAGCGTCTTCTCGAATTCCCCGATCAGGAACGGGACGATGGGCGTCTCGGTCGTCCCGATGTCGAACCCCATCGAGCGCAGACCCTCCTGGAGCCGTCGAGCGTTGACCCAGAGACACTCCCGGCGCTCCGGCTCACGTTGCATCACGTGCAGGGCGGCGAGCACTCCGGCGGTGTTGGAGGGCGGCAGCGCGGCCGTGAAGACGAGGGGCCGCGCATTGTAACGGAGAAACTCGATTACGCCGTCGGGGCCCGCCACGAAGCCGCCGATCGACGCGAGCGACTTCGAGAAGGTACCCACGATCAGATCCACGTCGTCGCTCAGCCCGAAGTGCGCGGCGGTGCCGTCGCCCCGGGGGCCCAGCACCCCCACGGCGTGCGCGTCGTCGATGGCGAGGGCGGCGCCGTGCTTCTGCGCGATCTTGAGCAGGCCCGGCACGTCGGCGATGTCTCCCTCCATCGAGTAGACCCCGTCGACGATGATCATGACGCCGGTGCCCGGCGGTACCTGCTGTAGCTTGTGCTCGAGGTTGCCGAGATCGCCGTGGTTGAAGCGCACCGTCTCGCCGTAGGACATCTTGGCGCCGTCCACGATCGAGGCGTGGTCCAGCTTGTCCAGGAAGACGAAGTCCCCGCGGCCTACCAGTCCGGACACGACGCCCAGGTTCGCCTGGTAGCCAGTCGAAAATACCAGGCAAGCTTCCTTACCGAAGAACTGGGCCAGTTCGGCTTCCAGTTGCTGGTGCAGATCCAGGGTACCGTTCAAGAGCCGGCTGCCGGTGCAGCCCGAGCCGTAGCGATCGAGCGCCGCTTTGGCGGCACCGAGTACCTCCGGATGATGCGTGAGCCCCAGGTAGTTGTTGGAGCCCATCATGATCCGCTCTTTACCCTCGATGACGACCACCGTGTCTTCGGAGTGCGAGATCGGCTTGTACCACGCGTGGAGCCCAGAAGCCTGGACCTCGCGCGCTTTAGGAAGGAAATTCCGGCACTTCTCGAACAACGCGATGTTCTGCAGGGTCTCGGTGTTCACGGGCCCCCGGGGCGAGGAATGGGAAAACTCAGCCCCAAGCGTAATGGCGAGGGGCTAAAACCGCAAGGCCACGAGAGATGCGACCCGTCAGCGCGTCTGCCTGAGCACGCGTAAGTTCCAACACCCCCCTCTGATCGGAGACCCGAATGCGTCGCTTGGCCGTTGCCCTCGTTCTCCTCGCCGTCACCGGCCCGTCGGCGCGGGGGCAGGCGTCGTATCGCGTCACGTGGCGGGACGCGGCGTCGGTCGGCGTCGCAGTCGGCGTGGCCCTCATCCCGCATGCCGCAGGCCTGCCCAGCGGGCCGCCGCCGTGTGCCCCGTGCGATCCCGCGACGCTCTCCCGCCTCGATCGAGTGGCGCTCCATACGTTTTCCACCGAGGCGGCAACAGCGAGCAACTTCCTGCTGCTCGGGGTGACTGCAGGTTCGGCGGCGGTTTTGCTGGAGGGTGCCGACGCGGCGAGAGCCCGCGCTGATATCGCCGTGTTTGGGAACGCACTGGTTTGGACGCTCGCGGCGACCGAATGGCTCAAGGCGGCGGCGCATCGCAGTCGCCCCGTTCTGTACACGGCGGCTGCGTCCGCGGCGGCGTCCGACCGGGAGAACCGACGCTCGTTTCCTTCCGGCCATGCGTCGTGGGCGTTCGCCGCGGCGACATCTTACGTTGTTATCTCAGGGCGGGACCACTTGCGACACCGTGCCCGGAACGCCGTGCTGCTCTACGCCGGCGCGCTCGGGGTGAGTGTCCTCCGGGTAGCGGCGGGCAAGCACTTTCCCACGGACGTCCTGGGTGGGGCGGCGCTCGGTACCGGCATCGGCTGGCTCGCGGCAAAGGTGCATCCGACGCAGCCGTGACCGGGCCGAACCACCTCCCGCGGGTCATGCGGTTGCGCGACGTGGTGCTGTTCAACATCAGCGCCATCGTCGGGCTGCGCTGGCTCACGACCGCCGCGAGCCAGTTCGGGGTCGCGAGCCTGGGACTGTGGCTGCTCGCCATGGTGGTCTTCTTTCTACCGTCGGCGATCGCCGTGCGCGAGCTCGCCGATATCGACCCCGGGGCGGGCGGGATCTATCGATGGGTGCGGCGCGCCTTCGGGCCACTGCACGGCTTCGTGGCAGGGTGGGGGTACTGGGTCAACAACCTGTTTTACTTCCCGTCGCTCCTCGTCACGACGGCGGCCATCGCGGCGTACGCCGCCGGCCCGCGCTTTGTGCACCTGGGCGAGGACAACGCGTTCATCGCGCTGGTGTCGCTCGCGGGACTGTGGCTCGCGGTGGGCATGAACGTCGTGGGCCTGCGCGTGGGAAAGCGGCTGCAGAATCTGGGCGGCCACGGTACCTGGCTGCCGGGGCTCGTTTTCGTGGTGCTCGCCATCTGGTCGCTCACGACGCACGGCAGCGCGACGCCATTCACTGCACGCGGCCTCTTGCCCGCGTCTCTCGATCTGCAGTCGATCAACCTGTTCGCCACTATGACATTCGCCTTCGCCGGGCTCGAGCTGGCGCCCACGCTGGGCGACGAGATCCACGACCCCGCGCGCACCCTGCGCCGCGGCATCGCCGTCTCGGGGCTCGCGATTGTGGTGATGTACGTTCTCGGGACGGCCGCCGTGCTCGTCGCGCTGCCGCACGAGACCGTGAGCATCACGAACGGTGTGCCGCAAGCGACCGCCGCCCTGGTCGAGCGGCTCGGTGCGGGCTGGCTCGCGCCGGTGGCGGCGATCGTCGCCATCCTCCTGGTGCTGGGAAACCTGGGGGGCGTCGGCGCGTGGCTCGCGGGCTCCGCCCGCTTGCCGTACGTCGCCGGCGTGGATGGTGCGCTACCGGCGGCGTTCGGGCGGATTCATCCGCGGTGGCACACGCCGTACGTCGGATTGCTCGTGCAGGGTGCGATCGCGACGGTGTTCGTGATCGCGAGTCTCGTCGGTACGACGGTGAAGAACGCGTACCTGGTGCTCACGCAGACGACGCTGGTCTTGTTCTTCATCCCCTATCTGTATCTGTTTCTGGCGTACTTGCGGCTGCGTCGCGAGCGCACCTTCGCCACCGCCCTCGCCGGGCTGGTCGGGACCGCCGCCGTCCTCTTCTCCATCGTGCTCGGCTTCGTCCCGCCGGCCGATGAAGCACGGCCGTGGCTCTACGAAGCGAAAGTCGCCGGCGGCGTGATCGGTTTCATGCTCTTTGGTGTACTACTCGCTGGTCGGCGTGTGAGACTTGACACAGCTCCCCCGGCGTCCGCGGCTTAGGCTAAGTTGCCGTACCGTCGTTCCGCTCACGATCCGAGGGTTCCCGTGACGCCCCGTTCGTTGGTCTTGGTGGCGGTCGTCTCCGTGCTGACCGTACCCGCGGTGCTTGGTGCCCAGCAGGCACCTCCTCCTCGCGTGCGCCGCGAGATTCCTGGATTCGACTTCCGTAAGGACGGCGTGTGGCGGCGCCAGGCGCGCGCCGTGCGCGCCCTGCGGGCGCGGCTCCTCGCGCGCCGGAACGTGGGGGCTTTGAACGCCCCCATGGCGGCCGCCGGTGCGCCGCTCGCCTCCGGCGCGGCCGTGTCAGGCGTGCTCCGGGTCCCGGCGGTCCTCTTCAAGTTCAAGAACACGCCCGCAGGTGAGCTGCGCAACACAACTCAGTACGACCAGGTGCTGTTCGCCCCCTCGCCCACCGGTGCCTCCGCGGGACGTCCGTACACGTACCGCACCTTTTATGAACAGATGTCGAACGGCCTCCTGAGCGTGCAGGGTCAAACGTACGGATACGCCGCGCTCGACTCGAACGAAGTGACCTATACCGGTGTCGCGGGCACCTGCACCGGCAACCCGTACGGCAACACGAACTGCAACGGGCTGTTCAGCCCGCAGGCCGTGGCGCGGATGCAAGGCGGGCTGCGGGAAGCGCTGCGCAAGCTCGACAACCAGGTCGACTGGACGCAGTACGACTCCGACGGCGACGGCTACGTCGACCTCGTGGCCTTCATTCATCCGCCCCTCGACGGCGCCTGCGGCGGCGCAACCAACAACCACCTCTGGTCGCACCGCTTCTTCCTCACCGGCATCCCGTACGTCACGCATTCCGTGAATGCGCAGAGCGTCCCCATCAAGGTGTCCGACTACATCCTCGAGAGCGGAGTGGGTGGACTGGAAGGCTGCGACACCACCCAGATCATGCCGGTGGGAACGGTGGCGCACGAGACGGGTCACGGGTTCGCGCTGCCCGACTTGTACGACACCGACAACACGAGTGAAGGCGTCGGGGAGTGGAGCCTCATGGGCAGCGGCAACTATACGTCGCCGTTCAGCCCGTCGCGCATGGATGGGTGGTCGCTGAGCCAGCTGGGGTGGGTGACCGTGGTGCCGCTCCCGACCGGCGGCACGTTCAGTTTCGGAGCGGCCCCGACGTCCGACACCGCGTTCTATCTGCCGGTCGGAGGCGCGAACCCGCGCGGCGAGTACTTCCTGCTGGAAAACCGCCAGCAGGTGCAGGCCGACAGCGCGATGGTTCACTACCACTGCCAGGTGTGGTTCAGCACCGGCTCGCCGCCCCCCTGCGGCGGTGGGTTGCTGATCTATCACGTGGACTCGGCCCAGCTGGCGCAGCACGGCTTCGACCAGGATAACCGTGTCAACACGGGCCCGATCCACGGCCTCGAAATCGTACAGGCCGACGCCCGCGGCAACCTCGATGCCGACCCGAACAGCGCATGCTCCGGCGCCGGACTGACATGCTCCGATCGCGGCGACGCGGGCGATCTCTACCCCGGACCCACCGGCAACCTAGCGTTCACTCCCACCAGCGTTCCGGCCGCTGTACGGAACGTGGATGGGTTGTCCGCGGGGGTGGTGCTCGATCAGATCACCCAGCTCGTGCCGAACGGAACGATACAGTTCCGCCTGAGCTATCCCGTCTGGGTGGTGCGCGCGACTGACACGGCGGCGGTGATCCAGTTCGACACGTCGACGTTTCACAAGACGTTCCACGTCTTCCGGGACATCCTTACGCCGAACTCCGTACATAGCGTGGGCGTGGCAGATACCCAGTTCACCGCCGGCGGTCGGACGCGTCAGGTCTTCGCCTCCTGGTCCGGCGGGCAGCCGCGCAGCTTCAGCTACACGGCTGGTGCCACGCCGGAAACCCTCACCGTGACGCTGGCACGGTCGCAGCAGGTCCACTACACCGCCACCAGCGGCGGCACGGTCTCGGGCACGGTGCCGAGCGACACGTTCGTGACCGAGGGCACGCCGGTGACCCTGATGGCCACCGACACCAGCGCCGTGCGCACGTTCCAAGGCTGGGCGGGTGACACCGTTACGAAGCACCTGAGCATCACGCTGCCGATGACTCGGCCGTACTCGGTGCGGGCGGTGTTTCTCGAGACCTTCAGCACCGCTCAGGTCGTAGCCCAATTGCTCAACGGATCGAGCACGCTCACTCTCGCCCAGCTCGGAGATCTCGACCAGTTGGGGAACAACAACAACGCATTCGATCTAGGCGATTTTCTCGCCTGGGTGCAGGCGACTGGGGCGCCGCTCACAGCCGAGCAGCGGGCGCTCGTGAGCGCGGCCAAGCGGAAAGGAGCAAGTCGATGACGCGGCGCGGCGGATGGCTGCTGGTCGCGCTGGCCCTCGCGGGGGGCGCAGGCAGCTGCAGCGGCGACGGCGGCACTGGCCCGGTCGCGGGCGTGCTCACCGTATCGCTGGCGACTCCCAATGCCGGCGCGGACGGCGCGATTCTGTTCAGCGTGTCGGGACCGCAGCCGCTCACGAGCGTCACGGCCGGGCCGGGGTTTCGGATCTTCGCCCAACCCTTGTCCACGTTCACCCGCTTCGCCGTCACGGGGACGCTGGCGAACGGCGCCGTCGTCACGATCGGCGTCGCGGACACGCGGAAGGCGGCCCAGTACGTCGCCACCGTTCGGGCCGTGGCGGCGTCGGACTTTCAGCTGCGACTGCTCACCGGGTACTCCCTCACGGTCTCGCCGTAGCGCCGCAGTCGCCTGGCTGCAGCACGAACGCCGGCGTCCCGTCGGGGAGCCGGAGGGCGAGCACCGCATCGCGCCCGGCGTGCGTCGCCCATGTCGCGAAGTCTCGAGCAGCGGGATGCAGCGCCGGCCGGTGCACGAGGTACAGCGTGTAGGGGTTCGTGAGCGCCGTGTCGGCGGCGAACAGGATGCGGGACGCGAGCCCCTTGAGCTTCGCGTACGTGGGGAGGTCGGCGAGGGCGTAGGCCCGGCGCTCGTCGGCGAGGTGGAGCGTCGCGGCCTGGTCGGCACCCGACTCGAGGTACCAGCGCGGCGCAGGCGTCACGCCCGCGGCGTGCCACAGGGCCAGCTCCTTCACGTGCGTGCCGGACGAATCGCCCCGCGAGACAAACGGCCCGCCCGCATCCGCGATGCGGCGGAACGCCGCCGCCGCGGTAGGGGCGGTCGCGACGTGTGCGGGGTCGGCCGCCGGTCCCACGACCGCGAACCGGCTGGCGGCGAGCGGACAGCGGAGCAGAGCGTGCCCGGGCGCGACGAGCAAGCGCTGTTCAAGGGCCGGCGCGTGGGTGATCACGACGTCCAGGTCGCCGCTGGCGGCGGCCCGCAGGATCTGCCCCGAAGGGGCGACCACGGTCGTGAAGGGGGCGCCGGTCCAGAGCGACTCGAGTACGGCGAGGGCTCCCGACTGCTGCACGGTGTACGTGGTGCCGAGCCGCAAGGGAGCAGGACCGGCGCGGCATGCGGTCACGAGGAGAAGCGCAGCGACGTGTCTCATGGAGGGAATCTCGCTGCTGATCGACAGGAAAGGCAAAAAGCTAGACGCACAGACGCATCGGGGAGAACAGGTGGAGGGAACACGTAGACCTGTCTCCTCGGCCCTGTTGACCGCTGTTGCGTCTGTGCGTCTAGTCGTTGCCCGTTCTGTCCCTCTGTACCCTACCCGCTATCTTACTGTCTCATCATGGGGCGGTAGCTCAGTTGGGAGAGCACCTGGTTTGCAACCAGGGGGTCGTGGGTTCGAATCCCATCCGCTCCATCTAATCTCCGACTCCATGTCCCCCGCCGACTGGCTTCCGTTTCTCACGGAGCTCGCTGTTCGCGCCGACGAGCTCGCGCTGCGATGGTTTCGCGCCGCCGGACTCCGCGTCGTGGAGAAGGCGGATCTGAGTCCCGTCACCGAAGCGGACCAGGCGATCGAGGCGATGGCCCGGGCGCTGTTACGGGAGCGTCACCCTGGCCTGGGCGTCCTCGGCGAAGAGGAAGGCGAAGCGGTGGGAACGGCCGCCGCGCGGCTCATCATCGATCCGATCGATGGCACGCGAAATTTCGTGCGGGGCATTCCGGTGTTTGCGACCCTGCTGGGGATCGAGACGGGCGGCGAGGTGGTGGCAGGCGTCGTGAGCGCGCCGGCCTTAGGGGCGCGGTGGCACGCCGCGCGAGGTGGCGGCGCGTTCCGCGACGGGCGGCGCATCAGGGTGTCACGGATCGAGTCGCTCGAGCGCGCCCTGCTGTTCCATGGAAACCTCGGGCCGGGCGAGGCGGCGCCGCCGTCCGGGATTGCCGGGCTCATCGCCCGGGTCGAGCGTACCCGCGGTTTCGGAGACTTCTATCAGCACATGCTGGTGGCGGAAGGGGCAGGGGAGATCGCGCTCGATCCCGTGATGCACCCGTGGGACATCGCGGCTCTCCAAGTCATCGTGGAGGAGGCAGGGGGCCGGGCGACCAGCCTGAGTGGCGAGCGCTCCATTTACGCCTCGAGCCTCATGACTTCGAACGGGCCGCTCCACGACCGAGCATTGACGCTCCTTGGACCACCCACGCGGGATTAACTTGACGTCATGATCGCCGATCCATCTGACCTGGACCCGCTGGAGGACGAGGACTTTCCTCTCGGCGACGGAACCACCGAGACCGAAGTGGTCGTCGTGTGTCCCCATTGCGGCGAGACGAACGAGCTCGGCCTCGACCCGGGGGGCGGCCCGTTGCAGGAATACGTGGAAGACTGCCAGGTCTGCTGCCGGCCCTGGCGGGTGACGGTCCGCTATGGGCCGGACGGCAGCGCCGAGGTGTTCACGGAGCCGCTCGACGGCTGAATCTATTTTCTCGCTGCCTCATACCGCTTCGCTACTTCGGCCCAGTTGACCACGTTCCACCACGCGGCTACGTAGTCCGCCCGACGGTTCTGATACTTGAGGTAGTAGGCGTGCTCCCACACGTCGAGCCCGAGCACGGGAAGCTTTGCGTCCATGAGCGGGCTGTCTTGGTTCGCGGTGCTGAACACCTCGAGCCTGCCGCTCGCGACGGCGAGCCATGCCCAGCCGCTCCCGAACCGCGTCGTGCCGGCCGCGGACAGCTGCTCCTTGAACGGTGCGACGCCGCCGAACGCTTGCTTGATCGCGTCGGCCAGCGCCCCGCTCGGCTCGCCGCCCCCGCCTTTGCCGGCTGGCGCCATGATCGTCCAGAACAGCGAGTGATTGTGGTGGCCGCCACCGTTGTTGCGGACCGCGGTGCGGATGTCCTCCGGCACGCTCTTGATGCCGCGGAGCAGCTCTTCCACGTTCTTCTCGTACAGCTCGGGATGCTTGTCCAACGCCGCGTTCAGGTTGGTTACGTAGGCCTGATGGTGCTTGCCGCGGTGGATCTGCATCGTCTGGGCGTCGATGTGCGGCTCGAGGGCGGCGTCGTCGTAGGGCAGAGCAGGCAGGGTGTGTCTTTGGGTCATCGTCGGTCCCTCGGTCGGGTGCGTTGTGTCGAAAGCAACCCGCGATCGTCGACCAAGGTTCCCGCTTGATTCCGGTTGGAGCGCCGATATCTTCCCGAACCGGCAGCTCACGTCTCCGTCGCGGTCCCCTCACCTGCGAGGCGCACGATGGCGCTGTTCTCCGACGCGGGAATCCAGTTTCTGTTCCGCTGGATTCATTTTCTCTCCGGCATCACCTGGATCGGTCTGCTGTATTACTTCAACTTCGTGCAGGGTCCGTTCATGGCCGAGGCGGACGCCCCGGCGAAAAGTGGCGTGACACAAAAGTTGGTGCCGCGTGCGCTGTGGTGGTTCCGTTGGAGCGCGGCCGCCACGTTCCTGTCCGGTGTCATCATCCTGGGTCTCCGGCGTGCCAGCTGGAGCGATCCCTGGGGCCTCACGATTCTCACCGGCGCCGCCTTCGGTACCGTGATGCTCGCCAACGTTTGGCGCGTGATCTGGCCCAATCAGCAGATCGTGATCGCCAACGCGGTGGCGACCGCCGGTGGCGGCCAGGCGAACCCCGCGGCGGCCGGAGCTGCCCGCCGGGCATTCCTCGCCTCCCGCACGAACGTGGTATTCTCGTTCCCGATGCTGTTCTTCATGGGCGCGGCGTCGCATTTCACGCTTCCGGCGGGCGGGAACCGCGGCCTCTGGGCCGTGGTGCTGCTCGTGATTATCGCGCTGCTCGAGATCAACGCGTTGGTGGGAACGACGGGGCCGACCAAGAAGCCGATCGAGACGGTCCGCGGGGTCATCCTGACCGGAGTGGTGACGGCCGCCCTCGTCTACTACATCGCCCTGGCCGTGCTGCAGGGGGCCTGACGTTGACGGCTGCGGCCTCGACGACCCTGCCCGTCGGGGCCGTGGCGCCCGATTTCGCGCTACCGTCCACCGCGGGGACCGACGTCACGCTGTCCTCGTTCCGGGGGCGAAAGCACGTGCTGCTCGCATTCTTTCCGCTCGCGTTCACGGGCACGTGTACCGCCGAAAACTGTGCCTTCAGCGAAGACTATGACGCGTTCGAGCGCGCCGGCACGACCGTGCTGCCGATCAGCGTGGACTCGGTGCCGACACTCAAGGAGTACAAGGCGAAGCACGCGATGCGGCAAGATTTGCTGAGCGACTTCAAGCGCGAGGTGAGCCGCACGTACGGGGTCTTGCTCGAGGATCGGTTCTTCTCGAAGCGCGCGTATTTCCTCATCGACCAACAGGGCATCCTACGCTGGCGCCACATCGAGGCGGAGCTCGGGGCCCGGCGTGACGACGTCGAGCTGCTGCGGCAGATCGCGACGCTCTGATCGGAGTGTCCCCATGAGGCGCGCGGTGGTCATCGGCGTGGTGGTCGCAGCGGCGTGCGGGCCGACGGCGTTCGTTCCGCCACCGCCCTCGCCGCAGCGGGTCTACGGCGTTAGCGAGGTGGACGAGCGGCCCGAGATCGTGCTGACGCCCCCGCTGGACTATCCCACCGCAGGCAGCGACGGCGTGGCCGTGGTACGGGTGGTGATCGACAGCGCCGGGAACCACGAGGCGGCGACGGCCCTCGTCGTGCAGGGGTCCGACTCGGTGCTCGTCGCAGCCGCCCGGACGGCGCGGTTTACCCCGGGGCGCATCGCGGGCCGCGCGGTGCGCGTGCGGTTCGAGATGCCGGTCGAGTTCAAGCTGCCCACTCGGAACTAGGCCTGCGTGGCGTCGGTCACCCTCCGCCGCCTCGCCAAGCGGTACGATCCCGAGGGCCGACCGGCGCTCGAGGACCTGTCGCTCGAGGTGCGCGACGGCGAGTTCTTCGTACTGCTCGGACCGTCGGGCTGCGGGAAGACCACCGCGCTCCGCTGCATCGCCGGGCTCGAGGAGCCCAGCGCCGGGGAAATCCTGCTCGGCGAGCGCGACGTCACGCGTCTCGACCCCGGAGCGCGCGACGTCGCGATGGTGTTCCAGACACAGGCCCTGTACCCTCACCTCACCGTGCGGCGCAACATCGCCTTCGGGCTCGAAGTGCGGCGCGTGCCGGCCGCCGAGATCGCCCGTCGTGTGCAGCAGGCCGCGGAGCGGCTGGGGCTCGGCACCGTGCTCGACCGCCGCCCGGGAGAGCTCTCGGGTGGCGAGCGGCAGCGTGTGGCGCTCGGTCGCGCCTTAGTGCGCGACCCGCAAGTCTTCCTGTTCGACGAGCCGCTCTCGAGCCTCGAACCCGCGCTGCGCGCCGCGCTGCGCGGCGAGCTGCTCGAGCTGCACCGCGCCCTCGGCGCGACCGTCGTGTATGTGACCCACGATCAGATCGAGGCCATGGCTATGGGCCAGCGAATCGCGGTCCTCGACCGAGGGCGCCTCCGCCAGGTGGGCACACCCGCCGAGCTGTACGGGCAGCCGGCTGACGTGTTCGTCGCCCGCTTCATCGGGAGCCCGGGGATGAACATCCTCACCGGCCGGGGACGGGGGACGGGGGATCAGGGTGGGGTGGTGGACTGCGGCACGTGGTCCGTTCCCGTGCCGCTCGAGCGCTACGAAGGCGAGATCTACCTCGGCGTGCGGCCCGAGCATGTGAGCCTCGTCGCCCCCGATCAAGGCATCGGCGCAGGCGATGTGCGGGGCGTCGAGCCGCTCGGTCCAGACACGCTCGTCCGACTGGACGCGGGTGGCCAGCCGCTCGTCGCGCGCGTGCACGGCATCCCGGACCTCCGTCCCGGCGACCGCGTGGGTGTCAAACTCGACCGCCGGCAGCTGCACCTGTTCGACGCAGCCGGAGCGCGGCTCCGGTGAGCCGCGTGCTGGCGTGCCGTCTGCCCTGCTGGCTCGCGTGCTGGTTCGCGTGCTGGGGATGCGGCGCCGCGTCCCCCCCGGGCGTCGAGCTCCTCCACCGGGCCGACAACGGCGCGGCGCAGCTCGAGGACCAGCTGCTCATACCGTACCGCGCCCGGCACCCCGGACTGGAAGTCGTGCAGCATAACGCCGCCCTCTCCCAGGATGAGTACCGCCGGCTTTTGCTCACGGCGACTGCAGGTGATGCCCTCCCCGATGCGTTCCAGCTCGACGACGTCGACGTTCCCGCGCTCGCGGACCGGGGAGAAGCTCTCGATCTCGCGCCCTACCTGTCCCGCGTCGGCGTCGACCTCGCCCGCTACAACCCTGAGGTCCTCGCGATTTTCCGACGCGGAGCGGCGTTGCACGGCCTCCCGCGCGGCTATACGCCGCTGATGGTCGTGTACAATCGGGATTTGCTGGACCGCGCGGCGATCGCCTATCCGACTGACGACTGGACGTGGGACGAGTTCCTGCGGGCGGCACGGCTGCTCACGCGCGACCGCGACGGCGACGGGCGGATCGACCAGTGGGGGGCCGCCTTCGACCGGCGGCCTTCGTTCTGGCTGCCGTGGATCTGGGCGGGTGGCGGCGACGTGTTGTGTCCCGGGGGCCGCCGGGCCTCCGCGTGCCTCGACGCGCCCGCCACCGTGGCGGCAATCCGCTGGTACGGGGGCTGGGTGACGCGCTGGGGCATCGCGCCGCGCCCTCATGACCCGAGCAACGCGGGGGTCGAGAACGCCCGGCTGTTCGCGGCTGGCCGCGTGGCGTTCATGACGGTAGGACACGACGTGGTCCGCGGTCTCCGGGCCTCGGTCGCGGCGGGTCGGCTGCGGGTGGGATTCGCGCCCATCCCGCATCGCATCGGCGTGCCGCCCGCCACGGTGCTCTACTCCACGGGATATGCGGTTCCGGCGCGCGCGCTGCGGCGCAAGGCCGGGGTCGAGCTCGCCGCCGATCTGACGGACTCGCTGCCCGATGCGGCGCGCGGCGAAGCGGGGATCGAGCTGCCGGCCGTGACCGGGGCCGCGCAGGAGGTGGCGGCGGCCGACACGCTCGGCTGGGAGGCGGCGTTCCTGCGCGCCGCCGCGCACGGCCGGCCGGGGTGGGGAGCGCGCGTGGCCCAGTGGCGTGAGGTGGAGGGCGAGCTCGCCGACCTGATGGACCGGGTCACCGTGGGCGGCGCCGATCCTGCGCGGGCAGCCCGCGCAACCGCACGCGACCTGGACCGGCTGCTGGGAGCCACCCGATGACCGCGCTCGCGCGGTGGCGCACCGGAGCGTTCGTCGCGATGGCCGCGGGCGCCCTCCTGCCGCTCACGCTGGCGCAGTGGGCGCGGGGCCGCTACGAGCGCGCTCTCGCGGCGCGTGACGCGACGGCCGCGGCCGCGTACCTCACGATCGTGACACCCCCTCCGCCGGCCGGGCGCGGCGCCGGGTACGACCTGCCGCAGCTCCTCATCCGGGCCCGGGCGCTCGAGGAGCTGCCGGGGTTCGCCGGACGGTTCGAGATCTACCACGCCACCGCGCCGCTGGTGCACGCGACCGCCCCTCCCTTGGCCGCGGCAACGCTGCAGCGCGTACGTCGGGAAGGCGCCGTCCGCTGGACCGGCGACGCGGCACTCGCGCCTCTGCTCGATCGCGACGGTTGGGACGTGGTCGGTGCGGTGGCCGCCCGGCCCGCCCCGCGCACGTGGCCGATCTCCCCATGGTCGCTCGGCGCGCTGCTGCTCTTCCTGGTCGCGGGGGGGCAAAGTGTGGGGGCGATCGGCAGGCCGCGCCATGCGTGGCGCCCGACCTTCAGGCCATACGGCATCGTGGCCGCGTTGTTCGGGGTGGCGGTGTTCGCCGAGGTGCGCGGCGCCGCGGGCGACGCGACCGATCGTTGGTTGTTCGACACGCGGCTCCTGATGCAGGAAGCCGCGGCGCGAATCCCGGAGATCCGCAGTGCGCCCGCGGGCCTCACGATCCTCACCCGCGGAGGAGGAGCCGAGATCGTCCCGGGGGATTCTGGGCCTGCCGCGGCGTGGCGACACGCCGCCGGCGGTGTTCCGACGGCGGCCGTGGCCGTGCGCCTTGCGCCGGGGCGCTGGGTCGAGCTGCGAGCGCGCCCTGGCGAGGTCGGCACGGCCGGCTGGCTGCCGGTCATGCTCGGTTTGGCGGCCCTCGGCCCGCTCGGCGCACTGATCGCCGCCTGGACCACTGCGAGCGCTCCCCGGCCGCGACGCGAAACGGTGGCCGCCTGGGGATTCCTGGCGCCTTCGGCGCTTCACCTTGCCGCGTTCTCCTTCGTCCCGCTGCTGCTCGTGCTGTATGTCTCGGTGCACCGCTGGAGCCCGATCGAGCCGACCAGGGCCTTCGTCGCCCTGGCGAACTACGGCCACGTCGTCCGCGACCCTCTGGTCTGGTCGGCGATGGGCCGCACGCTGCTGTACGCCCTGTACGTGCCGGTGTCGATGGCGCTCGCGCTAGGTCTCGCGGTCTTGATCGGAGGGCGACGCAGGTCCGGTGCGGCGACGCCCGTGCTGCGCGCGCTGTTCTTGCTGCCGTACGCCTCCTCGGTGGTCGCGGTCGCACTCGTGTGGCAGTGGATGTACCACCCCGATTTCGGATTGATCAATCAGCTGTTGACACGCGCCGGTCTCGGGCCGGTGAACTGGCTCGGGGATCCCAAGACGGCGCTCCTCGCCGTGATGCTCGTCTCCGTCTGGATGCAGCTGGGCTACCAGCTCGCGGTCTTCCTCGCGGGGCTGCGGGCGATCCCGCAGGCATACCTGGACGCCGCCCGCGTGGACGGCGCGAATGCCTGGCAGCGCTTCTGGCGGGTGACATTCCCGCTGCTCTCGCCCGTGATGCTGTTCCTGCTGGTGACAGGGATCATCGGCGCATTTCAGGTGTTCGCGCTCGTCATGGTGTTGACGGGCGGCGGGCCGCTCGGCGCCACCGATGTGATCGTGTATCGCATCTACCGGACCGCCTGGGAGCTGCTGCAATTCGGCGATGCGAGCGCACTGGCCCTGCTCCTCTGCGCGGTGCTCTTCGGGGTGACGTGGGCCCAGCTCAAGCTGCTGGACCGGCGGGTGGAGTATGCGTAAGTCGGAAGCTAAAGGACGCCCGGACCGTCGCGGGAGACGGGGGACGCGGGACGGGTGGGTCGCGTACGCCCTGGCGTTGCCGCTCGCGGTCGTCATGATCGCCCCCTTCCTCTATATGGTCGCCACGGCCCTGATGAGCGAGCCGGACTCGCTGCGCCATCCGGTCCCCGAAAACTTCGCGGCGGCGCTCGGAGCCCTGCCGTTCGAGCGCTTCCTCTTGAACAGCGTGATCTTCTCGCTCGCGGTGGTCGCGGGGCAGGTGCTGACGAGCGCTACCGCGGCGTACGCCTTCGCGCGGCTACGCTTCCCCGGCCGCGACCGCGTGTTTCTCGCCTACCTGTGTGCGCTGATGGCGCCGGCGATTGTGCTCGTGATCCCGCGGTTTCTCCTCATCGACGCGCTCGGTTGGGTGGACAGCTACCGGGGGCTGATCTCGACCGAGCTGGTGTCGGTCACCGGCATATTTCTGCTGCGCCAGTTCTTCCGCACGATCCCGCGCGACCTCGAGGACGCCGCGCGACTCGAAGGTGCGGGAGAGTGGACGATCTTCTGGCGGGTGATTGTGCCACCGTCGCGGCCCGCGCTGGCCACGCTTGCCGTGCTCGGGTTCGCCGATCAGTGGAGAAGCTTTGTGTGGCCGCTCGTGGCCACGCGCTCGAGCGGGATGCAGCCGCTCGAAGTGGGCATCGCGAACCTGCAGGGCGCGTACGACCTGAGCTGGTCGTACCAGATGGCGACCGCGGTGGCGGCCGTGATACCGCTGATGGTCCTCTACTTCGTGGCGCAGAGATACTTCATACGGGGCATTGAGCAGACTGCGTCTAGCTTTTGCCTTTCCTCGCAGCGGTCGTTGATTTGAACGTCAGCTCCCACCGGATATCCCGTCCATCGCCACCCGCCGGCCACTCCAGCACCGCATGCCCGGACTGCAGTCTCCGGACGGTGCACGGGACGTCGGCCTTGCACGCTCCTGGTCGTAGTCCCTTCGGGACCGCAATCGTGACCGCGTAGGCGCCGCCATCGAGGTTCGTGGATGTCGCCTTCAGCGTGCGAGTGGCCGCGTCCCAGGCCTCGTCGGTGAGGTCCACGGCTCCTTGCACGACATGACGCGTCGTACCGACCACCTGCGGCCGGGCGACGGTGGGACGGAGCGCAATGGTGCGTGCGCTGCGCGGTTCGAGGGTGAGCGTCAGGCTGTCCTTCAGATCGGTGACGGGGGCGTCGCGCCACACGTCGTAGGCGTCGAACCTGGCTCCCGTGACGCCGAGCGCGGCGAGCGGCAGGGACACGTCCAGGGGCTCGTCCTCCCAGTTCACGACCGCGACCGTCCACCACCGGGGTGCGCCCTCGGCCACCCAGGCACGGGGCGGGCGGTTGCGGCGCACGCTCCAGATGCCGCCGCTTCCCAGCACGCGCACGGCGAGCACGTTTTCTCCCCCCCAGTTCAGCGTCTCGGGTGGCACGCGATAGCGGCGGTACGCCTGTGCCGCGATCTTACCAAGCTCGACGTACACGTTCCGGCGCTCCGCTTTTCCAGTGCCTTGATTGGGGAGCCGGAACCTCGTGCGATACCAGGCAAACCCGGCGTACTGCGGATGTGCCCCGCTCGCCTCGTCCCAACGCTGCGGCACACGGATCGTCTCCCACGCTTCCTCGTCGAACCCGCGGGAGCCGTAGCTGGGATCGTCGCCCGTGCGGAAGCGCCAGGGCCCGCTGATCGGGTAAACGTCGTCGCCGGCCACGATCGCCGGTGCCGTGTCGTGCTCGGCGGCACCCGTTTCGATGGCGCGGCCCTTCACGGGAGCGACCGGGAGCGTGCGCCGCAGCAGAGTGAGGCGGTCGGGTGGGAGCTTCGGCAGGTTGTCGCCAAACAGGGTAATTCCCCCGGTGACCGCGACGACGGACGCCCACACCTCGGCGGCGGCGCTCGAGAGCGGAGGGCGCACCACGAGGCAGTCGGGATCATTCAACCAGGTCGATCGGTGATAGAAGCTCCGCAGGCCCGCGGCACGCGCCGGTGGTTGGACGCCCGGCCAGCTGGCGTCGACGTCCGGTCCGATGCGCATGCCGTTGACGAGGCCAACGGCGTGCTGCAACGGCGCGCCGCTCGCGAGCAGGAGCGCCTCGGTGCCCAGGCCATCGCGGATCGCGCCCAGCCCGGCGCGGTACGCTTCCGCGTGGGTCAGGCCGCCATAGTGCGCCGTGCCGACCGTCGCCCAACGCAACCGGTCGACGCGTAGGTAGTCGTAGCCCCATTCTCGGACGGCGCGGCGGGCCAGATCGAACAGCCACTGTTGCGCTTTGGGGTGCGCGCCGTCGAGCGCGTAGATCTTGCCGCCCCAGGCCTCGCGCGTTTCGCATATCACGGGCCCGCTCGCATCACGCAGCAGCCAGTCGGGCTGCGCCGTGGGAACGCCGGAGGCCCCGGCCGCGCCGAACGGCGCCACCCACAGGCCCGCCTTGAAGCCGCGGGCGTGGATCTGGTCGGTGAGCCAGGCGTGGCCGTGCGGGAACCGCTCGTTTGCATCCCACGCTCCCACGGCTCGCTGGTAGCCGTCATCGAGCTCGATGTGCCGGAAGAACCGCCGGTCGAAATTCGCGGCGCTGAAGTCCAGATTGGCGATCACGTCGCCTTCGGCGACGGTGCCCGACTACTCGGCCCGCGTACACCACCCCGCGGGCGCCACGGCCTCTGCGAGGCGCTCCTGATCGACGGGCGAGGAGGGCACGAACAGCGCGCGCAGCGCCTCCAGGCCGTCGCCCTCCGGATGGAAGCACAGGCGCATGCGCGAGGCGTCGCCTTCGGGGCGGAGCGGCCGTGCCGGGAGCCAGTCGCTCACGGCCTCGAGCTCGTCCCGCGACAGTTGCACGCGGGCCTCCCCCGGCTCGCCGGCGTCGAACGCAATCGCGAGCCCGCGCTTTCCTCGGGTGAGCCCCGTGGCGGCATGGCTCGCGAGCCCTTCCGCCTCGGGTGCCCCCACTGTGACCACGCGGCTCGGGTCGGCCGATTGCGCGCCGTTCACGAGCGCCACGAGCGGTCCGTCCCCCACGAGTACTTCGGCATGGGGCAGCTGGAGGAAGCGCACGCCCCTCACCGTGGGCAGATAGCGATCCGGAAAGAGGGTGACCGTGACGGACGCCTGGGGCGTGCTGGCGCCGCCGGCGGTGAGGAGCTCCGCTTCGACCCACACCCCCGCGGCCCGGCCGCGCACGACGACGGCGTCGCCGCCCGGAGGGCGGCGGTTTCCCACCGTGCTATCTTCCAGCTCCGCGAGGGTGAGCGGCTGGTCCCCCACCCACGTCACGATCTCGGCGCCGCGGACAAGCGGAACGGGTGAGCCTTCGCCGTAGTACCACAGCGACCAGCGGTGATGGTCGTCGAGCTCGAACCGGAGCCTCCCTGTCCCCGCCACACCGACCGGTCGAGGGCGGTGGAGGGCGGTCGAGGGCGGTCGGATGAGGCCGCTGGACACCCCTCCAGTCAGGAGCACAAACGTGCGTCGGTCCATGCTCACAATGTTGACGGCCCTGGTGGGTTTGTCCACGCCGGTCGCGGGGCAGGGCAACGCGCTCACCGCGGGGCTCGCGTATACGGTCGGCAGCGGGTGGCAGGTCGAGGGACTGGACTTTGGGATCGCGCGCGCCGTTCACGCGGGCCCGATCGCCGCGCTCTCGCTCACCGCCCGAGTCGGCTCGTTTATCGACGAAGGCGCGATCGTCGGCGGCGCGCGTGGGTTCGTGTTCGGCGCGAGTCTCGCTGCCCGTACTCCGACGGCGAGCATCGCCCAGCTCGGCGCGGACACGAGTGCCGGCCAGATAGGGCTCGACTTCACGCTCGAGACGACCGGCTACGTCGGCTCGCACTCACCCCTTGCCGTGGGTTCCCCGTGGGGCGGCGTCACGGGGCTCCTCGGGCTGCGGTTCGGGGATCCCCACGGCTCGCGCCTCGGGCTGCTGATCGGTCCCACGGTATTCTTGGGCACGGTCACGGACGTCCGAGCGTTCCTCGGTGTGCGGTTCGAGGCGCCGCTGGCGCGGCGGGAGCGCCATCCCTAGCTTGCCACCGATGGCGGTCCCCTCCCTCGATACCGAGCATCCGGGTATCCGGGTCATTGCCGAAGTGGCGTCGGTGCTGCAGGCGGGCCTCGCCTCCGGGGAGGCCCTGCACGGGGTGGTGAGCGCCCTGCGGCGCGGCCTCAACCTCCGCCGCTGCCGCATTTGGCTCCGCACACCCGACGGCACTCGGTTCACGCCGGTCACCACGCCCGGTGACGAAGCGGAGCAGCCGGGCTATGCCCCGCCGGTGGCCGAGTGGATGCGGCGTGGGCCCCAGCGGGAGGGCGTGCCCGGAGGCTCGATCGTGCGGCTGCCGCTGGTCCACGAGGACGAGCCGCTCGGTGTGCTCGAGGTCGTCATTCCCACGGGGCGTTACGAAGCGATCGCCCACGACGTCGTGGTGGTCGTAGCCCGTATCCTCGCTCCCATGATCGCCGCCACCGAGCTGTCGCAGGACCTCGCCTCCGAGGTCGCGCTGCGCACGCACGAGATGGAAGCGCAGCGCAGCTTCGCCGCCCAGATCATCGACTCCCTCCCGGTCGGGCTGTACGTGATCGACCGTGGCTACCGGATCCGCGCCTGGAACCGCAAGCGCGAGACCGGGACCCAGGGCGTGTCGCGCGAGGACGCCGTGGGGCGCGAGATCTTCGAGGTCCTCGACCGCCAGCCGCGTGATCTCCTGAAACGCGAGTTCGATCGCGTGTTCGACACCGGCGAGCTGCAGCAGGTGGAAATGGAATCCCAGGCAAGCGGTGAAGCGCGCCACTACCGGATCACCAAGATCCCGATGCGGCAGGATGGGCACGACATTTCGCACGTCATCACGATCGGCGAAGACATCACCGAGTGGCGCCAAGCGCAGCAGCGCCTCACCGAGACGGAGAAGCTCGCCGCCGTGGGCCAGCTCGCGGCGGGCGTCATGCACGAGATCAACAACCCGCTCGCCACGATCCTGGCCTGTTGCGAGGCCCTCGCACTCCGCACCGAGGAGCTGCCCCCCGGTGACCGCCACGGCTACGACGAGTACCTGAAGATCGTCGACGCCGAAGTGCAGCGCTGCCGCCGGATCGTCGAGAGCCTGCTCGACTTTTCCCGGCCGAAGGGCGGGGACAAGAAGCCGACGGACGTGAACGGCGTGGTGGAGCGTACGCTGTTTCTCCTCAAGCACCATGCGCGGTTCAAGCGTCTGAACGTAGTGCGTGAGCTGGCCTCCGGCCTGCCGACGGTGCTCGGGGACCACGAGCGGCTGATCCAGAGCTTCATGGCGCTGATGCTCAACGCGATGGATGCAATGGACTCGCGGGGTACGCTGACGGTCCGCAGCTGCATTAACCCCGATCGGACGGATGAGATCCTGCTCGAGTTCATCGACACGGGCACCGGCATCAAGCGCGAGGATCTGCCCAAGATCTTCGAGCCGTTCTTCACGACGAAGCCGCAGGGGCGCGGCACCGGTCTCGGTCTCTCGATCTGTTACGGCATCATCGCCGAGCACCGCGGGCGGATCGACGTCGAGTCGCACGTCGGCGTGGGATCGAATTTCAAGGTGTACCTCCCCACCGGATGAAGATTCTCGTCGTCGAAGATGACAAGACAGTCGGCCAGTACGTGAAGCGGGGTCTGACCGAGGCCGGCTTCCACGCGGACCTAGTCGGGGACGGCGCCGAAGGGCTGCGTCTCTCGACCGGCGGCCACTACGACATGCTCGTGCTCGACCTGCGCCTGCCCGCCTTGTCGGGCCTCGAGGTGCTGCGCACGCTGCGCGATCGGGGTGAGGGGATGCCGGTGCTGGTGCTCACGGCGCAGGACGCCGTGGATTTCAAGGTACAGGCGCTCAAGATGGGCGCCGACGACTACGTCACGAAGCCGTTCTCCCTGGAGGAGCTGCTCGCCCGCGTGGAGGCGCTCGGGCGGCGCCCCAAGGCGATCGTGCCGCCGGTGCTCAAGGTGGCGGATCTGACGCTGGACACCGGGAGCCGCGAGGTGCGGCGCGGCGGGAAGGTCATCGAGCTCACCCCCAAGGAATACGCGGTGCTCGAGTACCTCATGCGCCACCAGGGTCGCGTCATGTCGCGGACCCTGATCACGGAGTACGCCTGGGACTACCACTTCGACCCCGGCACGAACATCGTGGATGTCGTGATCACGCGGCTGCGCAAGAAGATCGACCAGGGGCGCGAACCCAAGTTGATTCACACGGTGCGCGGGGTCGGCTACGTCGTGAAGGCGTGACGTGCAGACGCTGCGCGGGCGGCTCACCGCCTGGTACTCGGGCGCGCTCGCCCTGACCCTCGCCGCGTTCGGCGGGGTGCTGTACCTCGACCGTCGCAGCGCCTCCTACCAGGATCTCGACCAGCGGATTCAATCCGAGGCGGGCCTGACGGCGGGCATTCTCGCCGAGAGCTACCGGGCGCGCGGGACGCTGGTGCGGGCCGACTCGGCGCAGCACCCCGTGCTCATCCCCGATCTGGCCGCGCTGCTCGAAGCGGTGCCCGACTTCCTCGTCATCACCGCACGCGACGGCAGCCTGCTGTTCGCGTCGTCCGACGCGCGCGCCCTGACGTTCCAGCAGGTGGAGCAGCTGCGGAGCCTGGCGAGCGCCCCGCTCTCCGGACGGTCCAGCGGCACCCTCCGACTCGAGCCCAACGGCCCGAAGGTCCACTATGCGGTCCATTACGTCACCGGGGCCGGACCGCAGTTCGGGGCGATTCTCGCCGGGGCGGACGTCCGCACGGCCGAGCTCGGGCCCGACGAGCTGCTTTCCACGTTCGCCCTGGTGCTGCCGCTCGGGGTCGCCCTCGCCCTGCTGATGGGATCGTGGATTTCCCGGCGCGCGCTCGCTGCCGTGGATCAGATCATTACCGAGGTCCGCGAGATCACCGACGGCCGGAGCCTGCACCGTCGCCTCGCCGAGCCGTTGGTGAAGGACGAGCTCGGTCGGCTCGCCGAAACGCTGAACCAGATGATGACGCGGCTCGAGCGCAGCTTCGCCGCCCTACGGCGCTTCACGGCCGACGCGAGCCACGAGCTGAAAACGCCACTCACCGTGCTCCGCGCCGGGGTGGAGCGTGCGATCACGACTCCCAACCTGCCTCAGGATACGCTCGCGACGCTGGAAGAGACGCTCCAGGAGATCAAACGCATGACGGAGCTGGTGGACGCGCTGCTCACGCTGGCGCGCGCCGACGAAGGCATCGCGCCGCTGCACCGCGAGCCCGTGGACCTGCGGGCGATCGTCGAAGAGGTACGCGAGACCGGCGAGCTGCTCGCCGAGGAGTCTGGGGTGCGGGTCGACGTCGCGACGCCGCCCGAGCCGATGGTCGTCTCGGTCGACGCGACGCGTATTCGCCAGCTGATCCTGAACCTGCTCACCAACGCCGTGAAGTACACCCCCCGGGGCGGGACGGTGCGCATGCAGCTCGGCGCCGCCGACGGCCGCGTCATTCTCAGCGTGGCCGACACCGGCATCGGCATCGCTCCGGGGGATCTCCCGCACATCTTCGATCGCTTCTGGCGCGCCGACTCGGCGCGCACACGCACCGGCGAGCGTCCCGGCGCGGGGTTGGGACTCGCCATCTCCAAATGGATCGCCGAGGCGCACGGCGGGCGCATCGATGTCGTGAGCCGCCCGGGACGGGGAACCACGTTCACGGTCACGCTGCCCCGGGAGCCAGCGGCGACGAAGTCCTAATACCGCTGTCATCGATTCTTCACGCTCGAGCCATCCCACCGCAAGCGACGGATGTCATTCTCATGGAGATCGCCCTCTTGGGAGACCTCCATGTTCGACCGTCTGATCGCATCGGGGAATCATTTCGCGGATCGACCGCTGGTGCTCGGCCGCGCGGGCGTACGTGCTGGGGGCAGTGTTCCGGCCGGGGCGCACGCACGGGCAGGCGGTGCGGGTGTTGGTGCGCCTGCCGGTTGACTTCAGGCTGAAGCCTGTGCAATAACAGGCCGGGACGTCACCCTGGAGGCTCCGTGCTCCGCTTCGTTGTGCCCGCGGCCGCGATCGCCCTCGCGCTTACAGCTCGGATGGCGGCGAGTCAGACCGCTGCCGACCGGATCGCCGCCGCTCGGGCCGAGATCCGGTCGCGGAACCTGGACAGTGCGAGGGCGTTGCTCAGGCAACTTGTGGACTCGCCCTCCGCGGCCGACCGGTCGGATCGCGCGGTAGCATTCCTGTGGCTGGGGATCATCAGCTTCTACGAGGGAGACGATTCCGCCACCGCGCGCAGCTTTCGGGCCTCTCTGGCGCTCAATGCCTTGCTCAACGGTGACGACCTTGTCCGGGTGGACTCGAGCCTCGCCTCAGTCTGGAAGCGGGAGCAGGCGGATGCGTGGCGCCGCACCTCCGTGGATCAGTCCGCGGCGGAGCGCGGCCCGGTCGCGGTGCGAAGCACTGCCGGGGCGCCCATTGCCGCGCCGGGCAGGGGCGCCGTGCACGATTGTGTGCGCGCGTGTAAGGCGGGCGAGCAGCCACCCCGGCTCATCGAGCTTCCCCAGATGCGGATCGACGCGGACCGGGGTCAGCTCGGGCCGTCCGGGGTCCATGGCCGCGTGGTCGTGCGGGCGGTGATCGACGAAAGCGGGCGGCTCGAGCCAGCGAGCATCTCCCGGGTCACGAGCTCCTCGTCTGCGTTCGAGCGGGCGGTCCGGGAGGTCTTGCCGCAGCTGCGCTTTCGTCCGGCGCAAGCGGGCAACCAGCCGGTTCCCGCGCTGATCGAGTTGCGGTTCGACATTCGACCAGAGGGATTGGACTGGGTCCGGTACGAGGTCTCGACGCCGTGACCATCTGCTGGCGGGCGGCGGCGATACTCGTGGCGCTCTCGGTCCAGACCACGCGCGGCGTCGGAGCCCAGGCTCGGGCCGCCGAGCTGGTCACGGCCGCGCGCGCTCAGCTCGGCGCCGGGAACGTGGACTCGGGGCTCGTGCTGGTCGGGCTCGCGCTCGATTCGAGCACCCTCGCGACCGGCCGCGACCGCGTGAACGCGTTCGTGTGGCGGGGCGTCCTTCAATTCTACAAAGGCAGAGACAGTCTGGCGCGCGAGTCGTTTCGCGACGCGCTGACAATCGATCCGCGGCTCGAGGTCGCCGGACTGGCCCAGATCGACTCGCTCCTCGCCGTCGAGTTCGAAGCCGTGCGCCGCTCCGTCCAGCCGCCGCCGACGGCCGCTCGCCCCTCGGCCGCGCTCGCTCGCCTCGCCTCCGGACCCCCACTCGACACGCTGTACAGCTGCGTCCCGGAATGTCGCGGGCTCGACCAGCCGCCGCGCCCGCTTCCCGCGGAGTCCGAGATCGTCACCGTTCGCAGTGGGGGCGCGACCCCCATCATGGGTGGGGTGGCGGTCGTACGCTTCGTGGTGGACAGCACGGGCGGAGTCGAGCCGACCTCCATCGCGGTGGTGTCGTCGCCCAGCCCGGCGCTGGGGGAGGCCCTGGCGGACCACGTCCGCCCGGTGCGGTTCTCGCCGGGGCGGGTGCAGGGCCGCGCGGTGCGGGTCCTGGTGCAATGGCGCCTCACCCTGAGGAGCCGGTGAAGGCGACCCCTCACCCGGCTGTCATTGTTTTGTAATGGGGGCTCCACTAGCGGGCGGAGGCCAATCGGCGGTATTTCATACGCAGTAACCTGATCGTCCACTGGAGGACGAAAACCCGTGTTCGACAATCTGATCGAGTCCAAGCCCAAGAAGGACGCCAGGCGTCTCTTCGGCGTGGGTGCGGTGTCGCTCGTGGTTCACACTGTCGTGATCGCGGGGGCCGTATACGCGACGTTAAGCGCCGGCGAGACGGACAACAGCGTCAAGGTGGACACCGCGATGGTGTTCGTCGACCAGCCGAAGCAGGACAAGCCGCCGGAGCAGCAGCCCGTGCAGCTGGACGTACCGCTCAAGGGATTCCAGACGGTGGTCGCGCCGGACGTGATCCCGACGAACATCCCCCCGGTGAACCTCCAGGAGCACTTCGATCCGAAAGACTACTCGGGCACGGGCGTCGAGGGCGGCCTCGCGACCGGCATGGTGCCGACCGGGAACGAAGTGTTCATGGAAGCGATCGTCGAGGAGAAACCCGCGGTGCTGTCCGGCCCAACGCTGCAGTTTCCGGAGCTGTTGCGACAGGCCCAGATCCAGGGCCGCGTGCTGGTGCAGGCGATCATCGATACGCTCGGGCGGGCCGAGCCGCCGTCCGTCAAAGTCTTGCAGAGCCCCAACCCCGGCTTCGATCAGTCGGCCAAGAGCTACGTTCTCAAAGCGCTGTTCCGGCCCGCGCGGGTGCACGGCCGGGCGGTACGCGTGCTGATTCAGATTCCGATCGACTTCCGGCTCAAACAGTAGGGACCCCAAAGGAGCCTTCGCCCCATGAGCCTCTCGCTTTACGACCTCTTCGTGTCGATGGGCTTGTTCGCGAAGTCCATCGTCATCATCCTGGCGGCGATGTCCATCTACTCGTGGACGAGTGCCTTCCAGAAGCTGTACCAGATCCTCCGGTCGCAGGGGGAGACGCGGCGGTTCGCGCCCGAGTTCTCACGCTTCCTGAAGGAGGAGCAGCTCGACGGCGCGATCAAGCTCGCCGAGAAGCAGAAAAAGAGCCACGTGGCACGCGTGGTCGGTGAGGCGCTCTCGGAGGTCAAGCCGCTGCTGCGCGACCGGGCCACGATCACCGCGGCCGACATCAACTCGGTGGAGCGCGCGGTAGAGCGCGAGATCCTCATCGTATCGGCCGAGCTCAAGCGCGGCCTCGGCATCCTGGCGACGACGGGCTCCACGGCTCCCTTCGTCGGCCTGCTGGGCACGGTGATGGGTATCGTGAACGCGTTCACCGGCATGGCGGCATCGGGCGGTGGCGGCTCACTCGGCGCCGTGTCCGCCGGTATCGCGGAAGCGTTGATCACGACGGCATTCGGGCTCATCGTCGCCATTCCGGCGGTGTGGCTGTACAACTACTTCACGACCAAGATCGATTTTCTCTCCGTCGAGATGACATACACGTCGAAGGAGCTGATCGACTATCTGATCAAGAGCGTCGGGTCGGAGTTCGGCCGCTCGATCTTCACGAAGGAATTCCAGACGCAGAAGGCGTCGCAGACCAGTGGCCCTGTCAGCCACTAGCGCCCGGGCGGCCGTCAAGGCCGACATCAACGTCACGCCGCTGATCGACGTGATGCTG
>WNFR01001128.1_pt1 | contig 27712 bp, 23 predicted proteins | sample 5400221 | NCBI WGS metagenome assembly WNFR01 (sample SAMN13153357, study PRJNA577476) | soil metagenome | isolation source: 40 cm soil under Madrone tree | place: USA:California | collected 2016-06-14
CTTTGGGACACAGGTGACCATTCTCGAGGCTTTGCCCCGCGTGGTTCCCGTGGAAGACGAAGAAATTTCCGTGGAGCTGGACAAGACCTTCCGCAAGAAAAACATCAACATCTTCACGCAAGCCATGGTCAACTCGGTGAAGAAGGACGCCAAGGGCGTCACCGTCACATTCAAAGATAAAGAAGGCAAGAGCCAGACGCTGCAGGCGGAGAAACTGCTGTTAGCGGTTGGCCGCAAGCCCATGACTGACAACTGCGGCTTGGAGAAATCGAAGGCCAAAGTCGAGCGCGGCGCCGTGCACGTTGGCCCGTACATGGAGACCGCGGAAAAAGGTCTTTATGCCATCGGCGACATCGTTTTTGGTCTGCCGCTGCTGGCGCATGCGGCCATGATGGAAGGTATTTCCGCCGTGACGCACATTGCCGGTAAACCCGCGCCGGCCATCGTCAAGGAGCGCATACCCAACGCCACCTACTGCGAGCCGCAGATCGGCTCCATCGGGTTGACGGAAAAGCAAGCGCGCGAGGCGGGGTATTCGGTGAAAACCGGAAAGTTCCCGTTCGTCGGCAACAGCAAGGCCACAATTCTTGGCAACCATGGCGGCTTCATCAAAGTGGTTTCCGACGAAAAGTATGGCGAGGTGCTGGGCATCCACATCATCGGGCCGCTGGCCACGGAGATTCTGTCCGAAGCCGCCGCCGTACTGCACCTGGAAGGCACAATCGACGATATGATGAACATGATGCACGCGCATCCCACGGTGTGGGAGGGCATGGGCGACGCGTTCGCCTCCGTGCGCGGATTGCAGATCAACGTCTAGTTGATGGCCACCTGCCTCACTGTCGATCTTGGTCTCATCGGCTATGCCGATGCCTACGCCTTGCAAAAGCGCATTGTCGCGGCGCGCAAAGCCGGCGCTATCGAGGACGTTCTGCTGCTCTGCCAACACCCCCACGTGATTACGCAGGGGCGCAACGGCAAGCGCGAGCATCTGCTGGCCGGCGAAAATGTGCTGCGCCAGAAAGGCGTCGACTTCTACGAGACCAGCCGTGGCGGGGACATCACCTACCATGGGCCGGGGCAGATCGTCGGCTATCCCATTCTGAATCTTGCGGCTATCCGGCGCGACGTCGTCTGGTACGTGCGCATGCTCGAGGAAGTGATGATCCACGCTTCCGGCGATTTCAGCGTAGTGGCAACCCGCGAGGCCGGCAAGACCGGCATTTGGGTCGTGAGAGGCAAGAATTCACCACAGAGCGCACAGAGGTCGCAGAGCGGAGCAGAAACGGCCGAGAAGCTTGGTGCTATTGGCGTACATATCAGCCGCTGGGTCACGTCGCATGGCTTCGCCTACAATGTTTCGACCGATTTGCGGTTTTTCGATCTGATCGTTCCCTGCGGCATTGCCGATCGCAAAGCCACATCGCTCGAGAAGCTTCTGGGCCGCAGTGTCGATTGCCGCGAAGTCGCTGCAAGCTTGACGCAACACTTCGCCGAAGTCTTCAGCCTGAATATGCGAGTCGTATCGGTCGACGCGCTGCTGGAAATATTGCGCCAGGCAGAGCTATCGCAGGGAGTTGCAGCGCCAACGGCTGAGCCCATCCTGGCCGTGCAGGAGCGAGCCTGAACGTGAACCGTCGCCCCGCCGCCGGAGAACACATGAAGAAGGACCTGACGCGCCAGCAATATCTTGACCTGTACTACTACATGCGCCTCAACCGCGCGGTGGAAGACACCATGGTCAAGCTTTTCCGGCAGAATAAAATCGTCGGTGGGTTGTACTCCAGCCTCGGCCAGGAAGCCATTTCCGTGGGCAGCGCCTATGCGCTCGAGAAAAAGGATTGGCTCGCGCCCATGATCCGCAACATTGGCGCGCTGCTCGTCAAAGGCGTGCCGCCTCGCGATGTTTTCATGCAGCACATGGCCAAGTACGATTCCCCGACCAAGGGTAAAGACGGCACCAGCCACTTCGGCGACCTGGACAATCTGCACATCGTCTCCCCCATTTCCATGCTTGGCGACTTGATTCCCGTGATGGCCGGCGTGGCTATCGCCGGCCGCTATCTCGGCCAGAAAATCGTGGCCATGACCTGGATTGGCGACGGCGGCAGCTCCACCGGCGTCTTCCACGAAGGTTTGAATTTTGCGGCCACGCAAAAAGCGCCATTCGTGCTCATTCTGGAAAATAATTTGTGGGCGTATTCCACTCCGGTGCGGCGCCAGGTGCCCCTCGAAAATCTTGCGGACCGGGCCAAAGCCTACGGCATTCCCAGCTACATCGTGGATGGCAACGACGTGGTGGCCATGTATAAAACCGCGAAGGAAGCGGTCGACCGCGCCCGCGCCGGCGAAGGGCCCATTCTGATCGAGGCTAAGAGCTTCCGCCGCATGGGCCACGCGCAGCACGATCCCGCCGAATACGTGCCCAAGGAGATGCGCGCGTATTGGGAAGCCCGCGATCCGATCCTGCTCTATGAAAAATTCCTGACCTCGGAAAAGCTGCTGGACGCCAGCGGCAAAAAAGAAGTGGAAGGCAAAATCGACGCCCTGCTGCAGAAAGAGCGCGACTTCGCGGAAAATTCCCCCATGCCTCCCGCGGAGTTTGCCGCCGAAGGCGTCTATTGCACCGGCGATGCCTGCCACAAAATTCAGCCTAAATGGGAACGCGACAAGCGCGAAGTCATGCCGCCGAGATCCAGCGTCCAAGCAGTTTGGATGGTGGAAGGATTTGGCGCCGGCAAAGGCTCAAGCGGAGGTATCGCGCCCATTCATTTTGGCGATACGCCTGCCGCCGCGGAAAAAGCCGAAAACGAGGAGAGACTGGCGCCTAAGTCCGCAGCCAAGACCATCGCGAAAAAGAAATCCGCCAAAGCCGCGGCCGTCACAGCAGGTTCGCGAAAGGCCCGGAGGTAATCGTGGCCGCTACCAACGCATCCAAAACGAGCGCCGAGCCGGTCACCTTCTTGGAAGCCATCAAGCAAGCTATGTTTGAGGAGATGGAGCGCGACCCCGCGGTCGTGGTCATCGGCGAAGACGTTGGCGTCTACGGCGGCGCCTTCAAGACCAGCGAAGGCTTGCTCGAGCGTTTCGGCTGGGAGCGCGTGATCGACACGCCGATCAGCGAAAGCGCCATCATCGGCGCGGCCTGCGGCATGAGCTATCTCGGTCTGCGCCCTATCTGCGAGATGCAGTTCATCGACTTCATCGCCTGTTGCTTCAACCAGCTCACCAATTTCGTCGCCAAGGGCCACTATCTCTGGAACGCGCCGGCGCCAATCGTCGTGCGCGGTCCCTCCGGCGGCGGCGTGCACGGCGGGCCGTTTCACTCCGCGAACCCGGAAATGTATTTCGTGCACACACCTGGCCTCAAGGTCATCTATCCGTCCACGCCCTACGACGCCAAAGGTTTACTAAAAGCCGCGGTGCGCGATAATAATCCCGTGCTTTTCTTTGAACACAAATTCCTCTACCGCCGCATCAAGGAACAGTTGCCCACGGAAGACTATACGGTGCCGATTGGCAAGGCCGCCGTGCGCCGCGAAGGCCGCCATCTCACCATTCTTTCCTACGCTGCCATGATGCACACGTCGCTCGAAGCCGCCGAAGCCCTCGCCAAAGAAGGCATCGAAGCCGAGGTCATCGATCTGCGCACCCTGCTCCCTCTCGATGAGGAAACGATTTTGCAATCGGTGAAGAAGACAAATAAAGTCCTGGTCGTACATGAAGACACCAAAACCGGAGGCATCGCCGGCGAAATCGCGGCGATTCTGTGCGAGAAAGCGTTTGGCGATCTCGATGGACCTCTGATGCGCGTGACGTCGCTGGATACCGCAGTTCCCTATTCGCCGCCGCTCGAGGAATATTTTCTGCCCAACGCGCAAAAGATTTTCGCCGCCGCAAAGGAGTTAGCGCGTTACTAAGAAGATTTCCTTCGCCACGGAGGCACAGAGAACACAGAGGTAAGTGAGGAACACAAGATATGAAGCGACATCACGCACTTTTCCTTTCCCTCTCCGTTCTCTGTGCACTCCGTGCCTCTGTGGCAAATCTTCTTTGCTGTCGACCGTAAACTGTAGACTGTCGACTAGAATTTTCGAGGAGAACCTAAAATGGCAGTTGACATCGTAATGCCCCAAATGGGCGAGAGCATTTTTGAAGGCACCATCACGAAATGGCTCAAGAAACCTGGCGACAGAGTCGAGCGCGATGAGCCGCTGTTCGAGATTTCGACAGACAAAGTCGACGCGGAAATTCCTTCCCCGTCCGCTGGCGTGCTGAAGGAGATCAAAGTCGGCGAAGGCAAGACCGTGCCAATTCAAACGGTGGTGGGCGTGATTGACGCCGATGGCGCCGGCGCGGCCAAAGCGACCGCCCCCGCTGTAGCGCCTGCGCCGAAGGCAGCGGAGCCCGCGAAAGCCCCTGCTCCCCCGCCTGCCGCGAAGCCACAAATTGTGCCGCCAGCGCAGACTGCCCGGCCTGCCGCCCCAGCACCCACCCCCGTAGCGGTTTCGACGCCAAGTCCCGCACCATCTCGTCCAGCCGGAGAGCGCATTCACAGTTCACCGCTTGTCCGCCGCATGGCCAAGGAACACGGCATCGACCTTGCTTCCGTTCCCGGCACCGGCGCGGGAGGCCGCATCAGCAAGCAAGACATCGAAGCTTACCTCGCGGGCGGTGCTCAGCCTTCAGCCGAAGCTGTCGAACCGGCCGCAGCAGAATTTGCGCCACCGGCGACTGCTCCGCAACGCGCTGTTGCGCCGCCACCACCACCGCCAGCCGTTTCCGGCGGCCAGGCGCATGTGGCCTTCGAGTCCGCCGTGCCGCGCGAGAAGATGTACTTCGGCAATTACGAAGTGCAGCCCATGAGCATTATGCGCCAGCGCATCGCCGAGCACATGATCGCCTCCAAGCACGTCTCGCCGCACGTGTACTCCGTCGACGAAGTCGACATGACCAAGGTCGCCTCGCTGCGCGCCAAGTCCAAAGACGAATTTGAGAAGCGCTATGAGACCAAGCTGACCTTCATGCCCTTCTTCGTGAAAGCGGCCGTAGCGGGCTTGCGCGCCTTCCCCACCATGAACGCCTCTCTCGACGGCACGAATGTAATTCTCCATAAGGAAATCAACGTCGGCATTGCCGTCGCGCTCGATTGGGGCTTGATTGTTCCCGTTATCAAGAGCGCCGACGAGAAGAACATCCTCGGCATCCAGCGTAACTTGAACGATTTGGCCGAGCGTGCCCGCGCCAAAAAGCTAAAGCCTGAAGAAGTTCAGGAAGGCACTTTCTCCATCACCAATCCTGGCGTCTTTGGCGGTCTCTTCGGGTTGCCGGTAATCAGTCAACCCAACGTCGGCATTCTCGGCCTCGGCGCCATCGAAAAGCGGCCGGTCGTAATCAACGACTCCATCGCCATCCGCTCCATGTGCTATGTGACGCTGAGCTATGATCATCGCGTTGTCGACGGCGCCATCGCCCATCAATTCCTGCACAAGGTGAAAGAAACGCTGGAAAACTGGAGCGAGCCGCTCCTGTAACATCCGATCAGGCTGGCCACCATCCATCGCTCTCGTTGAGAGGCGGTTTTTGCCGAACTGCAGGCGTTTCGGCTCGCCGCAACCAGACTAACAAGGGATTCTCAAGAGCGTTAAATAGTATACTTGCATTTGTGTTTACTAACAGATACAATCGGACTCCTTCGGAATGGCGCGCAGAACACCTGGCGCGATAAAGGAGCGACCATGCGCATGAAGACACAGGACCGTTGGCATTGCACCAATCCGGCTTGTCGCTGCGAGGTACAGGTCGAGCAAAGCTCTGCCGTAGAGGGGGCAAATCCCCTCTGTTCGTGCGGCGCGGCAATGAAAAAGAGGTATGCGTCGCCGGCCCTTACCTATCTCGATTTTCTCCGTCTGGACGAAACGCCCAAGGTCACCGCGCGCAAGGAATAGACGGTGCGCGGCTACCTCTTCGGCTGCTTGTTTGACAGCGGCTCGCGATCATCGCTGGCGGCCCGCGGCCAATTACGGAATACCTTCGCAGGCCCCGGGTTCTGTCTGGGTTTGTCGATGCTCGCGCTTGGCGGCTACCTGATTGCGGACCAGTTGCAAAATCCGTTCGAGGCCCAGTCGGCAGGATTGCTTTTTGCCGCGCTGCTGATCGCCACGGCAATTACTCTGTTATTTGGCCTGCTGCATCCGTCCAGGAAACCGCAGCGCCGCGTCTCCGTCTGGCCGGCCACAGCTTCACAGGAAGAGAAAACTGTTTTGATTGCAAGATGCAGTACAGGACGGAGTAATGGACACACGAGCGGCGATCCGTTGCATGGCCGCTACGTGGACCGTGCCCGCATCCAAGTTCGTCGCTAAACACGATTCAGGCGCGAGGAATCGCCGGAAAGTACCGCTCCTCCAGAATCTCGCGATGATGCAACTCGTGCCCGGCCACAATGAACGCCAACGCGCGCACGCTGACTTCGTTCTTGCTGGCCACGCCGCGCCGTTGCCAAGCCTCTTTCTGCAGCGACTTGAACAGCGCGATGCTCGCCGCCCGCACCAGCTCGAACTCTTCGACCAAGTCCACAAGTGTGCGCTCCGCGAAATTTCCGCCCCGCACGTAGTCATTCTGCTCAAATGCCGCAAGCGGCGTCTGGTCGCCACGCGCAATCCGCAGCGCGCGATAAGAAAAAATGCGCTCGGCATCGTTCACGTGGCCCAGCACTTCCTTTACCGTCCATTTGTCCGGTGCGTAGCGAAAATTGCCGTCGCGTTCGCTGCGCGCGGCAAAAAGGTGCGCCATCTGCAACCTCTGCGATTCGAGGATGCCAACAATGTCGCTGCCTTTAACTTTGGAGATATAAGTTTCGTAGTACGGCGCGTACTCGCCCGGTTCGGGCCTGCTTACTGCAGCTTTTTTCGGTTCCATATCCTCAGTATACCGCCGCCGCCTGCCATGAATTCAACGTCATTGCCCAGGCGCTGCCCCCTCCGAGAACCGATGGTGTTAACCCAGAAAGCGTTAAGAGGTCGGCGTTGGTGTCGCACCAATTTGCTGCTGCACGGCGCGGCGGAACTCCTGCGGATGCGCAATCATCAAAAACGGCTCCGGCGTGCCGCCGGTACCCCGCACGATCACCGAACCGTACCCAAGCATTCTTCCGGCAGCGCTTTCTTCCACACCAATGCTCTCGACGCGCGAAAGCATCAAGTCCAGCGTGCGCCGGCTCGTCATGCCCGTCTTGATCAGCACGCGCCGATTGGTGACCGCCATCTCCGTCGCATTGCGCTTGGCGACTCCGTAGCTAAACGTGATGATCGACGCGACAACCAGGATGGCGCCGGCAATGGCCATCACTTTCGGACTGATCGTAGAGCTGCCGACCACGAGTCCGGCGGAGTCTCGCATGACAATGGCCTCCAGCAAGAGCGCGACGCCCGGCACAAGCAGCGACAAACCACCGACGACGGGACCCACCAGCACCAACCAGTGGTGCCGGGTCCGGTAGAGCAGCGTCTCTCCGGGCACGAGATTTCTATCGACGTAGCCCATTCCCATCTCCCCGAGCGTATCGGTCCTTAAATTCCACTTTGTTTCCGGAAGCTGCGCGAATCATACTTGATGGCCGTCTGTTGTCAAAATGTTGGATGCTGCGCGGGTAAGCGCGGAACGCAGACACTGCCGAGGGCACGAAACCAAGAAAATGGAGCGCTCATTGCAAGCAAAAGACGAAAAGATTCGCGTCGCATTTCAGGGTGAAGCCGGCGCCTTCAGCGAAGCGGCCGCGGTTCAGTTGCTGGGCGAAGAAATCGTTACTGTGCCGCGCCCTACTTTTGACGCCACGTTTCGCGCCATCCCCGAAGGCGCCGCTGATGTCTTGCTCGTCCCGGTAGAGAACTCGCTGGCCGGATCGGTCGTTCGCGTCTACGATTTGCTTTTGGATAGTCAGCTAACCATTAGCGCGGAAACGATCCTGCCCATCGAAATGAACCTGATTGCCTGCCCGGGCGCTTCGTTAAGCGACATTCGCACTATTTCCTCCCACCCTATGGCGCTAGCGCAATGCGAGCGTTTTTTTGGCCAACATCCCCACATCCGGCGGTTGCCCGCGGAAGATACGGCAGGGAGTGTGCGCGAAGTATTGGCGCGGGGTGACAAAACTCATGCAGCGATTGCCGGCAATCGCGCCGCCGTACGGTATCGGGGAGAGATCATTGCCGAGCGAATCCAGGACAACACGGAAAACTTTACGCGCTTCGTATTGCTGCAACCCGCAAAGCAGGTAGGCAACGCTCAGCCGCCGGACGCGCGCAAAATGTCCATCGCTATGCGCCTCGCGCATCGCCCTGGCTCGCTGCTCTCATCGCTCGAGCCCTTCGCGCGCAATGGCGTGAACCTTCTGAAAATCGAGAGCCGCCCGATTCACGGCCGCCCCTGGGAATATCAGTTCTTTATCGACGTGGAAGCCGACACCGTCGCCCGACTCGAACAAGCGCTGCGCGAAGTGCGCGAAGCCGCCCACGAAGTCCGCGTCCTGGGTTTATATCCAGCGGCGCAAAATCGCTCCTGAAACACGAGAGGCCGGCGCACGCGCCGGCCTCTCGTTATTTCATTACTTCCTTGCTTCTCTACTTCAATTACTTCAGCAGTAGCTGCAGGCTTCTTCGCCCATCATGCCTGCGCTGTTGCCGTTTCGGCCCGTGACATCGTCGCTGATCCGGCGCAGGCGACGTCCGAGCCGCTCGGCAAGCTGGTGCCGCGCACGCCACAAGCGAGCCTTTAGCGTGTTTTCCGTCACGCCAAGCTTCTTCGCGGCCTCGCCCGTGGAATATCCTTCCACTTCGCGAAGCACAAACGCCGTGCGCAACAGCGGCGAGAGCTCGTCGAGATTCTCACTGATGATCTCGCGCAGCTCCGTCCCGGCGAATACCTGCTCCGGATTTGGTCCCTTCGCGGCGAAACGTTCGGTCACCGGCAATTCGTCCTCGCGCGGCGTCTCGTCCAGGGAAACGGCCGGCCGGGCCTTGGCGCTGCGCCGGCGCATTAACGCCGCGTTGATTACGATGCGTGTCAGCCAGGTGGAGAACTGCGAGCGGCCTTCAAACCGCTTCAAATTGCGATAAGCGGACAGCATGCCGTCCTGCAAGGCGTCTTCCGCATCTTCGGCGTTGCCGAGCACGCGCAGGGCGGTCTGAAACAGCGGGCGGTGATAGCGGCGAAACAGTGCTTCCACCGCTTGCGAATCGCCTCGCTGGCCGTCGCGGATGAGCTTTTCTTCATTGAATTGCAGTCCCACTGCCATTTGCGTTGCCATTTGCTCCCCCATTTACCTCAAAACTCTTTAGACGCACGTCGTGCGCCGCCGATTCAATGCACCGGCACATTGCCGGACTGCCTGCTCGGTTTCTTCAACAGCAAAAGCACCGGAAGTACCAGGAAGAAAACCGTGCCCAGCATCTGGAAATTGTCGATAAATGCCAGCATGGCCGCTTGCCTCTGCACCGTGCCGTAAATCATCTGCTGCGCCTGAGTGGCGGCGTGCGAAAGACTGGAGCCCGCTGACACCAGCTTCATCTGGGTGCCATTCAGCATGTTGTGGTACGCCGCGCTGAACGTGCTCACGTGGTCGGCCAAGCGCACCTGATGCGCTTGCGTCCGCCGCTCCAACATGGTTGTGACCGTGGCGATCCCCACGCTGGCGCCGATATTGCGCGCCAGGTTGATGATGCCGGTGCCCATATTGGTCTTCTCTCGCGGCACGTACGCGAACGCGGAGACGTTGATAGGAATAAACAAAAATGCCAAGCCCAGCCCTTGCAACATGCGCGCGCGTACCGCGTGACCGTAGTCCAGTTGCAGATTCCAGCCGGCCATCACGAAAAGAGAAACAGCCACGACAATGCAACCAAATCCAATCAGCAGTCTGGTGTCTACTTTCGACACCAGGAAGCCCACAACCGGCATCATGCACATAATCACCGCGCCGCCCGGCGACAGCGCCAGTCCCGCGAGTTCTGCCGTATAGCCCAGCATTTGCTGCAGGAATTGCGGTATCAGCACCGTGCTGGCATACATCACGAAGCCAAGGAAAAACATGGCGGTTGTGGCGATCGCGAAATTGCGATTCTTCAGCATGTGTAGATCGACCACCGGCTCCTTCTGCCGCAACTCCCAGAAAATGCCGGCGACGATGCCGATGAGCATCAGCACTGCGAAAACGCGGATGAAATTGGACGACAGCCAATCTTCGCGCTGCCCCTTGTCCAAAATGATTTGCATGCTGCCCAGACCCAGGCTGATCAGTCCAATGCCGATGTAATCGATGCGGAACCCGCTCTTGATGCTGGCGCGCTTCATGTACGGTGGATCGCTGATCAGCACGGAAGTCAGCAAGAGCGAAATGATTCCCACCGGCACGTTGATGTAAAAAATCCAGCGCCACGAAAAATTGTCGGTAATCCAGCCACCAAGCCATGGGCCAATTGTCGGCGCGACAACCACCGCGATCCCGTACACCGCGAAAGCCATCCCGCGCTTCTCCAGGGAAAACGTGTCGTTCAAGATCGCTTGCTCGCTGGGCTGCAAGCCTCCGCCGCCAGCGCCTTGCAGAATGCGGAACAGCACGAGCACGCCCAGGCTCGGCGCCAAACCGCACAGAAACGAACTGACCGTGAACAACGCCACGCAAGACATGTAAAAGCGCTTGCGGCCAATCAAAGACGAGAGCCAGCCTGACAGCGGAAGCACGATCGCGTTGGACACCAGATACGACGTGAGCACCCACGTCGATTCGTCCGCGCCGGCAGACAAGTTACCGGAGATATGCGGCAGCGCAACGTTCGCGATGGAGGTGTCCAGCACCTCCATGAACGTCGCCAGCGTCACGGTAATCGCGATCACCCAGGGATTGATATTCCCATCCGGCGTCCGCAATCTGGCTAAGATCCTGTTCAACATTGCCGCGTTTCTCGCCCTCTTCTCTACTTACTACGTTCCACTCTTCGTTTTATTCCACTTGCCTTTCGCTTCGGCGTGCTGTCACTCCGTGATGACGGTCGCGTCGACGTTCATTCCCGGGCGCAAAATCGCTTTCTCTTGCGGGATCGGATCAAACACGATCTTCACCGGAATGCGTTGCACCACCTTGACGTAATTGCCAGTCGCGTTTTCCGGCGGCAGTAAACTCAGCATGGCGCCGGTCGCTCCGGCGATGGAATCCAGGTGGCCCGGGAAGGTTTCTCCGTAGGTATCGACGTGCACATATGCCTTCTGCCCCGGACGCATTTTGCGAAGCTGTGTTTCCTTGAAATTGGCAGTAACCCACACGTCCTGCAATGGCACGACAACGAGCAATCCCTGGCCCTGCTGCACGATTTGGCCGGGCTCGACTTGTTTGTGCGTCGCCACACCCGCTACCGGCGCGGCAATTTCCGTGTACCCGAGGTTCAGCTCCGCCGCTGCCAGGAGTGCGCGGGCTTGCTGTACCTTGGCGATTTTTCCCTGCGCGTCGGAGGTGCGCATGCTGATCTGCCGGACGTCGGCGTGCGCCGCAGCTACACCGGCTTTGGCTTGCTCGACGCGCGCACTGGCCGCGAGCATCTGCGCCCTGGCGATATCAACCGCGCGCTGCGCTTGCGCCAACTTTTCCTGATCGGCTCTCAGCGCACTGCCGGTAGCATCGGCGTTGGCTTTCGCGGCGTCGTACTGCTGCTTGGAGATTTCACCTTTGTCGAGCAGCGGCTTGTAGCGCGCCAGGTCCGCCTGCGCCAGCTCCGCATTCGCTTGACTCTTCTCGATATTGGCCTGCGCCCAAGCAAGGTCGGAGGTCCGTGCCTGCTCATAACTGACCCGAGCGCGATCGAGGTCGGCTATCGCTCCGGCCAATTGCGCGTCCGCGCTGGAAGTTCCACTGGCGACATTCTCGCGTGTGCGCGGTACATCGACGCCCGCCGAAGCAGCGTCGCTTTCTGCCAGTGTCAGCGCGGCCTTGGATTGGTCCAAACTAGCCTGGTAGTCGCGCGGATCAATCCTCACAAGCACCTGGCCCGCTTTCACCGGCTCATTGTCGGTGACCAGGACTTCCGCAACGCGACCGTAGATTTTCGACGCAATCGGAGTGATGTGCCCGTCGACCTGCGCATCATCCGTGGTTTCGCGATTGTGGTAGTAAACGAACAGCCCAGCCACTACAGCGAGCAAGACCAAGCCCCCAACCGCGAGCAAGCGCCGCACTGTGGGATTCTTCAGTCCCTTCGGCGGCTCGTCCAGTAAAAACTCCTCCGGGACTACCCCAACCTTCGCTGCATTTTCTAACCCGACCTCGATCTCAACACTCATCGTGTCCTCGTCTTAGTCTTCACTTCGCGTACACTTTTTCCATCTGGCCGATGGAGCGCGCCAGATCGGCACGCGCCTGATTGAAGCGATAAAGCGCGGCAATCTGGTTATCGTTGGCGCGCGCCAGGGAATCCTGGGCTTGAATCACTTCAATGTTGTTCGCCACCCCGGCGTTAAAGCGGTCGCGCGCCTGGTCGACCTCCTCCTTGGAAAGCTGCACTCCGAGATTGGCGACGCGCACCTGGCTGCGCGCGGAATCGAGATTTATGAGCGCGGTCTTTACGTCCAGCGCAATCTGATTGCGCAAATCCGCTTGCTGCTGGCGCAACTTCTGAATATCCAGGTCCGCGCGCACTGTCTCAGCGCGAATGCGCCCACCGGTGAATAGCGGAAAGCTAAGGGTGCCCGCGTAGTTGTAGGTCGGGATCACCCCAGAGGGGTCGGTGCCGAGCTGCGCCCAATTCCCGTTGAAGCGTATCGAGGGCAGGCGCTCAGCGGACGCCGCTTTTTTCTGATTTTCCGCGGCGCGTATCTGTTCCTGCAGCGATTGCCATTCATGACGCGCGGACAAACCTTCTTCGATGCTGACTTCCACATCAGGCTGCGGCGTCTCAAAGAAACTCAGAGAATCGCCAAGCTCGATTTGCTGCCGGGGGTCGAGATTGAGAAGACGGCTCAAGCCGAACAGCGAGGTTTCCCGCGTGGCTTGCGCTTCCAGCAGCCGCTGTTTTTCATTCTGCAACTCGACGTTGGCCCGAAGCGTGTCGATTCCCGTCCCGACGCCTTCCTTCTGCAGGTCCGCCGCCTGGTTATACAGCGCCTGAGCCAAGTCCACGCGCGACTGTGAGGCTTCGACATCCGCAATCGAGCGCAGGCTCCCAATATATTGCGACACCACCAACAGAATGACTTGCTCGCGAGTGGAAAGACTGTCCGCTCTGCTGGCCTTCGCAGCGCTCCTAGACGCTTGGTAGCGCCGGAACAGCGTGAGATCGAAGACGGGTCCATTAAAGGAGGGACCCGCGGAAAAGACCGGGTACGGTCCGAGATGGCCCGGGAATCCCGGGAAGATTCTCCTGCCGCCGAATTGCGCAACGAGGTTCAGCCGCTCCCACTGCTCGGTCACGCCAACCTGTGCTTGCGGCAGCAGTTCAGATAACGCGATCTTCTGATCTTGCTCGCCCTGCGCCGCGGTCAGAACCGCGATTTGTGCGGTGGTATTTTGCTTCAGCGCGAGGCTCACCGCATGGTCGAGCGTCAAGCGCATCACGCCGGCAGGCGCATCCGCCGGCAGCGAGCTTTGCTGACGGGGGGATTGGGGCTGGGTTTCGGGCTGGGCCGGCGTTAGGGCGGGGAAAACCAACAGGCTAAAAAAAGCGATATAGAAAATAATGTGCGAGCGCTTGGGATCCTTTTTTGTATCGGCCTGCTCGCTGCGCTCGGCCTCTCCGGTGATTTCCTTGACGGTCTCCTGGTTCAGGCATCCCTGCGCCACCAAACGCCCTCCCTGACGATGGATTTCCTTCAGCAGCGTCTTCCCGGCCGCATCGATAAAACTGACACCGCAAAGGTCAACGCTAAACTTTTCGCTCGGCGCACCGCCGTGCAATTCGCGCCAGCACTGCTCCAAGGTGGAAACCGATTCTCCTGCCAGCCGTCCCTCGACGGTGAGCAGGGTCTTGGAGCGCTTCTTCTCGGTAGTAATTCTAAACATGGTTGATTTCTGTTGCGCGATGGTAGGATGCACGCCAGCCTCCAGGCTCTGCAAATTTTTGTTAATGCTGTAAGTATTGTATTTGCCTTAACTTAGGAAGAATTGCGCTCTTCAAGCGCTCATCCGGACTGCCCATACATGGTCACACGTGCTCGTATGGTGGCATGAGTACAAGACCATATATGGGCAGATGTTGAGCGCGCAGTTTCGGGTGCATCTACAGAAAGGTTAGCGGAGCGCAGTTAGCGGCGGACAGCGATGCCTTGAATCTCAAAATGCCCCCCGCGCAGGAGCGAGGCTACTCCGATGAACTCACGCGCAGGCAGGTCCTTGGTGGTGAAATACGTGCGGTAAGCGGCGTTAAATTTGTCGAAAAGAGAGAGGTCCGTGCAAGAAATTTGCACATAGACGAGATCGTCCATGCTCATGCCGGCTTGCTCGAGAGTGGCCTTAATTTGGTCGAGCAATATCTTGATTTCGTCGCTGACTTCGGCGGGCGCCTTGCCCGATTTATCCAGGCCGATGCGTCCTGCCAGATAAAGGGTGTTGCCAGTCAGGATGCCACCGCTGAACGGCGCTTGCGGGTTATCCTCGGGAAGGCGGATGGCCTTGCGGCTCGGCGCAGGTGCCTGAGGGAATGCGCCGCGAACACTGAACGACCCCGCTACAGCAAGCACCAGGAATACAATGCCCGCTCTTCGATTCAGCACGGACTTGCCATTGCTTTGCATCGTGCCCTCCATCATCTCGGTTTTGGCCGATTGATAAGGGCGCGAGTCTATTCCGCGCTACGTCTGGATGCAAGCAGGTCAGGGGGACGCCGAGGTCGACGGCGCCGAGGATTTTTCCGTGCCCTCTTTGCCATGGGCGGCGCGCGAAATTTCGGAGACAATTTTTTCAGTCCGCGATTTGCTTACAGGGCAATTGCGGTCGTAGATGCGGCACTGTGCCAGGGTGAACCCGCATCCACACGTGCAGCCTTCCGCATTGAATTTATGCAGAGCGATTTGCTTTTGCTGCGGAGTGAGACCGGAAAGATTCACACCCGGAAGCTCGCTGGCACGATCGGCGTGCGCGAGGAAGATTTGTCCGGTGTCTTCAAACGTTTCCACGCGCGCATCGATGGGTAAACCGAGTAACCCACGGATTTCCGTCTCATAGAGCGCGGGATCGCGCAACCCTTCGTGCTTCTGCACCACGCGGCCTTGCGTGTCCAACACAAACGACGTGGGCAGCGCCGCGATACCGCCGTATTGCATGCGCACTTCCGGAGGGGCCATGGCCACGGGATAGTTGATGCGCGTTTCGGCGACAACTTCTTTGATCGTTGTGGCGTCGTCGTCATCGACCGTTAACCCGATTATCTGCAGCTGATCTCTATATTTCTCTTGCAAGACAATCAGATCAGGGATTTCCGCGCGGCATGGGCCGCACCATGTAGCCCAAAAATTCAACAGAACGACTTTGCCGCGCGAGGCAGCGAGACTCAACGGCTTGCCGTCGAGCGTGTCGAGTTTGAACTCCGGTGCGCCATCGGGGTTGCGAACGAAGCGAATCACTTTGCCTTGCTGCCGCGGCCTTGGGGATGCTCCGCAGACACCCGACAAAAACGCTCCAGCGGCGAGACAGGTACCTATGAACAACAGGAGTCGCGAGCGTTGCGAGTGCCGGTGTCGGTTCATGACGCGTCAACTTAGGAGAACACAAGGCCGGGTCCCTTGCCAAGTTGCATCTGTTCGGGTGGATTCGCGCAACCGGTGACCGCTGTGCCGCAGTGGAACTTGCGTACCAAGCGACAATTGTGCAACAGCAACCCGACATGCGCCTGCATAGAGCCGGCGAGAGCGCACTGAAAGCTATTCTTCGTGGTCGAGCGGCTTGCCGTCGGGGCCGACCTGGACCTCTGACTTTTTGCCGCCCTTGGTTACTTGCGCTTCGTAAGCTACGAGCTTGTCTTTCTTGGTGATGGTTTCAACCTTGACGAGCTTGCCTTCGCCCGCTTTGGCCTGCAGGCCTGCTTTTACTTCCGCAGGCAGCGTATCCATTGCCACTTCTTCTTCAACTTCGACGATCGCGCCGTTAGCGTCCATCAGTATGTCTTTGGTATGTCCGTTTACGACCATCTCCGCTTCGTAATAGGTCTGCCCCTTTTCGTTTTCCTTGGAAAAGCCCTTAACGGTGGCGCCGGCGCTTTGCGCGGCAACGGTCTTTTCCACCGCGGCAGGAAGATCGGAACGCTTGATTTTCCTTTCTTGCGCGCCGGCTGATGCTGCGAGTACAAAGCCGGCGATGAGAATGACAGCGCTGGCGCTCTTCGTGTTCACGGGTCAACTCCTTGAGAATTTTCCAATCCTGCGGAAATCAGAGAAACATTATCGCCCACCGGGAATAAATGGGAGATAAACGTGGACTTGCAAGTTGCTATGTACCTTGGTACATTGGTACCTTACTGACAGAGGTGCGAATGCGTGGCGAGCGGAATCTGGTGGTGGAACGGGTGCAGACCGGTGTGCGTATGGAGAAAAGACTCCTCAAGGTGCTGAAGGCCCTGGCGGAGTACCACGATTTGACTCTTGGGGACTTGCTTGAGGGCATCGTGTTGCATGCCTTTGAGGGGAAATGCGCGTTTGGAGCGAATAGCTTGCAACGCATCAGGGATCTCAAGAAGTTCTATGGGTTGGATTTGGACAGCAGTGCAAGCCATCGCCTAACCGAAGCGACAAAAACGAAAGGGGCGTCGGTTGCAAAGGGAGGGCAAAAAAGATGAATTCTCGGATGAGGCCGAGAGCCGTTGTGGGGCTGCAGTGGGTAGTCGGGATTGTGCTGATCGTGGAGTCGTTGCGATTGGCGTTTGATGCGACGGCGGCCATCCACTTTGCACGGGCCGGCATGCCCTTGTGGATGCGCCCTGTGCTGGCCTGGACGGAGATTGCAGCGGCAATTTTGTTTTTGGTGCCGTTCACGACCGCGCTGGGTGGTTACTTGCTGCTGGTAACTTTCTTCGTTGCCGCGACCCTCCACGTTCTGCATGGCGAATACGATATTGGGGCGCTGCTCGTTTATGGCATGGCGGTGCTGGTCAGCATGGCGTACCAGCGCCCCGCGAACTCGGAAGTGGTACATGACTGACGATGAGCTTCTTGCAGGGTTTGAGAGTTGCACGCTGGTGAATGAGTCGTTTCATCATGAGGAGCATGTGCGTGTAGCGTTCTTGTATTTGTCCCGCTATTCGGCTTTGCAAGCGCTGGAACGCTTTTCCACGGCGCTGGTGCGATTTGCGGCGGCGCATGGCAAAACCACGCTGTACAACGAAACGGTGACGTGGGCATACATTTTGCTGATTCGGGATCGGCTAGCCCGGGCGGGACGCGCACAGAGTTGGCCGGAGTTCCGCGCCGGGAATGCGGACTTGTTTGACCGAAAACGGGATATTCTGAAGAGGTATTATCACGCGGAGACGCTGCAGTCGGAACTGGCGAAACGAACGTTCTTGTTTCCGGATCGATGGGACGATCGCAGGCTTTAGATAGCGGCAGGCAAGATATAGCATTGACGTAGTCGTCGTGTGTTGCTAAACCGAGCAGCTGCAGGCTTTTTTCTCCCCGACGCGAGCCTTCTTCCGGCTTCTCTTCACCTACCGTTTTGAACACATAAGATCTACTTCGGTACTTGCGGTCTATGGCAGAGCGCTCCGCTAGCGGATACCCTGCGCGACGGTGTGGGTCGGACGCGAAGTGGTGCTCCCGTAACTTGCAGATACATCAGCTACTTATGCAGCGGTGGAGCGATTGCCCTTTCCCGACAACCGCCCTGGAAGTCTGGGGGTCGACTTGAAACGGAACAATTTGTTGCGAACCTTTGCTGTGGCAGGCATTGCGGTGCTTGTTGGTGGCTTATCGCCGGTGCACGCGCAGGAGCACGACAGCGAACTGGCGCTGCTGCGCGGAGCAGCGGAAGAGGGCGACAGCGCAGCGCAGTTCACGCTGGCAAATCACTACTATCGCGGACTTGGCGTGCAGCAGGATTACGAAAGGGCGCTCGCGCTATACGACAAGGCAGCCGACCAGGGACTGGCTGCGGCAGACAACCGCTTGGGGATGATGTACGAGCGAGGGCTTGGCGTGCCGCAGTCGTATGGACGCGCGATGACCTTGTACCGTAAGGCCGCGGTGCAAGGGAACGCGCTCGCGCAGTACAACCTGGGCATGCTGTACGAGACCGGCAAGGGCGGTCGGCAAGATTACTCGCAAGCGCTGGATTGGTTTCGCAAAGCTGCGGAGCAAGGCGAACCGGACGCGGAAGAAGAGGTCGGGTATTTCTATCAGCGCGGATTTCTGGGTACGCGGGATTACGAGAAGGCTCGGCAGTGGTACAAGCGCGCAGCGGAACACGGATGCTCGAACGCGCAGAATCAGCTCGGCTATATGGCGCAATTGGGATTAGGCGAAGAGCAAGATTACGTGCAGGCGCTGGACTGGTATTACAAAGCGGCGGCGCAGGGGAATCCAAACGCGCAAGAAAATATAGGCTATCTGTATCAGCACGGCCTTGGCGTGGAGGCAGACTACGCGCAGGCCGAGACCTGGTATTACAAAGCGGCTGGGCAAGGAAATTCAAATGCGGAAAATCAACTGGGCTACATGAATCAGTACGGCCTGGGGATTCCGGCGGATCTTGCGCAGGCGCTCGCGTGGTATCGCATGGCAGCGGACCGGGGCAACAAAACGGCCATTGAAAACTTGAAGGCACTGTCGGAACGGTTGCAAGGACTGGACGCGGAATTGTGGCAAGCAGCAAACACAGCGGCTCAGCAGGCTGCGGAGGCGCAGGCAGCGCGCCGCGTGCGAATCGCGAATCTGCAGCGGCAAATTGTGGAGCTGGAGCTCGATGCCCGGCTGGAGGAGAGCCTGGCGGAACCAGGCGCCCCTGCGGTAACCGCTCCAGCCATGAGCGTGGTGAAGCTGCGCGAGGAAGCCGATAAGTACCGTTCGGAAGCGACGCGTTTACGAGCGGAGCTGGCAGGATTGGACACGCTCGCAGCGTCGAGCGCCCCCGCGCAGTAAAAAGAGGCTTTACTCGAATTGCTTTCGGAAGGCGGCGAATTGCTGCTTCAAATCGCCAATATCCCGGCGCAATTCGGCCACTTCTGACTCCAACTGAGAAACCTTGTCAGCGTTTTCTCTGCCGCTAACGGGCAGTGCCTCGCGCACGTTTGACGGCGCGACAGGCTCTGCATCTCCCGACAAGAGATGAATGTAACGAGATTCTTTTGTGCCCGGCTGCCTGGCAAGCACCTTCACCACGGGCGGCTGGCGGTTCATCAGGCGCTGCAGGGCGGATTGCACTTCGCCCAGATCATCAAAGTGGTGCATGCGCTCGGCGCGGCTGCGCAGCTCCCCCGGGGTCTGCGCGCCGCGGAGCAGCAATTCGCAGAAGATAGAGGCTTCACGGCGATCAAAGTTGAACGCTTCCTGCAGGCGATGCTCGTACTTGGTGACACGGCTATCCGCGGCGCTGACGGAACGCGCTAGAGAATTATCGTGCAGTACGCGTAAGGCGCTACGAACGGCGTCTTCCTCCAGATCCATGACCGGATCGCGATTGGATTTCTGGTTGCACGCGTTGACCAGCGCGTTGAGGGAAAGCGGATAGTAATCCGGAGTGGTGATTTCCTTTTCCAAAAGAGCGCCGAGAACTCTGGCTTCCACTTCATTGAGAATGGGATTCACAAATCAAATCATACCGGAAGCGATAGGGCACGCCCAAACCCGGACGAGTGGCGTTGAACAACGCTGACGTCGAACCGCTCGAGCAAATATTCGCGGTCGCTATCGCAGCAGTTTTTCGCCGCGTCTGGCGGATAGCGCATCGCGCAGCACAACTAAAACGTCCGAGATGCGGAAGGGCTTCTGTAACTGATGAATCTGGCTCGCGCCCCCTTCAACTTCGACGAGGTCGCCCGTCATGAAGACGACTTCTGGCTTTGCGACGTTGTGCGACGACTCTGCGATTTGCACAGCCACCTCGCGGCCGCTCGCTCCACCGCCTCCTCCGGAAAGATTCACATCGCAGAGCACCAGATCGTAGGGAGAATTTCTGACTAACTCCAGCGCTTCCCGTGAATTAGCCGCACAATCGACTCGCATGCCATGGGCGGAGAGGCCTTCTTCGAGCAACATGCGGATACTTTCCTCATCGTCCAAAACTAGAATGGAGCGGCCCTTCAGAATGTCGACACTTGGGGACGCCGCCTCCGTAGGCGCCGCAGCATCGGGCGACGTGGGGGAAAGCTCGGGCGGAGCCACCGGCAAATACACGGTAAATGCCGAGCCGCCCGCCGGCAGAGTTTCGACATCAATCGAGCCGCCGTGCTCCCGAACGATGGACATGCAAATACTCAACCCCAGGCCGGTGCCGCCTCCAGGGCGCTTCGTGGTGTAAAAGGGATCGAAAAGCTTGGGGAGCGCCTCTTGGGCAACGCCCACGCCGTCGTCTTGAACGGTAATCGAAATGTGCCCGCCGATGCGTCCGATGCGGATCTGGACGCGCCCGCTTTCGCGCACTTCGCGAATGGCGTGTTCTGCATTGCTGATCAGGTTCAAAAAGACCTGAATCAATTGATTGGCGTCACCAACAACCGTCGGCAAATCCGACTGCGGCTGAAAATCAACGCTGATATTGTTGCGGCGCAACGAATGATCCTGGAGCTGGAGGGTGCGCTCGATCAGCGTGTTCACGTCCAGCGCTTTTTTCTGCGGGGCCGCCGGCCTCGAAAACTCGAGCAGATTCTGCACGATGCGCGCCGCGCGCCGAGCCTGACGATGGGTGAGTTCGAGCTGGCGCTTGGTGTTCTCCTGGACGCCTTCGCCGTCGCGCAGAAGCTCCGTAACGCCGAGAATGGCGGTGAGAGGATTGTTTAGCTCATGCGCTACGCCGGCCAGCATCTGCCCCATGGCGGCAAGCTTTTCGGCCTGTATCAGCTGCTCTTCCAATCGCTTCAGCTCCGTGACGTCGCGGCCGGAAATTACCACGCCATCGATTTTGCCGGTTTCATTGAAGAGAGGGCTAAAGTGGCAGCGCAGGCGCCGCCACTCGCCTTGTTTGTTGCGCACACGAACTTCCAGCGAAGCAAAAGTTTGCCGGCCGCCTACAACTTCCGCGAAGAGGCTCAGCAGAGCAGGGCGGTCTTCCATGTGCGTGCGGCCGCCAAGATCCCAATCTTGGGTCTCTTCTGGGTCGTAGCCCAGGATGTCTTTCACGCGCGCGCTGACAAAGGTGTAATGCCCGGCCGTATCCACCACAAATATGAGGTCTGGAAAACTGTCGATCAGCCGGCGGGCGAATTCTTGCTGCTGGTACAGGCGCCGCTCCATCTCGCGGCGCTCCGTAATATCCATTATGGCTCCGTGGTAGCGAACGACGCGGCCGTTTGTGTCCCGTACGGCCCCCGCGGTGTTCAGACAGACCAGCGGCCTTCCATCCTTGCGCGTCAGGGTAATCTCGCGGCCCTGCACCAGAGGCTGACGATCGACCTCCTCACGAAGGGCGCGACGCTGCGCTTCATCCGGAAGCAAATCGGCAAACGTACGCGACAAAAGCTCTTCCTTGGAGTCATAACCCAGCATTCGCGCGAGCGCCGGATTGACATCGATAAGGCGGTCGTCCGGCGTGACGATGTAGATGCCTTCCTGCAATGACTCAAAAAGCTCGGTGAAGCGGGCCTCGTTCTTGCGAAGGGCGGTGATGTCGCGAGCGAGAACGGTCACGCCGTGAACTTCATTGTCGCGGAGCATCGCGTGCGCCACGCAATCGAAATAGTAGATGGCGTTCCGGCCCTTAAGACGGACCTGAACGATGCCGGTCCACACGCGGCGCTCGAGGAACCGAGGCAAAACCCGTTTCGCCAACTCGCCGCCGTCGTCGCTTCCCTCCTCGATGAACTCGCTGAGAGAGTGCCCAATTATTTGGGGAAAGGCAGCGCCCACCAGATCTGCAAAGCTGCGATTGGCGGCACGAATCTGGCCGTCCAGGGAGACTGCGAGAAGAATATCGTCGAAGGAATCGATGAGGTCCCGATAGCCCTGCTGGGAGCGCGAGATAACCTCGAACAGCTGATCGAGCTGCTTTTCGTTGGGAGGAGCAGCGTTGCGCTGTTCGATGCCACGGACCAATCCGCGCAGCTCTGAAATCTCCTGGGTACGCTTCCACGCATACAGCCCGAACAGGACCACCAGGACCACCAGGCCGATCGGGAGAGCCTCAAAGCGGTGAGCAAGGGACCGGATTGTGTCCCAGGACACCATGGCAAACACAATGGAAAGAACGAGTAGCAAGAAAAAGGTCAGACGCCAGAGTTCGCTCTGCCGCCGCTCGAATTGCTCGAGACGCTCGGAGACGGTAGCGGTGTCGCCCGCGCCCCCGGATGAGCGTCTGGACGCGTCGAAAGTGCCTTTCTCGATTTGGCTCATGAATTCGTGCGGCCGGCCCGTCGCCCAAACGACTATACAGCAGCTAATATTGTAAGAACGGTGCTTACCAACCAGCAATACAAGCAATCCGCTGGAGTTCCTTACCGATACCTATGCATAGCGCACAAAAATGAACCGGCGTCCCCAAGAAGTCTCAGGGACGCCAGGAATGCGTTTAAGGCGCGGTAGTGCCGCGTTTTGAACCGAATTAGCCCTCTGCGGCTGCGTCGGCTTCCGTATCCTTCTGCAGGAAGTCGAGCGCGGCAGCTTCTTCGGCCGTAAGCTCGGCGGCTTCCGGAATCTCCTCGACCGGAGCGGGAGCCGGCATTTCCGTCAGCAACTGAATGCTGCGGTAGTGCTCGAGACCCGTTCCAGCGGGAATGAGGCGGCCCATGATGACGTTTTCCTTAAGGCCGCGGAGATAGTCTACCTTGCCGGCGACCGCTGCTTCCGTGAGGACGCGGGTAGTCTCCTGGAAGCTCGCGGCGGAGATGAACGAGTCGGTCGACAGCGACGCCTTGGTGATACCAAGGAGCAGCGGGCGTCCTGTTGCCGGGCGGCCACCGTCAGCGATTATACGATCGTTCTCTTCGCGGAAGCGGAACTTGTCTACCTGCTCCTCGAGGAGGAATGTGGTGTCGCCAACGTCTTCAACTTTGACCCAGCGCATCATCTGCCGGGAGATGGTTTCGATGTGCTTGTCGTTGATGTTCACGCCCTGGAGGCGGTAAACCTCTTGAATGGCGTTGACCAAGTAGGACTGCGTGAACTTTTCGCCGAGGACGGCCAGCAAGTCATGCAGGTTCAGCGGACCATCGATCAGGGCTTCACCGGCCCGGACGTGGTCGCCTTCCTGCACGTTGATGTGCACGCCGCGCGGAATCGAGTATTCCTTCGTGGTGCGAGCGACCTTGGAAGTATCGTCGCTTTCAACGTAGATTTTGCGCATGCCCTTGGCGATTTCGCCGTAGCGGACCACGCCATCGATTTCGCTGATGACCGCGGGATCCTTGGGCTTGCGAGTTTCGAAGAGCTCCACGACGCGCGGGAGACCTCCGGTGATGTCCTTCGTCTTGGTGGTCTCGCGCGGAATTTTCGCGAGCACGTCGCCGGCTTGCACCTCGTCGCCATCCTTGACCATCAAGTGGGCGCGGGAAGGCATGAGGTACTTCTTGCGGACCTTGCCCGCGGAATCGCGGACCAGAATCGCAGGCTGATGCTTTTCATCGCCAGGCGGCAGCGTAACCACGTCCTGGGAGAGGCCGGTAACTTCGTCGACCTGCTCCTCAATCGTCAAGCCGGGCCGCAGGTCGTCAAACTTCACGGACCCGGCGGTTTCCGTCAGGATCGAGAACGTGAACGGATCCCATTCGGCGAGGATCTGTCCGTGGGTGACGCTCTCGCCCTCGGTCACGCGGAGGCGCGCGCCGTAAACGACGTGGTAGCGCTCCTTCTCGCGGCCCTTCTCATCGACGATGGCGATCAGGCCCGAACGGTTCATGGCGATGGCGGTGCCCCCGCGGCCCTCAACGTGTTTGAGGTCCACGAACTTGACGACGCCGTTGTTGCGCGCCTCAAGCGTGGAGCGTTCGGAAACGCGAGTCGCGGTTCCGCCGATGTGGAACGTACGCATGGTGAGCTGTGTGCCGGGCTCGCCGATGGACTGCGCGGCGATGACGCCGACAGCTTCGCCGAGCTCGACCATGCGCCCGGAAGCGAGGTTGCGGCCGTAGCACAGCGCGCAAACGCCGCGTCGCGACTCGCAGGTGAGCACGGAGCGGATGCGCACGCGCTCAATACCCGCGGCCTGCACGGAGTTGGCGAGTTCCTCGGTGATTTCCTGGTTCACGTCGACAATGACGTGGCCCTCGAAGTCCTTGATCTTGTCGAGAGAAACGCGGCCCACGATGCGGTCGCGCAACGGCTCGACTTCGACGCCGGCTTCGATAATCGGCTCGACGTAAATGCCGTCTGTCGTGCCGCAATCGCGTTCGTTGATGATGACGTCTTGCGCCACGTCCACCAGGCGGCGGGTCAGGTAGCCGGAGTCGGCGGTCTTTAGCGCCGTATCCGCCAAGCCCTTGCGCGCGCCGTGCGTGGAGATGAAGTACTCCAACACGTTGAGGCCTTCGCGGAAGTTAGAGGTGATAGGAGTTTCCATAACCTCGCCGGAAGGCTTGGCCATTAGTCCGCGCATCCCGGAGAGCTGGCGAATCTGCTGTTTCGATCCGCGAGCGCCGGAGTCCGCCATGACGTAGACCGGATTGATGTTGCCCTCTTTATCCTGATTTTCCAGGGCTTTGAACATTTCGTCGGCGACCTTTTCCGTGACGTCGCCCCAGAGGGAGATGATCTTGTTGTAGCGCTCGCCGTGTGTGATGGCGCCGTCGAGGTACTGCTGCTGCACCTTGACGACTTCTTTCTCGGCAGCGTCTACAAGCTTGGGCTTGTCGCCCGGGATGACCATGTCGTCGATGCCGATCGAGATACCGGATTTTGTGGCGTACGCGAAGCCGAGCTCCTTCATGTGATCGAGTAGGACGACGGTGGCTTCGAGCCCGAAACGCAAGTAGGCGTAGTAGACGAGTTGTTGGACGCCCTTCTTCTTGAGCAAGCCGTTGATGTACGGGAAATTTTCTGGCAGGTGCGTATTGAAAATAACGCGCCCGACAGTGGTCTGGATGAACTGGCGCTCCATCCTGACTGGAACAGTGTGCGTTATGTCCTGATCGTCGTACGCGGTCGTGAGGTCGATTACTTCACCGCTGTAGCGCAGACGAATCGGAGTGAGCAATTCCACTTCGCCAGCTTCGAGTGCGAGCACAACTTCCTCAGAGGCGCCGAAGACGCGGCCCTCGCCCTTCGCGCCGGGCTTCGCCTTGGTCAAGTAGTAGATGCCGAGGACCATGTCCTGCGACGGGACCGCGAGAGGCAGACCGTGTGCCGGAGACAGGATGTTGCGCGAGCTGAGCATCAGCACCGACGCCTCCACCTGCGATTCCGGAGACAGCGGGATGTGCACGGCCATCTGGTCGCCGTCAAAGTCCGCGTTGAACGCGGTGCAGACCAGCGGGTGAATGCGGATGGCCTTGCCTTCGACGAGCACCGGTTCGAAAGCCTGAATGCCGAGGCGGTGCAGCGTGGGAGCGCGGTTCAGCAGCACGGGATGTTCGCGAATGACATCTTCGAGAATGTCCCAAACCACCGGCTCCTGCTGCTCGACCATTTCCTTGGCTTGCTTGATCGTGGTGCAGTGCCCTTGAGCTTCGAGCTTGTGATAGATGAAGGGCTTGAAAAGCTCGAGAGCCATTTTCTTCGGTAAACCGCACTGGTTCAGCTTAAGCTCCGGGCCAACGACGATGACCGAGCGGCCGGAGTAGTCCACGCGCTTGCCCAGCAGGTTTTGGCGGAAGCGGCCCTGCTTGCCCTTGAGCGTGTCGCTCAGCGACTTGAGCGGACGATTATTGGTTCCGCGGAGAACGCGGCCGCGGCGGCCGTTATCGAACAGCGCGTCGACCGCTTCCTGCAACATGCGCTTTTCGTTGCGCACGATGACATCGGGCGCGCGAAGCTCCATCAGCTTCTTCAAGCGGTTATTACGGTTGATGACGCGGCGATACAGATCGTTGAGATCGGACGTGGCGAAGCGGCCGCCGTCCAGAGGCACGAGCGGGCGCAACTCCGGCGGAAGCACCGGAATAACGTCCAGAATCATCCACTCCGGCTTGTTGCCGCTCTTGCGGAAAGCTTCCAGCACTTTGAGGCGCTTGGCGTACTTGATGCGCTTCTGCAGTGAGGGATCCGCCTTCATTTTTTCGCGAAGCTCTTCGGAGAGCTTGTCGACTTCGACGCGGCGGAGAAGTTCCTTGATGGCTTCCGCGCCCATCTTGGCGACGAACTGGCCGGGATACTCCTGCGTGAGCTTGCGATATTCCTCTTCGGGCAGAACCTGCCGCTCGCGCAGAACGGCGACTTCGTTGGGGTCGACGACAACGAACGCTTCGAAGTACAGAATGCGCTCGAGGTCGCGCATGGAAATGTCCAGCAAATAACCAATGCGGCTGGGCAAGCCCTTGAAGAACCACACGTGCGAGCAGGGCGAAGCCAGCTCGATGTGGCCGAGGCGCTCGCGCCGGACCTTGCTGAGCGTGACTTCCACGCCGCACTTGTCGCAAATCACGCCGCGGTGCTTCATGCGCTTGTATTTGCCGCACAGGCACTCCCAGTCGGTGACGGGGCCAAAAATCTTGGCGCAGAACAGGCCGTCGCGTTCCGGCTTGAAGGTGCGGTAATTGATAGTCTCCGGCTTGGTGACTTCGCCGTGAGACCACGAACGAATTTTTTCGGGACTCGCCAGGCTGATGCGAATGGAATCAAAATCGGCGATCAAACTGGCGCGATCATAAGGGCTGCTGCGATACAAGGTTGTTTCCTCCCTCCCGCCGCCTTGCGGCTGCGGGCTGCGGTCCGATGCGTTGGACCGGCTGAGAACCCATTACAAAACTTCTGAATCAGTTGCCTGTAGGGGCGCAGCATGCTGCGCCCCTACTTGGCTAGATTTCTAATCGGCCGCTTTCTCCGTTGGCGGCTTTTGCCGCTTCATCAACTCCACGTCGAGACAGAGCGACTGCAACTCGCGCACTAGCACGTTGAACGATTCCGGCACGCCCGGCTCGATGCCTGGCTCGCCCTTCACGATGGCCTCGTAGATTTTCGCGCGGCCGTAAACGTCGTCGGACTTTGCCGTCAGCAGCTCCTGCAGGATGTGCGCGGCGCCGTAAGCTTCGAGCGCCCACACTTCCATTTCGCCGAAGCGCTGGCCTCCGAACTGCGCCTTGCCGCCCAACGGCTGCTGGGTGATGAGCGAGTACGGACCGATGGAGCGCGCGTGAATCTTGTCGTCGACAAGATGCGAAAGCTTGAGCATGTAGATGTAGCCGACCGTTACCGGCTGGTCGAACTGGTCTCCGGTCATGCCGTCGAACAGGTTGATCTTGCCGGCGTGCGGCAGGCCCGCAACCTCGAGCAAGTGGCGGATTTCCGCTTCGCGCGCGCCGTCGAATACCGGCGTGGCGAACGGGATGCCCTCGCGGAAGCCTTCCGCGACTTCCAGCAGCTCGTCGTCGCTGAGTTTGACGAGCGTCTTCCAGACCGCGGTGTCCGCAAACACTTCGCGGAACCAGCGGCGTAGCGCTTCGGC
>WNFR01001129.1_pt1 | contig 27696 bp, 27 predicted proteins | sample 5400221 | NCBI WGS metagenome assembly WNFR01 (sample SAMN13153357, study PRJNA577476) | soil metagenome | isolation source: 40 cm soil under Madrone tree | place: USA:California | collected 2016-06-14
TATTCCTGATTTCGGGTGTCGACCGAGGGGTTGCTCGATTCGAGCCATTTATCGGCTGCCGGGGCGGAAGGCGCGGAAAAATCCGGACCGACGAGACAACCTCCACAGGGAAGGAGCAGTGCCAAGGCAAGCAATACGCGAACGTGCACTGGCGGCGCAGGCAAACGCGCCGGTATCCCTGCTACCGCGGGCGCAGCATGCGACTTCCGCCGAGCGGAGCCGTATGAAAACATTCACCCCCCCGGGTGGGACAAATTGTCCGATATCGCAATTTCACCGTTTACCAAGGTAACGGAGTCCGCATGCCCTGGCAAGTCGCGCCTCGACAGAATGGCGGTCTACCGAATACCCGAGGTGAAGCGCGACAGCAGCGGCGTGATACCGTCGAATATAGACATGCCACAGAGTAAGTACCGACCGGCAACAAGTCGCGCGGACGGATCAGCGCGGTCAAGCGGCGGTGCCGGGTTCCGATGCGGCGGCGCCCGCTAGAGCCTGTCGCAAGGCCTCTTCCTTGGTGTGGTCGAAGGAGGTGCGGAGCACCGTGCCGCCGACCCCCTGGAGATCTGCCAGCACCTTGTCGGTCGTCATCTTACGGATCAGCAGGAACAGCGCGGCATTGTCCGACTGCAGTGTTTGCGCGGCATCCTTCATGAACTGATCGTTGATGCCGACATCGGTCAGCGCCCCGCCAAGCGCACCCGAAGCGGCGCCAATCGCGGCTCCCGCTAGCGGCATCAAAAAGATCAACCCGATCAGCGTACCCCAAAAAGTTCCGGACAGAGCCCCGGCCGCCGTCGGATGAAACAGCTGGTTCAGTTTGACACTGCCGTTCGGCTGCTTGACGGCGATGACGGCGTCTGCGAGCTCTATCAGATACTCGTTCTGCATTGCGAGCAGCTTATGGCGAACCTCCTCCGCCTTTGCCTCGGATGGGAATGCGATAACGACGAGGTCGGACACGGCAAAATCCTCCAATCTGATCGGCGTCGGCAGAAGAGCGCCACTCGCCGGTCGCGACGGCGGCGCTCGGCTAAAATGCACGAAGATCGGCAATCGCGCCATGGTTGGATGAACCGCGCGCCTCCCCGCCATCTCTCACGTGCCCCGGCGTTAGGAGCCGGGCCCCGTCGTCACGATTTCGATGCGGCGGTTCTGCGCCCGACCCTGCGCCGTATCGTTCGAGGCGACCGGATGCGTGTCGCCGAAACCTTTGGCCGACAGAATATTGGCGTTGACACCCTGGGACCGGAAATACGACACGACGTTATCAGCCCGGCGAGACGACAGGTCGACGTTGTTCGCGATGCCAGCCCGCCGCAATGCTGGTCCGACCGGCAGGTTGTCGGTAAATCCGTACACGACAACCTTGGCATTTTGCAGAGACCTTAGCTGAGGGACATACTGGTTGAGCGCCGCTTGGCCCTTCGGGCCGAGCTGGTAGCCGCCCTCCGGGAATAGCAGGTCGCCCGCGACGACCCACTTATTCTCCGCCTGCATCTTCGCAATCTCGGCCTGCTGGGCCGCCGCCTGCGCCTGAACTTGCTGCAGCTGTGCGGCCTGCTCATTGTACGCCGACTGGGAGACGCAACCGGACAAAATCAGCGCTGCGAACGGAATCACAGCGGTTCCCGGGACTATTCCTCTGACCACAGGCAGCTCCCTTGTGTGGTTGGTTTCAAGTCTTTTAGGTCCAGCGCGGCTGGGTATGACATCTTGCAGACACACCCGGCCATCGGGGTCTTATTACCTTCTTTGGCCGAATCAGCATCAAGCACCCGGGGCACCGGGTCCCTGGATGGTGATTTCTATGCGGCGGTTGGCCGCCCGGCCCTGCGGCGTGTCATTCGGGGCGACCGGGTGGGTATCGCCGAAGCCCTTGGCCGAAATGATGTTGGGGTTGACCCCTTGCGACACCAAGAAGGTCACCACCGCGGCGGCCCGCCGCGTCGACAGAACCAAATTGTCGGGGATGCCCTGCCGCTGCAGTGCGGGTCCGACCGGCAGATTGTCGGTATAGCCGTAGACCACTGTTTTGGCGTTCTGGAGACCCTTGAGTTTGGGGGCGATATTGTTGGCGAGCTCTGCCTGGCCAGCCTGGCTGAGCTGAAATCCGCCCTCCGGGAACAGCAGGTCACCTGCCTCGACAAACTTTTGTTCTGCCTGCGAGGCCGCAAGCTGGGCCTTCAACTGGTTGTTCTCCGCCAACACTGCGTCATATTGTTGTTGCGAGACGCAGGCCGACAAAAACAGGACGGCGAATGGGATAGCGGTCGCCGCGGCGGCTCGCCTCGTCATCACGGGCACTTTCCTCATCATTTGTTGTCCTCCATTGCTCAGATTTCACGATGTCCTCACGCCCGGTCGGATGGTCCTAGGGATGCAATCCCGTACCGGTGCGGGCCAGACGGCAGTTCCGCTGAGCGCACGGTTATATAACCCCAGATTTCATCGGACCAAAGCATGAGTTGTCCTAGTGGGCCCTGAAAACACGCCCCGGTTATACCTTAGGATTTAACGGTATTTTCGAAATTCTCGCGGCTGAGGCATTCGGCCGTCCGAGTGGATTGCGAGGTAACGAAGCGAGATCTCGCCGCGGTCGACGTTCAGCCGACAGTTTGGCCCGGAGCTAGCACGCCGCATCTGAAGGAGCCGGCATGGCTCGCTCCGCCTCGTTAATCGGAACAGCGCGACACGGAAAACGCAGAAAATATCGGCTAATCGAGCGTTAGAGTGGCGGAGGGGATGGGATTCGAACCCACGATACGGCTTATAACCGTATAACGGTTTAGCAAACCGCCGCCTTCAGCCACTCGGCCACCCCTCCACCGATGAGTGGGGTCGACACGGCGTATGCCAGCGCCGTTGTAACCAGTGACGTCTACCGAGTCAAATCGCCTCCCCAAAGCCGAGGATGTTCGGAAAATGCCGGTTTCCAGCGATCCCGAAAACCATCTAGGCGAGGTAGCGTGAGAGAGTCACTCAGCCTGTGCAGCGACCCTGCCGAGCTTTGCCGCCTGGTCGGCTTTGCCGAGGGGTTCGCCCGCCGCCATGCTCTGGCCGCCCGAGAGCGGGCTCGTCTCTTGATCATCATCGAGGAGCTGTTCACTAATGCCGTCAACCACGGCTACGATGGTGAGGCCTCGCGGCGGGGCAAGATCGAAGTCGCCCTCGCCTTCGACGCCGGCCGGCTGAAGATCGCATTCAGCGATGACGGCCGGCCGTTCGACCCGCTGATGCGGCCCTTGCCCGATCTCGATCAACCCGCGGCAAACCGGCCGATCGGCGGGCTCGGCCTCCCAATCCTCCGATCTCTCGTCGATGACGCCCGGTATTCCCGCGACGGCGATCGTAACCATCTCGTCCTCACTCGAAAGATCGTGGACGACGAATGAGACCTGTAGACGGGACATCCTTCAGCGATGCCCGGCCCGCCGGAGCAATGCGTACGGCTTTCGACCTTCTCGTAACGGAAATCCGCGCCTGCGTGGTCTGCGCACCCGACCTGCCGCTCGGGCCCTGTCCGATACTGCGCGGCGGACCCTCGGCGCGGCTCCTGATCATCAGCCAGGCTCCGGGAACGCGGGTGCACGAGACCGGCCTGTCGTTTAATGACCGCAGCGGGGACCGGTTGCGCGGGTGGCTGGCGCTAGATCGCGACACCTTTTACGACGAGGCTCGGGTGGCGATCATGGCGATGGGCTTCTGCTATCCCGGCCGCGACCTGAAAGGCGGCGATCTGCCTCCGCGACCGGAATGCGCGCCGCGCTGGCACGCGCGACTGCGCCCTCTCTTCCCGGCGATCGAGTTGACCTTGCTCGTCGGCAGCTATGCCATCGACTATTACCTACCCCGTTCGGGACGGAGGTCGATGACAGCCTCTATTGCGTGCTGGCGGGATTTCCTGCCGGAATACTTTGTGCTGCCGCATCCGAGCTGGCGCACGACGCGTTGGCTGCGCGACAATCCCTGGTTCGAAACCGAGACCTTGCCGGAGCTGCGCGAGCGGGTCCGCCGAACCATCACGCCGCAGCCTCGATCTGCGCCATGTCCTCGTCGCTGAACCCAAAATGGTGGCCGATTTCGTGGATCAGCACGTGGCGCACCAGATGCGCCAAGTCTTCGCCGCTCTCGCACCAATAATCAAGGATCGGCCGGCGATAAAGAAAGATCATATCGAGATCGGGCCGCGGATCGCTGACGCTCTTGTGCGGCAGTGCCACGCCCCGATAAAGGCCGAGAATGTCGAACGGGCTGTCGAGGCCCATCGCCTCTTCGGTTTCCTCGTCCGGGAACTCTTCGACCTGGATCACCACCGGCCCGAGATAGCGCTTCAGCCGGCGCGGAATGGTGCCGAGCGCGCGCTGAGCCAGTTCCTCGATTTCGGTGAGCGATGGCGGCAGACGATCGGGCATGTTATCACTCCGGTAACCGATGGAGGGTGGCATGGTCGAGAGGCTGGTCGGGGCGGCGCGGCAGTCGGCGCTGCACGAGCTCCATGGCTGGGTCGAAGTCGAGGATCGCGACGCGATCCGCAAGACCTATCATTTCGAGAACTTCTCAGAAGCCTGGGGCTTCATGTCGCGAATGGCGCTCATCGCCGAGAAAATGGACCACCATCCTGAGCTCTTCAACGTCTACAACCGGGTGGAGATCATACTCTCGACCCACGACGCGGGTGGGCTCAGCGAGCGCGATATAAAATTGGCGCATGCGCTCGACGAGATCGCGCCCGAGAGAGACCGGCGCCCTCCCCTGCCCTGACCGCGCTTCAAATTCAGCGCGGCGCCATGCGCAATGCGCCGTCGAGCCGGATCACTTCGCCGTTGATCATCGCATTCCGGCACAAATGGAGCACCAGAGCGGCGTATTCCTCGGGCCGGCCGAGACGGGCCGGGAACGGGACGCTCGCGGCCAGGCCTTCCTGGATGTTCTGCGGCAGGCCCTGCAGCATCGGCGTCGCGAACAGCCCCGGAGCGATCGCCACAACCCGCACGCCATAGCGCGCGAGCTCGCGCGCCGCCGGCAAAGTCAGGGAGACGATGCCGCCTTTTGAGGCGCTGTAGGCCGCCTGCCCGATCTGCCCTTCATACGCCGCAACCGAGGCGGTCGAGACGATGATGCCGCGCTCGCCCTCTTCCAGCGGATCGAGCGAGCTCATCTCGGCTGCGGCGAGCCGCATGACGTTGAAGCTGCCGATCAGATTGACCTCGATGACCCGGCGGAACGCATCGAGCGGCATCACACCGTCGCGTCCGACGATGCGCCCGGCGGTCCCGACACCGGCGCAATTGACGGTAATGCGCGCCGGGCCGTGCTGCTCGCGCGCTGTCGCGAAGGCGGCTTCCACCGAGGCGGCGTCGGTTACGTCCGTGCGGATCGCGAACCCGCCTATCTCACGCGCTGACTCAGCTGCTGCTGTGTCGTTGACGTCGAGGATCGTGACCTTGACTCCCGTCTCCGCGAGGGCTTTTGCGGTCGCCCGGCCGAGACCGGAGGCGCCGCCGCTGACGATCGCCGCCTGCCCTTCTAACTGCACGCGCTTTCCTCCTTGAGTGATCCGCGCCAGAAGAGCCGATGCTGCTCAACGGCGCAATTCTGTCGTCGACAATCGACCGACCGGTTCCGAGGCGGCGCTCGAACACGGCGTCTCTCGCGGGGCGCCGGCGTCCTCTGGATGCGGAGTGGCCGGCCGTGCTGCAAGCGCCGCACGGTGCAGGCGTGACAGATGCGTCTCGCGATAGGCGATGTAGAGCGTCGATCCGACGATGATTGCCGCACCGAACAGGGTGTACTTGTCGGGCAATTCGGCAAACAGCAGATATCCCATGATCCCGGCGAAGATCAGCCGGCTGTAGTCGATCGGAGCGACGGCCATGAGCTCGCCCGCGGCATAGGCACGCACCTGGCAAAATTGGCCGACGGCGCCCAGCGCGCCGACGAGGCCGAGCAGCGCGAGCTCGTCGGGGGTCAACGGGCGCCATACGAAATAGGCAGGAACGGCTGTCAATATCGACGAGAACAGGCCGAAATAGACGAGGATCGTCAGCGCCTCCTCGGTCGCCGACAAGCGCTTGATCAGGGTCGTCGACAGTGCCACCAGAAAAGCGGCGAAAAGCCCGACCATCGCTGCGACGTCCAGTGTCCCGCTGTCGGGCCGCACCATGACCAGCACGCCGATAAACCCGCCCATGGTGGCGAGCCCGCGCCGCCACCTCACCTTTTCGCCGAGCAGAAAAATCGCAGTCAGAATCATGAACAGCGGGGCGGTGAAGCTGATCGCCGTCGAATCGGTCAACGGCAGCCGGGTCGTCGCGTAGAAGCCCCCGACCATCGCCGCGACGCCGACCGCGCCGCGCAGGAAATGGCCATAGAAGTGGGTCGTGCGAAACGCGTGGTGGACCTTCTTCGAAAGAACAAAGGGGAGGATCGCGAGAAACCCGAAGAAGCAGCGGAAGAAGGCGATCTGAAAGCTGTCGAGGCGCTGGCCCAGAAGCTTGACGAGCGCGCCCATGATCGAGAACAGCAGGCACCCGGTCACCATCAAAAGGGCGCCGCGAACCGCAAGCGGGAGCCCCTCCCAGCCGCTGCGGGCGAGCCTCATCGGCGGGATAATGCGCCGGGACGCGTCTCCCCGGGACGCCCTAATCTGGCGAGCCGAGCCTCGCGATGCGCGACATAGATCGACGATACGGCGATGATTGCGGCGCCCACCCAGGTCCAAAAATCGGTGACTTCACCAAACCAGAGAAAGCCGATAAGCGCCGCAAAAGGCAAGCGCGCGAACTCGAAGGGCGCGCAGGCGCTGGCATCCACCGCGGCGAGTGCTCGCGCGACCGAGATGTGGGCGATGGTGCCGAGGCAACCGAGGCCGATCAGCGCGCCAAAGGTCGACGGGTCGGGCCACTGCCAGACGAACAGCGCAGGTATCAGCGACAACGGAGTGAGGTATATCATAAAGAAAGCGACGATCCTGCTCGGCGGCTCGCCGCTGCGCGCGAGAAACTTGACGGTAATGTTGTTCATCGCCGCGGTCGCCGCGGAAAGCAGCAGGATCAGCAGGTTCGCGTCGAGCCGCTCGCTGCCGGGCCGCATGATCACGAGCACGCCCACAAAGCCGAGCACGACCGCGCTCCAACGGCGCATTCTGACATCCTCGTGCAAGACCAGAGCGGCCGCCAGGGTGGCAAACAGCGGCGCGGTGAAGTTGACGGCGGTCGCCGTCGCCAACGGCACCACGGTTATCCCGTAAAACCAGGTTGCCATCGAGACGAGGCCGACGCCCGCGCGCAACAGATAAAAGCCGCTGTTGCGGCTGCGCAACAGAGCCGGACCGCTCCTGACGATCCACGGGAGCAGCAGGACGAGCCCGAAGAAGCAGCGAAAAAACGCAACCTCGAATGGATGCATCGTCTGCGCGGCGACGCGAATCAGCACATTCATCATGACCGAGCAGACCCCGCTGAGGAGGATCCACAGCGCGGCGCGGGTGATCGGCGCGAGCCCCGGCGCGGTCGGAAGAGAGGGCATCCGGCTCGACACTCGCGAGAGCCCTGCCCGAAGCGATGCTTTCAGAGGAATACGCCGGCGCCGTGATCAGCGCAGCGGCACCGTAAGGACGAAGGTGGCCATTTCTACCCCTGGGTTCTGCTTGCCGATGCCGGCGTTCGAGATGTGATAAAAGCCGACCCCGAGGTGGGTCAAATTGTCGAAGCGATAATCGAGTTCTGCGCCGGTGCGGAACTCGCAATGGGCCCCGAGATCGATGCCGGTGCCAGGGGTGAAATAGCCGACCGCGGCTGTCGGGGTGACAACACATTTGTCGAAGAAGTTGATGTCGAAACCGAAGCCGCCATAGCCGTAGAAGGCGCCTTTGCCGGTCCCCATGACGCCGACGAACGGCGCCACAATCCACAGCACATCACCAAAGCGGTACTCGCTCAACACCAAGCCGGTAGCTCCATTGCCGGGTTTCTTGCTGTCGGGCAGAACATCGAACGCGCCGCCACCGAGCGCGACGCGTGGCGGATCGGCGGGTGAACCGACGGTGACTTGCGCGGCCGCGGGATTGACGAAGGCGATGCCGAGCATCAGCAGGACCCCAACAACGGCCCGGCTCACGGTTCTACTCACGGTTAAATCCCCCGCTTGCTGTGCAACATCACGTGCGGATGCTGCATCCTAGGAGGCGCGCGCCCTCGCGCAAGCGAAACCGTGCCGAACCCAAAATTACAGGTGCTTCATTTGCTCGGTCGCCAGGACCAATTGCTCGCGAATGCCCGGCTCCATCGCCGAGTGGCCGGCATCGGGAACGATCACATATCTCGCCTCCGGCCAGGCACGAGCGAGCTTGTCGGCGCCGCGGATCGGGCAGACCATGTCGTAGCGGCCTTGCACGATGACGCCGGGCAGCTGCCGGATATGCTCGACCCGGGCGATCAGGTCGCAGTCACCGGTAAATAGGTGACGGCTGAAAAAGTGGGCTTCGATTCGCGCCAAACCGAGCGCGAGCCGGTCCTCGCCGAAGGCCGCCACCGTCTCGGGGTTCGGCAGCAAGGTCGAGCAGGCGCCCTCATAGATGCTCCAGGCGCGCGCCGCCGGCATGTGGATGCGCGGGTCGGGATCGAGCAGGCGACGGTAATAGGCAGCGAGAATGTCACTGCGTTCCGCCTCCGGAAGGAAACCCGAGAAAGCGCGCCACGCCTCGGGAAATACCCTGCGGACACCGTAGAGAAACCATTCGATCTCTTCGGCTCGGCACAAAAAAATTCCGCGCAGAACGAGCCCAATGCAGCGCGTGGGATGAGTCTCGGCATAATGCAGCGCCAATGTCGAACCCCAGGAACCGCCAAAGACCAGCCATTTTTCGATACCGAGCGCCGTTCGAAGACGCTCGATATCCGCGACGAGGTGGGCGGGCGAATTATCGGCAGTCTCGCCGAGCGGGGTCGAGCGGCCGGCGCCGCGCTGATCGAAGATCACGATCTGCCAATGTTCGGGGTCGAAAAAGCGCCGGTGAACCGGGGTGGCGCCGGCGCCGGGACCGCCGTGTAGGAACAGTGCCGGCGTGCCGCGGGGGTTTCCAGATTGCTCCCAATACATCGTGTGGCGCGCATCGAGGCGCAGAGTGCCAGTCCGGTAGGGCTCGATCGGCGGGAAGAGGTCGCGATGGTTCATCATCGCAGGGCAGTCTAAGAGGCCCAGCGATGATTACCTAGTGGCGACAGCAGGGGTTCGATCAGGTCCGGCCCTGGTGCAGGCGGCCGTTGACCGCACTATTCTGTAATTCGATGAAGGAGAGGCCTCCCGGCCAGCAGTCGCAGCGCGCAATCCGCTCGAGTCGTCGACCGAAAGCACATCGGCCTGCCGCCCCGGAAACTCTGCCAGCGGCGTTACCTGGCCATCGCTACCTGTTCGTGCGTCGCGACCGTCATCACCGCCCGCCGGCACCCCCGCACCGTCGATATCGACAGCCATTGCGAGGATCGCTGCTCCTCCGCTGTGGGGTTGGAAGGTCGTCAGCGAGGCGGAACCGCCTGTTGGGAGCAGTCGGACCGACCCGTGGCCAAGCCCGGCCTCCACCGTGCCATCCGCGAAAAACGCAACGCCGGTTGTCCCCAGGTCGACCGAGAAGTCCTGTCGCGGTGGCGCCACGATCCGGGTTCGTCACGTGTCATCCCGCGACGCAATCCATTAAGCCGCCCCCGAGTTCGGTCGCGTCGAGATTGCGACCATTTAACACCAGCTTAGAGTCGGGTGGCTCGTCCAGTCGCCGGCCCTTTCCGTCGTCGCCTTCCGTCAGCATATGAAACCGGTCTGTCCCTCTTACGGAGAGGACCGCGGGGTCAGTCTCCTCCAACTAAACCGCTGCGGCAAACCCGGCCACGGTGCTGACCTAGGCGGCAGCAGAGCGCAACAGGTAGCGGCGACCCGGAACGAAATTTCGCAATTTCCGATCCCCTGCGCTCCGGACCTATGGCAATTCATCGGGATGTAGCAAGGATACCTGCTTCTCGGCGGCGGAGGCCGCGACGTCGATTTCCTTGGCGAGCTTGTTCGCCATCGCGTCGGCAAAGGAATTGAAATCCTCGACGACCAGCAAAAAGGCATTGGGTCCGCCGATCACGTTCTGTCGATAGTATAGGGGGAGGCCGCCGGGCGGCTGGGTGTGGGCGGAATAGCCCAAATTGGGCTTGTCGTTGATGATCGCCAAGCCATTGATGGTGACGCCGCGGGCGATCGCCTGATCGCGCGCCTCGGTGACAGGGCGTCCGGAATTGTTGGTGCCGTCGCCCGAGATGTCGATAATCCGGCGACTGGCCTGCCATTTCGATGTACCGAAATGCGCCATCGCGAAATCAATAGCGGCGCTTATCGAGGTGCGCCCCAGGAACGAGCGCGGCGCGGCGAGGATCGCCGCGGCGATGCTTCCTGCGTCCTCCTCGTCACGAATTTCGCTCCAATCGACGACGACCTGCTGGTCCTCGTCTCCCGACCATTCGATAAAACACACCCCGATCGCGCCACCCGACCGGCTGCGAATCGCCGTCAAAACGCGCGGATCGGTCAGCGCCGCGGCATAACCCTTGCGCTGCAGATCGAATTCCGCGTCATCGATGCTGCGTGAAACATCGGCGGCAAGGCTCACCTCGAGATCGACGCCGGCAGCACGCGATTCTCCTCCGAAAGAGTAGAGAACCATAAATACTATCGCAGCGAGGGCAGGTCTCATCGGGCTCCTCCCATCCGGCGCCCTCAGGATAGGACGAGACCCGGTATCGCGAAAGGGCACTGTATAAGTCTGAAATCGAGCCGGTCTTGACATCAATCTATCATGCTCGATCGATCACGCCATAACAGGGACACGACCGAGACACGCCCACGCCGACCGCGCGATCCAAACGAGTTCGCTAGGCGTACCGTCGATCTCGCGATCGATGAGTGGGACGACAGCGATTCGCGCAAGCAAGCGCCAAATCCACTAAGTGCACCAGTTCGAATTCTCTCAGCTAGCTTGCTGCCGCCCGCTCTTGCCCCTCCGAATGCCCACAGACGACCTTCTCGGGCCATATCAGTTGTTCACGCGATTCGAACGCTTCTTGCATGGTCGAGACAATGATCCACACGGCGACGCCGCATGCGATGATCGGGTCAAAAACGCTGTACCGTGTCGTCATGATCAGTAGCCCGGCTGCGACGGGCGCAATCGACACGTAAACGTCACCCATGTTGTGGATGTAAGCAAGCCGAATGGCAGCATTGTTCCTGCCGGGCTGGTAAAGCAATTGCGCCACGCCCCAATTGGCTACCGCAGCAGCGATCCCGACGACTATGGCAACTGCTCCCTGGACAGGAACGGGGTGGAGAAATCGCTCGATTGCCTGCCATAGCAGCAGCCCGCTGATGGCGATCAAGCCGACAGAGTTGAACACATTTGCGCTGCGCAGAAGCTTGCGCGACACGCCCTCCGAGAGAACGAATGCCAGATACAGCAAAACGAACGCCATCTCGTCGGATAGGTTGTGAATGCCGTCCATCACGAGGCTGAGGCTCCGAGCTTGGAAGCCAGCGGCAGCCTTGACGATAAAGATCGCGGCGTTAAGCGCCGCGGCGACCGCGAGGGGCTTGCGATAGTGGGCCATGCAGATCTTTCGAGTTTAGGACGGCATTAAAGCGGCCCGGCCAAAGCCCCGGCAGGCGCAGCCCTGTACGACCAGAATTTGAACTCGGACACGACCCGCGAAAGGGGTTCGCAGCGTCCACACCTTGTTATAATATATCATAGCCAGGACGCATCAATCGCCGTCGGAAACCGCGGCGCCGCGACGGAGGATACTGACAGGGGGCTGTGAAATCGACGTGCATTTGAGCTCTTCCGCGGGATCCGGATCGTGAGGCCTAGGAGGGCTTCGCGCCGGGCAACCGTAATGCTCGGCATCTTCGCGATCCTTTTCCAGGCGATGCTCTTTGCCTGGCACGATCATGCGCACCCTCGTTCTTCGCGAGCCGCCTCCGCGGTCTTAACGGCGTCAGGCGGCGATCAGATGCCGGCATCGGCGGAGGACGCCTGCAAAATCTGCTTCGCGCTCAGCCACCACGGCGCCGTCCCAGTCGAGCTCTTTGCGGCAGCGCCGCCCGAGCATTTGCCGGTGCTGACGGCTCGTGCTACGGCGGTCACCGCTCCCCTCGCCTCTTTTCTCCTCTTCCGTTCACGCGCTCCGCCCCGAGCTTGAGGTCGCCTCTACGCACCTGACCGATCGCCGGGGCACCGCTGCGGCGCGCCCCAATCAAGAAGAGGAAACCAATGACCAACGCGGCTTGCGGGGGGACCGGGCGCGTCCCTACGTTCCTTTCATTTCTCCTTACAACGCTATTTGCTGCCGGTGCCGCCACCGCGCAGGAGACGCCGCCTCCCGAAGGCGGCGTTTCGCTCGACCTCGACGTCGTCGCCAAGCAGCTCGACATCGCACGCACTCAGATCCAGCCAAACCTCGGCGCTACCGTCTACGATTTCGGTCGGCAGGCGATCGAAACCCAGCCGCAGGGCGACAATCAATCGTTGAATCAGCTCCTGCTCCAGGCTCCGGGTGTCGCGCAGGATTCGTTTGGCCAAATACATGTCCGCGGCGACCACGCCAATTTGCAATATCGCCTCAACGGGGTTCAGCTGCCGGAGGGCATTAATGTCTTCGGCCAGGCGCTGGAGACGCGGCTCGCCAATTCCGTCTCGCTGATCACCGGCGCCTTGCCGGCGCAATACGGCTTGCGCACGGCCGGGATCATCGACATCCAGACCAAAACCGGGACGCTCGACCCGGGCGGCTCGGTTACATTATACGGCGGCTCGCAATCGTGGTTTCAGCCGAGCGTCGAATTTGGCGGCCGCGTCGGCCAAATCGACTATTACGTCACCGGCGAATACCTGCACAATGCGATCGGAATCGAGAACCCAACCAGCAGCTTCAACGCAATCCACGACGTCAGCGATCAGCCCCGCGGCTTCGCCTATATCTCCGGCATCATCGACCCGAATACACGATTGACCGCCATCCTCGGCGCCACACGCAGCCAATTCCAGATCCCGAACATCCCCGGCCTGACCCCCGGCCTCGGGCTTGCCGTCAATGGCGTCAGCGATTTTCCCTCGGCCGATTTCAACCAGAATCAGCGCCAAATCAACGACTATGCGGTCGTCACATTGCAGAAGCGCACGGGCCCTGTCGATTTCCAGCTCTCGGGCTTTAGCCGATACAGCAGCGTCTATTTCTCACCGGGGGACCCGCTCGGCCCCATTCTCTACACCGGTATCGGCCAGACCGCCTACCGCCAGAGCTGGGCGTCAGGCCTGCAGGGCGACGGCAGCTACAAGATTTCTCCCGAGCACACGCTGCGGAGCGGCTTTTACCTCCAGCGCGAGCGCTCGCCGTTCAGCACCACGTCCAACGTTCTGCCGGTCGATGACATGGGCGCGCAAACCACAGACCGGCCGATCTCGATCTTCGATTCGGGCAGCAAGACCGGATGGCTGTACAGCTACTATCTGCAAGACGAGTGGAAGGTCTTTCCGAATTTAACCGTCAACTATGGTGCCCGTTACGACCAGTTTGCCGAGTTCGTCAGCGAGCGGCAGCTCAGTCCGCGAGTCAACGTGGTCTGGCAGCCGACCGATATGACGACACTGACGGCGGGCTACTCGCGCTACTTTGTGCCGCCCCCATTCGAGCTGATCGCAGATACGACGGTCGGTCTCTTCGCCAACACGACCGCCGCGCCGGCCATCACGCTGGATTCGGTGGCCAAGGCGGAGCGAGACCATTATTTCGATGTCGGCGCCACTCAGATCATACTGCCCGGGCTCAAGGCCGGGATCGACGCCTATTACAAGATCGCCAGCAACCTGCTCGACGAAGGGCAATTCGGCGCGCCGATCATCCTGACTCCGTTCAATTATCAAAAGGGGCTTGTCAGGGGTGTTGAAGTGCTTCTATCCTATGATATCGAAGACTGGTCGTTTTACGGCAACTTCGCCGCGTCAAAGGCTCAAGGGAAGAACATTACATCGGCGCAATTCAACTTCGACCCGAACGAGCTCGCCTACATCGCCGGTCATTATATCCATCTCGATCACGATCAGACTTACACGTACTCGGCCGGCATCAAGTATAGATTGCCGACGACCAACACCCGCTTCGCCGCCTCCCTTGCCGTCGGCAGCGGTCTCAGGGCCACCAACCCTGGTGGGATCCCAAACGGGAACAGCCTCCCCAGCTACCAGCAGGTGAATTTCAGCATTGTCCAGCCGGTCGCGACCGGAATCTACAAGGGGCTCGAGCTGCGCTTCGACGTGCTGAACCTGCTCGATCAGGTCTACCAGATCCGTAACGGCTCGGGGGTCGGCGTCGGCAACCCGCAATTTGGTCTGCGCCGCACTTTCCTTGCCGGGCTGACCCAAAGATTCTAGTGCCGCCGCCGCGCCACATTCTTCGCGCGTCAAGCTCCGGGTTCGAGTTCCCTCGAGAAATGAGCAGCTGAGGCCAATCGTGAACGACCCCATCACGTCCCTTTCGATCGTCAAACTGTTTCTGAACGCCGACCCCGTCGTAAAGGGCGTGCTGCTGCTGCTCCTCGCCGCCTCGGTGTGGAGCTGGGCGGTGATCATCGACAAGCTCTGGCGGCTCGGAGCGGCGAGCCGGGCGGCGCGTCATCACGAGGCGCGGGCGGCGGCGGCGCGCTCGCCGCAAGAGCTGCTGGCGCCGGAAGGACAGGCCGAGCGTGCGGATCCGGCGGGCCTCGTGCTCTCGGCCGGATTGGCCGAGAGCACGGTCGAGCCAAGGCCCCAGCCTGAAACGGCGGGCGAGCGACGCGACCGCATCGAGCGCGTGATGCGGCTCGCGTTGAACGCCGAGCTGCGCCGTCTGGAGTTTCGTCTGCCGTTCCTGGCGACCCTCGGCTCGGCCGCCCCGTTCATCGGTCTCTTTGGTACGGTCTGGGGGATCATGCGCAGCTTTGAGGGTATCGCCGCGGCGAACAACACCAGCCTTGCCGTTGTCGCGCCGGGGATCGCCGAGGCATTGTTCGCCACCGCCATGGGACTTGCGGCGGCGATCCCGGCAGTCGTCGCCTACAACAAGATCACCGTCGATCTCGGCCGCTTTGCCGGGCGCATGCAGGGTTTGATCGGCCGCTCGGGCAGTCTGCTCGCGCGAACGACTGCGGAGGTTTGAGGCATGGCCCTGTCGCTGCCCCCTTCTGGCGAAGCCGGCGAGGACCGTTATGCGCCGCTCGCCGAAATCAATGTGACGCCGATGGTCGACGTCATGCTGGTGCTGCTCGTCATTTTCATGATTACCGCTCCGCTGCTGACCGTCGGCGTGCCGCTCGACCTGCCGAAGTCGCGAGCCACGACGCTCACCGAGCCGAAGCAGCCGATCATCATCAGCCTCAACCGCGAGGGCGAGGTATTCATCGGCGACGAGCGTATCGCGGCCGACGACCTCGAGCCGCGCCTCGCCGCCCTTGGCGCCGAGGATCCGAGCCGGATCGTCTATGTCCGCAGCGACCAGACCAACACCTATGCGCAGCTGATGGACACCCTCGGCCTGGTCAACCATGCCGGTTTCTCGAAGGTGTCACTGGTCGCCGAGGCGGCCCGTCCCAAGTGAACGGCATCACACTGCCTCTGACTCTATCGGTAGCGGGACACGCCATTTGCCTCGCGTTGCTAATCGTCTATCTGACCGACACGGCCCCTCCAGTGCCCGAGCCTGTCGCAAAGGGTGGCATCGAGGTGCTCTTCCAACCGGCGTTGCCCAAATCCGAGGCGGCTCCTCTCCCCGAACCGACGTTGCAGCCCGAGGTACCCCCCTCCCCTGCTGAAACTCCCCCACCGCCGCCGGAACCGATGCCGCCGGCACCGGAAGCGCCCGCCATTGTGGCCGAGCCCATGCCGCCTCCTCCGCCACCCAAGCCCGCGGTCAAGAAACCGCCAAAGCCTGTTCAGCGGCATGACGAACTGCCGCAGCCGAGCCAGGCTTACCTCCCGACGCCGCAGACCGCTGTCGCGCCGCCACAGGCCGCTTCGGCCGCGACACCGGTTCCGGCACCCCTCCCGTCACCTGAGGCGAGTGCCGGCTACCGCGCTCTGCTCAGTGCCTGGCTCAACAGCCACAAGCGCTATCCCGACGCCGCCCGTCAACGAGGCGAAGAGGGACGTGCGGTGTTGCGCTTTGAGGTCGACCGCAACGGGCGGGTCATAGACTATGCCGTCACCACAAGCTCCGGCTACCCTGATCTCGACCAGTCGCTCGAGGAGATGATGCGCGGCGCGACCCTGCCGTCCTTTCCGGCGGGGGTGCCGCAGCCGCGCATGGAAGTCTCGGTGACGATCCGCTTCAGCCTCAGCCGGTAATGTGAAGATCCGACCGAGATCGGCACGGGCTAGTCGATCGGCTGCGGGGCAACGCAGATTCGGCGCCGTTGCAGGCTGCGCCACTATCGGCGGCAACTTCCCGGTTATTCCCGTGGAACCGGGAATTTTCTCGATTTTCTCCGATAAACCGTCGTTTTTGCCGCGAGAACGTAAGGTAAATCAACCCCTTGCCAGCCAATTCCCGTAGCGGTGGAAACGGGAACTGTTGACGGCTTAATCGGGAATTAAATCCGTCGAACCGGGAATTATATCGAAGAGCATCTCCCGAGACCGCCGAATAGCAAAAGAGAACCAGAAAAAAGACCCATCGCTCCGTCCCGTCGAAATCGATACAACAGATCCAGCTGACCGGGCGATTCGTACCCCGAAACTTGGCCTTTTGTGAGACGGACCGGTTGACGACGCGATGCGAGCCGCTGCCGCGCTCCAGCACCGCAGGAGCCGCCTTGTGAATCTATGAATCTTATGAATGCGGCTGACCGCGAGGTATCTCTGGGTTGATTTGATTGGGCGTTGTGTGCTTTACCCGTTCGCGAGCCTCACATCCCGGTGGTGCCTGTGCGAACGATCAGCATATTGCTTGCAAGCTTGGTTATTTGGGCGTCTGCGGCGCACGCAGCAGACTATTGCAGCAGAGATCCTCGGGTCGAGGCTGTCGATTTATCCGCCCCGGTGAACCAGAGCTTTCTGGATCAGATGCAGGCGATCGGGATCAGCACCATCATCCGTTACTACGACCATGAAAACGAGACCCTGCCAGGGAAAACCCTCAGAAAAGGAGAACGCGATCTGATACTGATGAACGGCTTCCACATCATCCCCATTTTTCAGCATCACAATAATCAATTTGCCTCGTTCACCGCGTTGCGGGGCCGTCAGGACGCCGAGCGCTCGCTCGCCCTGGCCGCCGAAAACTCACAACCGAAGGGCAGTGCCATTTATTTCGGCGTGGATGGCGCATGGAAAACGCCTTACGAACTGACGAATATCGTCGGCTATTTCAAAGAAGTGAACGGCAGGCTGGCAGCAAGCGGCTATCGTGTTGGGGTCTACGGAAGCGGCCTCGTATGCAACACGCTGCTCGCAAACGCGCTCGCCGAACTATGCTGGCTCGCAGCCCCGACCGCCTGGCCGGATTACCTCGATTACTACCGGACAAAGCAGTGGAGACTGGTTCAACTATCCACCACGCGGTGCGGTGGCCGAAGCATCGATTTTAACTTGGCCAACGGCATCGACGCCGACTACGGCCAATTTGGGCAATAGAGACATTCACAGATGAGTTCCCGCGTCACAAAGCGCGGCGATGGCCCACGCTGCCGCGGGAACGACTGAAGTCGAAGCCTAGCCAATCCTTGATGGAAAGAATGTACATTTTTTTGCAAATAACGCTACCTTGGTATCTCGACGACAGGAGGATCAGATGGCCGAGCCGGCCCGCACCTGGCAGATCAAGGACGCGCGCGCCAACTTCAGCACACTCGTCGACAAGGCGATCAGCGATGGTCCCCAAATAGTGACCCGCAATGGAAAGAAGACCGTTATCGTGGTCTCGGCAGAGGAATGGGAGCGCCGCAAACGCCGCGATGACGACCTCGTACAATTCTTTGCCAACTCACCGCTGCGCGGCGAGGACCTGGAGAGCGAGCGCTGGGCCGATTACCCGCTAGAGATAGAGTTTTGACGGATTACCTGCTCGATACCAATGTTATCTCTGAGCTGGTAAGGCCCAATCCGGACGCGAATGTCGTGGCGTGGGTACGGGCTACGGACGAAACCTGCTTTTATCTGAGCGTACCCGGGCGATTGCGGATGTTTAGACGACCGAATGTTTAATGGATGATAACAATGACTGCCGCACACGTAACAATCAGAGTTAAACAGCTTCCCGAGAGCGTCTTCCTTGCCATGAGCGACGATGTACCCGGGCTGACAGTCGAATGTGAGACCCGCGACGAAATCATCGCCACGGCGCCGGAAATAGCCTTAGAGCTGCTTGAGATCGAAGCGGGTCATCCATTGACGGCACGGCCGTTGATAACGTTCACCTTCGATAGAGGCCACATGGCCTCAATGACGTACAGGCTCCGAAGGCTCCTTGTCGATCATGGCTGCAGGTATCTTCGGGTCGCGCGCGGTGGAGGACATGAAATCTGACTTTGCCCAGGCCGCAAGTCGATTAGCGTACCAAAGACGCTGAAAGGGGAAGGGACTCACCAGAAAATACTGAGGGATGCCGGGACCAGAGTTGAGTCGCTATTCCGGCTACGGGCTCACGACCTATTAGGATCGAATATCAAAACCCCCTAGAGTATACGAACACCGGCAGGACCGAGGAACGGGCTTGGAGGATTCCCCCAGCGATCAGACTCGGCAACGTACACGAGAAGTTTGCGCGCACGAGTCACGCCTACGTAAAATAATCGCTTCTCGGCTTCGACATCGTCCGATTTGTAGTGCGGGAACGATCCTTTGCGTAGCCCGATCAAGGCGACGGCATCGTATTCCCGGCCCTTGGCATAGTGGATCGTGGAGAGACGGAGCGCACGGGTCGGGCTTGCGAATAACCCGAGATCGTCAATGGTCAGGTTGGCCGTGTCGACATTTTGGCGGCGCATATCCGTCTTCATCTCCTGCACCGATGCGTAGAATAAGCCGGCCTGCTCGCGATCGACGTATTCGGCCTGACGCAGGATTTCGCCAGTGGCTTGGGACATAGCGTCTAACCACCTAAGAGCGCCCGGGTTTTCTGCCAACCGCCTCGCCTCCCGAAGAAGGCGGATGAGAACAACCCGGCCCGCATGCGTGAAAACATCAAGGCGCGGCTGGCCCGTGGTGTCCAAAACTGCATGGAATAGCGCTCGTTCCAACTGCCGATTGGTCTCCGGATTTGGGTCGACCACTGCGCCGCAAAGCTGCTCAGCTAGAGAGGCAAAGACCCTGGATCGCCGGTAAGGGCGGGCACCGGGACCCACCACCGGCGTGCCGAACGTGCGCAGCCCACGGGTCAAGGCAATCAAAGAGGCCCAGTCCTTCGCCAGAATGGTCGCATCGCCGAGTGGGATGCGGAGCGTTTCCAATTCAGGAAGGAAACGTTCGGTAATCGCCTGGAAAGCCGTGATACCCCGAATGAGGACCGGCTCGACAGGATAGGCCCTCTCGGGACCTTCGGCGGTCATAGGTGGCGTCCGAGGGTGAAGCCGCTCGGCGTGCGCGACGATCTTTTCACTGGAACGGAAATTGCCGCTCAACGAGAGGTCGGAGCGCGCGCTGACATGCGCGCCAAAAGGTGCAACAAGTTCGGGACGTGCACCTGTAAAGCTATATATCGATTGTGCCAAATCGCCCACCGCGAAAAACCGCGAGCGTTCGGTAGCATATAAGAGTTTCAGGATTTCGATCTGAAGCTCGGTCGTATCTTGAAACTCGTCGACGAGGAACCAGGCATACTTCGCGCACAGACTCATCGCGATCCGCGGGTAGTCACGCAAGAGGCGGTAGCCGTCGTAGATGATGGTTCCGAAATCGACATAGCCGGACTCGACGCACCGCGCCCAGAAATGTGGAGCGGCACGGGATACCGCGTCATTACGGGCAGCAAGCCCGACGATAACCCCATTCGCGTCGACGCTGAGCGATTCGAAGGCCTCGTAATCGGCGGCTGACAGATTGAAGAAGTTGATCCGCGCGGACGCATGATCGGCAATCACCTCGAAATCAGGGTTATCGCGGGTGAGTACGCGCATCGCGCCCCTGAAGCCAGGACGAAGCCAGGCGAAAGGCCGCACGATCTCGCTTAAGCAGAACGCATGGATCGTCGAGACCGAGAAATGGCGTTCATCCCCTGGCTGGAGCTGGGCAGTCGCGCGTTGCTCGATCTCTTGAACGGCGCTGTTGGTGTAAGTGATGCAGCAGATGCCGCGCGGAGAGTCCCTGATGGGCTCTATTTCGGCAACCAGTTTGGCGATCAGCGTGCGGGTTTTGCCGCTGCCGGGGCAAGCCGTGAGTAGTAGATTTCCCGGGAAGCAGACGGCTTCGCGCTGCTCATCGGTCAGGCCCATTACACCGCGCGCAGCCATTCGATTGCCTCGCGGATATAGCTCGGTAACACGCCTGCGTCGGCGACATGGCGTGATGCCACCTGGGCGAACCTGCCCTTGCCGAAACGCTTTGCCGTACGAAGGACCTTGTCCTTGAGTTCAGCATCGACAGGCCCACCGAACAGGTCCTGCAGTTCGAGTGCTTCCTTGATTTTCGTCGCACCCAGATCGTCGGCCGCTTTCGCAAGCATGTTGAGATTCCCGTCTTCCGTGATCTCGCGCTCGAAGGTGGTCGCGCCAAAAAAGGCCCTCACATAGGGCCCTTCGAGAGCCGCTAGATCCGGTTTTGCAGGTGCATCTTCGTCCGCGTTGGCCGGCAGGTCGCTTAGTTCGAGATCAGCGTCGGCAACGATAGCGCAACGCTTCGGCAGGCAGGTGTCGCTAAACAGGCGCGCAAAAGCGCCGAAATGGACGCCGTGAATGGCGACCAGAGAGATTCCCTCCCGCTCGAGATCAAGATCAAGGACCTTTTTGACGAGCGGCGGAATCAGCAGCAGCTCAGCCGCTCCCTCCACAAGCATGACGCGCCGGGCGAAGAGCAGGTTCGACTTGGTGGCATCGAGATAGCGTTCCAAGTCCTGAATGTCGGCAGCCGAAAGCATCGGTGATCCCATCGGTACCGCCGCCAGCGGCGACAGGCCCGGGCGATTTGTCAGCATGACGAATGAGGACAACGGTGCCTTGGCGGTGATCTGCGTGCTATGCGTGGTCACGATCGATTGGAATGGAAAAGACCGCAGCGCCTCAAGCAAGGTCGTCTGCAATTGCGGATGAAGGTGTGCTTCCGGCTCTTCGATCAGGATAAGCTCACCGGCGGACTTGCCAAGCGCAGCGCGTTTGCGGAAATGCTCTACTAAGATGGCGATATAAAGGATGTTGTTAAGACCGAGACCGTTCCGACTGGGCTCGAACTGCGTTACCGATTCATTTGTCAGCAAGACGATCAGATTACGCACGATCGACTGAAAAGACGGTGAGGAGAGGCCGAGTTCGACATCCAGGCTGAACGCTGGCCCAGTAATCTCCTTGAGAGATGCGTCGATGGCGCTTGCAATAGTCTTGATGCTCGGAGACGCCTCGATCTGGCTGTTAGTGTCCTTTACCATTGCGATGAGCGCATCCTGCTCGGCCTTGTCGATTCCACTAGCGTCGATCAAACGAGCAAGGGGCGACCGGCGCGTTTGATGAAGGTCGGCCTCGACATCACGAAGTGCCGGCAGGTAAACCACAAGGTAGGATTGGAGATATTGAAGGCCGACCATAGTCGCGCCGATATCGGCGTTCTCGTGATCCCACTCGATTGCCGTCAAATCGACCGCCGGGTTGCCGCCTCCGAACAGCTCCCAACCATAATCCTCTAAGCTGATCGGCATGCCCGCGAGCTCGCCGCGCGCGAGCGCTTCGCGGATCAGACGTTTCGGGCGAAAGCGGTAGAAAATCCGCGCACGATTGTCCCCAATCTGGGTTCCATGAATCAGCGCCTCTTCATTCTCGTTCCCCTCGAACTCCGTAAACTCCACTCCAATGAAGACCTGGAACGGCTGCGATTGATCGACTTCACAATTCACATCGTCTTTCGTGAGGATACGGAAGCTCGACGATAGACCTACGTCGAGGCATAGCCGCAGCGCATAAATCAGACTCGATTTACCCGTGTTGTTTTCACCGACGACCACCGTCGAGGAAGCGATGATCGGAACATCCACAAACTTCAGCGACCGGAAGTTCCTGACTACGATCCTACTAACGCGCATATTTACTCTTCCTGGGGTTGTGCTCACGTCTCGTACGCAATTCCGGTCGGGTTATCCCACCGACCGGCCGGGTCACGAGCACCCGCTTGTCGCGCCGCAGGTGTCGCATTTGAGGCAGGTGCCGTTGCGGATCAGGGTGAAGTTGCCGCATTCGGCGCAGCTGTCGCCTTCGTAACCTTTGATGCGGGCGGCGCGGATGCGCTCGAGGCGGAGGTCTTCGGTCGGCATTGGCGAGAGGGCGAGGGGGCTGTCGATGTCGGGGTCGGCGAAGGCCGCGAGCGCGGTAGCGCGGCCGGCGCCGCCGTCGAGCACCGTCAATTTGTTGCGCACGAAACCGTTCGAGGCGGCGCGGCGAATCAGGTTCGATTCGGCTTCGCCCTTGCCGACCGTGTCGGGCATCAGGTCGCCGGGCTGGACATGGGCGAGGTCACCGCGGTCGAGGTAGGAGATTGCCAATTCGCGGAAGATGTAGTCGAGGATCGAGGTTGCCATCTTAATCGCCTCGTTGCCTTCGACGATGCCGGAGGGCTCGAAGCGGGTGAAAGTGAACGATTCGACAAACTCCTCGAGCGGCACGCCGTATTGCAGGCCGATCGAGATCGCGATTGCGAGATTGTTCATCAGCGAGCGGAAGGCGGCGCCTTCCTTGTGCATGTCGATGAACACTTCGCCGAGCCCGCCATCCTCGTATTCGCCGGTACGCAGATAGACCTTGTGGCCGCCGACGACCGCCTTTTGCGTGTAGCCTTTGCGGCGGTTGGGGAGGCGCCGGCGGTCGCCGCGGCGGACGACGCGTTCGACCAACCGCTCGACGACGCGTTCGACGATCCGCTCGGCGACGAGCGGCGCGCGCGCCGCCGGCGATTGTGCGAAGAGCTCCTCGGCGCGCTCCTCGGCTTCCTCGTCATCGCCCAACAGGTTCGAGGCCAAGGGCTGCGACAGTTTCGAGCCGTCGCGGTAGAGCGCGGTCGCCTTCAGGCCCAGGCGCCAAGACAGCATGTAGGCGTCCTTGCAGTCCACGACCGTCGCCGTGTTCGGCATGTTGATCGTCTTCGAGATCGCCCCCGAGATGAAGGGCTGCACTGCCGCCATCATCCGGATGTGGCTGTCGACCGACAGAGCGCGCCGGCCGATGCGGCCGCACGGGTTGGCGCAGTCGAAGACCGGCAGATGCTCGGGCTTCAAATGCGGCGCCCCCTCCAATGTCATCGCGCCGCAGCAATAGGCGTTGGCGGCGTCGATCCCGGCTCGGGCGAAGCCGAGCGCCGCCAACAGATCGAAGGCCGGATCATCGAGCGCGCCCGGCGCGATCCCCAGGCCTTCAATGCAAAACTCTTCGCCAAGCGTCCATTTGTTGAACACGAATTTGATGTCGAAAGCCGTAACGAGCGCCGCCTCGATTGCGGCGAGCGCCCGGTCGTCGAACCCCTTCTCTCTGAGGCTTTCGTGGTTGATGTCAGGCGCGCCCTCAAGGGTCCCGCGGCCGAGCGCATAGCGCTCGATTGCCGCGATCTCGGCGGCGTCATAGCCGAGTGCCGTCAGCGCCTGCGGTACCGCGCGGTTGATGATCTTGAAATAGCCGCCGCCGGCCAGTTTCTTGAACTTGACCAGCGCGAAATCGGGCTCGACGCCGGTCGTGTCGCAATCCATCACCAGCCCGATCGTGCCGGTTGGCGCGAGCACCGTCGCCTGGGCATTGCGGAACCCGTGTTGCTGGCCGAGCGCCAGTGCCTTGTCCCAGCTGCGCCCGGCCGCCTCGGTCAGTCCCCCATCCGGGCAATTCTCCGCGTCGAGCGGCACCGGTAGAATCGACAGTCCCTCGTATCCGGCAGTTTCGCCGTGGGCCGCGCGGCGATGGTTGCGGACAACCCGCAGCATCGCCTCGCGGTTCTCGGCAAAACCGGGGAAGGCGCCGAGCTCGCCTGCCATCTCGGCTGAGGTGGCATAACTCGCCCCGGTCATCAGCGCGGTAATGGCGCCGCCGAGCGCGCGGCCGGCGGCCCCGTCATAAGGCAGGCCCATCGACATCAAGAGGCCGCCGAGATTGGCGTAGCCGAGGCCGAGGGTGCGAAAGTCGTAGGAGCGGCGCGCGATCTCCTTCGACGGGAACTGCGCCATCAGCACCGAGATCTCGAGCACGATCGTCCATAGCCGCACGGCGTGCTCAAAGGCGGCGACATCAAAACCGCCCCCCGCTTTCGCGAGGGCAGGCTCTGTCGCACTAAACGCCATAAGGTTCAGGGAGGCGAGGTTGCACGCCGTGTCGTCGAGAAAATTGTATTCCGAGCACGGGTTAGAGGCGTTGATCCGGCCGCTTTCGGGACAGGTGTGCCATTCGTTGATCGTCGTGTCGAATTGCAGGCCGGGATCGGCCGAGCTCCAGGCGGCATGACCGATCCGGTCCCACAACTCGCGCGCCCGCATCCGCTTGGCGGCCTTGCCGTCGGTGCGCCGGATCAGCTCCCAGGGACCGTCATTGCCGACGCGCTCGAGGAAATCGTTCGAGACCCGCACCGAATTGTTCGAGTTCTGGCCGGCGACGGTCAGATAGGCCTCGGAATCCCAATCGGTGTCGTAGGTACGGAAATCGATCCCGGTATAGCCCTGGCGAGCGAACTGAATGACGCGCTGAATATAGTTTTCCGGGATCATCGCCCGGCGGGCGGCGCGGATTTCGCGCCTCAGCGCCGGGTTTTCCGCGGGGTCGGTTCCCTCCCGGCAGGCCGCCATGATCAGGCTCATGTGCCGGGCGGCGAGCTTGGAGCCGGCGACGAGGGCCGCGACCTTCTGCTCCTCGATGACTTTCCAGTCGATAAAGGCCTCGATGTCGGGATGGTCGATGTCGACGATGACCATCTTCGCGGCGCGGCGCGTCGTGCCGCCGGATTTGATGGCGCCGGCGGCGCGGTCGCCGATCCTGAGGAAGCTCATCAGCCCCGATGAGCGGCCCCCGCCGGACAGCGATTCGCCTTCGCCGCGCAATTTCGAGAAATTCGAACCCGAGCCCGAGCCGTATTTGAAGATTCGTGCCTCGCGCACCCAGAGGTCCATGATGCCGCCCTCGTTGACGAGGTCGTCGGCGACTGACTGGATGAAGCAGGCATGCGGCTGCGGGTGCTCGTAGGCGCTATCCGAGGCGTGCAGCTCGCCGGTCTTGTGGTCGACGTAGTAATGACCCTGCGCCGGCCCGTCGATGCCATAGGCCCAATAGAGCCCGGTGTTGAACCATTGCGGCGAGTTTGGCGCGCCGAGCTGCCGGGCGAGCATCAGCCTCACCTCGTCGCAAAAGGCGCGGGCATCCTCCTCGGTATCGAAATAACCGCCCTTCCAGCCCCAATAGGTCCAGGTCCCGGCCATGCGGTCGAAGACCTGCCGGGCGCTCGTTTCACCGCCGAGGCGGGCGCCCTCGGCCAATGCCGCGAGGCCCGCCTCGTCAGCGGTGTGGCGCCACAGCCAGGGCGGAACGCCCGGTTCCGCAACCGGCGCCAAACGCACAGGCACACCGGCCTTGCGAAAGTATTTTTGGGCGAGGATGTCGCAGGCGACCTGGCTCCACTCGGCCGGCACCTCGATACCCTCGGCCTGGAAGACAACCGAGCCGTCGGGATTGCGAATCTCGCTGGTAGCGGTCCGGAACGGGACCGCGGCGTAGGGATCCTGCCCGGCCGTGGTAAAACATCGTGCGATGTGCATTCCTCTCCCCTACCCCCTCTTCGCCAGACATAGTTGCTCGGCAGGGACAACGTACTAAATGTAGACCGTCTCCACAATTGATTTGTAGGCGTCCCATCTGAAGCACACCATATGTTGCGAGATAGCAACGGTGTGCCAACTCTTTACGCCGGGACGTTAGCGGTGCGATAAGTCCGCCGCTCGGGGGCGGGCGGCAGTGTCAAAGGCAGGATTGGAGGCGATGACGCTCGGCACGCGCTTATTGACCTGGTTTCGCGGCGAGGCGGTCGGCACCGACAGCTTCGGCAACCGCTATTACCGCGAGCGCGGCAGCAGGAAGCTGCGGCGCGGCGGCGGGCGGTTCAGCCGCGAAAAACGCTGGGTCATGTACAATGGTGAGCCGGAGGGGTCGAAGGTGCCGTCGGAGTGGCATGCCTGGCTCCACCACACGGTCGACGAGGTGCCGCGCGCGGACCGTCCGCGGTATCCCTGGGAAAAGCCGCACCAGCCGAACATGACCGGCACGCGCTACGCCTATGTCCCGCCGGGCTCGATCCTGCGCGGCGGCCACCGGCCCCCCGCGACCGGCGATTATGAGCCGTGGACCCCTGAATAAGGCCGCGGCTGCACGAGACATGACCGGGAATGTGATAGAGACGGTGATGGGCGCAGTCGTGCTGGTCGTCGCCGCATTGTTCTTGTTCTTCGCCTATACGACAAGCCAGGTCAGGGCCGTGCAGGGCTATCAGGTGAGCGCGCAATTCGAGAGGGTCGACGGTATCCGCGACGGCAGCGATGTGCGCATCGCCGGCGTCAAGGTCGGGTCGATCGTGTCGGAGACGCTCGATCCGAAAACATTCCTCGCCACCGTGCGCATGAGCATCGACCCGGCCTATAAATTGCCGGACGACACGGTTGCGGAAATCATCTCGTCGAGCCTGCTGGGCGACAAGTACATGGCTCTCGTCCCCGGCGGCTCGGAGCAGATGATCCCGCCGGGCGGACAGATCAAATTCACCCAATCACCGGTCAGCCTCGAAAACCTGATCGGGCAAATGATCTTTTCGCAGCCGAGCGGACAGAAGAAGCCAGGCGAGGGCGAGCCACCGCAGGGCGCCCCTCCCAAATAGGCGGATCAAAGGATGTCCGATAGCGACGAGACCGAGTTCCCGATCTGGCGCACGCCGGAAGGCGAGCCTGTCTCCTGCGTCGAAAAGATCAAGGTGCTGAACGAGAACCTCGCCGAGTTGCGCGAACTCGCCCAAGAGGCGCTCGAGGATGCCGTGCTGATGGGATGCGACGAACGGCAGGTGCGCGAGGTTCTCGCCGGGATCGTCGCCGGGATCGTCAACCCGTACCACAAGTGAGCCGCATCTCGCTGACATGTCTTGCTTTCACGGCGCTGGTAGCCGTGGCGCTGCCGATGCGGGCCATCGGCGACACGATCCCCGAGCCGGTGGCGCTTCTTCAGGGGCTCGACAAGATCACCGCGCGGGTCTCGAAATTCGAGGTGCCGGTCGGCACCCCGGTGCGGTTCGGCACGTTGTCGATTCGCGTCCGCGATTGTGAAAAGAACCCGCCGGAAGAGGCGCCGGAGAGCTCGGCCTTTGTCGAGATCGATGAAACGCGCCGGGGCGAATACAATACGAGGTTGTTCAGCGGGTGGATGTTCGCCTCGAGCCCGGCGTTGTCCGCGCTCGAGCATGCGGTCTATGACGTCAATTTGCTCGATTGCAAGGCG
>WNFR01001131.1_pt2 | contig 27691 bp, 23 predicted proteins | sample 5400221 | NCBI WGS metagenome assembly WNFR01 (sample SAMN13153357, study PRJNA577476) | soil metagenome | isolation source: 40 cm soil under Madrone tree | place: USA:California | collected 2016-06-14
CCTTCTCCAGTTCTCCTGTCGTGACCAGATAGTAGAATCCCTCGATGGAAAACCGCTCCCGCTCGCTTACCTTCTCTCTCAGGTCATAGGCTTTGTGGGCATACTCTGCCGCTCGACCGCTTTCGTTAACGTCAGAATAGACAGCCGCCATGGCGCGGTAGGCTAGGGCGAACTTCGGGTCCAGTTCCATTGCCCGTATGAAGAACGGTAGCGCGGCGGTTTCCCCCTTTACAGATCGTGTCTTCTGTCCCAAGCTATAAGCCTTCAATGCTTCGAGCGATGGCGTGGTCGCTTCCTCCACGGGCGTAGCGTACTTCTGCACCGAACTCAGCGACTCGCCCAGTTTGCTGCGCAGGCTGACCGCAGCAGCATCCAGAGCCTTGAGTACTCCTTCCTTGCCTGCCGCCTGCTCCTGTGCACCCGCCAGCACGTCGCCCGTATCGCAGTTCACAGCATTCAATCCGACCACGAACTGGCTGCCGAGTCCCGCGATCGAACCTGTGAGCATTGCCTTGCTCCCCGCGCGCTGGCAGACCTCACGCGCGACGTCGGGCGTCAAGCGGTCCCCGGCGGGACGGCCCATCAGCTTCAAGGTCTGATTCACCTTGTTGTCGGAAACCAAGCCGAGAAACGGCGATTGCTCCAGTTGCACGAAAAGCCCCTGCTTCAGCGTGTCATCGAATACTGCATCGCCTGTTTTGTTGGTGAAGTCGGCGAGAACGATGGTGTCCTTGTCGGTGAGCTTCGGTACCCGGTGGAAATAGAAGTAGCTGCCTACGGCGAGCGCAAACAATCCCACGGCGGCAAGAGCAATCACTATTCTGCGAATTCCCAGCGGACTTCCCGCGCTGATTGATGCACTCGTTGCTGCTGGAAGCCGTGTGGACTCGGTATCGCGTTTCAGTCGTTGGAGATCAGTCCGAATATCGGCTGCACTTTGATAACGGAGCTTCCGGTCTTTTTCCAACGCCTTGTTGACAAGGCGCTCTAGCTCGGGTGGCAAGTTAGAATTCACTTGAGTCATGGGCGTAGGCGTTCGATTCAGAATCCCATCATGCACGACAGCAGCGGTGTTGCCGGGGAACGCCATTCTGCCAGTGGCCATCTCATACAACACTGCGCCGAAAGAGAACAAATCGGTCCGCGCATCCAACTCCTCGCCGCGTGCCTGCTCAGGCGACATATATGCGACGGTGCCCACCGTGGAACCCGGACTTGTCAGCAACGTGTTCTCCGTTGCTGTCGGCATCGTAGAGATACCATCGGCCTCCGGAACGAACTTTGCCAATCCAAAATCGAGGATTTTGGCGTTGCCCTGTTTGGTCACGAAAAGGTTCGCTGGTTTTATGTCTCGATGGATGATGTCTCGAACGTGCGCTGCCCTCAGCGCATCAGCAATCTGAATTGCCAGTTCCAGCAGATCGTCTAGCGGAAGTGGCTTGCCAGAAATGCGCTGTTTCAAGGTCTCGCCGTCGAGAAACTCCATCGCAATGAATTGCTGGCCGTCTTCATCGCCGATGTCATAAATGGTGCAGATGTTCGGGTGGTTTAATGCCGAAGCGGCCTCCGCTTCGCGGCGAAAGCGTTCCAGAGCAGCGGAATCGTGGAGCATTTCTGGCGGCAGGAATTTCAATCCAACGGCGCGATGAAGCCGCGTATCTTCCGCTTTGTAAACAACGCCCATCCCTCCGCCGCCCAGTTTCTCGACGATGCGGTAATGCGAAATGGTTTGGCCAATCAGAGAGGAGGAATCCGCCATTAGCGGCTCATCTTAGATTTCATTCAGACAATAAGTCAACAAAACCACATGGCTTGGGGCGAGTGTTCGCACACGGGTTGGCAACAACGTCGCTCTGTTAGCCGAAAGCGGCGAGACCCGTTCGACTCGGGTCATTTGCTTGGGAAGTGAGCGACAGTGCCCACGTTTCCTGTAACGCGACTTGACCTCTTGCGCCGACAATGTGCTTAGTATTGGGGCCGCGAGGCGCTGTACATCTGTTGGACACAATCGCTTTCGCTGCAATGGACAAGCAGATTAGTGCGACTGATATTCTTCACTTACGTGCTCACTTTCCACCGTACATCCACCCTGCGTGGAGTAGTAATCGCATCCTTCGTGCTCGTGTTCCTCGCGGGCGAAATCGGAATATGTCCTACAGCCGTCGCTACGAAAGTCAAGCCTTGCACTTTGGAATCGCTGCCGGATGAACTCCAAGTTCGTCTTAGGACGGATTACGCATCGTGGAAAATTCAGGACTTTTCAAGCCTTAGTCCTAAGGCAAAAGCGCGGTGGCACGGTGAGAGACCGCACCCCGGGCAGATGGAACCCGATTGCCCGGGCATCGCTGTTGGGCACTTTAAGACAGACCAACTTTCATTTGCCGTTTTGCTCGTTCCAATTGACAAACCGGATGCTGCCTATCGCCTCGTGATTTTCACTTTAAGCGGCGACACTGCACTCGGTTCCCTTGAGACCGCAGACCAATGGAACAACGGAGGCGCTGCAAACTACTTTATCCGCCGTGTGCATATTGCAAAAGTCTTCAGCACGGAATGGGTGAGAAAATTCAAGGTCACTGCTAAAGATGGCGTCATGTCAGTGGAGGCGGCTGAGAATGAGTACGGTGTTGACGTCTATTTTCGGGCAAACGGCCAATATCGACACGAGCCAATCGACCATTAGACTCTTGAAGCGCCACCAAGCGATTTTCAGTCTGGTAAACGCCGTAATCGTCTTATGGAATCCGGCACGAGAGTTGTTCGGGTAAATGGACGGTTTCGCGGCTGCACAGCCAAGTGAATTTCGCCTGTGATAGGCTGACTTTAAGGCTGCGTGGGGCGCAGTTCCAGCTTCATCGCTGTCTACTTCCTATGAGAGTATGCTGGCCCAAATTCACCCTGCTGTTCTCGCTTGTTTCCTTGGTGGGCTGCGAAGGGATGCATTCTCGCCCTGAGGGTGTTCCTTCATCTGCCGTTTGGGTAGACAACGTTTTCATCGATTGCTCAGTCGAAGCAGAGGCAAAAGCGAACCGCTGTACCGTTTACAAGGGCACAACAGGCGAAATATTGGCTGACGGCTTGTTCGTCCTGAACAGCCCGCGCCGCGCAGCCGATAAATCAGAGTTGCACTACGCCGCATTTGGAGAAAGGGGCATTTACCTCGAAGATGCAAGAATACTGCTGCAACGTGAAGCTTCGCGACGCGACCCGAGCAACCGCATCATCAGCGAAAGACTCAAGACAGTCGCCTCCAGAGGCGGGGCGGAGGCCGTGGACTGCAACAGCGCAACACAAAGAAGCGATGTACCTGCGGAATGCGCTCTCAAGGCCTTCGCAAACAATCAACCTTTCTATGTTCGATTTTATCTGCAATACCCTGATGCCTTTCGTTACGATGGATTTGCCAGAGATGCGGACGGCAACGTCTACGAAGTCTGGCTCCTTCCGGGAAACATGACAATGACCGGAAATATTCCTAGGGAAGCGCAATTATTCGATGGCAATCATACGATTGTCATGCCGTGTCCCAAGCCGATAAAGCTATCTAAGGTCGCCAACGACATGCTGAGTTGTGCACGGCCCGTCGTCTAGCCGCCTTCACGTGGGGGTAGATTCAGCCGATGGCGAAACAACGATGAAGATGGTCAAAATCAGCTTTCTATTGCTTCGGCGTTGTCTTCTGGGGCTTTTCATTGCTTACTGGGTGGTTTTTTGTCTTCTACACGGCTGAGAAGTTCCTTACAGGCGGTTCAAGTGCGGTTGTCGGGTGGTACGAGCATATTGACTCATCGCTTGTCCATCGAGGCGACGGGTGGTTTCTTACGAAATGGAGTTGGGGAAAATTCTTGGCTGGCCAGTTTGCAACCCTCGCCATCACTTTGGCGCTGCATTTCGCCGGACGGCAGTCGAAGCGGATGCCACGAAATCAGGACGACTCCCTGAGTCCTGATTGACGCGGGTAATCGTCGATTTGGAATCCGGCACGAGAGTTGTCCGGGTAACTGGACGGTTTGGCTTATCGGGACTGTCGGCAAATCGCGATAGATTCCGTTCGGTCGTGGTCTTACGCCCTGCAACGAAGCACGCACCTTATCGTGATGATGGAACAAAACTCCTGATCGAGGTGTCTCAATGAATGTGCGGATGCGTTCGATGTTTTTCCTTGTTGCTGTCCTCGCCCACTCGCTCAGTCTTACAGCCGTTGCCCAAAATCGGGCGCAAAAGGAATCTGCTTCCTTCAAGAGTGTCGAAGAGACCGTGTCGAAACTCTTGGCGGTGCCTGTATACACGGCGTCAGACGAAAAGCTTCTCAACGAGGCAGGCGATGGGGCCGCCCTTGCAATCACGAGAATCGTGAGCGAGCAAGAAATGAACTCGCCTGACGCAGGAAGGCGGATTCTTCTCATCCTGCACTTAGCGTTTGAGGCTCCCCAATCAATCATCGAGCGGAACAACAAAACCCCGACCGCAGCACTGCGTTGGCTCGACCAGTTGGAGAATACGGATTACGGGCGGCAGCCCAACGTAATCGGTAATGCACGATTTGAAATCAGGCACAATACATCCACCGGGCGGCCTCTGGAGCCCGTAACTCTTCCCGGAGAGCCTGTCATTGATTGGGGGCACACTCAGTGGATAGGCAACGTGCTCGCTTGGGTTGCCAGTATCAAGCCCGGGATGACGCGAAGCGACCTTTTGCGCGTGTTTACCACAGAGGGTGGCTTGTCTACGCGGACGCACAGGACCTACGTGCTGAAACAATGTCCGATTATCAAAGTTGACGTGGATTTCTCAATTTCAGGGAATGAAGCGGCAGACAAAATCACCCAAATCTCGAAGCCCTATCTAGACTATAGCGTTTACGATTAGACCTGCCGAATCCTAAACGCCGATACCGTCGAAGTGGAATCCCGTCGCGAAAGCTGCCGGGCAAATGGGCGGTTTGGCGACAATCAGGAGTTCGGTTTTGACCGCGCCGATTGCCGTCGCAAACGGGTGGCCGACACCTTGTACCAAACGATTAATCCAACGATGAGACCGATGACAACAGTGAAGTAAACGGAAGAAAGTCCGGCCACGTAAGCCGAATGGCCCAGTTGCTTCCAGCCTAAAGAAGTAAATACCCATCCGGCAAGAAGTCCTAGAAATATACATCCGAGAACGATGACCATGGTCGCGGCGAAACCCGCCACTAGCCCATATAGAATTGCTCCAACGGTTTTTAGGAAACTGTGAGACGATGCGGACATTGGTCCCAATGATACTCAGCAGAAAGCGGCGGCGCAAAAGCATCGCGCACAAGTGGAACCCGTCGCGAACTACGCAGGAGTCAGCCTGCCGAGCGCCTAATTCGTGGCGGTAGATTGCACGTAGGGCTTCGATACTTTGACGATGACGTCTCGATTGTCCTCGATCAAAAACCCCGACATATTGTATCCAAGGTTTCCCCGAGCAACAGGCTTGAACTCGACGTCAATTTTGAAGATCGGACAGTCCTGACTCACAAATCTGCTGCGCTGTAATCCTGTTGGAGTTGGTGTTGGTGCAGGTAGTCCTCCTTCCGCCCTGAAAACTTTGAGGACGTCCCATCGGGTCATGCCCGGTTTGATGGTCTCCATTTTCTCCATAAGATGGGCAAGCCAAACTTCATGGTCTTGCGTGCACGGCTCCGGGTTCGCCGACCCCGTCGTTCGCACGGAAGCGGAGCCTCCAATAACGATGACCGAAAGCAATAAGAGCACGAAAAGTCGTCGAATCATGGTTTGCCTCCCTTTTGCGGGTAACCTAACAATCTTGGGTTGATAGCTCCCACTTGTCTGAAGATTGTGGATGCTTGCCTTTGAAATGTCACCCCAGAAATTATCATCCCGGATTTCGGAAGCCCGGCACCTGATAGAGTGTTCGAGCTTTATCGGACGTGCGTTCCGACTGTCCGCCCAGTTTGCACAAAAACTATTATTTGCCCAACAGCATGCTTTCACCTTCTTGGCTCGGCCCATCCGCGCTGCGGGAGAAGCATTCTTGCAACGAGCAGTGTCCATCCCAAGTCAATTTCCTTTCAGAGTACGTCTGGCGCATTGCCTCCTGACTAGGATAAATTGCGTCCCGGAGGGATCATGGACCTACTAGCAGCAATCAAGCGTGAAGAACGGAAGCTTCAAAAAGAATTGAGCAGGTTGCAGAATAAATTGAGCGGCGTCCAAGCCGCAGCAAAAGCACTCGGCAGCAAGGCGAGCCGAGAAGTCGCTCAGGTCAAGAAGCACGTGATGTCCGCTGCTGCAAGGGCGAAGATTGGAAAGGCAACGAAGGCGCGGTGGGCAAAGTTTAGGGCCGAGAAGAACAAGAAGACAAAAGGTGCATGATCGTGATGCCTAACTAGCGCCACACGTCCAGTAAGGCGACTCGGCGTGTGTGAGACTGATGCGACGAAAAGTTAGGTTTTAGAATCGAACTACAGTAAAGCCAGTTTCTCGGTCATACCAAGTCCGGCCTTCCATGTCTGTTTCTTTCAAAAATCTCCATGGGGAAATAAGACCTCTGAACGCCATAAATGTTCGCCACAGAGCCGTCGAGAACGGAAGGTACAGAACGCTTCCGCCCGCACTTACGGTCGCAAGGCTAAATACCCACTGCCCAACCGTTCGCCTGCGCCGCGCCAACGGAATCACGAAGTACATAAACATCACCGTCAGGTTTACCAGAATGAGGACGGCATCGGCTGGGTCGGCACCCATGCCGGATTCCTCCTCGTAACGCCAACGAAAGATTCCGCTACGCTGTACTTCCAGAAGCAAGTGCAACAGAGAAGATACGCCGACAACAGTCAATAATAAAAACCAACAGTCGAACAGAAAGGCGACGAACCGTCGCCGCAGTGAAGCTGCTTGCGGTGTTTCTACATGCACCTCTCTGGTCATAAGAAAAATGAAGAAGATAATTCCTAGAACTGAGAGGGAGACCACAGATGGCGATGAACCTGCCACAACATGCGTCACACCGTTTTTTGTTTCAGAAGAATATCCTACGGGGTTTTTCTGGAACCAGTAGAACCACACGAACGACGACGCCAACGCTAAACCCGTCAATGCTCGGAGAACCGTTCTCTGTTTGTTAAGCATGCGGGATATGAGAAGACTTACGTCTCTTCTTTGGCCTTATCCTAACGTGGAGCCAAGCCTTCGGGAAGGGTAAACGTCAACGTCCAAAGGCAGCCGGGAAAACCAATCTGGCTGCTTATTGGGGCATCGGTGCATAGCTGTCGATGCGCGTCTGTGGAGTTACTTGCAGAGCTTCGAGAGTGGCGTCATTTAACACGCCGGAAACCAGTTCCTTCGAGCCAGCCACTATCGTGAACGTGAGGTCGTAGTCGCTGCATACGCACCAACTGTGGTCGGCTGGCCACCAGTATTCTGGCGTGAATTGATATTTCCCGTCGGCGAGGAATGCAGAAAGCTCTTCGAGAGTGCCGCAGAAGTGAATCGGTTTGTCCGTAGCGATGAAAGCAATTTCCGAGAAACGAAAGAAAGAATCTCGGGTACTTGCAAACGGTTGCAGGATGGAAAGCACTGCGGATAACTCCTCGGCGCTCAGGCTCCCTTCGTCCGGCCCACCCAAAAAGCGGGGCCAGCATCCCGATTCCTTCATGCTTGCTCGGAACCATTCATGACAAATTTCCGCCTCAAACGGCACAGCAAAAAGCCGAGCCAATTCTCTCCACCTAATTCTAGGTCCTCGGTTTTCTTTCCTTAACCTTTCAACAAATGACCGCAGTTTTGTGCAGGTGGGTATTTTTAGAATGGCTATTTCGCGTTCGCTTAGAGGATTGTCGATATTCTTATAGCTCGCATCTATTTGATGCAAAATTTTTGCATACGCTTCAAATTGCCTTGGAATCAGATTGGAAACAAAGTTTTTCCAGTCTGGCTTGTCACGTGGAAGAAATTCCTCTCGCCCAGTCCGAATCCAATCGAAAGCAGTATCAGGGCACGGCTGCATGTCGTTCATGGTAATCGAACGGTGGCGACAACTGCCACTCCAGTGCATTGATAAACATGGATACCGTCGAAATGGAACACCCGTCGCGGACGCTGCCGGGCAAATGGAAGGTTCGGCTTACGGGGACTTAGGCGACGAGACCGAATCCGATTCGCGTGTTACTCAAGTTCCTCGTGAGCCACTCCTGTTGGCAGATTTCGTCCTCGACGACCAGTATCTTCATTTTCCTCTCCGTTGAAAAATTCGTTGATCTCCCAGCACATCTGCTGGGTGAAGACCAGCAGGGGACACTTCCCGCTCTGGTCAAGAACGCATTGGCTGTGTCGCTCGAACAACTCGTAGAGCGCAGCCGGAGTGAGTTCCCGCTTGGGTTCGCTCATGCGGCCGCGACCAACTGGCTCTGTTTCGACTGTCTGACAACACGCACAACGCTGGCGCGGCTGATCCGGTATTTCTTCGCAACATCCGTCAGCGACATTCCCGCGAGGCGATCGCGGACGAGCGCATTGCGGTCAACGTCGAGAGGCGCACGACCAAGGCGGCGTCCCTCGATCTTGGCACGGCGCATTCCGGCACGGATTCGTTCCACAATCAGCGATCGTTCCAGTTCGGCGATGCTGCCGACCATGGTCAGGAACATGCGCCCCATCGGCCCGCTGCTGTCAATTGCTTCTCTTGCTGAAACGAATTCAATGTTGACGCTGTTCAGTTCATCGACGATTTCAAGAAAATTCTTTGTCGAACGGGCGATGCGGTCGAACGCAGCAACCAACACTACCGAGAACTCGCCGCGCCGGGCATCCGCCATCATGGTGTCCAGCCCCGGACGGCGTGCCTTGCTGCCTGAGATTCCCCGGTCGCAGTATTCACGAGTGATTTCGAATCCTCGCTGGGCGGCAAGCTTTCGGAGGTCGTAAAGCTGTGTCTCAAGATGCTGGTCGGGAGTCGAAACTCTGGCGTAGATCGCTGCTCTCTTCATTGAATATGCCTCCGAATACTTGCCATCAAAACCGTCCCGATCTCTATCACCAGCCCTCCTCCTGTTTGTCGCTTTCGATGGACTGCCCGTGTCCGCAATTCAACGACACGCATTCGTAAAAATCGGTTTCCTCGATGCCGACATGGAAGAGCATTTCATTTCCGCAGTCCGGGCACGGCGGATGCTGCCGCTGGCTGGCAAGGTCGTCGGTACTGATTGCCCCATTTACCGACCTGAAGAGGCGCAGGGTAGCCTGCTGGCAGATCGTCGTTTCCGGCTGGAACACGCCGAAGTCACGCCCGACCTCATCGACCATGAGTTGTCCGATTTGGCGGTCACTTAGCTCTGTGAGACGCCTATCGAGTGCACCCGCCGCAAGCAGGTTGCCCATGCCCCGAAGGAGGCGATTCCTTGACCGCCCAAGCCACCGATGCATTGCGATCAGGCCACGGACGCTAATCGCTTTGTTTGTAGGCAGGGTGAATTCATTCACACCGAAGTATACAAAGCAGCGGGGGAAATCGACTAGAAATGGCCCCATTCTTGGAGAAAACTTACCCGAAACTAGTCGATTTCCGAACGCGGTTTGTATACTCCGGGTGGAGGATTCGTATGGATCGCATCATCAAAGATCGAACGGGAAAACCGCAAGGAATCGTTCGTCAGATGGCTGATGGACGTGAAGAACTGCTTAGCAACTCTGGACATCGTGTCGCTTACTACGACCCCAACACTGATGCGACCTACAAGCCGGGCGGATGCAAGATCGGTAGCGGCAATCGATTGGTCGGAATGGCAGAACAGGCAGACTGAAGTATCCTTCTTCTAAACAGGCTCGCCGATGCTCATCACAAAGTCCAAATTCCTTGCGGCGACACGTGCCTGAATTCCTGCACACGGGATTGAATTGTACCTTGAGTTAATTTATCCGAAGTTATGTTGTTGACTATAACTATTCCGCAGCATACGGTTTATTGCAGTCGGAAAACTCCAGTCTTAAGAGAGTTTTAGAGAGGCAAGTAATCACATGGAAGAAACCAAGATTTGCCCATTTTGCGGGAAATCCATAACTCCGTCCGAGTTCGTTGCGCTACGTGAGCGAATCAGAAAAGCGGAAGACCCCGCCATTCTGCAAGAGTTTGAGGTTGTTCGCCAAGAAATTACTCGGAGCACTAAGGAAAACGTCGAAGCCGAGTACGCGCCGCTTCGGAGACAGTTAGATGCCTACATAAAGAGAGAGAAGAACCTCAACGAACGTTCAACCGAACTCGAACTGAAAGGCAAATCCATTGATGCCGAAGTCGCAAAGAAGGTAAGCGAGAGTCAGGCAGCACTGGTGACAGAAGCGGAGAAGCGAGTCAGGGGAGAATTTCAACTTGCGACCAAAGAGAAAGACTCTCAAATTAGGACCCTCACCGAGAGAATAAGCAAGATTGACCAAGAAATTGACATACGAGTCGCATCCGGACTCGAAGAGCGAGAGAAAACTCTACGAGAGGATTTGCAAAAAGATTTTGACGCCAAATCTGTGTCTACACTGGCGAAATTGAAGGCGTATCAGGCGAAAGAGCTAGATTTCGAGAAAGCAACTCAGGAACTCGCTGTGAAAGAACAGGGCTTGGACCTCGAAGTTCAGAAACGACTCTCGAATGAGCGAGACGCCCTCCTGAAAAGAGTTTCACAGCAGGTCCGTGAATCCTATGAAATCGAAGCCAAGGAAAAAGATCGCAACATTCACATTTTGAAGCAAGAGGTAAACCAGCTACAGGAGCGATTAATTTCTGGCTCTCCTCAGGTACGTGGATATATTCAACAAGAAGACCTAGCAAATTATCTGCGGGAACTCTATCCGGGCGACGACATCAACGAAATTAAGCGCGGTGCCCACGGAGCGGACATACTCCATAAGGTAAAACTCCGATCGGGAGCAATCGCAGGCACAATTCTATGGGAATCGAAGCGGACAAAGGAGTTTCAGGAAGCTTGGATAGAGAAACTTCGAGAAGACCAGAGGGAGCAGAAAGCTGACATTGCGATTCTCGTTTCTCAAATCCTTCCCGAAGATGTCAGTCATTTTGCGACTCGTCGTGATGTCGTTATCGCACATTTCTCGATGATTGACGCACTTTCTGGCATTGTACGGCAGCACATCGTCAACGTTGCACGCCACAAAATGACAGAGGAGCAGCGTCAAGACAAGATTCATGACCTCTATGCGTACATGACGGGGAAGGAATTTCACCAACGCATTTCTGGGATCGTCGAGTCCGCCGTCAATTTGGAAGGGATGATTGGACGGGAAATCCGAGCACATGAAAAGCAGTGGGCACAGCGGAAAAAACTTCACGAAGGGCTGTTACGACAGACCGCCCTGTTCTACGGAGAAGTTTCCGGAATTGTTGGCACGCTCACGCCCGTCCCGCAACTTGAACTTGCTGAAGATACAATGGCTTTAGCCAATACGGTCGATGAATCGCAGGAAGAGGAGGACATCCCTTTTTAAAAGGAAATGAACCCCTACGCCTTGAGCATTGCCTTGCAATATGGGTATTTCGAACAGCCGGAATCGCTGGTGCGCGGCGGATTGGATTGAGATGAGCGGGACAGGATTAGAAAGGCGCTGCTCGATTAGCGTGGGCAAGACACCTTGGGGATGGTAAGGCTCGTAGAAAAACTCCAGCATGTCTCCGAGTGATTTTTCGCATTTGAAAGGAATGTTTTGTGATGGAGCCTCAGCAGCTTGATAGCAACGCGGAGATAGCTAACTAATGCCAACGATAGAAGAAACTCTCAAGAGACTTGCAATTACGTTTACTGCCAGAGACATCATGATCCCAAAGGCAGGACTGACATGTGCGGGCGACGGGATCGAGGCGGCAAGCATTTCGAAGGGTTATCCCGACTTCAGCGTGATCCCTCTTCGGCAGAATGCAAAACTAACTGGGTATTTCTTGCGAGACTCTCACACCTTACGAGAAATTATCCTGAACGATCTTATTAGCGACGGGACGAGCCTCCTCGACCTCGTTGAGATATTTGAAGATCGCGAATTCTCCTTTGTTTTGACTCACCGAGAGATCGCGGGCTACGTCCATTTCTCCGATCTGAACCATCATTTGGTTAAGCTGACGTTCTATGTGATTTTGGAGGCTCTTGAGAGGCATGCACTGAGTTCGATTCCACAGAAAAATGACCGAGAATACCTGAGTGAGAACCTCGATCCAAGCCGCTTCGCACAGATTGATAAGCAATTTAAGCGAGACGGCGATGCGGCCCGTAGTCTGTTCAACTATCTCAACATCTCTGACATCCTACGATTGGCTGAGAAGGCGGGCACGATCCAGCTAAACGATAACGTCATCAAAGCTATGAAAGATACTCGGGACGGGGCGGCCCACGCATCGGAAAACATCGTTCCCAATTTCGAGTCCGTCAAGAAACTGGCGACAGTCAAGCGCGAATGCTTGCGCGTATTGGGTGGAGCCTAACGGCTCTTTCCTGTGGTGAGCTAGTTTAAGTCCCCACTGCCCGATTCCCAGCGCCAAAAATATCCCTGTTCGCAGTCATTTGGTCTTCAAAACTCGAATCATAGCGAATTGTGACGATTCGGTAGCCAAGATCGCCTAGTTTGCTGCGCTCACGTTGGTCGGATTCTTTTCTGACTGGTTGGTCGTGGTCTGGCCCATCACAAAAAACGCACACTCCCGGCAGCCCGTCGCGCTCATAATAGAAGTCCGCTTCGGTATAGACTTCCTGCTCAGGGCGGTACTGAGCCCGGTCCGGCAATCGACGACCAATACCGAACAATACCTTCAGGAAGTCACGCTCCAACGTTGAATTTTGGTCACGGCGGTCTTCGAGCCAAGCATACTGCTCCTCCCGGCTGCGTTGCGTCTTCGTGGTCGTAGTGGATTTGAGAATCGTCAGCAGGAATTCTCGGATGAGATGTCGGTCAATTAGTCGGTGGGCAGGCTGGTTAGAGTAGCTGAGCAGGCAATCGTAACAAGCTCGGCTGCACCTTTCTGCCCAGCCCGGACGCTCTTCTCCCGTACTTGGGTCGAAATGGCATGCCTCTAAAGCCTTCTCCGCCACTTTCGCAAGTGCGTCGGGGTATTCGATCAGACGCTGCCAAATCCCATTTCCTCCCTCGGCGGCCTCCCAGTAAAGCAGTCTGAGGTTTTCGCCCTCGCCGATCTGCTCCATCGCGATTTCTTGTTGCTCGACTTGGAACAAAAGTTGCATTCCGCGTTGCAGGGCGTATCCCAGTGTGGCGAGGAAATGATCCGTAATCTTCACGCCATCGGCGACGGGCCGAATCAGCAGCAAGTTTCTCGTGTCCCGCACGAAGGGCCGGATGCCAGTGCGGAGGTCGGTGCCAGAAGCATCAGGCGCGTGATCATCATCATCTGGGCGTCTGGCCCAATACCCGCTCTTGGTGTCCAAGGTGAAGCCCGGCCGGGCGGAGCGTCGCCAACGCTGGTTGACCCGCCACAATTCACCCTGCGGAGCAAAGGTGAGTTGCAGGAGTTCGCGAGACTCAGGGTCTCGTGCAGTTGCCTGCTGCTGAAGCGTCCTGCCATCCGGACTGGGAGCAAAACGATACTTGGTTTCGATCTGGAATCCCTCTCTGACTCGCTCTTCTTCGTCACAGGTGATGCGCTCCACTCTGAAGCCGCGAACAGTCGCCATCTCAAACAACGTCGGGATGTATTGGCTGTGCGCTCCGTCGAGCAAAGTTCCGCAATGCTCGCAGCGGTCTGCCTTTGCGTGCTCGCGATCGTGGAAATAGCCGCAGGAGTTGCAGAATTTGGCCTCCACCATGCGACTCTCCACGCCACCGGGCGGAAGGACACACCGTGCCATGCGGTACTTTCGTCCCTCGTGGTAGATGATATTGCGTGGGCCAAACTCCGCCAGTCCAAGGAAGCGAGGGCGGTCGATCACATGCACATCTTTGCCTGTCGGTACCAAAGCTCTGAGCGGCAGACGGGGAAAGTTATAGCCGGGGAGAAAACCTTCGCTTGCCAGATAGCGATACGGGTAAAAGTCTGATTCAACTGATTCCTCGCTGCGGTTCAGCAGCAGGTTGATTTCTCGCTTGGCCTCCTCAATCCGACGATCTGCTTCGCGCCTCTCTTCCCACTTTGCGGTTGGGCGATTGGATATGGCCTGATTCTCATCCCGCTGACGAACGGCACCTATGTAAAGTTCTCGCCACCGGGAAAAAGCCATGTCGAATGCTTTAGGGGCGTTCAGAATCGTTTCCCGAATCCACTCTTCTCGGTACCAAGGTGCACGTGCCAAATCATCGCCGCAAGCATCGACTATTCGTTTACACTCAGCGACCGCCTGCGACACCATGGAATCGGAAAGCTCAATTCGATGCTGGATGTCGGCGTGTAACGGAAAGCCCGCCTGTTCTAAGTCCAGCACTTGCGTCATGTCGCGGCCCAAGGAACAACCTATTACCGCAAGCCAAACCGAATGGACGTGAGCCTCGACGAGTTCTTTGTTCCCCAACTCAAGTCTAGCGGGCGCGACAGTTCCTGCCACCATTAGGCCGGGCTGCCGAAAGAAGTACTGGTCGTGCTGGCTGCCCTCGCTGCAAAACGCCATTACGAGAGCAGGCTGTCCGCCGCGACCAGCGCGCCCGCTTCGCTGTGCATAATTTGCTGGCGTGGGAGGAATGTTTCGGAGATGAACGACATTCAGGTCGCGGATGTCCACTCCTAACTCCATCGTAGGTGAGCAGAAGAGAACCGCCAGATCACCGCGACCAAAACGCGCCTCGCGGTCTTGGCGCAACTGCATGGGAATCTGTCCCGTGTGTGCTCCGCCTTCGACACCGACCAACCTCCGCGCCGTCTCTTTGTAGAGTTCTGCAAAGAACTGGTTCGCCTCATGTTCGGCCTCGCGAAGACGCTCGGATACCATTCGTTTTGTGCGCACCGGGTCGGGTGGGGGTGGAGTTCCGTCGCCGAGTTTCCACTGCAACGCGCCAGCTTGGAGTTGAATTCCGTCTTGGCCTTGCTCGGTGGGCACAACGGTAACGTAATTGCCCCGCAAGATGCTGACGAGTTCACGAATAAGACTTTCGCCGTCGTGTGATGTGAGGTCGTTAGGCAATCCCCAAAGAGATTTTTGACGAAGATATTTGCCCAGCTTAGAGCGAGCCGGATCAAGACTTCGTTCTTTGGCTGAGTTCGGTCTGCCCGGTGGCAGAAGGAAGATCGAGCTTTCTAACAAACGGTCAAAGTCATCGAGAGCCCACGGATCGCGCAGATTCTGCTCAATCCGCCTGCGCAGTTCTTTCTGCTCCTCTTCGTCGAGGACTTTGGCGTCAATCGCCATTTCCTTGCGGAGAAAATCGAGAAACGCCCGAACTACGCGCTCGCGAATTGCAGGGGTGGCTTGATTGAGAAGCGGATGCCCGACCCACGGCTCGGCGGCCTCGCACATCTTTCTCAAATCCGGATAGTCGATAATCAGCAGTCCGCATTGCTCAAGATTCGGTTGAGCTACGCGCCATCCACGACGCAAGTCTTCATAGAGTCGGTATTCGAGCAGACGCTGAAGTGAATCCTCATTGCGATTCTTTCCGGGGCCGTACTGGGCGGGTTCTTTGGCGTACAACTTCTGATCGAGACCCATCGCCTTGAACACAACGTTGGTCACGTTGTAGTGCTCCAAAACCTTGGTTTCTTGAAGTCCCTTGAACAGGGCCGACCGAAGCAATCCAACCTGAATAAAATCGTTGAAGTGTCCTGCCTGAAGCGACGCGTCTTGTCTGTTGTCTGTGAAGCTCATCAGCTTCTGAGCTTCTGCCTGTACCTGCTTGTCCTCGCGCAGTTGAACAATGGCCGACCCGCTGACGACTGTCGTGGCCGTGCTGCGGCCAGCATTGCTCAACCGAGACAGCTTCTTGAATTCATTGCGCTCGGTTCGATCGTAGGCTGAACCACAACGCAGGCAGAGCAAGAACGGCCACGGCTGAAACCAGACTTCCGTCGCAGCAGAACTGCCCAACTTGCCATCCGCTTCCACTTTGAGCAACTGCGGGACATGCGGGCCGTAGTCTTTCTTCAGACGTTCGCTTCGAGCCTCATACCAGAAGTCGGGCAAATCCGCAGCATGGGCGTCCGTCCATAGTGGCCCATCTTCCGAAGCATTCAGTGCGACATACCCTCGCTTTCTATTAGCATCGTCATCCTCATCCGAGGTCAGGAATGGTAGCCGTGGAGAAATGGTTCCGCCCTCTCCATCCAACCAAGACACCATGTAGTATTCCTGCCCGCATTCGCGGCAAAACACGAGCGGGAACAGAAGGCGCTCACCGCCGTCGCCGGGAGCATAGTGCTGGCCTTCTAATGTGAGGTACCGTTTGTCGCCGCTTTCTGGCGTGGCGTAGAGCGTGCCGCCAGCAGCAAGGAACTGGTGAAGTCGGAATGCAAAGATCGGCTCCCCCATGTCATTTCGTAGCTTATTGCCAGTCGCAAGTAGCTCAGTCAATTTGGCTGTACAGGCTGACGCGTCCAAACCGCTCTGTCTTGATAGCTGCTGACTGCCCTCACTGAAGGTGATCGGTTTACGACGGACAAGGCGTCCGTCTTCCTCATCCAAACCGAAAGTGTTTTCTGTCCACGCAGCGAGCGGGGACCGCATAAAAGTGGACAGGTCTTGCGGCGTCGGCTCTTCGACTTCCCGCTTTAGCTCTGCGATGTTCTGCGGGGCTGGAACCTGAATGGCACGACGGAGGGTCTCATCCACTACGTTCTCAGGAGGAATCATCGTGCCGAACAGCTTGGTGGCGACCTCGGCAGCGGCAAGCCGACGGTCCTCGCGTTTTCCGCCACTAGCAACCGTGGCACTGGTCCCGATATTCAGCATCTTCCGGTTGCCGCTACGCTCTCGAAGACGGCGCATCAACATAGCAACATCCGCGCCTTGACGCCCCCGGTATGTGTGCAATTCGTCCAAAACTAGAAATTCCAAATGAGCGGTGGCCGCGTCGGTGAATACACGTTCGACTGGACGCAGCATCATGTATTCGAGCATTACGTAGTTCGTGAGCAAAATGTGCGGCGGATCGTCTAGAATCCGCTGGCGGGCCTCTTCCTTTTCCTGCCCGGTGTAACGGTCGAATCGAATCGGGATGCCCGGATTGTTGGCGGCGTATGTCTCTAGCGCCCTGTGTTGGCTGTTGATGAGGGCGTTCATCGGATACACGATGATGGCCCGAACCCGGTGCTTCTCCGGCTGGGTACGGAGCACATGATCGACGATTGGGATCAGATACGTTAGGCTCTTGCCGGAGCCAGTACCTGTGGTGACGATATAAGACTCCCATCGCCGAGCGATTTCGATAGCTTCCTGCTGGTGGCGATAGAGGCGCAGCGGCTTGCCGCCTTGTCCCCGGAAGAAATCCGCGGTGGCTTTCAGGACTCCGCCCCGAGTGGCTAGGTCGTCGAGAGTGGGACCGGGTTCGTAAGCAGGATTTAGTTGGAGTATTGCATCTGGCCACAGAGCACCGCTTTCGAACTGTTCTTGGACGAAGCTGTCGATTCGCTCGTCGTTGATACGGACGAAGCTCTCGATGTAGTGTCGATAGTCGGAGACGATCTTCTCGCGAAGCGCAAAGACATCCATAATGTTCGCACCGTATGAGAGGTACCTAATGCAATACAGAATAGCTCTTTGGATGAAAAATAGTCGTACATCCAGTTACAGTTGCTTAAAACTGATTAGCAGTCACGGAAATAGATAATATCAAGTAATTTCTACCCATGGTTCACGAGACCGACCTCCTCACCCTCGACAGTGTAGTGAGCGCGCCAGAGGGCATCGTGTACAGTACCTCACCGAGGCGTGCTGAAGGTATCGACGGGCATTCCTATTTCGTCAAAGGACCTGACATTGAAGTTGCCTTTGCGGAGTTGACAGGCTGCTCGTTCGCAATAGAAGTGGGGCTGATCGTACCTGAGATTGCGGTTTGCAGTTTCAATAGCGAGAAGTATTGTGGTAGCCGAAAAGTGGCAGATTCACTGAGAGATGTTGCGGCGTGGCTGAAGCGACCACAAAAGATCAGGAACCGAACCGATCTTTACGCTGTCATCGTAGTGGATGCTTGGCTTGGGAACATCGATAGAAACCTCGGCAACGTTCTTGGGCGCTCAACGCACGGCAGTGAAATTGAGGTGGTCATGATCGATTTTGAGAAGTCAAAAACTCTTCGACCTAATCCTATTATTGAGTCTGGTATGATGAGACCTCAGTTGCTGTGGCCCACTAGTGAATTGGGACAGATACTTAAGGCATCAAAGCCCCTCCTTCCTCCGCAACAAATCGTAGATCGAATAAGGCAAGTCACGAGGCCGAGGTGTAAGGAAATAATTGATTCGGTCGTGAGCAAGCTGGGGCCAGTCGCTTGGGCAGATAATAGTGTTGAAGCAGTGTCTCGTCGCGCTGGGCGCATCACTGAGATCGTGGGGGAAGTATGGCGACTGAACTAAAGACGCAGAACGGGCAGTACCGACTTTTACATTTTCAACCTGACCCGGAAGATGGAGACCGAGTGTGTGTCGGCATCCTCTTGAAAGAAGACGGAAAGTTTACGGTTTTGTCTGACTCCAAGTTCAAAAAACTACGATGCGTAGCGCCCGACTTTGAGCCAGAACTTGTTAGCTTTTGTCTGCACGATCTCGAAGACTCTCTTAGCCGCTCGCATGAACCAGTTGAAATCACTCTCCGCCGATGTGCCCCTCAATTAGTGGTTTCCGAGCCGCGCTTGGTTGCCACTCCATTGACTCCGGACAAAAGGGTCAGACTGATGGAGCGATTTGTGCTGCCCGCCAAAGAACTTCAAAAGGAACTTGTTCATGTTTCCCGTGCGGAGGCCACGACCTCCGAACACTTGCGGATTTTCCTAAGCGAAATCGCACCGCTGTCAGCGAAAATGATTATTCGCAATGCTCGACCGCTTGACTTGTTCAATCTGACTTTGCCAAATATCAAGCCTGTTGCGTTTGCAATAAAGGCGTCCTCAAAAATCGTGGTGGTCGATGGGATCGACCTAAGTGTCATGACCCCTACAAAAGCAGTGGCGAAAGCAAACCGAATCGTTCACAACTTTTGGCAATATGGTCGTATCAGAGAGGAGTTCCTGTTCGAAGGGCGACCGAAAGTCGAGAGAGTCGGCGTTGTGATGAATGGGACTTCCCCCAAAACAGAGGCTTACTTGGATGCACACGATTATGCTCTCCATCAGTTTCGCAAAGAGGCTGATGTGACGGTTGACGCTACTTCTGGCGAGGGAAAGGATCAGCTTCGCGCTATGCTTGCTGGCGAAAAATGGAACTGAGATTCGCCGCATCCAATTACTCTACGAAAGGAATTCCGCATCAGTCCACGTTCGAATCCAATCGGGCAAGAAGTCTGGGTCAGTTCCGTTTGGGTACATCGCCTTGGCAACAATCCGATCAACAGAGATAAGATCACGAAGACACCGAAGTTCCACACGAGCACGATGTCCGTCTTTCCAGTTCACTAAGTACGTCTCCCACGCTTCTCCAAACCACTGCGGCTCAACAGAAAGTGCATAAACAACAGGGAAGCCGCCGCGAACAATATTTTCAATTCCTTTACGGGCATTTGTCACTCTTTTGCAAGCGGCTCGGAGCGCCTCGTTATCCTCAAGGAACTCGACGGCTCTCAGGGTCGCGGGATGGCCCGGAGAATTCTTTAGCCCCTGTTGCCAATGTGACTTGAGGGCAAGTCGCTTCATATCTTCGGAGCCAAGAGCCTCGAACTCTTTCGCTTCCTTTAGCATCATTCTCACGACCTCACCTCCGCCATCCGTGGCATAAGCGCGGGCATGCCAGAAGTTTCCGGCCATGCTCAGTTCGTTGCGAGGACTGCCCGGCGTACGGGCAAAGAATACATCTTTGGCGTAGCCACCGAGTATTCCGACTTGCTCCCATGCGTGCATAATAGCTTCAACGTCGCCGTGATCAAATGGAAGCGCAAAGCCGCCGAACCCCGCTGATTCAATCCTTCCCGAATACGCGCTCCAAGTCCCGTGATAAACAACGTGCGGGTCTTCAAACATTGCGCGACTGAATGGAAAGGAACGGTCGGTCGAGTCTGAAATCGTGATCGTGTCCATACTTTTTGTCGTAAAAATCGCCAAAGTCAACAAGGTGCACATCGCACGGCTTTTGCGGCCTGCGATCGCCCCGAGCGCGACTGCCTTCCCGTTTTCGTCGCCACCTTGAGAGCACGGATCAACTCGCTCCGCCAAGCAATCGCCTCATCAGTCGGCATCTTGAACCGAATTTGTCTGTGAACATTGCGGCCAGACTTATTGACTATCCGTAAATAATTACGCCCGCTTTCGAGAAACCGAGATGCTGTGCCAACCGTCAACGACTGAAACCTTTTGTCGCTCCACTTTTCGTGCTGGCCTTTACGCGCTATCGCCACTTCGGGAGGGTTCGATGAAATGTATGCTTCGGATTCCTTAGTCGAAAACAGCACGTAATTTTTAGCGAGCATCAAGTTGCCTTCCATTGCCGCCGAAGCCGAGAACCATCCTTGTTGGTATACCCGCTTGTATCTTTTGTTGAACTGCGTTTTTGTTAGACCACGATGCTCAGAAATGCGCCACAACCAATCGCCGTGACGCTGTGAAACTGGTCTGTCAGTCTCATCATGTCCCCAGCCATCTTTGTCGGGGCTGATCACCGAATTGATGTAGAGGCTCCGGAATCGCGTGAAGCGATCGTCGCGGTGGAAGGCGCGAACATCTATCTTGTCGATGACAGTTGTCACAGCGCAGAGTCGATACAGCACCTCGCCATTCGTCATCTCTGTGAAGGAGAAGAAAGCGGTGAAGCTGCCACTAGGAATCGAATTCCTAACGTCCTGACGGCAAACACCCCACGTGAGTGGGCCCGCCTTTCTCGCCACGTAGAACGAAGGATCATCGCCATTATCGTACGGCCACAGACGATCTCTGATCGCTTGCTCAACCAATAGAAACTGTCGGCTAGAGCCGTCCAATGAGGAAGGCATCTGCGAATGGAAACAGAGAAGATAAACCGACGTCAGATTTGTTTTTGCGGCCATCTCATTTTCTCGACTCGACCGTCAGTTCAGGTACCGTGAATACTGACTCACGCTTGGGCATCTCGGCGAGGAAGCGGGGTGATTCGACGAGCTTGTCGAAGGCTTCGAGGACCAGCCGCCGCGTGCGGTATTCGTCATACTGCTTTTCTTCACGTTCCTTCAATACCCTGAACGTCTCGCTCGGGAAATCCTCGCCGAACACGTCCTTCGGATCGAGGACGTAACAGAGTTCCGCGCGGGTCAGGCCGTATAAATGTGCGTAGTAGGCGTCAAGTTCAGCACGCAGTCCTGCCCGACGCAATTCATCCCACTTAAAAGGCGTCCCCACATAGCCAGTCTCTTCAGCAAACGGCGTCAACTCGTCGGAGGTTGCGACTAGCTCCAATACCCGAGAATTGATGAACTCGTGGTCTGCCTTACTGTAGGATTGCGGCGCTAGAACAGGCAACTGGTTCAACACGGAAAAGGTTAGGTGGTTACCACCGATCTTCTGCCTTGCGCAATAATCAAAAATCAACGAGTTAAGGTTTGCAAGAAAAAGCATCACATGAGTAGTCGGGTCGTTCGGGAAAAAAACCAGCGGACAATTATGTCCGACGCCAAGTCGGGGAAGAAGCGAGACAATCGTAGTTCGTTCGACTACTGCGCTCGTGACGTCGCGGAAGCCAACCAACCAAGGACGTCGCCAGTCGCCGAGCTTTTCATCGACATATTTACGATCAATCCAATATCGGGGAGCGATATGGTATTGAGGATCGCCCTTCTGGACAGATGACGGGTGAGGCAAAATACCAGCATTTAGGTTTGCTTGTGTAGCGCCCTCAAAAGTAGCAAACCGATGATCGAATTGGTGAATCAGTTTGGCTTCGTAAAGGGGGAGCCACACCTCGCCGTCGCGGCTCATGCCCCAGCCCTTTCGTTTTGCTCCTTTTTCGGCTAGTTCGGTCGCGGTACAGAACTTGTCCGAATCATCCGCCATGTGGAACATGCGTCTTAGCTCAACTCTCCAAGGATTATCATGGCGGCTCTCGTCAGCTAGGATGGGTACGGATCGGTAGATTTTTGTTGTGAGCTTTGCATCCATCGCCGTGCGAAATATTGGACAACTGCGTGTGTTTGGACTTAGCAGTTTCAAATCGTGCGAAGGAACGGAGAAGCTTCGGCGTTGATCACCGACGTCTGAAAAATTGCGACAGAAAAACGTGAGTCTGACTGGCCTGCTTGGGTCAGAATTTGCCGCAGTGGTTAACGCGCAGAACTTAAAAGAGTGGTGTACCGCAGGAAAGATGAAGGATTCATTTTCGAAGCCGAGTAGCTGTACTAGACAATTGTTATCGACTAAGTCTCGAAAAAACTCAGAAGTGGTCTCATCCGTGGCAATTCCGATTGGGAGAATCAATCCTACGCGGCCCGACGAATTCAGCAGGAGTCGGCCAAGCTCCGCGAATACGGAGTATGTATTGATGTCACCCTGAGCAGTCAGTCTGAATCGGCCACTACCGCGCAGGAATTTATCCACTGTGGCTGACAGTCGTACGGCGCTTTGGTATTCCTTCCACAACCGAGGCTTCTCGGTCGCCAACTGCTGAAGCAAATGAAATCGTGATGCCTTGTTTGGAGCTTTCGCTATATCTGGAGCACGATTCGCAAAAAATTCTTTCTCTTGTACGTTCAAACGCTCCCACGGAGGATTTCCGACAACCACGTCAAAACCTCCGTGGTCGAACACTGGGGAGAATTCCAGCCGCCAATGAAAAAAGTGACGCTCCACGGATAAGGCGTTCGCGTACCCGGTCATTTGTGGGCGGTCTTTTCCGTGGAGTAGGTAATTCATGAAGCTTTCTTGTGTCGGTACCTCGGGATCGTCGTATTTCGTGAGCGGAACAAAGAAAGCAGCCGTCAAGAGGTTGGCAGCCGTCCAGTCATGCAGCCATTGCCTCTGTTCGCGGCTTTTGCGGTAGATTTCTTCCTTGCGGCGTACATCGGCTGGCGTGTCTTCCACTATCGTAAGAAGTAGGTTCGATTCTTCTGCATATTGGTGTACATGCTCTGCCGCGTCGAACGGCAGGCTCGGCTGCCCCTTCCGCTCTTCCTTGTTCGCTTTCTTAAAGGCATTGGCGACTTTCCTATCATCTCCTGTGACTGACGTGAAAGCGTCGTTAGGGATGCCATCTTTGAGCACGCTGGGATCGAGCACGCCGATGAGACTGTTACCGCATTTGATTCGGTGATCGAGGAAACTAAGCGGCTTGCCCGTCCAGTGACCTTCGAGCCACAATGCCAGCTTGCATAGGTCTACCGCCAACGGGTTCATATCCACACCATATACACAGTGTGAGATTACATCCCGCACGGCGAGGTGGAACTCCTTGGGCGTGGGCTCATCTTCTCCAGTCTTTACCTTTGCTAACTCGCGTCCCAACCTTCGTGCCGCCGCCAGCAAGAAATGTCCGGAGCCGCACGCAGGGTCGCACACACTCATCGCTAGAATCGCTTGCTGCTTCATTTTCTTGTCATTGGCTGGGTCGCTGTCCTTTGCATTCGCCAAGCGATCCCGCATCACGGGGACAAGCGCACTTTCGATTAACTCTCTGACAAGCTCTGGGCGTGTGTAGTATGAACCCGTCGATTTGCGCTCGCTGCCAACTCGCAAGTCAAACTTCTTCCCCTCAGCCTCGTCCACAAACACTGGCTGAAATTCAAGCAGGCCTTCATAGACTGAGCCCAGTTCTTCCACATCTAACGCACCATAATTGACGCGTTGGAGAATCCGGCGTTCTTCGAACAGCGAAAGCCGACGAATAGCCGCAAGGAGATCGTCGTTATAGAGATGTGTGTCTTGTAGGTCCCTGACTGCGACATGGCTGAAGAGATCGCCATTCAGAGGTGGAATGCCGAGAGGATTCGAATCCCGGCTCTCGAAGAGCGTGAACGTGCTCTGTAAGCTAAGCCAGAGATCGCCGAAAGTACTCCGCTCGATAAGTTTCTCCGTTAGCGTCCGCAAGCGGCCAACGCTGTAATAGGTGTCGTATAAACGTTGGCGGCGCTCAGAGTCGGGTGCTTCTGGCACGATCATCCGACGGTCCTCGGCAACCATAAGGAACAGAAGGCGGTACACCAGTCGCAAGAGTTGTCGATGAAATTCAGGTGCGGTCAACTTTTGAGAGGTTATACGCTCACGCAATGCGTCGTTCTTTGGATGGCGAAGGAGCCCAGTGCCAAGGCTTTTCAGGGCGTCCTCGACGCCGTCCCGCAACTTGTCGCGGACTCGTCCGCCCTGCTCAACTGAAAGTTGAAAATATTTTTCGAGCCAGCAAGAAGTTGAATCTTCTGCGGTCGTCGGCAGCCGCGATCGATGGCAAACCCTGTAAAAAAGCGAGAACTCGTTGAAGCGATTCCCGTCGAGAATGCTCTGAAGATCAAACTCCAAATAGGACGGTCGGGATGTTCGGGAAGTATCCCGCAGCAACCGCAGCAACATTCCGTTGGTGACGAGTCCCCACAGATGCTCGTCGCTGTTATTGAGGTATTCCTGCACGAGCGCCTGCGGGCTCAGACGGCGTGCTTGCTGTCGCCGATCGAGATCAATCCTAATACCTTCAATATCGATCGGGGGAGATTCCTCGCCCGCCCCCGCCCGGTGGGAAATCGGGTAGTTTTTTCCGCTAATGACCGCGCCTGTCGGTTGATACGTAAGCTGGTAACCGAGCAACTCATTCAACAGGTCGGTACCCCATTTGCGTGTGAGCGTTGTGCCTGTTTCGCTCTCCGGCAACCCCTCACTGCGGCGTTGGAATATATGCCAATAGTCCTGCGCATCGCTCCAAGCGTGGGCGATCTCGTCGGTTAGCCTGCGGCCCGCCGCCAATCCGAAATCTTTCGCCTGCTGCCCAAAGCCGCTTTCCTCGTTAGCAATCTTGTCGAGGATGTCATAAGGGATGAGGCCGCCCTCGGAACGGATGCCGAGGTACTGCGTCAACGCCCACCTCCCGGTATCAGCACATAGACGCCGAGAATATCCGGTGGGTGAGGCGTGACGGTAATCTGTGAGCCGCCGATCTGCTCCCGAAGCCGCGCATAAGCAGCTTCAGATTCTTTTGCACGTTCATTCGCAATGCGATCGACATCGGACTGTGCTCCTTCAATCGCTTGGAGCGCCCATGAAACTTGTTGATGCCGTTCTTGCTGAGTGATCTGGCCCTTCGGGACAATTCCCTCCAGCAGATTCAATGTCGCCTTGTCATTGGACGGGAACCAGACCAGTCCTTCGTAATCGCGGGAGAATCCTGTCGTGACGACCTCTTCAGCAAACTGATCAATCTTGTGGCGCTTGGACGTTAGCCGATAACGGATTCGCAACAATACAATCGTACTGCGCGTTTTCACCGCGTCTGTATAAGCTGCACCGCATCGTGCGAACTTATGATCGGGCTCCGGTCTGAACGCTTCTCCAAAAACTCGTTCGCTCAGAGCGACCACAAACGGATGATTGCGAATCAGGACAGCAGCATCTTCCAGTCCTTCGGGCGGCGGGCTGTCAAAAACAATATCGGGTGGTTTTTTCCATCCTAGTCGTGCTGCCACATCTCCCAGCCGCTTACCCGGATCGAGTACGAAATGGCTGTTGCTGGCAGTCAGCGTGAATCCGACGCGAGGTGCGGCCTCCATTAAGAAGCTTTTCACCGCAGCCGGATCACCCAGAACTTCGTCCGTGGCCTCGACTTCTTTGGCAACCTCCGTAGGATTTACACCGTGCTGCGCAAAACGACTGCGGCTGATTTTCTCGCGCTGGGCAGCAATGTCCCACTCTGCATGAAGTTTCTGAACGGTATCAATCCCGCCGAGGCCAAGCGTCATCTGCTGGGGTTCTTTACTCTCAAAGATGCCTCGGATCACAGCTTTCATCACGGACTCGCTGTTCACCGGGACCGGCACACTGACACCAGTGGCCTTGTAGATTTCTCGGGCCTTGTTGACGAGAACGTTGAGAACAATGCCGTCTATCACATTGTCTGGGCTGTACAGCAATACGGCCTTAACTTCGTTCCGTGGTTGCCCGTAACGATCTACTCTGCCCTCGCGTTGCTCCAAGCGGTTTGGATTCCACGGCAGGTCATAGTGCAAGACCGCATCGAAGCGATCTTGCAAGTTAATGCCCTCGCTGAGGCAATCAGTAGCCACCAAAACACGGTGCTCAGTCTTTGGCTCAGCTTCAACCAAGTCTTTTATGAGTGCGCGCCGCTCTTCGTCGCCTCCGCTGGCCCCGGTAACGGCGACGGCTCGGAAGTCTTTCCATTGACTAACTAGACGGCGATTTAGTTCCTCGGCCACGTATTGGGCTGTCGGAATAAATCGGCAGTAGACGATTGGATGGAATCCCTTCTTGATTAAAGGCACGAGGAGTTCAGCAGCCTTCGCAATTTTGGGATCGTTCTCGCCCTTCAAGGCTTCGGCACGCCGTGTGAACTCCCGCAAGCGGCGGCGATCACGGTCTTCGAAATCGGCGGCACCCAGTTCTACAGAGGCTTCCGGTATTGTGTCGGATGTGAGTTCCACATCCACCGGGTCAAGGGTCTCCCGCTCGCGGAGGTCTTCCTGCTCTTCGGCGTCAGCCGCGTGCTCAGCTATCTTTTGTTCCCGCACGGCGAAGGCTTTGGCTGCGGCCGCCGGACTTGACATCAGTGAACGCAACAATGTCAACGCCGCCCAATAGCGTACGCGCTGGCGCGGTTGGCTAAGTTTGGGGTCTTGCACAGTCTCGCGAGTAAAAGCTAAAACGTCCGCGAACAGCTTATGGTGCTCTCCAGTAAGGTTGTACGTGCCCTCAATCGGATCGCGTTTAGGGAAGCGAACTTCGCCGGGCCAAGCGGAAAGCACATCTCCTCTAGTGCGCTGCACGAAGTGACGGGCGAGAATTCTGCGCTGCTGCTCGGTCAACTGCTGCATGTCTATGTGTTCGAATCTTTCATTCAACAAGCCCAACAGTGACCGGAAGCTGCGCTCAATCCCACTATGTGGCGTCGCCGTGAGAAGCAGAAGATGTCGTTCACGATTCTTGCCGACTTCGTGGATGAGATCATGGCGCTGCTGCTGTTCGTGCGAACCCACGCCGCCGGGTTCGGTTGCCGTGTGCGCTTCATCCACAATGACGAGGTCCGGGCAATCTGCGAGAAAGGCACCCCGGCGAGAATCCCGCTTGGCGAAGTCAATACTGATGACGAGATGGCGGTAATGCTGGTAGACGCTAAAGTCTCGCCGTGGGAGATCGCGCTCCAGCCTAGCCCACGTACTCGTGCGTACCACGTTTGCGTGAATGTGAAATTTTGATTCTAGTTCGGCCTGCCACTGGTCGCACAAATGGGGTGGGCAAATGACGCAAAGGCGTAGGGCATCGCCACGGTCTAACATTTCGCGAGCGATCAACGCAGCCTCTATCGTTTTTCCAACACCCACATCATCTGCGATGAGCATTCGCACCGATTCGAGCTTCAGAGCCATAATGAGGGGCACGAATTGGTAAGGCCGAGGTCGTACGGAGAGGCGTCCAAGGCTGCGAAATGGGCCTGCGCCGCTGCGCAAGCCGAGCCGGGCGGC